>Ga0308157_10008471_pt1 | contig 11679 bp, 8 predicted proteins | sample PhyBR1_FD_201035 | JGI IMG/M metagenome (GOLD analysis project Ga0308157, IMG submission 201035) | Phyllosphere microbial communities from UC Gill Tract Community Farm, Albany, California, United States - DLSLB.R1 | ecosystem: Host-associated > Plants > Phyllosphere > Unclassified | place: USA...
ACAAGGTCAGTGTTTGATGGGCTGGCGCAGCGCTGGCCTGAGCAGTGCTTCCTGCTCCAGCGAGCCGAGCAATTGCGGCAGCTCCTTGAGCAACGCCTCGCGCGCCAGCAGGCCGGCCGGCGTGTCCTGCGGCTGCGTGTCATCTCTTTTCAGCAGGTGAGCGAAGCTGAAGCTGCGCGTGCCCTTCGTTGCCCAGCCCACGTACCAGCCGTACCCGGAGGCGGAACCGGTCTTGCCGTGGAGGCGCCATCCGTCCAGCGGCTGCTTGACTTGTGTCAGACGCGCGGTCAAGTCGTAGGCGCGGGCGCTGACGCCCAGTTGGCGGTTGATCACCTTGTTCAGGAAGGTCAGCTGCTCCAGCGGCGAGATCTTCAGCGACGACCCGATCCACGACATGGTCAGGCCGTCATGTTCGGCATCGCCCGCGACATTGGCGTTCCCGTACTGGAATTTGCTGGCGTAGGCGGCGAAGCGCGGCATGCCCAGCGACTGCGTCACCTGTTGCGAGTACCAGACCACCGAGTCCTTCATCCATTTGGTGGGATCGGTATCCTGGCGCCAGTCGGGACGCCAATCGACATAGCCTTCGCGGAACGGCAGCTTGGGCGTGTGCTGGTCTTTCAGGATGCCGGCGTCGTAGCCTATCAGGCTGATGGCGATCTTGAAGGTCGATGCCGGCGTTACCTGGCGCTGGCAGTCGCCCCGGCTGAACAGCGTCGGGCCGTTGCTGTCGGACAGTGCCGTGCACACCTCGGTGGCGTAAGCGGCGGATATCGGGACGAGACTGTACAGCGCCCCCAATATGATGTGGCGAAAATTCATGCGATTCCTTTTTTGTGTGCGGTTAAAGCGCGTCCAGCTGCGCCGGCAGATCGTGCAGGAAAGCGTCCCTGGTTGCCGGGCCGGCGGCGCGGTCCTGTTTGTCTTGCAGCACCAGGCGGGAGAAGACCACGGTGCGCCCGTCCTTGGTGGCCCAGCCGACAAACCAGCCGTAGCTGCGCCGTTCGTCATCGCGCCCGTCGGCCAGCACCGGCGAGGCGGTGCCGGTCTTGCCGTGGATTTGCCAGCCGTTGGGCAAGGTGCCGAGCGCGGTGATGTGGGCGGTCATGTCGTAGGTGTGTGCCGACAATGGCAACTGGCGGTTGACGATTTTTCGCAGGAACGCGGTCTGCTCGGCCGGCGAGATCTTCAGGCTGGATTCGATCCACGACATCGTCAGGCCGTTGTCCTTGCCGGGGTCGCCAGTGGCGTCCAGATTGCCGTAGCCGAAACTGTTCAGATACTGCTGGAAGCGGCGCGCGCCGAGGTTGGCCGTCACCTGCTGGGCGTACCACACGGTCGAGTTGCGTATCCAGCTGGTCGGATCGGTCGTTTCGCGCCAGTCGGGGTTCCAGTCGACGTAGCCTGGTTTGAAGGGCAGGCTAGGTGAGTGGGCGTCGTGCAGGAGGCCGCTGTCGAAGCCCATCAGGCTGACGGCGATGTTGAAGGTTGACGCGGGCGTGACGCGCTCGTCGCAATGGCCGTCGTGGACCAGCCGCGCGCCGCTGGCGGCATCGACCATCTCAGTGCAGCTGAAGGTGGCCGGCGTCGCCCCGTGCGCGGTTGGCGCGGCGCGGTCGGCCAGGGCGGGCTGGAACGCCAGGCTGGCCGCGAAGATGCCCGCCAGGCCGGCCACGGCGGCGCCGCGGGCCCACGCGCTGCGCGGCAAGGCGGCCGGTTCGCGGATCAGGCCGATGCGTGCCGCCACCGTGCGGGCGCTGACGCCGCCGAAGGCCAGCGCGGCCTTGACCGGATGTGGCTGCAGCCGCAACTGCGCCACCAGCGCGGCCGCATAGGCTTTGCGTTGTGACGGTGGACGGTTGCGCAGCACATCGCGGTCGCAGCCGAGTTCTTGCGACCATGCCAGGTTGTCGCGCAGCAGGCGCATGAAGGGATTGAACCACAGCAGCGTTTGCAGCACGACGCCGGCGCTCATCCATTGCAGGTCGTGGCGGCGCAGATGCGTGAGTTCGTGTTCGACGATCATCTGCTGTTGTAAAGGCTCGAAGCTGCGCAGATGGCGCGGCAACAACAGGCGCGGGCGGAACCAGCCAAACAGCATCGGCGAAATTGGCGCGTCGACTTCGATGATGGTGAGCTCAGGCGGCGGCGCGGCTGCGTCCAGGCCTTGATGCCGGCTGGTCAGGATCAGATGCTCGCCGGTGGCGGCCAGCCCGTTCAGTGTGCGGTGCGCTTGCAGCAAGCGGCCCGTGGTGTAGGCCAGTCCCAGCAGGTAGAGCGACAGCCAGGCTTCCGCGCCGAAGGTCAGCCAGGCGCGGTAGTCCGTCGGCGCGGTGCTGCCAGTGGCCACGGCATCGGCCGGCGACGGCACGGCGGCATGGCCTGGCGCGGCGGGAGCGGACAGCATGGTTTCGGGCAGTTCGATTGGTGGCAGCAAGCGCAGTCGCTCGCCATGCGGCAGCAGGAACGCAAGGAAGGTCGCGACGATCGTCACCTGGCCCAGCAGCCAGATGGAACGTTGCGCGGCGACCTGCGGCAGGTAGCGGCGGCACGCGGCGGTCATTGCCCACACCACCAGGCCGGCGGCCATGCAGCCCAGGCTGGCGAGCAGAAAACGGAACATCAGAAGGGTGGAAATAAGCATGCGACGCCTCTACGCGACAGATGTCACGAATTATGTGACATCTGTCGCAAGACGTCAAGAACGGTGATCAGGAGGCTGCTTCCGCTTTCTCTGCGACTGGTGATGCCTCGCCGATGATGTTCGATTTCCTGAGCTCATCCCTGATGCGCTCCAACCGTTGGGGTATGCCAAGTGCCTTGCGCCTGGCTCGCAGGTACAAGCCGTACAAAAAGTCATATTCCGGACACCCTTCGTCGACACGCCAGATGTCCAGCATTTTGCCGTTTTTTTTTGTGAATCAGATTTGTTCCGAGAAACCTCGTCTTTCAGGGCGAGGAGTGAAAGGAACCGACTCCGCAATAGTCGATGGAGGAAGGAAACACGGAACTCATGCGTTCCGCAATGGTCAAATAAATATGAAACTGGTTTACCGATATCGCGTCAAATCCCTGACCGGCCTGCTGAACCAGCAAGCACGGACGGTCAATTTCGTTTGGAACTACTGCAACGATCGGCAAAAGGACGCATTGCGCTTCGATCGGCGCTGGCACACGGGATTTGACTTGATCAAACTGACTACCGGTTGCTCCAAAGAGCTCGGTCTGCATTCGGGCTCGATTAACGACGTCTGTCAGCGCTACGCCGCCTCGCGCGCCATATCGCGCCGTCCTTACCTGCGCTATCGCGGCCGCAAGGCGATGGGCTGGGTGCCGTTGAAGGGGCGTGAACTCAAACGCGAAGGCAACGCCTTCCGGTTCGCTGGCCGCACGTTCCGGGTGTTTTACTCGCGCCCTCTTCCGGACGGGAAGATCCTCGATGGCACCAACTTTTCGCGCGACCGTCGAGGCAACTGGTTCCTTAATATTGTCGTCGAGGTGGCGCCGGCACCGGTCCGCTTCCCCGTGCGCGGGGTCGGCATCGATCTGGGCCTGAAGACGCTGGCGACGTTGAGCGACGGCAGCACCATTGAGGCGCCCCATTTTTACAGGGAAGCCGAGGCGGCGCTGGCGTGTGCCCAGCGCGCGCGCAAGAAGCGGCTGATCAAGGCTATCCACGCCAAGATTGCCAATCGCAGGCTCAATTTTCTGCATACCCATACCAGCGCGATCATCGCCGCGTTCGACTATATCGTGGTCGGCAACGTCAACGCGCAGGGTCTCGCCAAAACCAGCATGGCGAAGTCGGTCTACGATGCCGGCTGGTCGTCCTTCCGTACACAACTGGCATACAAGGCTGTTAAGCATGGCGCCTGGTTCGAGGAAGTCGATGAGCGTTTCACCACCCAGGTCTGCTCGCATTGCGGCGCTTTGTCCGATACGAGGCCGAAGGGTATCGCAGACCTTGGAGTAAGAGAGTGGTGCTGTAGCGATTGCGGTGCTGTACATGATCGTGATCGAAATGCTGCGGTCAATATTCTCCGTCGCGGACGTGCGACGCTAGCGGTAGGAATCTCCGTTCTTTAGGGCGGGGAGGACGTCAACGGGAATTTCCATGATTGGCTCCTTCTCCGCAGCGACTGCTGCGAGAGCGCTGAACTGGATCTAGAGCTTGGATATCTCGTGGAACGAGGTTTCGCGTTCATGACGATTGAGAGTTTTTATCACAGCTGCGGACTCCAATCTATCGTGTATCGCACGCAGACAGTTGAGCGCCGGCTGTCACGTTTCTGCGCTAGCCAACTGGTGTGCGGCGTCGGTCGCACGAAGTAGAGGGTGGGAATCAGGAGTGTGGAACAACTGCCAGCGTAGCGCGGCCTGGATGGCCGCGCTTTGCACAAGAGCAGACGTCGTGGACGTCCGCTTTTTTCTTAGCCGATGAAGGAGTCGAACTGCAGGTCGAATTCCTGCAAGGCTTTCTGTGCGTTCTGCATTTTCTTGCGGAACTCGGGGCCGCGTTGCAGCGCCAGGCCGACCGCCAACACGTCGATCACCACCAGATACGCCAGCCGCGCCGAGATCGGCGTGTACGGATCGATGTTGAAGATCAGGTCGATCGGGATCAGCACCGTCGCCAGGTCCGCCAGCGGCGTGCCCGATGGTGCCAGCACGATGACGTCGGCGCCGCCGCGGCGCGCCAGCTTGATCGAGCGCACCAGCGACGGGCTGTTGCCGCGCTGCGAGATGGCCACCACCGCGTCACCCGCGCGCAGCAATGCTGCGGCGATGCTGTGGATGTGCGGGTCGGCATACGCCACCGTCGGCACGCCGGAGCGGAAGAACTTGTGCTGCGCGTCCGCCGCCACGATGCCGGACGTGCCTTGGCCGTAGAACTCGATCTTGTTGGCCTTGGACAGGATGTCCAGCGCCTTCTGGATCGCTTCGGGATCGAGGTTGTTGCGCAGGTCCAGCAGGGTGTTGATCGAACGGCTGCAGATCTTGTTGACCAGGTCGGCCGCGAGGTCGTCCTGGGTCGGCTGTTCGTTCAGGCCGGGCAGGGCCAGCGCCAGGCCTTGCGCCAGCTTGAGCTTGAACTCGTGCCAGCCGTCGTAACCCAGCGTGCGGCAAAAACGCACCACGGTCGGCTCGGACACCTGCGCACTCTTGGCGAGCGCCGTGATGTTCTGGCTGACCGTCTGGCCCGGATGGTCAAGCACGGCCAGCGCGACTTTGCGCTCCGATTTGGAGAGCGAGTCGAGCTGGGTGCGGATGGAATCTAACAGCATTTAGTCCTCAGGAAGAGCTTCTTCGCGCCACTGCAGACCGTCACGGCCGATCAGTGCCGACGCGGCGGCCGGGCCCCAGGTGCCGGAGGCGTACGGAATCGGGAAGCTGTCGTCGGCCTCCCAGTTGTTCAGGATAGGCTCGACCCATTCCCACGCCGCTTCCAATTCGTCGCCGCGCATGAACAGCGTCAGCTGGCCGCGCAGCACGTCGAGCAGCAGGCGCTCGTAAGCGTCCATGCGCGGCGATTTGAACGATTCGCGGAAGTCCAGTTCCAGCTCGGCCTGCTTGAGGCGCATGCCGTCGCCCGGCGTCTTGGCCATCAGGTTCATGCGCAGGCCTTCGTCCGGCTGCAAGCGGATCACCAGCGAATTGGGCTGGAAGCTGTTGGTCGGCTGCGCGAAGATCGAATGCGGGATCTGCTTGAAGCGCACCACGATCTCGGCCAGGCCGTCGGCCATGCGCTTGCCGGTGCGCAGGTAGAACGGCACGCCGGCCCAGCGCCAGGTGTCGATTTCCGCCTTCATCGCCACGAAGGTCTCGGTGCGCGAATGTTCCGGCGCATCCGGCTCGTCGCGGTAACTCGGCACGGCCTTGCCGTCCACATGGCCGGCGCGGTACTGGCCGCGCACGATGTTCTGCGCCAGCGTGGTCGGTGTGAATTTTTTCAGCGAACGCAGCACCTGCAGCTTGGCGTCGCGCACGGCGTCCGGGGCGATCGAGGTCGGCGGCTCCATCGCCACGATGCACAGCAGTTGCAGCAGGTGGTTTTGCAGCATGTCGCGCAGCGCGCCCGAGGTGTCGTAGTAGCCCATGCGGTTGCCCACGCCCAGCTTCTCGGCGATGGTGATCTGCACGTCGGAGATCCACTCGCGGCGCCACAGCGGCTCGAACAGGATGTTACCGAAGCGCAGGGCCAGCAGGTTCTGCACGGTCTCCTTGCCCAGGTAGTGGTCGATACGGTAGATCTGCGATTCCTCGAACACCTGGCCCACTTCGGCGTTGATCTGCTTGGCCGAGGCCAGGTCGCGGCCCAGCGGTTTTTCCAGCACCACGCGCGAGTTCTTGGTCACCAGGCCGTTGGCCTTGAGGTTCTCGCAGATCTGCGAGAAGATCGCCGGCGGCGTCGCCAGGTAGTAGACCTTGGTGATGGCGTCGTCCTTGCGCAGCGCCTCGACCAGCGAGCTGTAGCTGCCGGAGTCGGTGGCGTTGAGCGACACGTAGACGATGCGCGCGGTGAACTTGGCCCAGGCGGCCGGTGTGACGGCCGGCGACTTGATGTGCGGTTTGGACGTGGTCTCTACCGTGTGCAGGAAGTCTTGCTGGCTGGCGTCGGCGCGGCCGACGCAGATGATGCGGGCGGTGGCGGGCAAGTCGTTGGCGACGTCGCGGGCGTACATCGCGGGCAGCAATTTGCGCATCGCCAGATCGCCGCTGCCGCCAAACAGAACCAGGTCAAAATCGGTAAGAGCCATAATTATTCGCAGTATGTAGAGTGCTGAAAGAGGGATGTAACTGTAAATTTACTACACGATTTGTTGTATTGCAAGAAAATTTACTACAAATGCTGCGGATGCAACATATAGTTTATTCGATATACGCCGGCTCCGTGCGGCCGGCCACATCGACGCGGATGGCCAGCAGCTTGCCGCTGAGCGGGTACTGCGCCAGTTCCGGCGCCGGCCGCGCGCCCGCGCTGGTGATGTACAGCGTGCGCAGGTCGGCGCCGCCGAAGGCCATCATGGTCGGGCAGCGCACCGGCAGCGCGATCTCGCCGATTAACTCGCCGATGGGCGAGAGCTTGACCAGGCGCGCGCCTTCGAACATCGCGACCCAGTAGTTGCCTTCGCTGTCGACCGCCGCGCCGTCTGGACGGCCGCCGTAGTTGTTCTCCTTGTCCATCGAGAACTGGTGCAGCAGGCGCTGGTTGGACACCTTGCCGCTGGCGACGTCGAAATCCAGCTTGGTAACGCGGTGGGCGCTGGTGTCGGCGTGGTACATGGCGCTGTAGTCCGGGCTGAAACCCAGGCCGTTCGAGTTGGTCATGCCGCCCGACCAGGCCTTGCGGATCGTGCCTTGCTCCAGCACGAACATCTCGGCGGCCGGCTTGTCGCGCGGCTCGTAGATGGTGCCGACCCAGAAGCGTCCGGCGCCGTCGACGTGGCCGTCGTTGAAGCGGGTGATGGCGGTGTCGTACGGCGCGGCGGCGATCTCGGTCAGGCGCACTTCATCGCTGCCGGTGTCCAGGTGCGCGAAGCCGCTGCGCATGGCGACCACCAGGCCGCCCTGGTCGCTGACGGCCAGCGTGGCCGGCTCGCTGGAGAGCTTCCACGAACGGTGCGCGCCGCTGGCGGGATCGAGGCGGTGCACGGTGAAGGCGGGGATGTCGACCCAGTACAGCGCCTGCTCCTGCGCGTGCCACAGCGGGCACTCGCCGGTTTGCATGACGGCGTCGTAGGCGACTTCGATGTGTGGTGTGCTCATGGTCTTAGATGTGTTGTGCGGCCTTGGCCATGATGATCAGGCCATTGGTGGAGCTGTCGTGGCGTTCCGGCTTGATGTCGCCGGTCAGCTCCGCGTGGATGTTCTTGGCCAGCACCTTGCCCAGCTCCACACCCCACTGGTCGAAGCTGTTGACGTCCCAGATCACGCCCTGCACAAAGGTCTTGTGCTCGTACAGCGCGATCAACGCGCCCAGCGTGGATGGCGTCAGCTGATCCATCAGGATGGTGTTGGACGGGCGGTTGCCGGGGAAGGTCTTGTGCGGCACCAGCGCCTCGATCTCGGCGGCGCTCAGCTTCTGCGCGGTGAGGTCGGCGCGCACTTCCTCGGCGGTCTTGCCGGTCATGAAGGCTTCCGATTGCGCGAAGCAGTTGGCCAGCAGCGAGTCGTGATGGCCCGCCAGGTCGTGCGTGGCCCGTAGGGCGGCGATGAAGTCGATCGGCGTGACGTCGGTGCCCTGGTGCAGCAGCTGGAAGTAGGCGTGTTGCGCGTTGGTGCCGCACTCGCCCCACACCACCGGGCAGGTCGGCGTGTCGACTTCGGCGCCGCTGCGCGTGACGCGCTTGCCGTTGCTCTCCATGTCCAGCTGTTGCAGGTAGGCCGGGAAGCGGCTCAGGTCCTGGTGGTACGGCGCGATCGACAGCGAGCCGGCGTTGAGGAACTGGCGGTTCCAGAAGCCGACCATCGCCAGCAGCACCGGCATGTTCTGCTCCAGCGGCGCGGTGCGGAAATGCTCGTCCATCGCGTGCGCGCCGCCGAGGAAATCGCTGAAGTAGCCGAAGCCCACCGCCAGCGCCACCGCCAGGCCGATCGCCGACCACACCGAGTAACGGCCGCCGACCCAGTCCCAGAACGGGAACATATTGGCCGGGTCGATGCCGAAGGCCTTCACCGCCTCGGTGTTGGTGGAGACGGCGACGAAGTGGCGCGCCAGGTCTTCTTCCTTGGCCGACTGCAGGAACCAGTTGCGGGCGGTGCCCGCGTTGAGCATGGTCTCGGCGGTGACGAAGGTCTTAGAGGCGATGATGAACAGCGTGGTCTCGGGATCGACCTGCGCCAGCGCGGCGTCCATGTCATGGCCGTCGACGTTGGAGACGAAGTGCACCTTCAGGCGCGGATGGGCGTACGAGCGCAGTGCCAGCACGGCCATCTTCGGGCCCAGGTCCGAGCCGCCGATGCCGATGTTGACCACGTCGGTGATCGGCTTGCCGGTGTGGCCCAGCCACGCGCCGCTGCGTACGCGGTCGGTGAACGCCTTGATCTGGTCCAGCACCGCGTGCACGTCGTGGGCGATGTCCTGGCCGTCGACGGTCAGCGCCTTGCCGCGCGGCATACGCAAGGCCGTGTGCAGCACGGCGCGATGTTCGGTAAGATTGATCTTCTCGCCGCCGAGCATGGCGTCGCGCTGGCGTTCCACGCCGCGTTCGCGGGCCAGGTCCAACAGCAGGCCGATGGTGGTGGCATCCAGGCGGTTCTTCGAATAATCGAGGAACAGGCCGGCCGCGTCCACCGTCAGTTTGGGAAAGCGTTGCGCGTCGGCGGCGAACAGCTGGCGCATTTGCCAGTTCTTCGCGTCGGCGGCGTGGGATTCAAGGGCTTGGAAGCTGGAAGTGGAGGTCAGTGCTGGCTGGCGCATAATCGTTGGGCGTCGTTAAGTCTGAGGGAGGGGATGCATGAATGATACAGGAAAATCCGGTAAATTCACTACGGTTCCGTTCAAACGGCGCAGTTTTTCTGTCGTGAGGGGCGTTGTGGCTGGATGTCGGGCCTGAGTGCCGCCGATGTGCCGCCCGCCGGCCTGCACATTACAAGAATAAAAGTAGGCTGAATCCGAAATTTTGTAGTAAAATTTCACGGAATTCATTCATAAGGAACGATCATGGCGTTGCATCCAGTCCTAGAAACCGTCACCGCACGCATCATCCAGCGCAGCAAGCCGTCGCGCGGCGCGTATTTGGCCCATCTTGAAGCGGCCCGCGTCAAAGGCGTCCAGCGCGGCGCGCTCGCTTGTACCAACCTGGCGCACGGCTTCGCCGCCTTCCCCGCCAACGACAAGCTGTCGCTCAAGGAACTCAAGAAGCCATCGGTGGCGATCGTCTCGGCCTACAACGACATGCTGTCGGCCCACCAGCCGTTCGAAGGCTTCCCGGCGCTGATCAAGGACGCGGTGCGCGACGTCGGCGCGGTCGCCCAGTTCGCCGGCGGCACGCCCGCCATGTGCGACGGCGTCACCCAGGGCCAGCCGGGCATGGAGCTGTCGCTGTTCTCGCGCGACGCCATCGCCATGGCCACCGCCGTCGCGCTGTCGCACAATATGTTCGACTCCGCCGTCTACCTGGGCGTGTGCGACAAGATTGTACCCGGCTTGCTGATCGGCGCGCTGCACTTTGGTCATTTGCCTGCGGTGTTCGTGCCGGCCGGCCCGATGACCACCGGCCTGTCGAACTCCGAGAAAGCCAAGATCCGCCAGCTGTACGCCCAGGGCAAGGTCGGCCGCGCCGAACTGCTGGAAGGCGAATCGCAGTCCTACCACAGCGCCGGCACCTGCACCTTCTACGGCACCGCCAACAGCAACCAGATGCTGATGGAAGTCATGGGCCTGCACCTGCCGGGCGCCGCCTTCATCACCCCGAACACGCCGCTGCGCGACGAGCTGACCAAGGCCGCCGCGCGCCGCGCCGCCGTCATCACCGCGCAATCGAAGGAATACCTGCCGGTCGGCCACGTGGTCGATGAGAAGTCCATCGTCAACGCCATCGTCGCGCTGCTGACCACCGGCGGCTCGACCAACCACACGCTGCACCTGGTGGCCATCGCCAAGGCGGCCGGCATCGTCATCGACTGGAACGACTTCGACGAGCTGTCGAAAGTGGTGCCGCTGCTGACGCGCATCTACCCGAACGGCAACGCCGACGTGAACCACTTCCACGCCGCCGGCGGCACCGGCTTCGTCATCCGCGAACTGCTGGACGGCGGCCTGCTGCACGACGACGTCACCACCATCCTGGGCAAGGGCCTGCGTGCGTACTGCACCGAGCCGTTCCTGGGCGAGGGCGGCAAGGGCGTGGTCTGGAAGGATGCACCGACCGAATCGGGCGACGAGGCGGTGCTGCGCAAGGTCACCTCGCCGTTCTCGCCGGATGGCGGCACCGTGCTGGTACAGGGTAACCTGGGCCGCGCGGTGATGAAGGTATCGGCCGTCAAGCCTGAGCATCAGACGGTGGAAGCGCCGGCGCTGACCTTCAATTCGCAGGAAGACTTCATGGACGCCTACAAGGCCGGCCAGCTTGACCGCGACTTCGTGGCCGTGCTGCGCTTCCAGGGCCCGCGCGCCAACGGCATGCCGGAACTGCACGCGCTGACGCCTGCACTGGCCAACCTGCAGGACGCCGGCCGCCATGTGGCGCTGGTCACCGACGGCCGCATGTCGGGCGCGTCGGGCAAGGTGCCGGCGGCGATCCACGTGTCGCCTGAGATTCTGGCCGGCGGTCCGCTGGGCCTGGTGCGCGACGGCGACATCATCCGCGTCTGCGCCCGTACCGGCACGCTGGAAGCGCTGGTCGAATCGAGCGTGTGGCATTCGCGCTCGCTGGCCACGGCCGACCTGACGCCGAACGGCGTCGGCATGGGCCGCGAACTGTTCGCCATGTTCCGCAACAGCGTGTGCGAAGCGGAGAAGGGCGCGACCACGTTCGGGCTGCCGTCGCCGATCGCCACCACGGTGGGCCTGCATGACAAAGACCCGGTCGGCAACACCGTGCCAGGTTCCGATGAAGATTACTCGATGAAGAAAGAAGCGTAAATCATGACCATGACTCTGCTCGACATTATGCGTACCTCGGCCGTGATCCCTGTGATCGCGATTGACGAACCTGAACATGCGGTCCCGCTGGC
>Ga0308157_10008473_pt1 | contig 11678 bp, 13 predicted proteins | sample PhyBR1_FD_201035 | JGI IMG/M metagenome (GOLD analysis project Ga0308157, IMG submission 201035) | Phyllosphere microbial communities from UC Gill Tract Community Farm, Albany, California, United States - DLSLB.R1 | ecosystem: Host-associated > Plants > Phyllosphere > Unclassified | place: USA...
TACTGGGAGAACGCGCTGGGACAAGAACTGCATGGATTGGTATTGCGCACAGCATAAGTAATGGGCCGTATATCGGCTTTTTGGGTGGCGTGCACGGGATAGACTTATCTATGAAATCCAATCGCCATTCTAGGGAGATATATGTCTGCCATCAGCCGTGAGGACGTTGTGCACTTGGCACACCTTGCCCACATCGAGATGAGCGACGCAGAGCTGGACAAAATGACCGGTGAACTCGACGCTATCGTCGGTGCCATCGCCTCTGTCAGCGAAGTCGCTTCCTCCGACGTTCCAGCCACTAGCCACCCGATCCCGCTGACCAATGTGTTGCGTGAAGATACGGTGGGGCAGACGCTGAGCATTGACGAAGTTCTGCTCAACGCCCCAGATTCGGACTCGGACCGCTTTAAGGTCCCAGCAATTCTGGACGGTGAATAATTTCATGAACGACCTTATTAAACTTTCTGGCACCGAACTGGCCGCCAAGCTCCGCGCCGGCGAAGTCACCTCGGTTCAGGCCGTTCAGGCTCACCTGGACCGCATCGCAGAAGTTGACGGTGCACTGAACGCCTTCCTGCACGTGAACGCGGAAGAAGCACTTGCAGTAGCCGCAGAAGTCGACGCTATCCGTGCTGCCGGCGGTGCCGAGGCGCAGGCGCTGCACCCACTAGCCGGTGTGCCGATCGCCATTAAGGACTTGATCGTCACCAAGGGTCAGCCAACCACCGCAGCATCGAAGATGCTCGAAGGCTGGATGAGCCCGTATGACGCGACCGTGATCGAAAAGATCCGAGCAGCCAAGCTGCCAATGCTGGGCAAGACCAACCTGGATGAATTCGCTATGGGTTCCTCCACCGAGCACTCCGCTTACGGCGTGACTCGCAACCCGTGGAATCTGGATCGCATCCCCGGTGGTTCCGGCGGTGGCTCGGCCGCTGCCGTGGCTTCCTTCGAAGCGCCGTTGGCGCTGGGCACTGACACCGGCGGCTCCATCCGCCAGCCAGGTGCGGTCACCGGTACCGTGGGCGTGAAGCCTACCTACGGTGCGGTCTCGCGCTACGGTGCGATCGCCATGGCCTCCTCGCTGGACCAGATCGGCCCGGTTTCCCGCACTGTGCTGGACTCGGCCTACCTGCAGGAGCTGATTGGCGGGCACGATCCCAAGGATTCCACCTCGCTGCCAAAGGACCTTGAAGGCCTCGTTGCAGCCGCTGAAGCTGGTGCCACCGGCGACCTGAAGGGTCTGCGCGTTGGTGTGATCAAGGAACTGACCGGCGAAGGCTACCAAGAGGGTGTGCAGGCACGCTTCAATGAGTCCCTAGAACTGCTCAAGGCTGCCGGAGCTGAAATCGTCGAGGTTTCCTGCCCGAACTTCAAGTACGCGCTGGGCGCTTACTACCTGATCATGCCTTCGGAAGTTTCCTCCAACCTGGCTAAGTTCGACGGTGTTCGTTTCGGCCAGCGCGTGCTTCCAAAAGAGGGTCCACTGACCATCGAGCGCGTGATGGCTGCTACCCGTGCCGCCGGTTTTGGTGACGAGGTTAAACGCCGCATCATCCTGGGTACCTACGCTTTGAGTGCTGGCTACTACGACGCCTACTATGGCTCGGCGCAGAAGGTCCGCACCTTGATCCAACGCGACTTCGATGCCGCGTTTGAGCAGGCCGATGTACTGGTTTCCCCAACAGCTCCGACTGTGGCTTTCGAGCTGGGTAAGAACGACAATGACCCGCTAGCCATGTACCTCAACGACGTGGCAACCATTCCGGCGAACCTCGCCGGTGTTCCAGGCATTACCGTGCCTGGCGGCCTGTCCGAGGATCTTCCGGTGGGTATCCAGTTCCTGGCTCCGGCCTTCGAGGACGCACGCCTGTACCGCGCCGGCGCTGCCCTTGAAGCCCTGCTGGAAAAGCAGTGGGGCCACTCGCTGATCTCGCAGGCGCCAGCCATTGATTCCGCTTCGATCGCGCAGGAGGCCTAGATCATGAGCAACTACACCGATGAATTGGTCGATTTCGACGAAGCACTGGATCGCTACGATCCGGTCCTGGGCTTTGAGGTCCACGTTGAGCTGAACACCAAGACCAAGATGTTCTCCGACGCGCCGAACGCTTTTGGCGATGACCCGAACACCAACGTCACCCCGGTTGACCTGGGTCTACCTGGCGTTCTGCCGGTGGTCAACAAGACCGCAGTAGAGTACTCCATCCTGATTGGCCTGGCACTGAACTGCCAGATCGCCGAGAAGTGCGGCTTCGCCCGGAAGAACTACTTCTACCCGGACACCCCGAAGAACTTCCAGACCTCCCAGTTTGAAGACCCAATTGCCTTTGATGGCTACCTGGACATCGAGCTGGAAGATGGCGAAGTCTTCCGCGTTGAGATCGAACGCGCCCACATGGAAGAAGACGCCGGCAAGCTGACCCACATGGGTGGCTCTACCGGTCGCATCCAGGGTGCGGACTACTCTCTGGTGGACTACAACCGCGCAGGTGTGCCACTGGTCGAGATCGTCACCAAGCCAATCGTTGGCGCCGGCAAGCGCGCGCCCGAACTGGCCAAGGCCTACGTGGCCGCAGTGCGTGAAATCGTGAAGAACCTTGGTGTTTCCGACGCCAAGATGGAACGCGGCAACGTGCGTTGCGATGCCAACGTTTCGCTGATGCCAAAGGACGCTGACAAGTTCGGTACCCGTACCGAAACCAAGAACGTGAACTCCCTGCGCGCTGTTGAGCACGCGGTGCGTTTCGAGATCGAGCGTCACGCCGCAGTGCTGGATTCCGGTGCGAAAATCGTTCAGGAAACCCGCCACTGGCATGAGGATACCCGCACCACCACCTCGGGTCGCCCAAAGTCGGATGCCGACGACTACCGCTACTTCCCAGAGCCTGACCTGGTGCCAATCGTCACCACCGCCCAGTGGATCGAAGAGCTACGCGGCCGTCTGCCAGAGCCACCAGCTGAGCGTCGCAAGCGCCTAAAGGCTGAGTGGAACTACGCGGACAAGGAATTCCGCGATGTGGTTAATGCCGGTGTGCTCGACGAAATCGAGCAGACCGTTGCCGCTGGTGCCACCGCTGCGGTAGCCCGCAAGTGGTGGATGGGTGAGATCGCTCGTCTGGCCAAGGCTGCGGACAAGGACATCTCGGATCTTGGTGTCACTCCTGCGACCATCGTTGAACTGAACTCGCTCATCGAGGGCAAGAAGATCAACGACAAGATTGCTCGACAGGTACTGGAATTCGTCATCGCTGGCGAAGGCACCCCTAGCGAAATTGTTGAGAAGCGCAGCCTTGCTGTGGTGAACGATGATGACGCACTGGGCAAGGCCGTGGATGACGCCATGGCTGCCATGCCTGATGTGGTTGAGAAGATCAAGGGCGGCAAGATGCAGGCCATCGGTGCGCTGATGGGCCCTGTTATGAAGGCTACCCGCGGACAGGCCGATGCCGGTCGCGTTCGTGAAATCGTGATGGAGAAGCTGGGACTCTAGTCCACAGACTCCAAACGCCGACGCCTGCCTCGAACTTCCAATAGTGAAGTCCGAGGCAGGCGTTTTTAACGAGCATTACGCGCAGGTGTTCTTGATAGCACACGTTTTTATGAGTCGTTTATATATTCAGTTAGTATCTGAATATGATCAATGCATCTCGTGGAGTAAAGGTTTTCAGTTTGATGGCGACGGTCGGATTGCTGCTTGCTGGATGTAGCGAACCGAAATCTGACCTCAAGACTCTAACGCCGACGGTTGTTCCTTCACCGAGCAAGGAAGAACCGAAGATCAAGTCCCTGCGAGATGCTGATCTTGGAAATACTACCTGGGCAGATCCGATGGCACTTGATGGCAAAGCCTCGAAAATTCGTCTGAAGAACTCGAAAGCCAGCGATGAATTCAACAACTATGCGCTGGGAAAGATCGTCTACGCGGACCTGAATGCCGACGGCGTTGATGACGCTGTCGCAACCTTCACCAGCACTTCCGGCAACGCCTACTGGCAACATTTTGTTGCATGGGTAGCGACCGAGGACGGGCCAGTTCAGGTTCCTGGCGAGATCGCTTATTCGCATAATTGCGGATCCACCGTTAAGAGCGTGGCGCCGGCCAAGCAAGGCGTCAAGGTCACTGAGTACCTCCGCAGCGACTTCAAAGATACTGCCTGCTCCGAGAACGGGCCACTAAAACAAGTTCGAACCGTAGGCGTAAAGCAGTACGCCGGCGATGACCAGCACTACCTCGTGCGCACAGATGCACTGGGTGGATACGGTGGTTACTGCCATCCAGAGGGCGAGGGTGACACGATTTCGGTCTCGATCCCGGTCTATGCTGCTCCGAACGCCAAGAGTAAGATGCCTTTGCAACGCCAGACAATGATGGGTTACATGGCCGGCCCGGAAGCTGCTGGCACGGTCACTAAAGATGGCCAGTGGGCGTTGTCAACGGTACTGATCAGGGATGAGAAATCGGCGACTGGTATGCAGACACGTTGCGCCTGGATGCCAACGACCAAGAACCCGCTGCACACAGACGGAGAAGCGGTGTTGGGTGAAAACGGGGAGCCGGTGGGGTAAGGCAATTTGGAACCTTCCGGGAACGGCATTTTCGGGCATCTGCTGTCGATGAATAATGAATAAGTGAATAGCGAATGGTTCGATAGGCCAAGGGGTGAGCCTGTCCATCTTGTTGAACATGATCCGTCGTGGGGCGTCCAAGCAGCTGACTGGATGCTGCGCATCAAGGTAGCTGTCGGTTCTACTGCAGAATCACTAGAACATATAGGATCGACCGCCGTTCCAGGTCTCATCGCCAAGCCAGTCCTCGACCTCCAAATAGCTGTTCCGGATATCTCGAAGGAAGCCGCATACCGTCGCGGCCTCGAAACCCTAGGGCTTGTTCTGTGGCAACGAGAAACTGACCATCGTTTCTTTCGGCCACCGGCGGGTGAACTGCGAACAGTTCATGTTCACGTGTGCGAAGTTGGCTCGACTTGGGAACGTGAGCATTTGGTGTTCCGTGATCGGCTGAGAGCAGACGCGTCGTTAGCCCGCGCTTACGCCGATTTGAAACTTGGTTTGGCTAGAAGCCGTTGGCCATGACCGGCTTGCTTACACCACCGGCAAATCTCAGGTCGTCAGGGACGTAATTGACGGAACGCTGCCGCGTGACTTGTCGGTGTGATTCCTAGACGAGCCGTGAAGTGCTTGCGCAGCAGATCATCAGAGGTGAATCCGACTTCGCGAGCTATGGCACCAATCGACAGATCCGTTTGTTCAAGGAGACGCTGCGCTTCGCGTACGCGCAGATCATTGAGCCACGCAACCGGTGTGGTTCCCAGATTCGCAGAGAACCATCGGTGAAATGTTCTGGGTGACATTGCGCAGGTAGCTGCGAGCTCCTTGATACTCCACCGTCGTTGAAGATCCTTTGTGACCTGCAACTGTAGCTGCTCGGCGGACGGCGCCGAACTGGCAGGAAAACTGGTATCCGCATATTGTGCTTGAGTGCCGGGCCTAAATACGGGGGTGACCATCGCCTTAGCGATGGTCTGTGCGGCGCTGGCTCCCCAACTCTCACGGACCAAATGCAACAAGAGATCAACCCCTGCAGTGACTCCAGCCGAGGTCCATACTTTGTCTTCGCCACAATACAGATCCCTCGACTGGACCTGGATTGATGGATAGAGCCGGGCGAGTTCATCGGCAAAGCGCCAGTGAGTTGTCGCATTACGTTCATCGAGCAGTCCTGCGGCAGCCAGAGTGAATGCCCCTGTGCACAATGAAGCGACGAGTACACCGGCAGCTGCAGCTCTTGCGACCGCGGAGACCTCTTGCTGCGGCGGTTCAGAAAGCGGATCTTCGCTCCCTGGGACCAGAAGGATGTCCAGTTCCTCCACCGAGGTGAAGTCATGGGTGCTCCGTATCGACTGGAACGGGTCCAAATCAGTGATGCTCTCGGCAGCAATGAGTCGAACAGTTGGTTGGGGGAGACCACGATCCGAACGGTCATCGAAGACTTCTCGAATAACAGCAATATCGAATGCACGCCGTCCCGGGCCGATGAGAATTCCCACGATCGTCATGGCGTAATCTTATCGAACCATGACATTCATGCCACTGTTGATGTCCCCGTATCACTGATGAACTATAAGCATGAGAAGGAATTATGAACCAGCATTGATCGTGATCGACATGCAGCAGGGTTTTTACGACGCCTCGTGGGGAGAAACCGTTAATTACCCCGAATGCGAGAAAAACGTTGATCGCCTCCTTACCGCGTGGTCTGCACACCGGTTGCCAATAGTGATCGTCAGGCACGATAGCCGTAATCCAAACTCACCCTTGTTCGTTGAGGGGCCCGGCAATGATCTTCACAAATCGGTGCAAGCATTTACCCCTGATGTGGTGGTGACTAAAACGGTGAACTCCTCCTTTTATGGTTCGCCGGATTTGGAGCAGTGGCTTAGGTCCAGAGGGATCAATCAGATTGTTATCTGCGGGATCCAAACCAATTTATGCGTAGAAACTACCGCGCGCATGGGTGGGAATCTTGGCTTTGATGTCGTTGTTCCTCTCGACGCTACTCGCACCTTCGACCTAGCTGGCCCCGACGGCAGCGTCATTCCAGCGGCCACTTTGATGCAAGTTACGGCGACGAATCTGCATGGCGACGGGTTCGCGCAGGTGGTTTCGACACAAGAGGTGCTGGACTCACTGAGAGTGACATGATTGTGTAACGCCTGCTCAATGGCGAATTCGGTGCAAACGAGTCCTGGCTTTGCCCGCCACACGCGGCAAGATTTGTAGTAGGGTTGACCCATGAATATCTCGTTCACAGCGATGGGAGCAGAAGACAGTAGCGCAATTATCGCGTTTTTATCTAGTAACAGCTTCCCATTCCATGTCCGCCGGGACTGGTCAGTACCGGAGCTACAAGTGGTAGTTGATAGTGGCAGATATTGGAACAATGAGAGCCAAGGGTTCTGGATTGTTGGCGACGGTGAACGCTTGGGAATGGTTGTGCTTGAAGATCTGGAAGACGACACCCCAATGTTTGACCTGCGCCTGGCAGAGAACTATCGCGGGCAAGGCCTGGGAACCCCCATTCTGAAGGAATTGTGCGCCATGGTCTTCAAGGAATACCCGGAGATTGTTCGATTCGAGGGCCAAACCAGAGAAGACAATATTGCGATGCGCAAGGTGTTCCATAAGGCGGGTTTCCTCAAGGAAGCCCACTATCGGATGAGTTGGCCCGTCGAGGATGGTACAAGACTGGCATCGGTCGCCTACGCAATTCTCCGCCAGGATTGGGAGTCCGGCGAATCGACCAGCTTCGACTGGTACGACTTGGAAATCTGACTTCGCGCTCAAGATTTCATGTGGCGGGGCGGCACAAGAAATCTTGAGTGATTTCCAAATGCCCCAGATGCTGGCAAAGCTCTTCGTAGACATGCATGAGGACGCCTTCGCAGGTGGCCATCCAATATTCGATCTCGCGACCCGGTGGCAAGGCCGCGGGAGATTGGTGCAATTCGGTGCGCGAAATGTCTGCAACGAATGCTGTTCTGGTTTCGGACGCGAGATTCAACGCGTCGGGCTTGGCCAATTTCGCGCTAAACTCAGCGTCCCGATCACGGGGGACTGTGATGCCGAGATTCACTGTTGAAGACCAGCGACGCATCATGCCGCAACAGTGCAACAGAATCTGCACCGGAGAATTGCTGCCTTCTATCGGCAAGCAACTATTGATCACTTCGTCTGGAATATCGTTGACGGTCTCGAAGAGCTGGTCAAACTTTTCAAGTACGAGTTGAGCGAGAATCTGATCGTTCGGTGCCGATGAATTCATGCCCCGAGTCTAGACGAAAGCTAGCGTTGCCATGGGCACAAGGCAGAACCACGAGATACACCCGCCAGAACAGGTTGAAAGAAGTCCTCATTGCGGGTGCTTCTTCTTTCGGGCCGTGGCGAACCTGGTCATCGATGGAAATAGCAGGTAGAAAAACCACAACGTCCCGGACCACCTAGGCATCAACTAATTGGTGTCGGAGCCCCAAGGGATCAAAGTTGCACGAAGAAAACGTCCCTCAACGGTTATCGATGCATCTGTAGGAACCACGAGTGCATCCAATCGGGCAAGATCTTCATTCTCAACTCGACAGGTGTTGTCCAATGCCACGAGGATTGTCACCGCGTTGTTGCCCGAGATCTCGCTGAGCGAGTTCTCCGTGGAGACGCTAGCCTGCCATTTCTTGCCGAGGAACATCAGGTTCAGGGCCTGAAACCCAACTCCGAGGGGTGCAACGGAAACCTCATCGTCGCCAGCAAACGCTATGTGCTCACCTGCATGGAGACGATGCGTCTGGCCACCAATGGTCAGGTCTATCTCGCCAGGCCCAAGTGCTACCTGAATCCGCTGAATTCCAGAATATTGGCTGTAGGGCTGAGACTGAGAAATTTCAGCGACGCTTACTTTCCAAGTCCACTCACCGAGTGCATCCGAATCACTGAGGAGGGTACGCGATACTCCCTTGCCGTTCTTCCAAAGCTGGGCAGAAAGATTTGCATATCGAACAACGAGCAATTCGTGCATAGCGGTAGGCTTCCTCAACGTTCACGTGGCTTTGAAGGTCATTTTGCCATCCGAGTTCTGGCCCGCTTCAATTCGTGACGGCACGAAGGGCGCTTTTCTGCCGTCCGTTCCAAACGGAAGATTAGGATTGAACGATGAGCCACGCACCCGCCAACAAATCAGCCATGCCCGACGCTGAAGTCGCGATTGATCTGAAGTTGGTGCGCGAGTTGATAACAACACAAGCTCCGCAATGGGCCCATGAAGACATTACCTACCTGGCCACTGGCTGGGACAACGAGGTCTATCGCCTCGGAGATGCCTTGCTGATCCGTTTGCCCCGGCGACAGATGGGGGAGGAGATCGGTGTCAAAGAGCGCCGTTGGCTCCCTCCGTTGGCAAGGGACACCGGCGTGGATATTGGCCTGGCGATCTTTGAAGGCCAGCCCACCGCAAGCTACCCTTTTACCTTTTCAATTTGCCGCTACGTTCCTGGAACTAGCGCTGCACAACTAGCGCGCCAGGAGCGCGATGGATATGCGGAAGAATTCTCGGGGCTGCTGCGGGATCTTCATCAACCTGCAAGTTCACCGGAACCGCGAAGCAGCTTTCGCGGTTGTGCCCTGGCGCTGCTGGATACACGGACTCGCGAGCAAATCTCGAATTTGGAATCACCGTTGCAGCCCGGAGCTCTGGCGCTGTGGCAGGAAGCGTTAGGGGTCGAAGCGTACATGGACGCCCCAGTGTGGCTGCATGGTGATCCGCATCCACATAACACCGTAGTTGGCGAACAGCCGCGGCATCCCAGTGTCTCGCTGGTTGATTATGGGGACCTATGCGTTGGTGATCCTGCCTCGGATCTGGGTATGTTTTGGATGCATTTCAGTCTGGAAGGGATCACTAAGGCTTTCGAGAGCTACGGTATCGCGGAGGGCAGCCCAACGTGGAAACGCGCGAGGGGTTGGGGGCTGCGGTATGCGATGTTGACCGCAAATCTTGGCACTGATGATCTTCTAGGCATTGTTGGACGAGAGGCCTTGGAGGTGCTCCTTGGTAGTTCCGAGTAGGTCCAGAAGCACTCCATTTGGGGCGTCCCAGACCGTAAGCTAAATTCAAACCAGTCAACCGATCAGCTGCTGACCTTGTCAGCGAAAGGACCACCGTGGATCTTGAGAAAAACCCGAGCCTTGCTGCGAGGCTGTGCAGGGAAGCCCACGCGGAACTATCGCGACAAGTGGCTGGTATCAGCGACGAGATAATTCGTCAAAAGAGCAGACTGCCTGATTGGACCGTGGGCCATGTGCTGACGCATCTTGCGCGCAATGCGGATGCACATTCACGGCGCCTGGCCGGAGCACTCAATGGTGAAGATGTTCCCAAGTACGCAAACGGTCCGGAGCAACGTCGACAAGAAATCGAGGACGGGGCCAAAAGCTCGGCCACAGAAATTCTGGCCGATTTGGAGGCGAGCGTTCTCCGTTTGGATGGCTTGCTCGAACAGTGCGAGCAGGAGCGCTCGCCCAACGCAGAATTTATGGGAGGCGGCCACTACGGTGCCGGCGGATGCCCGGCCCACCGTTTACGCGAAGTGCAGATGCATCTCGTTGATCTGGGGTTGGGATACACCCCGAGCCAATGGCCCAAAGAGTATGTGGAGTGGGATCTACACAATCTTCTGGCTAGTGTCCCCGAACGTTTGGCAAGTTCGCAGGCGCGTGCCGAACTAGTCGCGTGGTTGGCCGGTCGTTCGACGCTCAGCGACGATTTTGCTCTGGAGCCGTGGGGCTGAGCAAGATTGCCACCGTTTCCTATGGGTCTCGCCCTTGGTCAGTCCTGGCTCAGGAGTCCTGGTAACTGATCCATACTGGTGAAAATTGCAGTGGCGCCGGCTGCCAATAGTTTCTCCGGAGTACTACTGATCGCCCCACCGGGGCAGTACCCGAAAACCGTCGCCCCAGCAGCAACACCTGCAGTCACACCGGTGACGGTGTCTTCAACAACCGCTGCGCAACTTGGTTCAACGCCCAATCCAGCTGCGGCGGCCAAATACACGTCCGGTGCTGGCTTGCTCTTGGCATATTCCATACCACTGTAAACCTGACCACCGAAGAAATCCGCCAGCGCGGTAATCGCCAACTGCATTTCAACCTTGCCACGGTCGGCGCCGGTGGCGCAGGCGATCTTGCCGCCGTAGAGAGCGGAAATATCCTGCACCGCTTCCAAGGCACCGGGGATGGCCAGCAGATTATCGCGTAGGGCTACATCGCGACGTGCTCTAAAGTCGACGATCCACGCATCATCAATGCGCACACCGGTGTTCTCCAGAATGGGTTCCCACTGATCTTTCAGTGCCTTGCCGATAAAAAGACTGATGCATTCTTCTTGGCTGATGTTCCAACCCAATTCCATGAGCATCTCGCGCAGCACCGTATTGGTGATGGACTCTGAATCGACCAGTACTCCATCGCAATCAAAGAGTACGGCGGTGAATTTTGGACGCGACAATATCGACCTTTCCTGCAGAAACAGCGTTGAGTTAGGCGGCAGAGAACTCGTGAAGAATGCGAGCTAGTGGCGCAAGCTCGGGTTGTTCCTCGGCCTGCTTCAACACGCGTTCCAAGGTGGCATCGTGAATGGGCTTGGCCTTTTGGTAAAGCTCGTGGCCAATCGGCGTTAGTTCGGTATAAATTCCGCGACGATCATCTGCGCACAGCACGCGTGAGAGCAGATTGCGATCTTCCAGCCGGGTGACCAGGCGCGTCGTTGCGCTGGGGCTCAGGGCTGTGGCACGGGCCAACTGCGCCATACGCATATGCCAGCCATCCTGCCGGTTCAAGGCGTCCAATAATGTGTACTCGACCACAGAAAGTCCAGCCTGGGCAGTTAGGTCTTTTTCAAGTGCGGCATCGATTAAACCGTGCAATGACGCCAAAGTGCGCCATCCACGAGCACGGATTTCGACAGCATCATCTGCGATTCCCATGAGTTCCTCCAAAAATACTTGCTTGCGCTGGTTAGTTGCGTGTGCAACGATAGTATCCATCGCGCAATAACAAGCGTGTGCAACTAATTTATCTAGTCTATCAGGAGTAACGCTATGCCGCTCGGTCTT
>Ga0308157_10008476_pt1 | contig 11673 bp, 9 predicted proteins | sample PhyBR1_FD_201035 | JGI IMG/M metagenome (GOLD analysis project Ga0308157, IMG submission 201035) | Phyllosphere microbial communities from UC Gill Tract Community Farm, Albany, California, United States - DLSLB.R1 | ecosystem: Host-associated > Plants > Phyllosphere > Unclassified | place: USA...
CACGCGTTCTGCGACCTGTTCGATTCCGAGTTTCCGGTTCCGCAACAACTGTTTTGCGAGCGCCATGCGCCAGGCCAGCAGATATCCCATCGGAGATTGACCGACGATGCGATTGAAACGCGCAAAAAAGGCCGAACGGGATAGTGAGGCTTCGTTTGCAAGATCGATGACAGTCCATGCATGCTCGGGTCGGGCATGCATCGCACGAAGTGCGGCTGCCAGACGTTCGTCACCTAGTCCACGGCTCATGCCAGGCGCGGAGGTGGTTTCCGTTCCGCATCGCAGCGCCTCGATCAACAATACCTCGAGAAGTCGTTCCAGTACGAGCTCACGTGCCGCGTGCAGCTCACGCGTTTCCTCATCCACCAACTGCATCAGCGTGGCAAGCCGGGGCCGATCACGAACAAGAACCACATCCGGCAACAGTGAGACAAGCAGGGCTGAATCCGGCGCGCCGAAGCTGCAATGGCCGATCCGCATGCGCAGATCGCCGGGACCGCTATGGCGTCCCACCCGGAAATTCCCTTCACTGACCTGTGTCGGCAACGTGGCGGACAGATCAATCGGCGCATCGATACTCTCATTGACCAGGTCCTGCATCGCCGGCGCAAGGACGAAGTCGCCGGCCTGAAGCACGAATGACCGATGGCCGCCGAACGTAACGCGGCAACTCCCCTCCAGGATCGCGCAATAGAAAGGTTCGCCTGTCGCCTCACGACGAATTCGCCACGAGCCCGCGCATTCCACCAACTTCGAGAAGCGAGCGGCAGGCTGCAGCAAAGTGACGATTTCGGCGAGAGGATCGACGGTCAATATCAGGACTCATGCTAAAGAAATGCAGACTATCACTTATATTAAGTCCTTTGTCTGTTCGCTACCATAGCATCTGATCTTATAGGGAGATGTTTATGCCAACGATATTGATCACTGGTTGCTCGTCGGGCTTTGGTTTGCAAACCGCAAAACTGTTCCTTGAAAGGGGTTGGGACGTGATCGCGACGATGCGAACTCCAGACGAAAATCTGTTGCCGTCCTCTGATCGCCTGCGTGTACTTGCGCTCGACATCACCGATTCAACGAGCGTCGCCCAAGCAGTGGAAGCGGCAGACCGCATTGATGTTCTGGTCAACAACGCTGGTTTCGGCGCGCCAGCTCCAGTTGAACTGACAGCATCAGAAACTGTAAAGGCACTGTTTGATACGAATACGATTGGAACATTGGCGATGGTTCAGGCTGTCGTGCCGCAAATGCGCCGACGCCGGGCTGGAGCCATCATTAACGTCACATCCACCGTTACGGTCAAAACATTGCCGATCGTCGGGGTCTATCGCGCGAGCAAGGCGGCCGTAAACGCCTTCACCGAGTCGCTAGCAGTGGAAATGAAGCCATTTGGTGTGCGCGTCCACATCGTTTTGCCGGGCCGTTCACCCGAAACGAGCTTTGGCGCTAACGCCCGTCCACATCTGCGCGGCATGGACGACCCGGACTATGCGCCGCTTCTGCAGCAATTCGTAAAGAGTGTACAGGAAGACACAGGTCCTGTGACGTATGCATCTGACGTAGCAGAGGCAATTTGGCGGGCTGCCACCGACCCGTTTGCCCCACTGCGTATCCCCGGTGGCGCGGACGCAGAGCTTTGGATGGATGAGGCAGGTTTGTAATAGGACTTGCGGTCAAAACGTTAGCGTCGTTTCGCTTCAGCCAATGAATCAAAGAGAACATGCTATCGTTTGACGAAAGGCTTTATGCTGCGAAGCAGCTATTTTTGTGCACGCCGCTCAAGGGAAGATCGCAGCAATTCGACCAGAGCGGAGCGCTGATCACGTTTGAGTTTGTCGAGATTGCGCTGCCGCCAGCGAATTGCCGGAAGCTCTGCGACATGACCGCTCTTCAGCAAGGACCAATCCGGTTCACCACGCTCGAAACCGATCAGAAATTCGCGGTGCTCATCCGGCATTCCGCCGATCAGGAGTTCAATCATCTGCTGCTGCGCTTCGATCAGTTCCTCAATGTGGACCACCTCCTCAGTCATGCCTTCGAAACCATTGCGGTATTCATTTGCGAGATCTTTGACTCGGCCCGAAAGTACCTCGCCCATGGGGCGATTGTGGCTGAGAAGATAGACAAGAAAAACTTCGCGTAACTCGTCGCTCAGCCCTTCATGGGCAAACAGACCGCGCACATCAAAGAGATCACGTGGATGCTGGCGATCAAGCGCTGCAACCAGCTTTCCTGCAAATAGGTCTTCAAAGGAAACGACGTTGGTTTCGGCAAAACCGAAGGCCTCTTCGACCGCTTCGGTAACAGGGATCACGGAAGGGTCGTGCACTACACCACGCAAGACAGGGGAGACCTCGATCTTCACCTGTGTTCCCTCGGCCATGACAAGAAGCCGCAAGATCGCGCCATCGTGGACGTTTTCGGCGACGCGGGCGCCGGGTACTGCTGCTAATGCTGACGTTTTGATCCGCTTCATGGCTGCGTCAATCTCGGCCAACGCCTCCGGCCTGTCGTTGACGGGCAAATACATGAGGTCGATGTCAACGGAGAGGCGCGGCAGGTTGCGTATAAAGAGATTGATCGCGGTTCCACCCTTGAGCGCAAAACAGGTTTCGCGCGCCACAATAGGAACCAGGCGCATAAGCAGCCTGACCTGGCGCTGGTACTGATCACGAAATGGCATCGAAGTCCCTCGGTACGGTGATGTGATAGATCGGATCAAGCTTGCCACCGGGCACAAGCATGCGCTTACCCTTTCCGAGGTCGATTGCGGTTTTGTCCAGTCGCTTGAGCCACGCATGGTCATGACGATCTGCGAAATAAAAGAACAGACGTTTGACCTTCACGCTGTCGCAATCCAGAAGGAGTTTTTGCAGCCGCCTCGGGCTGAAATTTGCGGCACTTTGCATAATCATATCGGTCTGATGGAAACTCTCATGGCGCGGCAGTTCATCGAGCATTTCGAGATAAGCTCGCTCAGGCTGCGAAAGCGTCATAGTCCAGTCCCACTGCCCCCATGCGAGGCTGCCAAGCCCTTGTGTGATTGATTCATTGCGGAACAAGGTAGCGCTGTTGTGATAAACAAAGCGCTGGGGCAGTTGCAGCTTGTTCAGCCATGCAGGCGGCTTTTCCGGTCCGTAGAGATGAACAATCCTGGTCTCGTGAGCGAGGTAATGCGCAAAGCCCTGTAATTCCAACGCCGTGCGTCCGCCGACATAGAGCGGTGCTCGTGAAAGCAGGGTCTGGAGCGATATGATGACTTGCTGCCAACTCAGCGTGCCGCGCGGTTTTTTATAGACGCTACGTACCGGCTGTTCCAGCCAGCCGTTCTTAACGTAGTAGGCGCGCAGGTTACTGGCGATGCCGCGCTCTTGCAGCCAGGCAGCATCCACGACCAACCCTTCTGGCAGGTCTCTCTCGAGTCGGTTTAACAGTGAGGTGATTTGCTCAGCCATACTGAGTATAATAAACCAGCCTTAAACCATTATCAAGTTTGAATGTGCCATCATTTACTCAACATAATTGAGTAAATTCAGATAAATTCAAACCATTCCTTCAATCGTCTGTCGCTCAGGGAAAGCCGGACGAATGTCCCCAGTCGACCTTAGTTCTCCACCAGCATGGCCTGCAAATATCCATTCTACGCGGCAATGGCACTAAAAGTGAGCTCATCATCGACAGTTCTCGCGCGGTTTGCAGACACCAGCCGGTTTTCTGGGCGCCGCGGTTATTTTCGCAATGTGACATTGGTCATCAGCCCAATATCTTCCGGGTCCGGGACAGTAGCGTTGAATATGTCGAGATAACTTTTCCGCTTTCGAGGCGATGCGCCATAGGCCTCGACTTTTTCATTAACAGCCTTCAATAATCGTTCTGCGCTCGGTTTAAGCTTCGCTTCGACTTCTTCTATCCGATCATCGATTTCAGCGGGTGGAGTTGCCGACTTCGTGTAACGTCCTGTTGAAGGTAATTCGACACTCAGATTGACCGCTCCCCTATTTGCTTTTTTCCTGTCACCGGCTTCAGGAATTGACTGGGAATTTGTCGCGTCCGCTTCATGCGGAAGTTCCTCATGCTTTTGAGGACGGGAGGGCAAGGGGCTAATTGTCTGCTCAACGACCTGTTGCCCGACACTCGCGTATTCGCTCGTCAGTGCTGGAACTGGCCTATGAGGTAAATATTCAATCGTCGGCACATCAGGAACGTGCGATTGCGAATAAGCTTCAGCGGCGGCGTTGGTGCATCTTTGACTGCTAACTTCTGAATTTTCTTGCACTGAGTCAGTTCTCACAGAACTCGTCCGGATTGTTTGTCCGGACGAGAAAAGATGGACAAGTGTGTCGAGTTTAGCATTATGGGATTTTATGGCCCCTTTAAAGCCGGGAATAGTGAGAGCACTTCGCCAGAAAAACACCCGCAGTAAGTGTATCGGGAGCAACTTTTGCCTGTACGCAGGATGCTTTCGAAAGCTTCAGACGAAGTTGGGCAGCATTCGGAATAACCAGTCAAGAAGATGAGGATCGGCAATAATCCCGACGCGCACTGATGACCTTGAACGGCACGGTTACTTTAACGAGAGTGTAGACGTAACTCATTCTTTGACGCATCTTTTATGAGGACTTCAGGCAAGCGATTTCACGCCACATGTTATTGGCGGCTTGTCGTAATTCACGGTGATCAGCGGCATTGAATTGGTTGCGGGGGAAATAATTTAGGTTGTAAATCTGATCATGTATCGACGTAAACCGTTGCACATACCGTGATGATTTAAAGCGCTTCATAATCCGCTCTCGCCGTCGTATCGGCTGATGAGAATTCTCGGCCCGGTTGTTCAAGCCTTTGTGCTGACCATGACCGCTACGCACCTTTGCTGGAAATGCTTCACCTCAATCAGGCTACTGTTCTGAGCTTTAGATCGATAGCCCGCCAGGAAGAGTATTTCACAATATAGATCATCCATAGGTTGAAATTCTCCGACGCGCTCAGTTAGCGCGTGACGCGATGCGCCTTATACCATGCTATTGAAATGTATTAATTATTATTGCCCATAGCTGATATTTCAAATTTGGAAATAATTTACAGAGAAATACAATGTAAATAGAAATTATAATGATTGTAAATATACATTATAATTTTGTTTATAAAACTGTAATATAAATTATTCGTAATAATTTGTTACTTATGGCTGTCAAATTTATACCAACTAATAATGTTGCAATTGTAAATGATGCGGCGCAGACTACTACAAGCATAATGGTCGGACCATTTTCCGGCCTTTTTGTAAACCCATACAGGAACACAAGGAGAAGCAGATGGCCACTTTAGAAGGCGGCGCCTACGACGACGTGTTGTTCGGTTCCCGCTTTGACGATTTCATCCGCGCTCATGGCGGTGATGATCTCGTTTTCGGAGGTGATGGCAATGACACCATCTTCGGCGATAACGGGAATGACATCCTCTTCGGCGGAAACGGTGATGACCTCCTTTTCGGCGGAAACGGTAATGACGTTCTGTTCGGTGATGCAGGAAATGACGTCCTAAGCGGCGGCAATGGGAATGATGTGCTGTTTGGCGGTGCTGGAGACGATGTTCTCCAGGGCGGCAACGGCTCGGACCTCCTCTTTGGCGGCGACGGTAACGATGTCCTGCAAGGTGGAAACGGCGACGACATCCTTGATGGCGGTGCCGGAGATGACATCCTTATCGGCGGCGCCGGTAGTGACGTCTTCTTGTTCAATGGCGGCGGCGGAAACGACGTCATCCTTGATTTCAACCCAGGTGAAGACATCCTCCAGATCCAGCAGGGCATTAACGGCCTTGATGTCAATTCGGCGGATGACCTCGCAGATCGCGTCACGCAGGTTGGTGGAAATGTTGTTGTCGACCTCGGCAACGGCGACACCGTTACCCTCGTGAATACCAGTGCAGACGACGTACAGGCTCATCCCGACCAGTACTTCACTGTTCACTGATTGAACGATTGAGTTCGTGCCCGACATCCTCCCGTCGGGCACGTTCCTTCCTCAACTGCCTACTGACCTCAATCTTTGGCCTGCCGCATTCTGCCTAGAAATGCGTCCGGGTTTGCATTTCCAACAAGAATGAAAGGGCGCTCGCATTGAACCTCGACCATTCGGCGGACACTGAAAGCAAAACTGAGAACCTCTCCATTTGCCGTCTTTGCGCCGATGTGGCTGTGGTCATCTGGGATATTCCCGGCCCGGCTCGCTCAACGACCAAATGCACGCTGGACATGCCTGTCCAGCCCGTTCCCCTACTCAGCATTGGCATTCCGCTCGAAAGTGGTGGAGTGCGCATGTTCTGGGCCATGCGGACTGGCACCGAACCAATCGAATTATCGCTGTCGGCAGGCTCACTCGGGCCTACGGCGCAAGCGATCCTTTATCCGGCGAATGAACTTGCAGCTTTCGACGTGCATCACGTCGTCAGCGATCTCACTTTGCCCGGCCATATCAAGCTTCTGACCAATGTTCTTACGACATGGCGCAGCACATTCAGGCTCTCGCGTAATCAGACATTTGCATCCCTCGTGCGTGATCTGACCTTCGCGCTAACACCAGAACCGCGTGACGCGCAATATTGCGGCGAACCTGTTCAAGGGCATCATCTGCTGGAGACCGCTGTTGATCCGATGCTCGGCGAAGTTTCAGCTATTTACGGCGTTACAGCGGGCAGTGTGATGGTGATCCCACCGCGCTTTGTCGCGGGTAAGCAAGCGCGCAACGCGTGGCAACCGTGCCATTTGCTGGTGGAAGCTCCCCAGGATCTGCCGTCTTCACTGTTGCTGATCCTGGCGGGGCAAAAAGGTGTCGCCGTCCGCAAATTGGCGGCACGCTCCGCTGAACAGACAAACTTCGCCAAATGGTGGAGCAAATGGCAGGGAAATGGCGATTTACGCGAGTTCCTTGTTTGCCAATTGGGAAAACTCAGTGCTGCGGGCACTGCCGTGGCGATTGATTTGCAGACACGTTCTCCGCTCCCTGTTCGTCAAATCGCACAATCAGCAACCCATCCGGCAGCCGAAATCGACCTTGCTCTGGCATTGGATGGCGGGCTGATCGTTGGTGGTTGGATGCACGATCCTGCCAATTTGCTTGCTGATATCGAATATCTGCCTGAAAGCGGTAGCGCAGTTTCCTTGAAGCCGCATTTCCATAAATTCGCGGTCAAGATTGCAAAGCGTGAAGATACGCCACAGCAAGATGTAACGGGCTTTGTTGCTTGGTTGCCATCGGCTAAAAATCTCGGGCCGCTTTTGCAGCCGCGCTTTCAGATGCGTCTCTCATCCGGCGCAACCGCACCTTTAGTACCAGCGCCACAACCCTTCGAAGCTTCTGCGCAACGCAACAGAATTCTGCGTTCAGTTCCACCACAGCAAGCGCGACCACATGTGTTTGAGCAGATATTGGCTCCTGCCCTGACCGAAGTTGAGAAAAAGCTTGGCGCGACAGTAAGAATTGCTGAAGTCAAAGAGTTTGGAGAGACGCCCGCTTCTCCGCTCGCTTCCATCGTCATCCCACTTTATCGAAATCTCGATTTTCTGCGGTTCCAGTTCTCATCAATGGCAACCGATCCCTGGCTGATGGAAAATGCCGAATTCATTTTCGTACTCGATTCACCTGAAATTCAGGACGACACAGAGCATATGCTGGGTGGCCTGCATATCCTCCATGATATGCCATTCAAGCTTGCTATCATGAACCGCAATAGTGGCTATGCTCGCGCCTGTAATGCGGGCGCAAGCCTTGCAACTGGCACCACCATCGTCATGCTGAACTCCGATGTGGTGCCGTCCGAGCATGGCTGGTTGCAGCACCTGATCCAGCCCTTGCTCGATGAACCCAAGCTCGGCGCAATCGGCCCGCGCTTGCTGTTCGAAGATGGTTCTTTGCAACATGCCGGGCTCTATTTCGCCCGTGATCGTCAGGGCATTTGGCTCAATCATCACTATCACAAGGGTATGCCTGGTAATTACGCACCGGCGCGCCGTGCGCGCGACGTTCCGGGTATCACCGGCGCATGCCTAATTACCCGGAAGGATATCTTCGATCTCGTGGGCGGCTATAGCGAGGATTATGTCATTGGTGACTACGAAGACAGCGATCTGTGTCTGAAAATCCGCCAGCTTGGCTTCCAGATATTCTACGAACCAGGTGTTGCCCTTTACCATTTCGAGCGCCGCTCCATCCGCCGCAGTGTGGACTACATGCGCGGCCTCGCCAGCCAATATAATTCCTGGCTGCACACGCAACGCTGGGACGAAGAAATCACAGAACTGATGACGCCACCTCAACATGAGAACCCAATGGCGGTTCCTTCGAATGTGATCGTGGCCAAATCTGAAAGGAGCGCCGCTTGACCGAAGTGGTAATGCTGAAACAGCCAGAACCTGAAGCCAAACCAGCAATACCCGGAGAACAGATTGAGTGGCTGATGCAATCTGTTTTGAAGAACCGTTTTCTGCCTTCGCCCGACCCGAACAGCGTTTTTGTTGGCGATGGAGATTATCGTGCGGTTGGCGCCGAGTTTCTCGGCCATTTCATCCGCAAAGGTGGCTTGAAGCCCAATGCACGGGTGCTTGATATTGGATCGGGCATTGGCCGCATGGCGGTGCCACTGACGCAATATCTCGATATGGCGAAAGCGCGCTATGCCGGTATCGATCCGGTATCAGGCGGCGTCAATTGGTGCCGTCAGAATATCACTTCGCGTTACCCAAACTTCGAGTTCCGTCATATCGATATCGCACATGACCTCTACAACCCGAAAGGCACTGTGAACGGTCTGAGCCTGACACTTCCGTTTGCGGACAGAAGCTTTGACTTTGTTATCATGACGTCTGTGGTCACGCATCTGCCGTCTGATGAAGTGAAGACTTATCTCGAGCAGGTATCACGCGTACTTGCGCCGGGCGGCAAGCTCTTCATGACCGCATTCATCGTTGATGATATCGCCGCACGCGACCGTTTCGGCAAACGCGACAAGCGCCTCGCCTTTGAACGTCATGGAGCTGGCCCATGCTGGTTTGTGCCAGAGCTTCCTCCTCTTGCAGCTGTTGGTTTTGAGAACGGCTTTCTCGACCGCGCTCTTGCAGGTGCCAAGCTGGAACTTGAAACGAAATCCTTCGGGCATTGGCGTGGCATCGATGCCGATCATTATCAGGATGTTTTCATCGCTTCGCGCGGAGGTGCCGCCTGATGGCTCCTCGCGTTCTCATCGCAGCTCACAATCATCCATCGCTTCATCCGGGCGGAACGGAAATTTTCGCCCACGACCTGTTCCGCGCTTATCAGCGTGCAGGATGCGAAGCGATGTTTATGGGTGCCACCAACAAGGTGCATCGTGAAGCACGTCCCGGCACAAGCTTTCAGAGCATCGGCAACGGCGGCGATGAAATTCTGCTGTGGTCGGGGCACTTTGATCGCTTCTACATGAGCCAGATCGATCTTTACGGTATTGTGCCGGATATCGTCGAACTGCTGCGCGATTTCAGGCCGGACGTCGTGCATCTGCATCATTTGTTGCTGCTGGGTGCGGAGTTCCCGCATATCGTGCGCCGCACACTGCCTGATTGCCGCATCGTTCTGACTTTGCATGACTATTATCCAATCTGCCACCATGATGGGTTGATGGTACGCACCACCGGCAAAGAGCTGTGCCATGGTGCAAGCCCCGACCGTTGCCATGCCTGTTTTAAAGACATTGCGCTCGATAAGTTCGTATTGCGGGAAAGGCACATCAAATCACTGCTCAGCGCCGTCGATGCCTTCATCTCACCAAGTGAGTTTCTCAAACAGCGCTATGTCGAATGGGGTCTTGCAGAAGATCGTATTGAGGTCATTCCCAATGGCCAGCCCCAACGGCCAGCAGTCGAATTTCGACAGCAGGAACGGACAAAGCCAACCTTCGGCTATTTCGGCAATCTCAATCCATGGAAGGGCACAACAGTCCTGCTGGAGGCAGCTCAACAACTGATTTCCGAAGGCTTTGATTTCGAGCTGCGTGTTCACGGAGCAGCACCCTTCCAGAGCGAAAGCTTTGTCAGCGAAATCGACCAGCTTTTTGCGAAAACATGGCCGGTCGTACAGCGTCGTGGCGCTTATCGCCGCGAGGACATCGCTCAACTCATCCAGTCTGTCGATTGCGCAATCATGCCCTCGATCTGGTGGGAGAATGCGCCGCTCGTCATTCAGGAAGCACAGGGACAGAACCGCCCTGTCATTTGCAGCAATATTGGCGGAATGGCCGAGATGATCACTGATGGCATCAATGGTCTGACAGTCCCGCCCAATGATCCGCTGGCGCTTGCCCAAGCAATGCGACGCATGGCGGAAACCCCGGACCTGCGCCAATCGCTTGGCGAAAATGCGCGACACCCGGACACCATCGACACCACCGCAACCCGCTATCTCGACATGATCGGGGCATTACGGGCGGCTCGTGTCGAGGCAGCATGAGAGGTAGATCATGAACATCGCGACCAAAATTCCATCCGAGGGGGCACAAAAGCCGGCTGAAGCACAGAGTGCTTCGCCGACACCTCAAAGGACCGAAGCCATGAAAGGACGCGTTGACGCCATCGAAGAAGGCCGCCTTTACGGCTGGGCGTTCGATCCTTCCTACCCCACCGAGCGGCTCATTATTCGGGTTCTGCTTGATGACAAGCCAATTGCCGAAGCGCCTGCGGACAAGGATAGGCCTGATCTGAAGCGCAATGGCATTGGCGACGGAATGCACGCGTTTGAGGTGATGTTGCCTCAGTTTGCAGCAGCCCGTGCCGGTGAACTGGTCGTGATTGCTGCCAATACAGCAGGCATAGAACAGAAACTGCGCGTACCAAAACCCGATGAGCAGGCAGCAGAAGCGCTGATCGCAGCGCCAATGACTCGCATTCTCGACAAGCTCGACATGCTGATGGCAGCCCAGCGCCAGTTGCAAGTGAACCAGCGCTCGCTGCAACGCACAGCCCCCACCATAGACAGCACCGGCAATACTTCGCCCACTGACCTGCTCGACATTGCCGGTTCAGTCGATACCCTGCGTACCGATCTGCACCAGCGCATGACCGAGCTTGATGTGCATATCATGCGCATGGACGGTGTCGTTGCCGGTCTTGAACAGCGTATGGAAGACGTGCGTAAAAGAAGCAGCGGAGACATCAAAGTTCTTTTCGTGCTCGCGGCCGTCTTAACTGGTTTTGTCGCTGGCGCTCTCCTCACACTTGCAGTCATGCCGTGAGGATTGTTGCATGACACAGGATGAAAGGCCGAACATACAATCCGCTGTCAGAAATGGCCGCACGACCGACCGCCCTCCCATGATGATGGAAGGCGAGATGGTGGTGGGGTGCGTGATTGAGGACACGCTGGTCCTGGTGCTCGGTATTGGAAGTGCGACCACCGATCAGGTTACAGCATTTCTCAATGGCGACCCGGCGATGAGCGTGAAAACGAGCCTCATAACCTGGCCGTTGAAAGAGCCATCGCCCGCCGGAACACATGGCTTTGTCGCAATCGTGCCGACGAATGTGTTGCGTCGCGGTATCCTCAAGACCATCATGTTCCAGCATCGGGCAAAGGTTGCGCGCTATAATTTTGCATCGCGCTCGGCATCTGTTCCAGATTTCGTGGCGATGATCGGAGATTTATCCGG
>Ga0308157_10008479_pt1 | contig 11671 bp, 9 predicted proteins | sample PhyBR1_FD_201035 | JGI IMG/M metagenome (GOLD analysis project Ga0308157, IMG submission 201035) | Phyllosphere microbial communities from UC Gill Tract Community Farm, Albany, California, United States - DLSLB.R1 | ecosystem: Host-associated > Plants > Phyllosphere > Unclassified | place: USA...
GCGACATCGACGTGATTGCTCAAGTGAATCATGCCCAGAAGTGGCAATGGGAAGTCATCATGCAGCATCAGGGACATGGCCAATGGGAAAGCCAAGGAATGTACATAAAGGCTGGGCAGCACGGCGTTCATCGGCGCTCCCACTGCCCTGCGGTACTCGTTGAGCTTCTCCGGGTCAGCGTGAGCGCCCTGAAAGACCAGTACTGTCTGCGGCAACACCGGATCCTTGGGTTTGCGTCCGAGAGTTTTTGCGGCTTTGGCAAAAACCGAGGCCATGGAAGGGATTTCGGAAACGATCTGCGCGCCCATTCAGGCACCAACCAGCGATTGTCCGCACACGCGGAGCACTTGCCCGTTAAGACCGGCGGCCGCGTCCGAGCCGAGGAAGCTGATAGCTTCGGCCACGTCTTCTGGCAAACCGCCCTGCATCAGCGACGGAAGGACCAAGCGCGCCACAGTGCGCGTGCCGACAGGAATCTTTGCCGTCATGTCGGTTTCAATGAACCCTGGAGCAACGGCCGCGATTGATCCGCCATTTTCGGCAAACAGCTTGGCGCTTGAGCGCACCATGCCGATCACGCCGCCCTTGGACGCAGCGTAGTTTGTCTGGCCGCGATTGCCGGCAATGCCAGAGGTGGAGGCCAGCGACACGACACGCAGGTTCGGCAGCTTTGCCGCCAGGAAGGCTTCGTTCATGCGCAACTGGGAGGCGATGTTCACGGCAATGACGGAATCCCAGCGGCCGGCGTCCATGTTGGCCAGCAACTTGTCGCGGGTGATCCCGGCGTTATGAACCACGATGTCCAGCGAGCCGTGGCGTCCGATCGCATGATCCATGATCTGCTGGGCCGCATCTGGCGCGGTAACATCCAGCTGGAGAGTGGTCGCTCCAATGGTATTGGCCACCTTTGCCAATGAGTCGCCAGCTTGCGGCATGTCTACGACGACCACCTGCGCGCCGTCGCGGGCCAAGGTGCGGGCGATAGCTGCGCCAATGCCCCGAGCTGCACCCGTGACCACTGCGACCTTGCCCGCCAATGGCCGGCTGAAGTCTTCTGGCAGTGCGCCGTCATCAGTGCGCACCGCCAGGAACTGGCCGTCGATGTAGGCACTGCGACCGGAGAAAAAGAAACGCAGGGCTGCCAAGGCACTGGGGCTGACCGCAGAAGTCGACTCTTCGAGCACGATGCCATTGGTGGTGGAGCCACCGCGCATTTCGCGTCCAAGAGAACGGATAGCTCCGTCGATTCCCTGGCGTACTGCAGCCAGGGCCGGGTCGTCTTCTGCCGTGGCTGGACGCGATATGGAAACAACGCGCGCGCCAGGGAGCAGTTGGCGCAGGGCGCGACCAGCACTGAGCATGATTGGCGAGAGCGACTGCGGATGATCCAGCTCTTCAAGCAGCAGCAGGATGCCACCGAGTTTGGCCTCGCCTGCATCATGCCGGCGGACATCCAGCCCCCAAGAAACCAGGATGTCGCTGAGTTCCTGGGCTCGTGCCGATGCACCGAGCACAAGAACTGGCCCCGGCAGCAGCGGGCTATCTGGAGTGTAGCGGCGCAAGCGTGGTGGCCTGGGCAGGCCCAAGAGCTTGGCCAGCTTCTTTGTTGCCCCGGTGTTCACGAGTTCCATGTACTTGTCTGCCATTAGCTGCGTGCCTCCAAAATTGCCACGACACCCTGTCCACCTGCGGCACAGACAGAAATCAATGCGCGTCCTGAACCCTTTTCGTGCAGCATCTTCGCGGTGCTGGCGATGATGCGTCCACCGGTGGCGGCGAATGGGTGGCCCGCGGCCAACGAGGACCCGTTGACGTTCAGCTTGCTCCGGTCGATGGCTCCCAGCGGTGCCTGCAGACCCAGCTTCTCACGGCAGAATTCCTCATTTTCCCATGCTTTGAGGGTCGAGAGTACTGTCCCGGCAAAGGCCTCATGGATCTCGTAGAAGTCAAAATCCTGCAGGGTGAGATTATTGCGTTCGAGCATTCGGGCGGTCGCATAGGCCGGTGCCATCAGCAACCCTTCTCCACCGTGGACAAAGTCCACCGCGGCTGCCTCGAAATCAACAAAGTTGGCCAGCATCGGAAGGTCGTGGCTGCGAGCATATTCCTCGCTCCCCAAGAGCACCACCGAAGCGCCGTCGGTCAGCGGGGTCGAGTTGCCTGCGGTCATGGTTGCTTCGTCGCCAAGATTCTTGCCGAAGGCCGGCTTGAGCTTGCCCAGCTTTTCCAAGGTCGAATCGGCGCGCAAGTTATTGTCCTTGGACAGGCCGTTAAAGGGGGTTATGAGGTCATTGAAGAAGCCACGGTCATAAGCAGCGGCAAGATTTGCGTGGCTGGCCATGGCCAATTCATCTTGTGCTTCGCGGGTAATTTTCCAGGCCTTGGTGGTCAGCGCCTGATGATCGCCCATGGACAGTCCCGTGCGTGGCTCTCCGGTGCCTGGCGCCGAGGGCGCCAGGTGCGATGGGCGGATCTTTGCAAGCGCTGATAGCTTGGCCTTCGTCGTACGTGCACGAGCCAATTCGAGCAAAATTCCACGCAGTGATTCAGAAACGGCAATCGGCGCATCCGAAGTCGTATCGACGCCACCGCCAATAGCCGACTCGAGCTGTCCAAGCTTGATCTTGTTGGCCAGCGAGCCGATGGCTTCCATTCCGGTGGCGCAGGCCATCTGCACATCGTAGGCGGGAGTTGCCGGATCCAGCGAAGAGCCGAGGACCGATTCACGAATGAGGTTGAAGTCCTTGGAGTGCTTGAGCACTGCGCCACCGCTGACCGCGCCCATGCGCTGGCCTTGCAAGCCGTAGCGGGCCACGAGCCCTTCGAGAGCGGCGGTGAACATGTCTTGGTTCGACGCATTGACGTAGGCGGTATTGGAACGAGCAAAGGGGATGCGGTTTCCACCGATTATCACGGCATTGCGCACTGACTGTTGGGCCATGTTCAAAAACTCCTCCATGGATTGTTGTGACTCCTATTACTGTAACCAAGAGTACATGATACTGTGAGTAACGTGAACAAGATCACGGAAGCAATAAACGGTGAAACTGACGGTCGAGCATCGCGCTGGCACGCGCATCGGACCGCCCGCCATGAAGAACTGCTCAAGCTGGCACGCAAGGCTGTGCACAAGCTCGGGCCGCAGGCATCGATGGAGGACATCGCCAGCCTCGCGAAAACATCCAAACCCGTTTATTACCGATACTTCGGCGACAAGGAAGGGCTGCGCCAAGCCCTGAGCGCCAACGTCATCAACGACTTCCGCGAACGGGTCATCGCCGCGGCGCTGGCGAAGGATCAGGAACTGAGTTCCATGCATGCCATGGTTACGGCCTATCTTGAACTGGCTGCCAACAGCCCGAACCTCTATTACTTTGTGACCAGTGCACCACGCTCGGCAGATGACATGTCCGCAGGTGCCCTGAACGATTTTTTCGATGAAGCCTCTGAAATGATCAGTGATCGCTTGCTGAAGCTCTACGACCAAAAAGCAACAGCCGCCGCCCTGGGCTATTGGCCACGCGCTGCCCTAGGCATGGTCCGAGCCGCAGGAGAACAGTGGCTCCGCGAACCGGACTCGGACTCGAAGCCGAGCATCGAAACCATGGCCCGCGAACTGACCAACTGGCTGGCCTATGGCATTGCTTCGACTTCCGGCACAAAAAACCCATGAACAACAAAGCATCAAGCTCCGACTCACCAAAGAATGAAAGGAACGTTATGAGCGAGAACCGCATCAACGTCACCGACCTGGCAGAACAGCTGCTTGGCCCCTATGCAGAAATTCGCAAGGCCTCGCGGGCTCGAGCCGCTCGCCCTGAACTCCAGCGAGATCCGCTGCTGGGCATGGACGAACATCGCGACCGCGTCTTGGGCCAACTCAGCCTCCTAGTGGAAGAAGAAGCAGTTCAGCGCGCCTTCCCGGTAAAATTCGGTGGTTACGATGACCATGGAGGCTCCATCGCTTCCTTTGAGGAGCTCGTTGCCGCGGACCCATCCCTGCAGATCAAGGCCGGCGTCCAATGGGGCCTCTTCGCCGGTGCCATTCTTCACCTTGGCACCGAAGAGCACCATGCCAAGTGGTTGCCCGATGCCATGAGCCTGAAGACCCCGGGGGCTTTCGCCATGACCGAAATCGGCCACGGCTCAGATGTTGCCTCGGTGGCGACTACCGCGACCTACGACGAAGAGTCCGAAGAATTCGTCATCCACACCCCATTTAAGGCGGCGTGGAAGGACTATTTGGGCAACGCCGCATTGCACGGCAAGGCAGCCACGGTCTTTGCCCAGCTGATCACCAAGGGCGTCAATCACGGCGTTCATTGTTTCTACGTTCCAATCCGTGATGACGAGGGAAACTTCCTGCCAGGCATCGGCGGAGAGGACGACGGCCTCAAGGGCGGGCTGAACGGGATCGACAACGGCCGCCTGCACTTCACCAATGTCCGCGTGCCACGCACCAACCTGCTCAACCGCTACGGAAACGTCACTGCCGATGGCAGCTATAGCTCCCCCATTTCTTCTCCAGGCCGCCGCTTCTTCACCATGCTTGGCACACTCGTTCAAGGACGCGTCTCCCTTGACGGTGCCGCCACCAGTGCTTCGAAGATTGGCCTGCAGATCGCCGTGACCTACGGCAATCAGCGCCGCCAGTTCAATTCCACCTCGGATACCGAAGAGACCACGCTGCTGGACTACCAGCGCCACCAGCGCCGCCTGATCACCCGGCTGGCTCGAACCTACGCATCCTCCTTCGCCCACGACGGACTTCTGGACAAGTTCGATGCCGTCTTCTCCGGACGGGCCGACAGCGACGAAGACCGCCAGGATCTGGAAACCCTCGCTGCCGCCTTGAAACCATTGAGCACCTGGGACGCACTGGATACCCTCCAGGAGTGCCGCGAGGCCTGTGGCGGTTCCGGCTTCATCGCCAAGAACCGCTTCACCCAGCTCTACCAGGACCTCGACGTCTACGTAACCTTCGAAGGCGACAACAACGTTTTGCTGCAGCTAGTGGGCAAGCGCCTGCTCACCGATTACGCAGCGGAATTCCGCAAGCTGGATACCGGTGCCATGGCTCTCTATGCAGCCAAGCAGGTCGGAAATACTGCCTTGCACCGTTCAGGCTTGCGCAGCGTTGGACAAGCCCTGGCTGATGTTTCCGATGAACGAAAGAGCGCCAATTTCTTCAAGGATCCAGACAACCAACGTGCGCTGCTCACCGATCGGATCAATGCCAAGGTTGCCGAAGTGGCCAATGCCCTGCGGGCAGCAGGCAAGAATCCAGTCAAGGCTGCACAGGCCTTCAATGAAAATCAGGAGCTGCTGATTTCTGCGGCGCGGGACCACGGTCAGCTGCTTCGCTGGGAAGCATTTACCGCGGCGCTGGAAAAGGTCGCAGACCCGGCAACATCCGAAGTGCTCACGTGGCTTCGCGATGTTTTCACGCTGAGCCTTATTGAAGAAGATCTTGGCTGGTTCCTGGCCAATGGGCACCTTTCGATGCAGCGTGCGCGGACACTGCCCGGTTACCTCAACCGCCTGCTCGCTCGATTGCGACCCCACGCCCAGGATCTCGTTGACGCTTTCGGCTATACCCAGGATCATCTGCGTGCCGATATCTCTAATGGCACCGAAGCAGAACGCCAGGACGAGGCCATGGAGTACTTCCGCAAGCTGCGTGCAAGCGACAACGCGCCAATCAGCGAAAAATCGTTGAAGAAGGCTTCGGCTTAAACCAGACAAGGTGGCGTCCGATTTCAATCATTTGAAATCGGACGCCTACTTTTAGCCAACGGCGTTCTACAGGCGTTGGGCGAGAGCGATAATCAGTCCTTCAGGCCCTCGCACGTATGCCATGGCCCAGAGGCCTTCATATTCGCCGATTCCGCCGATTAGCCCGTAGCCTTGGTTCTCCAATTTGGCCACTGTTGCCTGCAAGTCATCAATTTCAAAAGCCAATGATCGAAGCCCCAGTTCGTTTGCCATCGCTTGCGGCTGCCCAGGACCATGGTCGGGTTTTTCAAAGCTGGATAACTCGATTCCCACGTCGCTCCCGGGCGCCTTCAGCATCACGATGCTGGTGCGCGAGTCAGGGACGCCACTGACGGTTTCCAGAAATTCGCCTTCGATGCCGTCCACCCGCCCATCGATTTTCAGGCCGAGCTCAACAAAAAAATTTGTGACTTCCTCAAGGTTCGCCACCGTAATGCCGATATGATCAAACCTCTTGATGCTGCCCATAGTTGCCGCCTTCTGGCTCTAAACTTCGCTTACCCCAGTTGCATTCATGCTACGAGCAGGCCCGCTTTTACACCAGCGTCCCGACATCCCTTCATAAGTCGCGAAATCCGGTAAAACATCATGTCAGAGCAAACTTAGAGCATCAGGAATTATCTCTTGTGAACTGCTGCCCGGCCGTCTCGTCAAGCCCGAGTTCATTCAATACGCCGATCAATACCTGGCGCTGCTTCGAGCTCAGGCCATGAATTGGCAACGGCAGGCAGCCAGGTGCTGCCAATCCGAAGTGCTCAGCGATGGCTGCACTGATTCGCAGGCTTCCGCCGAATTCGGTGAATAAAGACCACAATGGTTCGAGGCGCCGGGAAATTTCCAATGCCTCGTGGTGATCACCGGCTTGAACTGCACGGGTGATATCCAGCATCGGACCGGGAATCGTTCCGCCAACCGCCGTGTACCAGGCATCGCATCCGGCGACGAGTCCTGCAGCACCGAAGGCATCCCCGGAAACACCGATGCCCACATGCTCAGGCAAAATGCTGCGAATCGCATCGACATGCTTCTTGGCCCTGCCTGCGTGGTCGGGAACCCCGGGGATCTTGATCGACGCAATCCCAGGCAGACTGGCAATCCGCGCGTACAGATCGTTGCTGAAGGCAAAGTGCGTTGTTCCAGGATTGTCATAGACAATCACCGGCAGGCTGCTGTGTTCAGTGGCCGTCCGATAAAGGTCCAGAACTTCGGATTCTCCCAGCCTTTGATAGCCAACGGGTGCTAGCAGGACGCCATCGGCACCTGCTGCCGCCGCATCATCAATGTGCTCCACTACGTGAGAAGTGCGCATCGCGCCAACACCAATAACCACTGGCACACCCGCAGCATTCGCCACTGCCAATTGAGCGACCCTTGCTCGTTCGGCCCGATCCAAGTACATATAGGAACCGGTGGAGCCGAGCGCAGTAATCGAATCCACCCCAGCCGAAGATAGCCGTCGGACCAATCCAGAAAACGCGGATTCGTCCACTTTGTCGTCCGCCAAGGGAGTGAGCGGGAATGCGCTCAAGCCAGTAAAGGTCTTCACGGGCACCTCTTTCAGTTTCGGTTCATTTCATCGTGCCAGAGAACTTCGACTAGTTCATTGAATGCGACCTGATGGTCCTTTCCATGGGACGCGAAGTTGAGGTTCTGGAACGTATGGCAAACAAGGCGCATAAAATCACGGCGCATCCCCCTGCTACTGTGCTCCAGCCGATATGCTCACCCAAAAGCAATGCCGCCCACCCTAGTGTCAGCACGGGTTGGGCCAACTGCACCTGGCTAACACGGGACATCGGACCGATAGCTAAGCCGCGATACCAGGCCACAAAACCCAAGAACATGCTGACTAGGCCCAAGTAGGCGAAGGATCCCCAAGCAGCTATGCCACCGGTAGGCACCTGATAATTAATGCTCACCACGCTCAGTACCAGCATCAGCGGAAAGGCCAGGACCAATGCCCAGGATATGGTCTGCCAGGAGCCCAATTCCCGTGCCAGCAGGCCTCCTTCTGCATATCCAGCAGCACAGACAACCACTGCGGCAAAGAGCAACAGATCCGCCACTTGAATGCCCGATAGTCCCCCACCGCTAATTACAGCAAAGAACACCGCTGCCAATGCACCAAGGGCAGCGGCGCACCAAAACGAAGCACGGGCTCGTTCCTTGGTGCGGATAACAGCCGCCACGGCCGTGGCCGCTGGAAGAATCGCAGTGACCACAGCGCCGTGGCTGGCTGGAACGGTAGCCATGGCGAATGAGGTGAGCAGCGGAAATCCTGCCACCACGCCGCACGACACCACGGACAGTCGAATCCATTGTCTGGTACTTGGACGTATTTGCTTGGTGGCCCCGAGGGCAACAGCGGCTACGAGTGCCGCAATAACCGCGCGCCCCGCGCCGATAAAAAGCGGATCCATGCCCTCGTTGGACACGGCGATGCGGGTGACTGGAACCGTCAATGAAAAGGCACAAACGCCAAGCAGGCCCCAAAGCAGACCTGCCTGGGAGTTGAATAGCGGTTGATGCTTTGGATGAGTAGCGGTACTATCATGATTCATGATTAACAGTAGCAGTGAAAACTTGGTTTTGATACTGCGCAAATGGATCTCCCAAGCTCCCGCCGGAACCCAGCTGCCATCCACTCGACAGCTGGTTGCTGAACATTCGCTCAGTCCAGTTACGGTGCAAAAAGCCTTGCGGGCATTAATCGCCCAAGGATTGATCGAGTCCCGCCCGGGCATCGGAACTTTTGTTCGCGGTATGCCCACGGCGCGACCATACGACTACGGCTGGCAGACGGCGGCTCTGGGCACTCCCCGGCAAAAGCTTCCCGAGGTCCACCCCAGCCAACGCACCCTGCCCAACGACTTCATAGCCCTGCAGTCGGGGTACCCGGACCGGGAACTGTTGCCGGAAAGATTGGTGAAATCAGCCTTTGCACGGGCCGCTCGCAGCGAGTCGGTCCTGCAAAGGACCGAAGCTGCCGGGCTGCCAGAACTTCAATCATGGTTCGCTGCTGAACTGGCCGAACAGATGCTTCCCGGGCTCAGCTCCCCCAGCGCCAGGGACGTCATCATATTGCCCGGAAGCCAGAGCGGATTGGGGTCAATTTTCCGAGCTCTGGTTGGCGAGGGGCATCCAATGCTGATCGAGTCGCCAACTTATTGGGGTGCTATTCTCGCGGCTGCACAAGTGGGCGTTACGCTGATCCCCATCCCGGCGGGCCCGCAAGGTCCAGATACCCGAGAACTGGATCGCGCCTTCGAACGCACAGGCGCCCGGGCTTTTTATGCGCATCCGAACTTCGCCAACCCCACCGGAGCCCAGTGGAGTCCAGAAGTTTCGGAACGAGTTCTTGAAATCCTGAAAGCACGCGGTGCTTTCCTGGTCGAAGATGACTGGGCCAAGGATTTTGGAATCAGCAGCGATTCATCCCCCTTGGCGGCCCGAGAAGATAACGGGCATGTCGTCTACTTGCGTTCGCTGACCAAGAGCGTGTCCCCGGCGGTGCGCGTCGCAGGACTGATCGCCCGCGGCCCGGCCAGGGACAGGATCCTGGCAGATCATCAAGCGCAATCAATGTATGTCAGCGGACCACTGCAAGCGGTGGCATTAGACGTGGTCAGCCAGCCAGCATGGCGAACACACCTTAGATCCCTGCGTCAGCAGTTGGCTGGCCGGCGCGACCTGCTCATCGAGTCGCTCGCCCGGCATGTTCCCGAAGCCCATTTGCAACTGGTTCCACCAGGCGGGTTGAACCTTTGGGTGCAACTGCCCGATGGGACCGACCTGCGCCGGTTGGAACGCGAATGCGAGGCCCGCAAACTCGCCATCGCTCCCGGTGCGAGCTGGTTCCCCGCCGAAGAGTCTGGCCAATATCTGCGGCTGAACTATTCTGGGCCGAATCCGGGTGCTTTTGACCAGGCGGGAAGGATCCTGGGCGAGGCCTTGCGCTCCGCTGACCGCTAGGCCAATCCGTCAACTTCCACCAAGCCGCGGCGAGTAGGCACGGGCGCGACGTGGGTTCCATTGCCGGCAACCAGCTGAATGCTCAACAGGCGCGGGGCATTGCCCTGTGCGGTCTGCAAGATCCACGGGCCAACCATGAGGTACGAGCGATCGTTTTCTGCTTCTGTGACGACCCCTGTGATCACGAAGTCCCCGTACGGTTCCTGGCTAAAGGAAGCAACCACCAGATCGCCATGGGAGAGCTGCGCAACTTCGATGTCCTGGGGCGAGAATTCCCCATCGAACTGCGCCGGGAATGCTCGTACATCTTTATCCGGTTGCCGTTGCATCACCTCGGAGCCGTCGCTGGCCTTGGCCTTCTTTTTAGCAGCGGCGGCGTTCAGCCCTCCCACCATCACGTCGTCCAGGACGGTGGTGTGCGCTGCTCCGGTAACCAGGAAGTTTCCAAAGCGCTCGGTTTTGTACAGGACCGAAATCACCTCGGATTCCCCAATGGCGCCGAAGGCTGCCTTCATGCCGGCGACGTCGCGCTTGGAAGGGCCCTTGATAAAGGTGTCCATAGGCTTTCTCCGATGCTCAAGAGTGCGGGGTGTCGCTTTAACCCTAGGTCAGAATGCCCCGCCAAGGAAAAACGCCTTAGCGCCGATGCCCGCCAGCCCATCAAGGGGCGACGGGAGGATCAGCGTATTCAGCCCACCTGCCTTCTGCGCTCGGTAGCATACCTGGCCAGGATGGAGAACAGCGGATGCGCGTCCATTCTGGCCTCCGCCGGCAAGAACCGCGCAGGCTCGTCGCGGGGAGCGCCAGGAGAACAGGAATTAAATGGCCACCCAAGGTCTCAAACATTTATTTCACAGCTAAGCTGGAATGGTGGACACTCTAGAACGCTATGCACCAAATGAAAACCTGAGACGCGATGAAGCGGCTTGGCGCGCTGAAAACATCACCTGGCACTTCGCGGAAGTGCAACTGGACCTCGGCAACGCCCCCGAGCCATCGGCCGCCAGCTATGCCTCGACGACGACGCTAAACTTTTCATCCTTGCGCCCTGAAACCTTCATCGACTTCATCCACGAATCCGTGGAGGAAGTTCTGGTCAACGGCACCGCCATTGACCTGTCGATGGCCGTACTGGACTCACGCATCTATCTCGATAACCTGCGCACGGACGTGCCAAACACCGTCAAGGTCACCGGTCGAGCGCTCTACTCGCGCTCCGGCGAAGGCCTGCACCGCTTCGTTGATCCGCAAGACGGCGAGACCTATCTTTATACGCAATTCGAGCCATCCGAGGCCCGCCGTGTTTTCGCCTGCTTTGAACAGCCTGACTTGAAAACCAGCTTCCGCTTCACCCTCACTGGCCCCGCAGGCTGGCACCTGGCCAGCAATCAGCCGATCGTGGACGAAGTCTTCCACGATGACGGCACAAAAACCGTCGCTTGCTCCCCCACCCCGCCAATCTCCAGCTACATCACCGCGGTCCTTGCCGGCCCGTACCATGTGGAGCGTGGCGAGCATGTCCAAGAACTGCCAGACGGTGAAGAGCTTGTTATTGAATTGGCGGCGACCTGTCGCGCCTCGCTGGCCGAGCACTTTGACGGCCAGGAGATTTTGGAGCTGACCAGCCGCGGGCTGAGATATTTCCACGAGCTTTTCGACTACCCCTATCCATGGGGCAAATACGATTCGGCCTTCGTTCCCGAATACAATCTCGGCGCCATGGAAAATCCGGGATTGGTGACCTTCACCGAACGCTACGTATTTACCTCGCACGCCACCGAGGGCCAGTACGAGCAGCGCAGCAACACCATCATGCACGAAATGGCGCATATGTGGTTCGGCGACCTGGTCACCATGAAATGGTGGGACGACTTGTGGCTCAAGGAGTCCTTCGCCGACTACATCGGCACCCTGGCCAACGACG
>Ga0308157_10008480_pt1 | contig 11671 bp, 10 predicted proteins | sample PhyBR1_FD_201035 | JGI IMG/M metagenome (GOLD analysis project Ga0308157, IMG submission 201035) | Phyllosphere microbial communities from UC Gill Tract Community Farm, Albany, California, United States - DLSLB.R1 | ecosystem: Host-associated > Plants > Phyllosphere > Unclassified | place: USA...
TTTCAATATTATGGCACATTCCATGGCAAAAAGAGTGACTTATTATTCGTTACCCTTTTACAAATATTTACTGCGTGCTGACTCATCAAAACAATTTGTAAGAACTGAGGGCGTTTTCTATGGTTGCATGTTAGCAATTAAAGAATTGTTAAAATTTGAAAAGGATTATTTTCCAAATCAAGGTGAAACCCAAAAAAAATACTTTGATGATGCTATATTAATTTTTTTAGAAAGAATTTTACAGTGGAGCGTAATTCCTTCATTGTCGTATAAACGCTTTTTTTTAACAAGAAAATTAGCTTTTGAAACCAATCGGTGGTATCTTATTGATAAACTTTCGTCTGATTATAAGTTTGTTAATAAAAATTACTTGTTGTTTTACAGCTTCCATTGTTTGTCCCGTTTAAAAGGTTCAATTCTAAAATGGCCCTAATTTCAATCATCATCCCCGTCTATAACACCGCCCTATACTTGTCAGAATGTCTGGAAAGCGTGTACACGCAAACCCTCCACGATATTGAAATCATCTGCATCAACGACGGTTCGACGGATAACTCCCTACAAATTCTAAAGAATTTCCAGCATAAGGATGCGCGCATTAAGATCATTGACCAGAAAAATGCGGGGGTGTCAGCGGCAAGAAATGCCGGACTGCAAATCGCAACTGGAACTTATGCCGCATTCGTGGACAGTGACGATACCATTAGCAGCGAATTCTGTGAAACTCTTGTCAATGCTGCTGAAGTTTCGAAATCGGATGTGGTTTTCAGTAAGAGTTTTAGCAATGCTAATTTTGCCGAAGACAAATACTTCGGCCGCGTGGAAATCGAGACACAGATCCTCCCTGTTTTTTTTAAAGAAGACCAATTCAATTCAGTTTGCAATAAATTATACAGGATGCTGCCTGTCCGGCAAAACAATATTTTTTTTCCAACAGGTAAGACTCACGCCGAGGACGCCGAGTTCAATATTCGTTATTTAATCCATACCCAACGCCTTTTTGTGCTCGATTACTCAGGTTACCATTATCGCGAAACACCTGAGAGTGCCACCCGTAATCCTGCGCGCCATCCTTATCTGCAAAATGCGGTGGACCAGTTTCTCCGCGACTGGACGCCTATTATCGGAAACCTGATTTCCGCTGAGCAGATGCATGAGCTGAAAAAGGAAAGACTCATCCACAATATTATCTCACAGGTGTATATTTACGGAAATCCGGGCAATGGAATGAGTTTCAGGACGCGTTGGAAAAAACTACGCGAGATCGCGTCTCATCCTGTAATCATTCAAGTTTTCAGAGAAGATAATGCCCGTTTTACTGCCGATTTTTCAACGTACCAAAAGCAAATCTATCTGGGCATTTTACGCCGGTCGGTAATTACGCTATATTTGCTGACTCAATACAGTTATTACCGGGGCCAATGAAAACTAACAATTTAAAGATATTAATGTTCTTCCACGGCGGCAGCAAGAACCGCGGCTGCGAAGCCATTATCCGTACCGCGGCCGCGCTGCTTAAACAGAATCCTTGTGTTGCAAAACTGGGTTTGGCATCAGGAGACCCCGAATCGGACCGAAAAGTTCCCCATATCGACGTGCTGCACTGGGATCAACGCGGTACCGTTGAAAAGTTTTCGCCGTATGGCATGCTGAGCATGCTGAAAGTCAAACTATTCAAAGATGAATCAATGGCATTCCGCAAAATGCACGAGAGCATCATCAAGCTGATCCCACAGTACGATGTTTTCCTTTCCATTGGCGGTGACAATTACTGCTATGGCGAGCAGCCGGGCATTTACGAGATTGACAGGCAGATCAAAAAAGCGGGTAAAAAACTTGTCCTGTGGGGAGCCTCCATTGGCGCGGAAGATCTTTCCGGTGATAAAATCCGCGATTTAAAGAGTTTTGATTTGTTGCTTGTGCGCGAATCGCTGACCCAGCAGGTCCTTGCAGAAGCCGGAATCCCCAATGTGCAACTGGTGGCTGACGGGGCCTTTTTAATGGAGAAAACGGAACTTCCTCTGCCACAAAACTGGCAAGAGGGAAATACGCTTGGTTTTAACCTTTCACCGCTCGTGCTTAAAAGAAATCCGGCTGCGAAGGAGGCTGCCATCCAGCTGATTCAGCATATACTGGATACGACTGACATGACGATCTGTTTTACGCCCCATGTGATTTTACCCGGTAACGATGATTATGAGACGCTGAAAGAGTTGCAGGAAATGTTTGAAGACACCGGCCGCACAATCCTGTTACCGACTGGTTTGGATGCTACTGAAATTAAAGGCTATATCGCAAGCATGCGGTTTTTTATCGGTGCCCGTACCCATGCGACCATCGCAGCCTATTCATCACTGGTTCCGACGGTGGTATTAGGCTACAGCATCAAATCAAAAGGGATTGCCAAGGATATATTCAGTGAAGAAAAACTGGTGCTCAACATCGATGAAATTTCCGATGCTGAAAAATTGATAGCTGCGTTTGAGCAAATGCAATCCGAGGAAGATGCGTTAAGGCAAACGCTGACCACACGTATTCCGGAAATCAGAAGTTTGGCCCGAAAAGCCGCAGACCATGTTTTTAATCTGTTGTGATGAAAAAGAAACTGCTGTTTGTGATTCCAAGTCTGGAAATTGGTGGTGCAGAGAAAAGTCTGATCAATTTGTTGTCCGAATTTAGTTATACCGAGTATGATGTTGACCTGCTTCTGTTGAAAAGGGAAAATTCTTTAATAAAGTACCTTCCGAGGGAAGTAAATATAATCAATCCGGGAAATGAATTTGCTTTTTTTTCACTTCCAATTTTACAATCAATAATATATTTCTTTAGACAGAAAAAATGGGATTTAGCTGTCTCTCGCATTAGCTTTGCTATCATTAATAAATTGCACGCCACTAACAAAGCGGAACAGTACGGCTGGAAGTATTTAAAGAAAAGTCTGGGCCCGTTTACAACAAAATATGATGTGGCAGTCGGTTATCTGGAAAAAACATCCATCTACCTAGCGGTGGATTGCATAGCTGCAAAGAAAAAAGTAGGTTTTATAAGGGTAAATTATGATTTTTTAAAGTTGGATAAGAAATTTGACAGAAAATACTTTAAAAAATTAGATAACATCTGTGCAAATGGAGAAAGGTCTGAATCTATTTTAAAGCGAAATTTTCCAGAGTATTCTCCTAAGATAATAACAGTACTTAACATTACTCCAACGGGGACTATTAAAAAACTCGCCGAAGAATTTAATCCCTTCCAAGAAGATCATATAAATATTGTTTCTGTAGGAAGGCTTCATATTCAAAAAGGATATGATCTCGCACTGAAAGTCTGTAAATTACTATTTAAGAAAGGGCACCGAATTAAATGGCATATTATCGGGGAGGGGCCGGAGCGAAAGAATATTGAAGCATTGATCCGCGAACATAATCTTGATAATTTTTTCGTTCTGCACGGGCAGAAAGTAAATCCGTATCCTTATATTAAACATTGCGACTTTTATGTGCAGACATCACTTTATGAAGGAAGAAGCAATACGATTATTGAAGCGAAAATTCTAAATAAACCTATTGTGGTAACAAACTTCAACTCGGTAACCGAACTGATAGAGGATATGCATAATGGCGTAATAGTAGATTTTGATCCTGAGAAAATAACTGATGCAATTGAAAGACTTATCAGCGACAAATCCCTTACTGATATATTTGAGAAAAATCTGCAAAATGAACAACTCATTGGTTCTCCTGAAATTGGAGAATTTTACAAACTCATAGATGCGTAAAAAAGAACTTTTATTCGTTATCAATAATTTGAATGTAGGTGGTGCTGAGAAAGCATTGCTGTCATTATTGCAGAACTTTGATTACAGTAAATATAAGGTAGATCTCCAGTTATTTTCAAAAGAAGGTTTGCTCTTAGAGCAATTGCCTTCAGAAGTATGTTTATTACCCGTTCCTAAAAATATGATTTTTTTTGATATGCCTTTTTCGAAGGTAATCAGACTAAATCTTGCTCCCTGGAGGTGGCCAATTATATGTAGCCGCGTCCTTTTTTTTATCAGGGGTCGAAAAGCAACTACATCTGCAGAGGCAGCACAGATAGGATGGAGATCTATTTCTAAGTGTGTAAATAGATTGGATAAACATTACGATATTGCAATTGGATATTTGCAAAGTGGCCCAAATTACTTCGTAATTGAGAAAGTATATGCAACAAAAAAAATTGGTTTCATACATACAGATTATAAAAGTGCCGGTCTAAATCCTATATATGACCGGTCATACTTTAAAGCTTTTAATAATGTTGTAGTAGTGTCGGAACAAAGTAAAACTATTCTCAGTAAGAATTTTGGTGACCTCTCTCCAAAGTTTTGCGTAATACACAATGTGGTTTCCCCCACTTATATAGAGAATCTGGCGGCACAGGAAATAGAATATTCACATAAAAATGTAGTAATCAGTGTAGGAAGATTAATACCGTCTAAGGGATATGATTTATCTCTTGACGCCTTTAAAATATTGAAAGAAAAAGGTATTGATTTCACCTGGATAATTTTAGGTGATGGACCTTTAAAAGCGTTCATAAAAGAAAAAATAAATGAATACGGTTTAGAAAGAAAAGTTAAATTACTTGGTAATATACCAAATCCTTATCCCCATATAAAAAATGCAGATGTCTTTCTACATACTTCCCGCTATGAAGGAAAATCTGTTGTGATTGACGAAGCGAAGATTTTAGGTAAGGCTATTTTAATTACAAATTTTCCTACAGCGAAAGAACATTTAAAAAATGGTAAAACTGGGATAATCGTTGAAATGGATGCTGCTTTAATTGCAAACGAATTGCAAAAACTATTATTACAGAATGACCTTCGATCGCAATTAGCATCTGCACTCTCAATGGAGAAAAATAACCATAAAGCAGAGCTTATTAAATTTTACAATCTTATCGAAAGTTGATGTTTTATATAATAGGTTTTATAATTTTGATTTTGTTAATCGTCATTTTAATTGACGTATTTCCGCAGTTCTATACTTGGCAGTCCCGCATCCACATCGGGCGTTTTGAGAACGAAGAAAAGTGGACGCAAAAAGTGCTGACTGTCTCAAAAAAATGGCTCCGGAATACCCCGACCATTCCACTGACTGACAACAAGCGGCTTGTAATTCTAGATATGCTGCGCGGAAACTATAAACGTGCTGCGATACAGTCCTGGCAAGAAGGCGCTTTATTTTTAGGCCTGACGGAATATGTGAAAAATACAACCGATAGAAAAATACAGCGTCAACTCGAAGACTTTGCGGAAAAAAAAATAACAGCCTCAGGCCAGTGGAAAGAAAAGCCTGACGCTTCCGACCATGCCTTACTGGCCTACGCCATTCTAAATGCAGATTTCGCCAACCTTACCAGATTCAGACCTGCATTCGACGAAACGTATGAAATGATTAAGCGTCTTAAAGGAACGGAGGGTACTGTAGCATACAAAAAACACAATGCCCACTACCGTTTCGTGGATACGGTTGGCTTTGTCTGCCCTTTTCTGGTCACCTACGGATTGAAGTTTAATCATTCTGATGCAGTCGATCTAGGTATTAAGCAAATTCTGGAATACCAGAAATACGGCATGATGCTGAACGAAAACATTCCCTGCCACACCTATCTGACCGATACGAAAATCCCTGCCGGACTGTACGGCTGGGGGCGAGGCCTCGCCTGGTTCGCGCTTGGCCTGATCGACAGCTGGAATTCTTTGCCGGATGGTCATCCTCGTAAGATGACTCTCCAGGAACTCGTTGTGAAAACAGCAGGATCTGCCCTAAAGTTTCAGCGAGAAAACGGCGGTTTCAACTGGCTGCTTTTTGTGAAGGAGTCGCGTTTTGATTCATCTACAACCGCTGCAATGTGCTGGTTTTTCACACTGGCTGCACAAATTCCCGAAATTGCGGAGCAATGTCTCGCGGCCAGTGAATCCGGTCTGAAGTATCTGCAATTGGTCACCCGCCGCAACGGTGTAGTTGACTTCTCGCAGGGCGACACGAAAGGGATTGGGGTGTACTCACAGAATTTTGATATATTACCTTTTACGCAGGGATTGGTATTGAGAACAATAACTTATAGTAAATGAATATTTTTTATTTAAAGGTGCTTCTAAGAAATCTGCCCAATATAAAAGTGCGAAATTTTTTTATTGATTACATGATTCCTGGTCAAAGGAACAACAGATCCTTCATCATTGCTTTCGGTAAGTTTAGTTTTTCAGCAAAAAAGGATTCCAGAATCCATATCGAGAATGGTGAATTGTGTTTTAATAAATTTTTCAGTAAACCTGATTATGGTCAAGGGATATTAAAAATGATGCGTGGTTCTACGATTAATGTTAAAGGGAGTTTTGATATCTTTTCGGGACATCATATTGTACTCATGGAAAATGCGGCCTTAAATTTAGGAAGTGGATATATAAACTATAACTTAAAGCTGCGTTGTCATAAAGAAATAAGTATTGGAGAGAATGTGGCAATTTCCGAGAACGTGACAATTTGGGATTCTGATGCACATGAGATCGTAGCGAATGTAAATCCGAAGACACAACCTGTGCGTATCGGAAATCATGTATGGATCGGAGTGAACGTTACGATCTTAAAAGGAGTTACCATCGGTGACGGTGCAGTTATCGCAGCTGGTTCAGTAGTGACAAAAAATATCCCAGCCAAAGCTTTAGCAGCAGGGGTTCCTGCTAGAGTTATAAATGAAAATGTTGAGTGGCAATAATATAATACAACAGCTGTCTATCGAGAGTTATGAAAATCCTGTACATCACGAACGGCATTACCGGCTCCGGCGGACTCGAAAGGGTACTGTCGGTTAAAGCGTCGATGTTGGCGGAGGATTTTGGGTATGAAGTGCATATCATCAGTTTAAATGAAAAAGAAAGCGATACTTTTTTTGAGTTCTCATCTAAAATTATCCGCCATGATCTCGAGGTTTCAGGCGACGCCTACTTTTATTTAAAAGCTTACCTGCGCGGTATGCGGCGCACCATTGAGCAGGTACAGCCTGACATCATATCGGTTTGTGACGACGCCCTGAAGGGGTTTTTTCTGCCGATTGTCATCAGGGGCGACGCGAAGTGGATTTATGAGAGTCATGCCTCTATTTTGCTCCGCAACCAAGGGGAGGGCGTGTCGCTATATCAAAGACTTCAGCACCTTCTCAAACAGTTCCTGGGAAGGCGTTTTTCAAAAATTGTCCTGTTAACTTACCGCAACAAAAAAGAATGGCTACTGCCTCAACTGGAAGTCATCCCTAATCCGTTGCCTTTTCAAACAGATAAGCTTTCTACGCTACAAAATAAACGCGTAATCGCTGTGGGTAGTTACAGTTTTAATAAAGGCTATGATCTTTTGTTGCAAATATGGACGAAGATTGAACCGGAGTTTCCGGATTGGGAACTTAATGTTTACGGTAGGTCGACTTATGAAAATTTATCTCAGGAAGCCGAAAGAATGAATCTTTGTAGCGTGCGCTTTTTTCCACCAGATCCTGATATTCAGGAAAGGTATAAAGACTCTTCCGTCTTCGTTTTACCCTCGCGATCTGAAGGTTTCGGCATGGTCATCATTGAAGCTATGGCATGTGGACTGCCGATAGTGAGTTTCGACTGTCCGCACGGCCCCGGTGAAATTATTACCGATGGCGACGATGGATTTTTAGTTGAAAATGGCCATGTCGAGTCCTTTGCCGATAAATTAAGCCAGCTGATGCAAAATTCGGATCTCCGACAAAAAATGGGTTCTGCGGCTACAGAAACTTCTAAAAAGTATCTCCCGGCACAAATTGCCAGCCAGTGGGATCGGCTTTTTACATCCCTGCTTTCTTAACCTCAACCTTAACCTTAACCTCAACCTCACTCTTAATATTTTGAAAATCCTCTACCTCACAGACCAGCTCTACCGGCATGGCGGCATTGAAAAAGTGCTGACGCAGAAGGTCAATTATCTGGCGGATATCGCTGGCGATCAAGTAACTGTGCTGACTTACCAACAGGAGGGCCGGCCACCTGTGTATGAACTCAGTGACAAAGTCAGGATAAGGGATTTAAATATCAATTATGAGATTGGCAAAAGCTATTTCAGTCTTACCAATCTGCTGAAAATACCTGCTCATATTTCGGCACTACGGAATACCATCCGGCAGGTGCAACCCGATGTGATCGTCAGCTGCAGCTTCGGACCGGACTTTTATTTCCTGCCGTTTGTGTGCGGTAAAATACCGGTAATTAAAGAATTTCATAGCACTAGGTATTTTGCAGATAAAGCGAATAAAATTACCTCACAGGTTATGCGGAAACTAAATGATTATGTAGAAACCCAATATACCCGCCTTATAGTGCTTAACGAAGACGAAAAACCCTTTTATAAATCCGCAAACGTAGAAATAATACCAAATCCCGCAGAGTTCCCCTCCCAATATTGCCCGCTCACAGAGCACAAAATAATTTCTGCCGGCCGTATTACTTCTCAAAAAAATTTTGAGGATTTAGTTAATGTTAGCCAAAGACTTCAAACCAATTTTCCAGATTGGCAAATACATATTTATGGTGATGATTATTTGGACCGAAAAGCCAGCATAGAAAAAAAGATATTGGAATTAAATCTGGAAAATCAAATACAGTTTAAAGGTACAACAAGCGACTTAAAAAGAACATTTCTAAATTACAGTATATATGCCATGACATCTAATCATGAAACTTTCCCCATGGTTTTGTTGGAAGCTTTATCGGTAGGTTTGCCGGTCGTATCATACCGATGCCCTACTGGGCCTGACAGAATCATCACCCATGGCGAAGACGGCTTCATTGTGCCTTATAAAAATTTAGATATTTTTACAAAGAAATTAGAAAAGCTCATGACCGACGAAAATTTAAGACGCAAAATGGGCGCCAAAGGCCGCGATAACGTGCAGCGCTTCAACATCGATACCGTCATGCAGCAGTGGCGGACGCTGTTTGAGCAGGTCATCACGCAGAAGAACCCTCAATGTCAACCTCAACCTTAACCTTAACCTTAACCTTAACCTTAACCTTAACCTCAACCTTACCCTCAACTTTACCCATTGTTCGACTGGATCCCCACAAGCAGCTACACCGGCATCTACTATCATGTGATGTTTCTGCTCATGCTCATCACGCTGCTGCACGGTTACAGCGCGGAGTTCTTCAGTGCGGGAACCAAAGGTTTCGCGCGTGGTATGGGTTTTTTCCTGCTGGTGTTTATTATCCTGTATATGGGTACGCGGCCGGTAAGTTGGGTATTCGGCGACATGCTGACCTACTCGAAATCCTATAAACTTCTCACAGGAGGTGAGAAAGCGGAGGTAAAAGGTGACTTCATCTTCTACTATTTCATGATTTCCTGCGCTAAGATCATGAATGACCGCTCCTTTTTCTTCCTCTGTGCCTTGCTCTATACGGTGCCGTGTTATATTTTTTCGCGCAAATATAGTGGCTCTTACTGGTACTATGTCTTTTTTATCTTTATCGGTTCCTATATGTTCTGGCCCTTTGGCACGAACGGGATCCGCAACGGGATCGGGACTTCGCTGTTCATCCTGGCCCTGTGCTTTTACGACAGGAAATACTTGATGTATACGCTAATGGCACTGTCTGTCGGAATTCACAACTCACTGATCATCCCGATTGCAGGCTTTGCGGTGGCCGGTGTATATAAAAATCCGAAACTCTATTATTATATCTGGCTCGCGGCCATACCGCTCTCGCTCATCGGCGGTGGTTTTTGGGAAAACCTGTTTGGCGGCATCGGTTTTGGCGGCGACACCAGGGCAGAAACGTACCTCACCAAGGGCAATGTGAACAATGATGTATTCGCCTACAGCGGTTTCCGCTGGGACTTCCTCTTCTATTCTTCATTTGCAGTATTTGCAGGGTGGTATTTCATCTTTAAGAAGAACCTCACCGATAAGTTCTACATCCATTTATGGGGCACCTATATGATTGCGAATGCCTTTTGGATCCTGGTGATCCGCGCTAATTTCTCCAACCGGTTTGCGTATCTTTCATGGTTTCTGATGGCGCCGGTAATTGCGTATCCGCTGTTGCGGTATAAGCTTTTTCCGAATCAGTACCGGGTCATTGGGGTTGTGATTGCGGTGTATTATCTGTTTACTTATTTAATGTTTATTCTTTTTACTTAAAATGAAAATTGCATATTGTTTAAACAGCATTAAAGGTTTCGGTGGAATCCAAAGAGTAACAATTGTGAAAGCGAACTCACTGGCCGAAATTTCCGGGAACAGCGTCTATATACTTGTAACGGATCATCAAAATGATTTTCAATGCGAACTTTTGAGTCCAAAGGTTACATTGATAGATTTAAACATCCGCTATTATGAAGATGACTGGCATAAGACTTGGAAATCCCGTGTTTCGCAGTTTAAAAAAAGATTCCGCCACAAAGCAGCATTAAAAAATGTATTACACGAACTGCAGCCCGATGTAGTTATTGCTGTTGGCCAGTCAGAAAAGTTTTTTTGCACCAAAAACCTGCGTCTTAAATCTAAGCCAATCTACATCAGGGAAATACATTTCGCAACTAATTATCGCGAAAAATTGTCAAAAAGCCTAGCCAGTAAGATTAGTGGCAAAATACAGTCATTTTTAGATTTTGGCCTTTTCTGTCGTATTCAATATGACATGATTGTTTGTTTAACTCCAGAAGATTTAAAAGAAAATTGGAAAGGTCGAAAAAATGTGGTCAACATGCCCAATCCGCTGACATTAGTTTCAAATGATATTTTGGGAAAAACGGTAGAGCAGATTCGTGAAATAAAAAAAATTGTAGCGGTGGGAAGATTAAGTTATCCAAAGAACTTCCAATCATTGATTAGATCTTTTAAGCTTATCTCAGACCGCTATCCCGAATGGAAGCTTGAAATTTATGGAGAAGGAAGTGATCGTGTGTTGCTGGAGCAATTAATTATACAACTCACACTGCAAAAGCAGGTATTTCTCATGGGTGGGAATGATAACTTAGGCCGTGTTTTGGACTGCGCTTCTTTTTTAGTTTTGTCATCAGAATCTGAAGGTTTTCCACTGGTTCTTTTGGAGGCCATGGATCATTGGTTGCCTGTAATCGCATACGACTGTCAATTTGGACCGTCACACATCATTACGCAAGACATAGATGGGTTCTTAGTTGAACAAAATAATGAAGTTTTCCTTGCAGACAGAATGCAATATTTAATGAATGACGCTGGGTTGCGTAGAAGAATGGGGATTAACGCTAAAGACAAAGCCTCAGCGTTTATGCCTCAAAGTCTTGCTAAGAGATGGATGGATTTGTTTAATTTAGTTAGAAGAAACTGAATGTGCTAAAAGTTTCTATAATCATCCCCTGCTACAATGTTGAGTCGGTCATTTCACAATGCTTAGACAGTATTCTCGCGCAAACCTATCAGGAATATAAGGTTATCTGCGTTAATGACGGTTCGACGGATCAAACTTTGCAGTTAATCGATCTGTATGTAAAGAAAGATCGTCGTTTCACGGTAACCGATCAACAAAATACCGGTCTTTCAGGCGCGCGAAATGCTGGCATCCAAAGCGCTGAGACAGATTTTATGATGTTTGTTGACGCAGATGACTGGCTTGAACCTGACTGCG
>Ga0308157_10008482_pt1 | contig 11670 bp, 8 predicted proteins | sample PhyBR1_FD_201035 | JGI IMG/M metagenome (GOLD analysis project Ga0308157, IMG submission 201035) | Phyllosphere microbial communities from UC Gill Tract Community Farm, Albany, California, United States - DLSLB.R1 | ecosystem: Host-associated > Plants > Phyllosphere > Unclassified | place: USA...
AAACTGCATCCTGACAGAAGCGCCATAGCGGATAAAAAAAGCAGCAACGCGGACTTTTTATAAACAACCACTACAATCAACTCCGTTCTCGCCGAAAGGTATTTGATTGGGAAAATAACCCTTTTCATTATAACAAGCTGTGTCTATGCTGCATAGAAAAAAGCCCGAACTCGACAAGTTCGGGCTTCTCTTTCGTTTTATTTCTTTACCAACACCGTTACGCACTCCACCTGTGTCGAGTGCTGAGTGTAGCTCATTCGCTTAAAAATAAAAGCGCTACACTCAGCGCATCTTACATTATTAGAGCAGTGCTTTCAAAATACTTGTGGAACCTGCAAAACGGTAATATAATCTTACCTTACCATCTTCCCCGACTTCAATCCTTTCGATAAAACGACTGATCACTTCACGAGTAATGTCGTTAAAAGCCAAAGCATCATCAATGACTTGTTGTACCTTTACAAGATCGGCTGTGTCAACTGTCATCGACATCACGGTCTTTAGTTCCTCTTGTCGCAGCAGTAATTTCTTCAACTCCGCATCCTTTGAAGAAATAAAGTCATCATAATCTTCCTTAGAAATAAGATCGTCCAAGAACTTGGTAAGTGCCTTCTTTTTTAAGCTCTTGATTGATTCCATCTGCTTCTCGCAGCGATGTAAGTCTTTCTCAACCCTAATTTTATCATTTTTGAGTTTGCCCTTAGTAAAATCGAGAACTGAATCATCCTTCATCGTAGCTGCTAGTTTTTGCAGATCTGAACGAATCAACCTCTTCAATGCATCTTCCCGAACACGATGCTTCGAGCAAGCCTTATCACCAAGTTTATCACTACGACCGCATATGTAGCAGTTACCGTTCCGTTTATAATGAAACCCAGCTCCACAGTCGGCGCATTGGATGACCCCTGTAAACAAGTGTACATTCTGGTGTGAACGACTGTTTTTATTCGGATTACTCTGCGCCTTTTTATCACGTTCAAAAGCAATCATTTGTTGTACGGTCTCAAATACATCCTTTGAAATAATCGCTTCGTGTGTGTCTTTTACGATAATATATTCATCCTTTGGCTTTTCCTTACGACTTTTGTTTGTAACACTGATTGTACTTTGGCGCCCCTGCACCAAACTCCCAATGTAGTGCGGGTTCTCCAGTATTTTGCGGACAGACGAGCCATGCCAGTAGATAGTCGCATTCTTCTTTTTGGCAACCATTGATGGTGTAGGAACATCATCTTCGAATAGTTCCTTAGCAATGGCGTCAAAACCTCTCCCTTCAAGATACCGTTGGAATATCTTTCTTACCACATCGGGAATATGATCATTCCGAATAAATAACTTCCCCTCGTTAACTTCATAACCATATGGAGGATTAGAGCCTTTAAATAAACCTCTTTTTGCCTTAGTTTTAATCACTGTTTTAATACGTTCGCTTGTTCGTTGAGCTTCCTGCTCATAGATCCAAGCATATAATCCAAACATATTTGTGTTGCCAGTTGTGGTGTCAATGGCTCCATCCATCGTAATCAAGTGAATCCCATATTTCTCAATCACATCTTTAAGTTCGTGAGCCAATCTCTGGTTCCGAGCAAGCCTCGAAAGTTCCTTTGATAAAATCACATCAAATTTCTTAGCCTTAGCATCGGAGATTAAACGGTTCATCTCTTTACGATTAGACTTTGTGCCGCTCTCCGTTTCTTCATAGAAACCGGCAATATCCCATCCTTTCTCTTGAACGTAGTTTTCAAAAAATTGCTTCTGGTGAACAAGCGAAGATTCCTGTTCTTCCTTAGTCGTTGAAACCCGAATACTAATCGCTGCTTTCATATTAAGCTACCCCCTCATCAGAAGTAGCCACATTTACCTGATCGTCATGATAACTCTGTTGAACTGTAGGTTCAACATATTGTTGCACATAGCTGCGCAGAAGTTCTTCGAAAGATAGTGCACCGGACTCGTTAAAATATCTTTCCACGATAAGATCATCTGTTCCCTCAACGATGTTCAATACTTCCATTTTTTTACAATTATTTACTCCCATTACACACCCATCCCCATATTTGGATTCGGGAGCTAACCGCTCACCTAGGTGCTATGGAAAAAATCACGAATAAACTGCCAAAAGATAAAGTTCTCCCACTGTACCAAGCCAATTTATATAACACATGTTTGTTGTAAAAACCGAAAAAGGACAGACCCCGAGCCAGACGCTACCCTACAGCGTCAACTCAGAACCTGTCCAAAAGAGCAATGCATACCCCCAGACTAACAGGGAACTAGCATATCTCCGACGTACTATCCGCTATTTGAAGTGGGAATAATCGAAGTTACGGTCTGGGGGAATGGATATAGAATACCCATTGAGGGAGCTAAAGTGGCTCTTTTATCAACTTATCCGATGCCGCTAGTCTAAGCTCACGCATCCTTCTTAATTCGCGATACAAAACGGTACTCGATACCCCTGTGAGTTGACAAACCTCCCGAACCGAGTGAGTACCTGAAGCATGGAGCCTTACTGCCTTTTCTAGAGCCTTCCTGTCGGTTTTGGGACGACCTCCTATGCGACCTCTAGCTCTTGCAGATGCAACTCCCTCATTTACACGATCTCTTAACGTGTCCCGCTCTAACTGCGAGATAGCGGCAAGCATACTTAACATAAATCTCCCTGTAGTCGTTGAAAAGTCCAACCGCTCCTTATGCGATACAAAGTTGATGCCGCGTTCTTGCCAATCATTTAATAAAGTCAACAAGTCCTGCGACGATCTTGACACCCTGCTGAGGGACTCAACCACAAGTGTGTCACCTTCACGTAGCACGTGCTGTAGCCTAGCTAGCTCAGGTCGCTCAAACTTGGCTCCACTGATCTTATCGATGAAAATATCCGACTCGGGAATGCCATGCTCCTTCATTAAGAGATCAACTTGGCGATCCTCAACCTGCCCAACTGCCTTGCTAACCCGAACATATCCCCAAACTTTAGATGCCATAACAACTCAACTCCTCCAATGTGGAATAACTGCAAAACAGGTCAATGGAATATAGAAATGGATGCGTCCCAAAAACCTATGTAAAAGGGAACAGTCAGGATAAAGGCACCACCAAAAACATATGATTTCGGCAGTCCGCAAATGGGCATAGTTTTGGCAAACAAAATTGAGCCGAGAAGCCCAGTAAGCATAACGGATTTGTTAACTGCCAGTATCTATAGTTTTTGGGCATGCCAAAACAGACGAAAGCCCTTAATGGGAATCACCATTAAGGGCTAACAAAAAGCATGCTACCAAGAGTGTCAAAAACCCCTGCCTAAACCCCAGCCATGCGAGTGATACGCAGGACAGGCACTGAAACAAAGCGACCAGGCTGTTGCAGGTCGGGGAGGGAGATGTACCCTAATGTTTCCCCTCTCAGCCAATCCGCCCACTTCTTCATTACTGCATCGGAAAAAGTCGACTCCATCCACGCTGCAACTATATCCGTATGATACGTAGTCACCAGTGAACACTCCTGCCCCTGATCATCGAGATAATAAAGTCGAACTTTTCTAGCATTAAGCTCATTAAGTAGTCGCCCAACATAATTTTCAACTGCGTAAAACGGAAAGATGTATCCCGCTGAGCGAGAGCCGACTCGATACCGATCTACGTATAATAACCCAACGCGACCCCAGAATAGCTTCAAAACCTCAAATGCATTATTATCAATCTCGGCGTTTTGAAACATCAACTGACGCTTAAATCTATCAGTACCCTTGCCGCGAACTTCAGCTGTCAATCGATCGTGATACATGCTCAGTACAGCGGGGTTCTTAGTAACAAAATCATACACTAACCCCTGATCGGTCTTTTTCTGCACAACACAGAGTGAACTACCAAGTAGATATGAAGTGACCAATGCCTTACGATACCGCTGTATTGCATCTGCAGGCAAAGGAACACCTAACTCCTTTAAGTACATGGCTTGTGCCTTAGCCATCCATGTGTCAAGCGGTGCGCCACTAAACACCATGCCTTCCACATCTCGAGCGCGAAACAAGCGATAGGGAGGGGAGAACGTGATCAGGACCTGATCACGCTTCCCTGTAGTAAATAGATAGTCATGAAGCCCATTCAGAGCGCAAACTGCATTCGGCTCTATGGGCATACCATGATATCGCAAGTCGCTGATGCTAATTCTCGCCTCTGACCGATTTGATACAACCATGCGAACCCCTCCTTCTAAATTAGAACCACTGCGAGGAATCCGTACCGCCCTCCTGTTCATCAGCGGAGATGGTCGGTACGGATTGAGCGACTGTATCCTTCAAAAGAGCTACCGCCGTATCAACATCAAGCTCACCTTCCAAATACCGAAAGAGAATGCCACGCGGCGTGATATAGCTCATCTCCGTATTGTTAAGGATAAACAGGAGATGCTGGATCTTTTGACGATCAAGATGCCCCAGAACCAAGTCAAGGTGACGCTTGGAGTACAAGTACAAAAAGCGGATCTCGTTCTTACAACCCCCCAAGTCTACCCCTGAATCCTTCACTGGACGGAACTGATCCTCTACATCACGCATAAACATAACCGAATCCGCGCTACCTGTGCCGACAGCGAACTCGCGCTCAGCACCAACCAAATCATCCTGACGAAGCAACTCAAAGGCAGAACCGATGCGATGTTTTAAGCATCTATCTGCATACCGAATAGAATTGTGCATCGACTTCACGCTAACTTCGTATTTTTGAGCCGTATCACGATAAGAGCAGCCCGAAAGAAGAAAATCTTTCATCTTCTCCCGCAACCCCTCATGTGAGAGCCATAAATAGCTCCTCGTATAATCGATCAACCTCAATAGAAACTCGAGCTTCTTCTGCTCGTACTCGCTAAAGTCCGCCCCCAGTGCCGCTCTACGCTCGTAAAGCTCCGTAACTTCTGCCTCTAACGCCTTAACTAGTAACATCAAGAATCTACCTCCTGAAAAATAATGAACTTTTGAACCCCAAAACAGCAAAGACCGGATTAAACAACTACTCAAAGACTGCAACTGCCTCAACGCCAACCTACCGAACAAACCGTTAAAAATGACAGTCAGAAACGACTGAAAACCGTTAATAATCACCTCCAAATTTTTTATTCGCTTTATAAATCTGCAAAAACTCCAGTGCTGACCAGCGTTACAGCGTCTGCGGAAAAACGATGAATGAAAACCGTGAATCTATTCCCGCAGTCATGATGAGAATAGAAGCTGATGCGTGGAAAACTCTGTCGGAGACAAACATCTCGAAAATCGCGCAAAAATAAAAACAACCCATTGCAGAATCACACGAAACTGCGATCAGGTTGCCTATGTGAATGAATCTCTAAAAATATGGATACCCCTCAAGGAATTACAAGCGGAGAGGTCAGAACAACTCTATCTAATCGGTGCAAATATGACCCTGAATCCCGCCGACCGCCTACGAGTCGCTGTTGATACTGATAAGTCGGGAAAAACACTAAATCTCAAACCCTGCAATCACAGAAGGAACGACTGAGTCTCAAACTCCTACTCGAAATGACCGCATCCCGCCAACTGCGACTTACAAGCATGCCAAAAGCCAGTGAGCCGAGCAGCGGGAATATACGAAATGGGAAAGAACTCCCCCATTGGAGCATCGCTCTGCTGACCTCATCTAACCGAACTCAATGAACGATGTTACCTCTGAACTTTAAATGTCGCGTTCGATTATACTGGTGGTACTTATGTATTCGTGATCATGGTTCATGTCCTAAAAGTGATCGATTCTCACAATGAAAATTAAAAAAGTGTCATGCACTGCTCAATTCATGCAAGGCACATATTGATGGTTTTAGGTGGTTTTGATGGTTTTACAGCTACTCCATAGGCATTAAAAGCCTCTTCGTAGGTATTAGAACCAATGAAACGCTAACCAGAACCATAGTCAAACCAACTAACCTGATCCGCGAGTGAAACAGGGATCTCGAAGTTAATCCAAAGGTATTCATCATTGTAACGCCCAACTGATGCAGAACTAGAGACATATAGCTTGCGCAAATATAATTTCCGCCAGCCCGCATCGACCAGTCGATCGTAACTGGAGCTATTGTAACCGCTGAGAGCAACTCTCGCTTGAACACTCAGCAATCGGTCAACCAGCCGCACGTGATCTGCAACCGTCCAAGACCGATCGCCATAGTGCTTCTCAATGATGGTACTGTCAGGAGTGTACGGAGGATCTATGTATGTAAATGCGGAGCTATCCTCAGCGATCAAATCGAGCAATTCAAACACATCACCGTTGATAACCTCAACGTCCGCCAATGTCGGATAGAATTGATCTAAAACGCTGACCCTCTTAAAATAACTGCGGAGCCGACTCGCATCCGACAGTCTTGAAGAATCGAAGGTACTGGTCATGTCCCCAGCACGAGCTTGCATACAAAGTATAAAAGCATAAGCCGCAGACGAAACTCTCTCTAAACGGAAAGATGCTCCCGAAGAAATCATTCGTTTCTCGTAATCTAACGCATGTCTCGCTCGAAGAAACATATCCTCGCCTACCCCTAAATCCTCCAACAACGCAATCAGTTCGTACACCTCGGGCTTCATACCCAAACAAGCAAATAGATTGCATAGACCGAGATGGATCTCATTGTAGACTCGGTGCGGAAATAGACTAACAGGTAAGTTTAAAAGCATTCTTGCGCCACCACCACACATTTCATAGTATGAGCACAAGCTGTATGCGTTAGCGGCGTACTCAATGATAGGCACAATACAGTCGATTAACGAAAATTTCCCTCCGATATAAGGAACAACTGATTGATAGGTTAAACCACTACCTCGTCTGGCAACGCCCATAATACCCCTCCAGAGCCTATGCTTGCCCCAGACCATCGATTCTAAAGATATAGAACCGTTTGACCTCTTTGGAGCCGATATTAGGCTTTATAGGCTCCTGTAAGCGAGATTGACTACTTTGTTTTAATAAAAGACCCTGCTCACGCCAACCACGAGTAATCTCCGTAAAACGGACGTTCTTTGTACCGCCATCCAGATCGAGTATCTCCATAAGTGCCTCAGTGGTGACCGCTACAGCGTTCTCGCCGTACTTCGCTATGTATTGCTCCGAATCAAGAATAACCCCCGAACAAACGCCATGCCTGTAGGCATCCGAAGTGACTGTTGGGAAAACATCAGGGTCACTCAGAACCGCATCCGCTACCATGTGGTACAACTCCAAGCTTTCATCTGCCCCAGCCGAACCCTCCATCTCCGTCAGCAGATTCGGCACTCTCCTGAAAAGACCGTTTATTTTTAGGTGCTTCACATAATCGATTGTTTGATGTAGCTCCACCTTCTCCATACTCCCGAAGACATTCAAATCTCTTAGAAACTCATCGAACTTGTTCCTCAAATCGATAACCAAGAAGCATTTTGAAGCTCCACCCTCTAGCTTCGTTGTAAACTTTACCGCATACGTACTCTCCGTGTAAGACGGGTGCTTCCCGTATAAAAGCTCGATCTGCCATAACGCCTCAACTGGATTCGGCATTTCGCTAACATGAACATCGGCACTCCGCCGTTGCTTTACTACCTGCAACATAGTGATCGCTCCTCACCGTTATAATTTACCCCACAGGGGAACCGACATAATATGACAATCTCTACTATGATTCTATCAAATATAGAACGATATGACCATCCTGCAGTTCAGCAAGTCCAACCAAATAAAAAAGACGACCCGCCAATCCGAGTCGCCATAATACAAGCTGAAAGCTGGATTAAAAGTCATATACCGAACCGAATAACTCCATCAAAATTCACCCCTAAAATAAGGCGCTGCTCGAGGGGAGGAGCATCATCTGGAACCAACCAACTCCATGAAAATACGATAATCTGCTGTAAATACAACAGATTTTCACTGCTAAGTGTCAACCCAGATAAAATATACATACGGAGGTGATTTAGCTCAAGTTTTTACAACAAAACTCCTAGCAGTGATAACAGATCAGTACGTACAGTAGTGTATTCAAGGTGGGGATGGGGAAGTCTGGGTTCTCACTGTATTACGAACATTTGTTCCCATTAAACAACCATTTAACCTGTTTACCGTAAAGAAAATCCCCCTCTCAAGAGTGATGATGGATAATTACATTCACAGAGAGGGGGGGGAGATATTACTGATCTTAACTACTATAGTTTGAGTTTTTTCCTTCAGCCGCGATCCCATATCTGTCTTGAGGTGCCTCATATACGAGTTGATCTTTGCTTGTAAATATGTTCGCTAAGCTCTCAGCTTGCTTCATAATGGTTTGTATGGCTTTCTCCTGCTTATCAGGTGGGTACCCATACTTGTTCAGCGTTCTACGAACCAGGACCATTAATCTTGCTCTTACGCTTTCCTTAACCGTCCAGTCGATAGTTGCATTTCTGCGAACTTTATCAGCCAATTCACGAGCAATTTCTCTTAATTGATCGTCACCTAAAACTGAAACCGCACTATCGTTTGATTCAAGTGCATCGTAAAATGCAAGTTCATCGGTGCTCAGTCCCAGATCAATACCTCTTTTATCTGCTGCATTGATCTCTTTTGCAATTCTAATTAACTCCTCAATAATCTCTGCAGTAGTAAGAAGATTAGTCTGATATCTTTTTAGCGCCCCGTCCAACATCTCCATAAGCGACTTAGACTTAGTGATGTTATGTTTTGAACGTAGTTTGATTTCATCGGATAAGAGTTTCTTAAGAAGTTCAATAGCTACATTCTTAAACTTCATTCCTTGAATTTCTTTAAGAAACTCTTCTGATAGTATTGATATTTCAGGTTTAGCTAGCCCAGCTGCATCGAATATGTCAATTACACTATCAGAGTATAGTGCCCCATCAACTATATTCTTTATAACAGATTCATAGTTACTTGAGCCACTGCTGTCATCCGTTTCAAACTTAGTCAGCCTAGCCTTTACTGCTTGAAAGAATGCAATTTCTTCCGCATTATCTAATGTTACTTTATGTGGCTTTGAAAGGGCATAAGCTTGGCTAAGCAAAGTAACTTCCTTAACAAACCTTGTTTTACCATTCTCAAGACCTAGAATGAAATCTTCGGCACGAAGGATAGTTGAGAGTTTATCTTTTGTTTGTGCAGAGAAAAAAGCCATATAGTCAAATCCAAACAAAATTTGACGGACAACCTCTAACTTTTCAAGTAGAATATCAACTGCTTTTTGCTGGGTTTCGGCGGGCATTCCTTTCCCGCCACTTTCTGCATAAAATCCGAGTGCTTTTTTCAAACTAGTACCGATTCCAATATAGTCAACAATAAGTCCACCTGGCTTATCCTTGAACACGCGATTCACTCGAGCAATTGCCTGCATGAGGTTATGATCCTTCATAGGCTTATCGACATACATTGTATGTAGTGAAGGGGCATCAAAACCTGTTAACCACATATCTCGAACAATAACCAGTTTTAAGGGATCATTCTCGTCTCTCATTCGTTGTGCCAGAGCTTTACGTTGCTGTTTTGTTGTACGATGTTTTTGCATCTCAATCTTCTCTGAGCTTGCAACAGTCATAACAACTTTTATTACACCTTTATCAAGATCATCGTTATGCCATTCTGGTTTAAGTTTGATAATTTCGGTGTAAAGTTCAACTGCGATACGGCGACTCATAGCTACTATCATTGCTTTACCTTCAAACACTTGCTGTCTTCCCTCAAAGTGTTTAACAATATCCTGAGCAAGATTTGACAGGCGTTCTTTGTTTCCTACTATAGCCTCTAACTTAGCCCACTTCAATTTTGCTTCTTTAGCTTCATCAACTTCATCGGTTTCTGATAATTCATTGTCAAATTCCTCTATTAGCTGTTTTCCTTCTTCAGTTAGGTTAACCTTAGCTAGACGACTCTCATAAAATATCTTTACAGTGATTTTATCCTCAACTGCTTGTGCAATATCATATATATCGATGTAATCTCCAAATACTGCTGGCGTATTCGCATCTTGCTTCTCTACTGGAGTACCTGTAAAGCCAATATAGGTAGCATTCGGCAGTGCATCTCGCATATATTTCGCAAATCCATAAGCAACTCGGTGTCCAATTACATTCTTGTTCTCATCCTTAATCTCTCTTAATTTAGCATCGAAGCCATACTGTGTGCGATGAGCTTCATCAGCCAATACAACTATATTATCTCGGTCAGAAAGCATCTCGTACTCTGATAAATCACCATCTGGCATAAATTTGTGAATTGTAGTAAAGATAATACCGCCAGAAGCAACCCTTAATAATTTTTTCAAATGCACACTGTCTTCAGCCTGGTGTGGTGGTTGTCGTAATATACCTGTATTTCCTGCGAAAGTATCAAATAACTGATCATCAAGATCGTTACGATCCGTTATTATTACCACTGTAGGATTATTTAGTGTCTGGACAAGCTTCCCTGCATAAAAAGCCATCGAGAGTGATTTCCCAGCACCTTGTGTATGCCAAATAACTCCAGCCTTTTTGTTACCATTCACAGCAGAAGCTTCGATTGTTTTATTTACTGCTTTGTTAACTGCATAATACTGATGATAAGCTGCAATTTTTTTAACTGTTTCAATTTTTATGACCTTGGTCTTCTTATCCTCGGTCTTTGACTTTTCAAATGTTATAAAGTTCTTGATATAATCAAGAATCGTATCCTTATTCATCATTCCACGAATTAATGTAGTCAATTGATCGTCATATTTCGAAGCTTCATTCAACCCGTCCTTTGTCTTCCACGCCGAAAAGCGTGAGAAGGGGGCTGTTAAAGAGCCCGCCTTTGCTTCCAGACCATCTGATATAACACATATTTCGTTATATGCAAATAGAGAAGGGATAGTTGCTTTATAGGTTTGTAGTTGATCATACGCTTTCTTAATAGTTGCATTCTCATCTACTGGATTCTTCAACTCGATTACAACTAGCGGGATTCCATTAATAAACAAAATAATATCAGGACGCTTGTTTACGTTATTTTCAATGATTGTGAATTGATTAATGACCAAAAACTCATTTTTGTCAACTTGATCAAAATCAAATAATCTAACGTAATCCCCCACGATCTCAGCATCTTTACGATATTCAACTTGAATACCCTCTACTAGCATTTTATGAATAATTTCGTTGTCTGAAAGAATATCTGAAGAACTGATATGAAGCAACTTTTTAACAGCGTCATCGATAATGTGCGAAGCTAGCTTTGGATTAAGACGTGTTAAAGATGAGTGTACTCGTTCAATTAGAAGTATATCTGAGTAGCTCTTACGCTCCGCGTTAGTAGTGTCTGGAGCAATTTCCGGTCCTGCTATATAAGAGTATCCCAATTGAATCAGCTCTTCGATTGCCATTATTTCAATTTCTGACTCGCACAGTTTAGCCATGTATTAATCACCTCACCAAGTCCTTCTGTGGAATTATCTCCCAGTAAAATATTCATTAATATTAATTGATGTGCTGTACAGCGATTCCTGAAGATCTTTTAATAAATTAATTTGAATCATCATCTCTTGATAGAGACTAGTGATTCTTTTCTGAGTTTCAAAGTCAGGCAGTTCCACCTCTAGCTTCAGAAACTTTTCAATCGGTGCAGTTCTACGGCGTTCATGTGTACCTATAGATATATTCCAATACCATTTTCTCATGTAATTACTTTTTAG
>Ga0308157_10008483_pt1 | contig 11669 bp, 17 predicted proteins | sample PhyBR1_FD_201035 | JGI IMG/M metagenome (GOLD analysis project Ga0308157, IMG submission 201035) | Phyllosphere microbial communities from UC Gill Tract Community Farm, Albany, California, United States - DLSLB.R1 | ecosystem: Host-associated > Plants > Phyllosphere > Unclassified | place: USA...
TACTTCTCATTCGAAGTGCACCTTTTGCAGTCTTTTCCAAAATGAACTCTTCCGCATTGGTAAATAGCGTGGCGATATTAAAATCATTTTCTAAATATGCTCTTAGCAACGATATTCCTTCTTCTAAGCTGTAATTTTTGAAAATATCTCTCGTTTTGTAGCGGTAGTTAAAAGCAAGCATCAGCGTCTTCTTTATCTCCACTGGTTTTATAAAAAGCTGCTTTAACCCAGCTTCATTTCCCTTGTAATTGCCTAATGATAACTTTACAAAGGAAGCCTTCTTTATACTCTCCGCTAAATGTGCTAAAAATTCTTCTCGCTGATTATCCATGCCTTGGTGTTATAGGATACAAAAATAACTTCCTAAAATGTAATTACTGCTAAAAACTAGTCATTTCTTCTTTGTTGTTATCTTTGAAACATGAACGTATTACTTGCATCAACTTCCACCCTGTTTGGAGAAGAATATTTAGCCTATCTCAAATCTGAAATTATTATCCTATTGAATGGTATTGACGAAATTATCTTTATTCCATTTGCAAGACCTAGCGGTATATCTCACGAAGCATACACTCAAAACGCGGCGAGCTTTTTTTCTGAAATCAATATCAAAGTAAAAGGGCTTCACGAATTTGATGATAAAATATCAGCCATTCAAAATGGAAAAGGTTTCTTCACAGGTGGCGGAAATACCTTCCTATTGGTAAAAACGCTTCATGAACTGGGCTTGATGAATATCCTTAAAGAGAATATAGAAAAAGGAAAGCCATATTTAGGGTGTAGCGCAGGCAGTAATATTGGAGGTATTGATATGAGAACAACTAACGATATGCCCATCGTCTATCCTTCGACTTTCGAATGTATGGGTCTAGTACCTTTTAACCTTAATCCTCATTATTTAGACCCTCAGCCACAAATTAAACATAACGGGGAAACCAGTGAAACGAGAATTTTAGAGTTTCTCACCCAAAACAATACAAAGGTAGTTGGACTAAGGGAGGGTAATTGGATAAGAAAAATCGGAAATTCAATAACTGTGGAGGGAACTCAATTAACCCGGGTTTTTGAACAAGGCAAAGCACCTTACGAAATAATAGCAGGAAGTTCTTTATAGAAACGTCGGCAATCCACAGCTTCGGTTTTAAATGAACGTCCATAAAAAAACCCTCTAGGAAATTCCTAAAGGGTCGTAAGCATAATAATAAGTTAGTTAGATTACGCTTTTTGCTCTTCTGCGTCATCTGCTGCCGGTGCTTCTGAAGCAGTTTCTTCAACAACTGGTGCTGCTTCAACTTCTTCTTTAGCTTCAGCAACTCGCGCTGCTTCTTCTTTAACTGCTGCAGCAGGAGCATCAGCTTTTTTAGCTTTTGTTCTTCCTCTACGTGTAGTTTTCTTATCAGCAGCTGCTGCGTCTTTTCCGTATACCTCGTTATAATCTACCAATTCGATTAACGCCATTTCAGCGTTATCACCTAAACGGTTGTTTAACTTGATGATACGAGTATAACCACCTGGACGATTAGCAACTTTCGCAGCTACATCACGGAACAACTCTGTTACTACCTCTTTGTTTTGTAAGTAAGCAAATACTGTACGACGTGAGTGAGTAGTATCGTTTTTAGATTTAGTGATGATTGGCTCTACATAAACGCGTAAAGCTTTTGCTTTAGCTAAAGTAGTGCTAATTCTTTTGTGTGTAATCAAAGAAGAAGCCATGTTAGCCAACATCGCTTTTCTGTGCGAAGTAGTTCTTCCTAAGTGGTTGTGTTTTTTACCGTGTCTCATTTTTTGTTTTGTAAAGTGTATACCGTCTCTATGAAGTTAATCTGAGGGAATTATACACAGTGAATTATTTAATTCTTTAAGTGAAACGTTATAAGAGGTACGTAATACGTACAACTTAAAACGTAAAACTTTTTATTCTTCGTCTAACTTGAATTTAGAAAGGTTCATTCCAAACGATAATTGTTTAGATTTTACCAGTTCTTGAATTTCAGTTAAAGATTTCTTACCGAAGTTTCTGAATTTTAACATATCAGCAACGTCATAAGATACTAGATCAGCCAAAGTACGGATATCTGCTGCTTTTAAACAGTTTAATGCACGTACAGATAAATCTAAATCAACCAATTCCGTTTTAAGGATTTTACGCATGTGTAAAATTTCCTCATCAACTTCTTTAGTTTCTTCTTTAGCTTGAGATTCCAATACTAAGTTCTCATCAGAGAATAACATAAAGTGTTGGATCAAAATCTTAGCTGCTTCTTTCAAAGCTTCTTCTGGGTGGATAGATCCATCAGTAGAAATATCTAAGATCAATTTCTCATAATCTGTTTTCTGCTCAACACGATAGTTTTCAATCGTATATTTTACATTTTTCATTGGAGTAAAAATCGAATCGATTGCGATTACGCCAACTACACTATCAGTAATTTTGTTCTCTTCTGCAGGAACATAACCACGTCCTTTGTTTACAGTTAACTCTACTTCTAAAGTAACTGATTTCTCCATGTTGCAGATTACCAAATCAGGGTTTAAAACCTCGAAATTGTTAGAGAATTTTGTAATATCTCCTGCTAGGAATTGATCTTGACCATTTACGATGATAAAGATTTTTTCGGAATCGCCAGATTCTCCAACTTTGCTAAAACGAACTTGTTTTAGGTTAAGGATAATTTCTGTTAAATCTTCAACTACACCTTTGATAGTAGAAAACTCATGAGAAACGCCTGAAAAACGAATACTGGTAATAGCAAAGCCTTCTAATGAAGAAAGTAATATTCTTCTTAAAGCGTTACCAATTGTTACACCGAAACCGGGCTCTAAAGGACGAAATTCAAATTGACCATCGAAATCCGTAGATTTCTGCATGATTACCTTATCTGGTTTCTGAAATGCTAAAATTGCCATTTATTAATGTTTTTAGATCGTTTAATATTGTATTGTAACACAAAAAAGTTAAAGCCATTAAGGCTTTAACCATTATGATTACTTAGAGTATAACTCGACAATAAGGTTTTCCTTAATGTTTTCAGGAATCTCATCACGATTAGGGTATGACAAAAACTTACCTGATAATTCTTTAGCATTCCAATCTAACCAAGAAAACTTGTTGATTGCTCTGCCAGCTACTGAGTTAGAAATAGCTTCAAGAGATTTTGATTTCTCTCTAACTGCTACTACATCACCAGCTCTTAATTGATATGAAGGAATATTAACTGTTTCTCCGTTTACAGTAATGTGCTTGTGGCTAACTAATTGACGAGCACCTGAACGAGTTGGAGCAATACCTAATCTGTATACTGTATTATCTAAACGTGCCTCAAGTAATTGTAACAAGTTATCACCAGTGATGCCTTGACGTGAAGAAGCTTTTGTAAATAAGTTACGGAATTGTTTTTCTAACACACCATAAGTGTATTTTACTTTTTGTTTTTCCATTAACTGTACTGCGTACTCAGATTGCTTTCCTCTTCTTTTAGAAGCGCCATGTTGACCTGGAGGATAGTTTTTTCTGTCTAGTACTTTATCAGGGCCAAAAATTGGCTCTCTGAACTTACGGGCGATTTTGGACTTTGGTCCGGTATATCTTGCCATTTTGTTTTGTGATTTTAAAGTATCATACAGCCTTAAACTGCAGACTCTTAGCTTTAAAAATTAATTGATTAAACTCTTCTTTTCTTTGGAGGACGACATCCGTTGTGAGGTAGTGGAGTGATATCTTTGATAGATAAAACTTCGATACCAGCAACTTGTAAAGTTCTGATTGCAGATTCACGACCTGAACCAGGACCTTTAACAAAAACTTCTACTTTACGTAAACCTAAATCAAAGGCAACTTTACCGCAATCTGATGCAGCTTGACCTGCAGCATAAGGTGTGTTCTTTTTAGAACCTTTGAAACCCATTTTACCTGCAGATGACCATGAGATGGTTTGACCGTTGTTATTTGTTAAAGTAACAATGATGTTGTTGAACGTAGCATTGATGTGAGCTTGGCCAACTGGCTCAATCACAACTAAACGCTTTTTGGTAACTTTTTTACTTTTAGCCATTTTTTCTTTTAGATTTTGGATATGAGACTTGAGAAATAAGATTTTTAAATCTCGGCACTCGTATCCCCTTTTATCTTTTTATTCCAGATTTTAGATTAGAAATACATCCAATCTAAAATCTATCTAATATTATTTAGATGCTTTTTTCTTGTTAGCAACTGTTTTTCTCTTTCCTTTACGAGTACGAGAGTTGTTTTTAGTACGTTGACCACGAACTGGCAAACCTTTTCTGTGACGAAGACCTCTGTAACAACCGATATCCATTAAACGTTTAATGTTTAATTGAACCTCAGAACGTAAAGCTCCTTCAACTTTAATCTCATCGTTAATCATCGTACGAATTGCTGATAATTCATCATCAGACCAATCTTGTACTTTTTTGTTAAGGTCGATACCTGCCGTAGTTAAGATACGTTGTGCAGTAGCTCTTCCTACTCCGTAGATGTAGGTTAGACCAATCTCACCTCTTTTGTTTCTTGGTAAATCAATACCTGAAATCCTTGCCATATTTGTATTTGTTTTTTGCTGAACGACCGAACGGCGGGCCACCGTTGTGCGGAACTCGTTCTAATGTTTTTAATTATCCCTGACGTTGCTTGTATTTCGGATTCTTCTTGTTAATGATGTAAAGTTTTCCTTTACGGCGAATAATCTTGCAATCAGCGCTACGCTTTTTAATTGATGATCTAACTTTCATTGCTTTATTTATTTCTCTCTTTGGTAATGAGGTGATCACAAGCGGTATTAAAATCGAAGACGGTTGCTTGTGAAAGTATCATTTTATTTGTATCTATAAGTGATCCTGCCTTTTGTTAAATCATAAGGCGACATCTCCAGTTTTACTTTATCCCCAGGTAAAATTTTGATGTAGTGCATCCTCATTTTTCCCGAAATATGCGCAATAATTTCATGGCCATTTTCAAGTTCTACCCTAAACATGGCATTAGATAATGCTTCTTTTATTACTCCGTCTTGCTCAATTGAGGCTTGTTTAGCCATATTCTATTGATTTTTACTTAATTAGCTGCCTATTAAACAGGGTTGCAAAATTAAATATTATTTTTCAATTATTTAACTTTTTTCTCGTAAAACTTCTTCTATAATAGAAAAAGTGCTTAATACATCTGCAGTGCCCTTTTTTATTGCAACCGTGTGCTCAAAATGTGCCGATGGTTTATTGTCTTTAGTAGTTACCGTCCATCCATCAGACCAAAATTTAACGGAAGCAGTTCCAGCATTGATCATTGGCTCTATCGCCAACACCATTCCTTCTTCTAACTTAATGCCGCTACCACGTTTTCCGTAGTTTGGTACTTCTGGCTTTTCATGCAACTTAACACCTACACCATGTCCTACTAATTCTCTCACTACGCCAAATCCATTAGACTCTGCGTGGTACTGTACTGCGTAAGCGATATCGCCAATACGCATACCAACCACTGCTTTCTCTATCGCTAGGGCTAAACACTCTTGCGTAACCTTCACAAGTTTCTTTTGCTCGTCAGTGGTCTCTCCAATAGAAAAGGTATAAGCAGAATCTCCAAAGTAATTATTTTTGATTACGCCACAATCTACAGAGATCAAATCTCCATCTTTAATGACATATTCGCTCGGAAAGCCGTGTACAACTTGCTCGTTAGGAGAAATACAAAGAGAGTTAGGGAAACCGCCGTAATTAAGAAAAGCCGGCACCGCACCATTATCTTTGATGAACTCGTAAGCCAGCTTATCTAATGCTAATGTGGTAATGCCTGGTTTAATTACTTTGGCAACTTCTGCTAATGTTTTAGAAACCAGTAATGAACTTTCTCTAATTAACTCAACCTCTTCAAGAGATTTGTAATAGATTTTAGACATGCAAATTAATTTTGAATGAGCGAGTGATAATGAACGGATGACATGTTTTGCATGCTACCAATTCAATCACTCGCTCTTTCTATTATTTCTTATAATGGAGAACTACTTGTTGCTGTAGCAGCTGGAATACCCGTACGACCGGTTACTCTACCTGTTTTCATCAAACCATCGTAGTGACGCATTAATAAATAACTTTCGATTTGTTGTAGTGTATCTAATACCACACCTACCAAAATCAACAATGAAGTACCTCCAAAGAATTGAGCAAACTCTTGTTGAATGCCCAACTTCACAGCTAACGACGGTAAGATAGCGATAGCTGCTAAGAACAACGATCCTGGGAAAGTAATCTTAGAAATTACGTCATCAATGAAAGAAGATGTTGCCAAACCTGGTTTTACACCTGGAATGAAACCACCATTCTTCTTCATGTCGTCAGACATTTGAGTTGGGTTAACGGTAATTGCAGTATAGAAGAACGTGAACGCGATAATTAAGAATGCAAACGTTAAACTATAGGTTAACGAAGTGATATCAGAATATTGGTGCAACCAACTTTCTTGCAAATTAGGAAACAAACCGATTAAAGCACTTGGCACAAACATTAAAGCTTGCGCAAAAATGATAGGCATAACACCTGCTGCATTTACTTTTAACGGAATGTACTGTCTAACACCGCCTACTTGTTTGTTACCAACAATTCTCTTAGCATATTGTACTGGCACTTTACGTACACCTTGTACAATAAGGATAGTAAACATGATGATTGCATATAAAGCAACGATCTCCAATACTAATCTAATTAAACCACCATCATTACCAGCAAATACAGAGCTAATTTCTTGGCTCACTGCAATAGGTAAACGAGCGATAATACCTACCATAATGATTAAAGATGTACCATTACCAATACCTTTATCGGTAATTTTCTCCCCTAACCACATTACAAATAAGGTACCTGCTGTTAATACAATTGCAGACAAGAAATAGAACATGGTATGGTTAATTACAATTGCCTCTTGAGGAACTTGTGTTTTAACATAACCAATTGCTTGTACAACGGTAATAGCTACTGTTAGGTAACGTGTGTATTGCGTTAATTTTTTACGGCCGCTCTCTCCTTCTTTCTGCATTTTTTGGAAAGTAGGTACTGCTATTCCTAATAACTGCACCACAATAGATGCAGAGATATAAGGCATTACACCTAACGCAACAATTGATGCTTTAGAGAAAGCACCACCTGCAAACATATCTAATAAACCTAACAAACCTGATTTTTGAGTATCAGAAAGTAAAGCAGGGTCCACACCCGGCAACACTACCTGACAAACAAGTCTGTAGATAACAAGAATCATGAGCGTAAATAATATACGCCCTTTTAATTCTTCAATTTTCCAAATATTACTTAAAGTAGTAAATAGCTTCTTCATTTTACAATTTTACGATTGAGCCTCCAACAGCCTCAATTGCTTTCTGTGCACTTGCAGAAAAAGCATGAGCTGTAATTTCTAATTTAGCTTTAACTTCACCACGACCTAAAATTTTTACTAAGTCGTTTTTAGAAGCTAAACCATGCTCCTGCAATGTAGCAAAATTTATGGTGCTTAAGCTAAATTTCTCAGCTAATCCTTGTAATACGTCTAAGTTTACACCAACATACTCTGTACGGTTGATTGGTTTGAAACCAACTTTAGGCACACGACGTTGTAAAGGCATTTGACCACCTTCGAAACCAATTTTAGTTGAGTGACCAGAACGTGAGCCAGCTCCTTTGTGTCCACGTGTTGATGTACCACCACGACCAGAACCTTGACCACGACCAATTCTCTTACTTGTTTTTACAGCACCTACTGCTGGTTTTAGATTACTTAAGTTCATTTCAATAAACTATTGTGTTGCCCCTTCGCTTTCACTAATCAGGAAACAACGATTAAACAAAAAAATTTGCTTAAGATAGCTATCTTAAGCAAATTCCGATAATAATATTATATAGCTTCGATAGCTACTAAGTGATTAACTTTTCTCACCATGCCAATGATTGCAGCATTCGCTTCAACCTCAACACTTTGGTTTAATTTAGATAAACCCAAAGCTTGCATAGTTCTCTTTTGGCGCTCGCTTCTGTCGATAACGCTTTTTATCTGAGTGATTTTAATTTTCGCCATGATCTTATCCGTTAAAAACTTTGTTTAAATCTACACCACGGTGTTGAGCCACTGTATAAGCATCACGCATTTTTGTTAATGCATCAACTGTAGCTTTTACCACGTTATGAGGATTTGATGAACCTTTTGATTTTGCCAATACGTTGTGTACACCAGCACTTTCTAGTACAGCACGCATCGCACCACCAGCAATTACTCCAGTACCTACAGCCGCAGGCTTAATTAATACAAAACCTCCAGAATATTTACCGATTTGCTCGTGAGGTACAGTACCGTGTAAAATTGGAACTTTAACTAAGTTCTTTTTTGCATCGTCTATACCTTTAGCGATAGCTTCAGTAACCTCTTTTGCTTTGCCTAATCCGTAACCTACAACGCCGTTCTCATCACCTACAACTACGATAGCTGAAAAACTGAAAGTACGACCACCTTTGGTTACTTTAGCAACACGTTGGATGCTCACTAAACGATCTTTTAACTCAATCTCGCTAGTTTTTACTCTTTTTATATTGATAGTTGACATTTTCTTACTTTAATGATTAAAATACTAGACCAGCCTCGCGAGCACCATCTGCCAACGATTTAACACGTCCATGGTATAAGTAACCATTTCTGTCGAAAACAACTTCTTTAAGACCAGCTGCAATTGCTTTTTCGGCAACTAATTTACCTACTGCTGCTGATTGCTCAGATTTGTTTCCAGAAGCATTGAAATCTTTCGATAAAGAAGATGCTGAAACTATTGTGTTACCAGTTACATCGTTAATGATTTGAGCATAAATACCTTTATTGCTTCTATAAACTGATAAACGTGGACGGTTTTCAGATCCAGTAAGTCTTTTTCTGATACCTTTTTTAATACGCTCTCTGCGTGATAATTTTTTTCCTGCCATTTTAATTATTTTTTAGAAGCTGATTTACCTGCTTTTCTTCTTAACACTTCACCAACAAACTTAATACCTTTACCTTTGTAAGGCTCTGGAGCACGTAACGAGCGGATTTTCGCTGCTACTTGACCGATTAATTGTTTGTCGATACTTTCTAAAATGATTTTAGGAGTTTGTCCTTTTTCTGATGTGGTAGTTACTTTAATTTCTGCTGGTAACTGAAACACATAGTGGTGAGAATAACCTAAAACTAAATCTAGCGTATTTCCTTGGTTGCTGGCACGGTAACCCACACCAACTAATTCTTGTTCTAATTTATAACCTTCTGTTACACCTACAACCATGTTGTTGATCAATGAACGATATAAGCCATGTAAAGCTCTATGTCTTTTTTGATCCGTTGGGCGTTGAACACTTAATACACCATCTTCTTGAGAGATAGTGATATCTGTATCTACAGCTTGAGTTAATTCACCTTTAGGGCCTTTTACAGTAACTACGTTATCTTTACCTATTGTAATGGTTACTCCTGCTGGTACGTTAATTGGGGCTTTTCCTATTCTTGACATTGTACTGATCTCCTTTAATTAATAAACGTGACACAATACCTCACCACCAATATTCAATTTGGCTGCTTCTTTATCAGTCATTACACCTTTAGAAGTAGATAAGATTGCGATACCTAAACCATTTAATACTCTTGGCATATTTTCTACACCTGCATATTGTCTCAAACCTGGTTTGCTGATACGAGTTAACGTACGGATAGCAGGGATTTTAGAAATAGCATTGTATTTTAATGCAATTTTGATCACTCCTTGAGCAGTTGTGTCTTCAAACTTGTAGTTTGCAATGTAACCTTTGTCGAAAAGAACTTTAGTAATTTCTTTTTTAAGGTTTGAAGCGGGAATTTCTACAATTCTGTGATTTGCTTTGATAGCATTTCTTAATCTTGTAAGATAATCCGCTATTGGATCTGTATTCATTATTGTTAAATTGTGATAATGGTTTCCCTACGCGTCACTCGACTTCTGGACCTACTATCGGTTAAAATTCTGTTTAAATAGCTTATACGCTAATGAGCCATAAGCTGTAAGGGCTGCAAAAATACAACTTACAACTTATAACTCAAAAACTTATATCACTTTTTATGATTACCAGCTAGCTTTTCTAACTCCTGGTATCTTACCATCTAAAGCCATTTCGCGGAATGTTACCCTTGAAATACCAAAGGTACGCATGTAACCACGTGGACGGCCAGTTAACTTACAACGGTTGTGCAAACGCACTGCCGATGAGTTTTTTGGTAATTTATCTAATGCTTCGTAATCGCCAGCCGCTTTCAATGCTGCACGTTTCTCAGCATATTTAGCTACTAATTTTTGGCGTTTAATTTCGCGAGCTTTTACACCTTCTCTTGCCATTATTCTGCAGTTTTTTGATTTTTAAATGGTAATCCAAATTGTTTTAAAAGTTCCAATGCTTCAACATCAGTAGCAGCAGTAGTTACGAATGTAATATCCATACCTAAAATTTTGCTGATTTTATCGATGTTAATCTCAGGGAAAATGATTTGCTCAGTAACACCTAAAGTGTAGTTACCTTTTCCATCAAATCCTTTATCATTGATACCTTTGAAATCACGGATACGAGGCAAAGCTACTGAAATTAATCTGTCTAAGAACTCGAACATGTTGTTATCACGTAAAGTTACTCTTACACCAACTGGCATACCTTTACGTAATTTAAAGTTTGAAATATCTTTTTTAGATTTAGCAGATACTGCTTGCTGACCAGCAATTGTAGATAATTCTAAGATAGAGCTATCAATAATTTTCTTATCAGCTACTGAGTAACGACCAACACCTTGGTTGATTGAAATTTTCAACAACTTAGGAACCTGCATTACGCTGCTATATTGGAATTTATCCTTTAAAGCACCAACAATTTCCTCTTTATATTTGCTTTTTAATCTTGGTACGTATGCCATTATTTAATTTCCTCCCCTGAAATTTTAGCAACTCTAACTAATTTTCCGTCGGCGTTTAATTTACGGCCAACACGAGTAGTTTTACCAGATTTTGGATCAACCAACTGTACGTTTGAAATATGAAGAGCAGCCTCTTTTTTAATTATACCACCGTTTGGTGTAGCAGCACTTGGTTTAGTGTGTTTAGAAATCAGGTTTACACCTTCAATTATCACTCTACTTTTAGCAACCAGTACTTCTTGTACTTTACCTTGTTGACCTTTTGAGTCGCCAGCGATCACCTTTACTAAATCTCCTTTACGGATTTTTAATTTGGCTGGTTTGTTAACTTTGTTTCCCATTTTATAATACCTCCGGTGCTAATGATACAATCTTCATGAATTGTTTTTCACGCAGTTCTCTCGCTACCGGGCCAAAGATACGTGTACCGCGTGGCTCGTCTTGAGCATTTAATAGTACTGCTGCATTGTCGTCAAAACGGATATAAGAACCATCTTTACGACGGATTTCTTTTTTAGTTCTAACTACTACTGCTTTAGAAACAGTTCCTTTTTTAATGTTACCAGAAGGTAATGCACTCTTTACAGTAACAACTACTTTGTCACCAATTGAAGCATATCTTTTGCCAGTTCCACCAAGTACACGGATAACCAGTACTTGTTTTGCGCCGCTATTATCGGCTACGTTTAATCGTGATTCCTGTTGTACCATCTTA
>Ga0308157_10008484_pt1 | contig 11667 bp, 12 predicted proteins | sample PhyBR1_FD_201035 | JGI IMG/M metagenome (GOLD analysis project Ga0308157, IMG submission 201035) | Phyllosphere microbial communities from UC Gill Tract Community Farm, Albany, California, United States - DLSLB.R1 | ecosystem: Host-associated > Plants > Phyllosphere > Unclassified | place: USA...
CCGTCTCGCGCACCCTGGGCCTGCCGGCCTGGCAGCTGCTGGGCGGCAAGGTGCACCAGCGCCTGCCGCTGGCCTGGACGCTGGCCAGCGGCGACGTGGCGCTGGACCTGCAGGAAGCGCACCGCCGCCTGGAGGAAAAGCGCCACCGCATCTTCAAGATCAAGATCGGTGCCCGCGCCCCGGCCGAGGACGTGGCCCATGTGGCGCAGATCGCGCGCGGCCTGCAGGGCAAGGCCAGCCTCACGGTCGATGTGAACCAGGCCTGGGACGGCAACACCGCGCGCCAGTACCTGCCCCGGCTCGTCGAGGCCGGCGTGAGCCTGATCGAGCAGCCGGTGGCCAAGTTCAACGTCGAGGCGCTCAAGCACCTGACGGCGACGCTGCAGGGCGCCCTCATCATGGCCGACGAGACGGTCTGCACGCCGCAGGACGCGATGATGCTGGCCCGCGCCCAGGCCAGCCATGTGTTTTCGCTCAAGGTGGCCAAGCACGGCGGCCTGTTTCGCACCCGCGAGGTCGCCGCCGTGGCCGAGGCAGCCGACATCGGCTGGTACGGCGGCACCATGCTCGAGACCTCGCTGGGCAGCGCCGCCTCGGCGCACGTGTTTTGCACGCTGGGCGGCATGCACCAGGGCTGCGAGCTGTTCGGCCCGCAGCTGCTGGTGGACGACATCGTCGAGCGGCAAATGCCCATCGCCGACTTCGAGCTGCAGCTGCCCGACGGGCCGGGTTTTGGCGTCGAGGTGGTCCCCGCCCAGCTCGAGCGCTTTGACCGGGCCTTGAAGGGCCGCGCCCCGGTGCATGTCGATTTTGGCCAGCGCGCCTGACCCCATACCCTCCCAAGGAGACAACCCCATGCTTTACCTGGTTCGAATGGACGTGAACATTCCGCGCGACCTGCCGCTTGAGCAGGCCAATGAGATCAAGGCCCGCGAAAAAGCCTATTCGCAGGACCTGCAGCGCGACGGCCGCTGGCCGCACCTGTGGCGCGTCGTCGGCGAGTACGCCAACTACAGCGTCTTTGACGTGGCCTCCAACGACGAGCTGCACCAGCTGCTCTCGGGCCTGCCGCTGTTTCCCTTCATGCGGATTCAGGTGACGCCGCTGGCGGCCCATCCGTCGGCCATCGCCTGAAGGCCGTGCCTGGAAAAAAGAAGGAGACAACCATGAAGAAAACACTCTTGACCTTGCTGGCCGCAGGCCTGGCCGCAGCGGTCCTTCCGGCCGCGCAGGCCCAGCAGCCCGCTGCCAACTGGCCCGCCAAGCCGATCCGCTGGATCGTGCCTTTCCCGCCCGGCGGCGCGATGGACGCCATTGCCCGCACCCTGGGCGAGAAGGCCGGCAAAACCCTGGGCCAGCCCTTCGTCATTGAAAACAAGCCCGGCGCCGGGGGCAACATCGGCGCCGATTTCGTCGCCAAGCAGCCCGGCGACGGCTACACCCTGATGATCACCTCGATCGGCATGGCGACCAACAAGCCGCTGTACGGCAAGCTCGGCCATGACCCGGTCAAGGACTTCGCGCCGGTGAGCCTGCTGGCCGTGGTGCCCAACGTGCTGGTGACGAATGCGTCCCAGCCGGAGGTCAAGACCGTGGCCGACCTGATCGCCGCCGCCCGCAAGGCGCCGGGCAGGCTGACCTACGCCTCGGCCGGCAACGGCACGTCCATTCACCTGGCCGGCGAGGTCTTCACCTCGCTGGCCCAGGTGGACATGCTGCACGTTCCCTACAAGGGCAGTGGGCCGGCGGTCTCGGACCTGCTGGGCGGGCAGGTCAACTACATGTTTGACAGCATCACGTCGGCGCGGCCGCACATCCAGTCGGGCAAGCTGCGCGCCTTGGGTGTGACCACCGCCAAGCGCTCCAGCGCCCTGCCGGATGTTCCGACGCTGGCCGAAGCGGGCTTGCCCGGCTACGAGGTCTCGCCCTGGTTTGCCGCGTTCATGCCGGCCGCCACGCCCCAGCCCATCGTCGCCCGGCTCAACGCCGCGCTGCTCGACGCGATGAAGCAGCCCGACGTTCGCGCCCGTTTCGAGGCCATCGGCGCCGAACCCGTCGGCTCCACGCCGCAGGCGCTGGCCGACCACCTGGCGCGCGAATCGGCCCGCTGGAGCCAGCTCATCGCCGAGCGCGGCATCAAGCTCGACTGAGGCCTCGATCCATGGCATCCATTTCTTTTTCCCACCCTTCCTTTAACCAACCCCCAGGAGACAACCCCATGACGGAACTCACCAAGAACCAACTGCTTGAATTGGTCAACACCAAACAGGTCGCCGCCGGCAATCCGCGCGCGCGCGCCCTCACGCAGCGCATCGTCACCGACCTGTTCAAGGCCATCGACGAGATGGACGTGAGCGCCGACGAATTCTGGACCGCCATGAACTGGCTGGAGCGCCTGGGCAAGAGCGGCCAGATCGGCCTGATCACCGCCGGCCTGGGCTTTGACCGGCTGCTGGACATCCGCGCCGACGAGGCCGACGCGAAGGCCGGGCGCGCCGGCGGCACGCCGCGCGCCATCGAAGGCCCGCTGTTCGTTGCCGGCGCCCCGCTGTCGCAGGGCGAGGCGCGGCTGGACGAGGGCGAGCCCCGGGGCGAGGTGTTCGTCATGGAAGGCCGGGTGCTCGACCTGGACGGCCAGCCGGTGGCCGGCGCCCTGATCGACGTCTGGCATGCCAACGAGCAGGGCGGCTACTCGCATTTCTTCCCCGGCATGAAGCCCTACGAGCTGCGCCGCCAGGTCCAGGCCGATGCCACGGGCCACTACCGTTTTCGCAGCTTCCTGCCGCCCGGCTATGCGATTCCGCCGAACAGCCCGACGTCCGAGCTGTTCGAGGCGCTGGGCCGCCACGGCAACCGCCCGGCGCACATCCACTTCCTGGTCGTGGCGCCTGGCCTGCGCACGCTGACCACGCAGGTCAACATCCCGGGCGACACCTACATCGACGACGACTTTGCCTTTGCCACGCGCGACGGCCTGATCGTCGAGCTGGAGCATGGCGTGGCGCCGGCCGGCTACGAGTCGCTGGGCATCGACGCGCCCTTCACCCGCTCGCGCTTTGACTTCGTCCTGCAAAAAGCCAGCAACGACAGCGAAGCCTCTCCAGCCGCCCGCATGGCCCGCGTGACGGCCTGAGCCCGGCGTTGCGGCTTTCCGGGGGCGCGCCGCCCGGGCCGCTTCACTGCCACCCAGTGCCGGGGCGCCGCAGCGCCTGGGCATTTGAGATTACTTTGTTTCCCGATGGGCCGATGCCCTCCGGGCGCCCCCTTGCGCGCCATTGCGCCCCTTGCTTCCGACAGCGAACAGGAGATCAGCATGATCAAGATCCACCCGATCCACCAAGACCCAGCGGCCAGCCTGCACAAGCTCGAGGCCCTGCTCGAAGACGACCCGGCCAGGCACGCCTACCGGCTCGACCGCTCGGCCTTCACCGACGAGCAGTTGTTCGAGCTGGAAATGAAGTACATCTTCGAGGGCAACTGGGTCTACCTGGCCCACGAGAGCCAGATTCCGAACGTCAACGACTTCCTGACGGTCTACATCGGCCGCCAGCCGGTCGTCATCACGCGCAGCAAGGACGGCAAGCTCAACGCCCTGGCCAACACCTGCACGCACCGCGGCGCCATCCTGTGCCGGCACAAGAAGGGCAACAAGGCCAGCTTCACCTGCCCGTTCCACGGCTGGACGTTCAACAACACCGGCAAGCTGCTCAAGGTCAAGGACCAGAGCGCCGAGGCCGGCTACCCGCCCAGCTTCAACTGCGAAGGCAGCCACGACATGAAAAAGCTCGGCGCCTTCGAGAACTACCGCGGCTTCCTGTTCGGCAGCGTCAACCCCGATGTGCTGCCGCTGCACGAGCACTTGGGCGAGGCGGCCAAGGTCATCGACATGATCGTTGACCAGTCGCCCGAGGGCATCGAGGTGCTGCGCGGCTCGTCTACCTACACCTACGACGGCAACTGGAAGCTGCAGGCCGAAAACGGGGCCGACGGCTACCATGTCTCGGCGGTGCACTGGAACTACGCCGCCACCACCAGCCGGCGCAGCGCCGACGGCAAGGTCGACACCGTCAAGGCCATGAATGCCGGCAAATGGGCCAAGCAGGGCGGCGGTTCGTACGCCTTCAAGCACGGCCACATCCTGCTCTGGACCAACTGGGCCAACCCCGAGGACCGGCCGCTGTACGCCAGGCGCGACGAATGGGTCGAGAAGTTCGGCCAGGAGCGCGCCGACTGGATGCTGCGCAAGTCGCGCAACCTGTGCCTGTACCCCAACGTCTACCTGATGGACCAGTTCAGCTCGCAGATCCGCGTGGTGCGGCCCATTTCGGTGAACAAGAGCGAAGCGACCATCTACTGCATCGCCCCCAAGGGCGAGCCGGCCGAGGCGCGCGAGCGTCGGCTGCGCCAGTACGAGGACTTCTTCAACGCCTCGGGCATGGCCACGCCCGACGACCTGGAGGAGTTCCGCTCCTGCCAGCTCGGCTACCAGGCGCGTGCCGTGAAGTGGAACGACATGAGCCGCGGCGCCATGCACTGGATCAAGGGCCCCGACGAGAGCGCCGACCTGATCGGCCTCAAGCCCGAGCTGAGCTGCACCAAGACCGAGGACGAGGGCCTGTACCTGGGCCAGCACGAGTTCTGGCTCGACACCATGAAGAAGGCCTATGCCGCCGAACAGGCCGAGGGGAAATGATGCTGCCATACCAATCCATTCAAAGTTTCCTGTACCAGGAAGCGCGCGCGCTGGACGAGCAGCGCTGGGCCGACTGGCTGGCGTGCTACGCGCCCGATGTCGAGTTCTTCATGCCCTCGTGGGACGATGACGACACGCTCACCACCGACCCGCACAACGAGGTCTCGCTGATCTACTACCCGAGCAAGCAGGGCCTGGAAGACCGCGTCTTTCGCATCGAGACCGACCGCTCCAGCGCCTCCACGCCGGACACCCGCACCGGGCACGCGGTCAACAACATCGAGGTGCTCTCGCAGGACGACAACACCTGCGAGGTGACGTTCACCTGGACGACGCACAGCTTTCGCTACGACAACGTCGATGTGTATTTCGGCTCGTCCCGCTACACGCTCGACACCTCGGGCGACAAGCCGCTGATCAAGCGCAAGCATGTGGTCCTGAAGAACGACTACATCCACCACCTGCTCGACATCTACCACATCTGACGCACACCGCGTTCAGTTCGAGAAAGACAATCCCATGCCGTACAACATTGCCCTTCAATTTGAAGACGGGGTGACGCGCATCATCCAGTGCCACCCCGACGAGCTGGTCTGCGACGCCGCCTACCGCGCCAAGATCAACATTCCGCTGGACTGCCGCGACGGCGCCTGCGGCACCTGCAAGTGCCATTGCGAGAGCGGCACGTTCACCATGGGCGAGTACATCGAGGACGCGCTGACCGAGGACGAAGCCGCCCAGGGCCATGTGCTGGCCTGCCAGATGAAGGCCACCTCCGACTGCGTCATCCGCGTGCCGGCCTCCTCGGCGGCTTGCAAGACCGCCGTCGGCACCAGTGGCGGCAAGCTCACGCGCATTGCCCGCGATTCGGCCAGCACCGTGGGCTTCTCGCTGGAGTCCGAGCAACCCCTGGAATTTCTGCCCGGCCAGTACGTCAACCTGCAGGTGCCCGGCAGCAAGGAAACCCGTTCCTACTCGTTCAGCTCGGCGCCCGGCCAGACGGAGCTGTCGTTTCTGATCCGCGACGTTCCCGACGGCCTGATGAGCCGCTACATGCGCAGCACGGCGCAAGCGGGCGACTTCATGATGTTCGTCGGCCCCTACGGCAGCTTTTACCTGCGCCCGCCCACCCGGCCCGTCGTGATGCTGGCCGGCGGCACCGGCCTGGCGCCGTTCCTCTCGATGCTGCTGTGGCTGAAGGCGCATCCGACCGACCAGCCCATCCTGCTGGGCTACGGCGTCAACACGAACGAGGATCTGGTCGAGCTCGACCGCTTGGCCGAGCTGAAGGCTGCGCTGCCGACGTTGGAGTTTTTCACCTGCGTCGTCAGCCCCGAGAGCGGCCACCCCAGGCTCGGCTACGTGACCGACCACCTCCAGCCCGCCGACCTGCGTGGCGGCGAGGCCGATGTCTATGTCTGCGGCCCGCCGCCGATGGTCGAGGGGGTGCGCCAGTGGATGCAGCGCAGCGGCATCGCGCCGAAGAATTTCTACTTCGAAAAATTCTCTGCCGCCCAGCACAACGCGGTGGCGGCGCCATGAGCCGCGCTGATCGCTTCGAGGGCAAGGTCGTCATCGTCACCGGCGCCGCCCAGGGCATCGGGCGCGGCGTGGCGCTTGGGGTGGCCGCCGAGGGCGGCACCGTGCTGGCGGTGGACCGCGCCGGCATCGTGCGCGAGGTGGTGGCCGAGATCGCCGCCAGCGGCGGCCGGGCGGCCGCCTTCCAGGCCGACCTGGAAACCTTTGCCGGCGCGCAGGCGATGGTGGCCGAGTGCCTGGCCCGCTTCGGGCGGGTCGATGTGCTGGTCAACAACGTCGGCGGCACCATCTGGGCCAAGCCCTTCGAGCACTACGAAGAGGCGCAGATTGAGGCCGAGATCCGGCGCTCGCTCTTTCCCACGCTGTGGTCGTGCCGGGCGGCGCTGCCGCCGATGCTGGCGCAAAAGAAGGGCGTGATCGTCAACGTGTCCTCGGTGGCCACGCGCGGCGTCAACCGCGTGCCGTATGCGGCGGCCAAGGGCGGCGTGAACGCGCTGACCGCGTCGCTGGCGATGGAGCACACCCGGGACGGCATCCGCATCAATGCCACCGCGCCGGGCGGCACCGATGCGCCGCCGCGCAAGATCCCACGCAATGCCAGCGCGCAGACGCCGCAGGAAAAGGTCTGGTACCAGGCCATCGTGGACCAGACCGTGGACTCCAGCCTGATGCACCGCTACGGCGCCATCGACGAGCAGGTGGCGCCCATCCTGTTCCTGGCCTCCGACGAGGCGTCCTACATGACCGGCTCGGTGCTGCCCGTGGGCGGCGGCGACCTCGGCTGAGGCCGGCTCTTTTTCAGCACGCACCGCAGCACGTCACGAGCGCTGCCCCCTGACCGATCCATCAAGAAAAGCGAGACAAGCACCATGCGACAAATCGATGTGCACAAACTATCCGACGGCGCCCGTTTCAACGGCTTTCACGGCCGCGTGCTGTTCTGGTGCGCCCTGATCATCATCTGCGACGGCTACGACCTGGCGGTGGCGGGCATCGCGCTGCCCTCGATCATGAAGGACATGGGCGTGAGCGCCCAGAACGCCGGCTTCATGGTCAGCTCGGCCCTGTTTGGCATGATGTTCGGCGCCATCTTCCTGGGCACCATCGCCGACAGGATCGGCCGGCGCAAGGCGATTGCGATCTGCATCTTTCTCTTCAGCGTGTTCACGGCGGCGGCGGGCTTTGCCCGCGATCCGTACACCTTCAGCGCGATGCGCTTCCTGGCCGGCCTGGGCATCGGCGGCGTCATGCCCAACGTCGTGGCGCAGATGACCGAGTACTCGCCCAAGAAGATCCGCTCCACCATGGTGACGCTGATGTTCAGCGGCTATGCGGTGGGCGGCATGCTGGCCGCGCTGGTGGGCAAGGGCCTGATCGAGGCCTACGGCTGGTCGTCGGTGTTCCTGGCCGCCGGCCTGCCCATCCTCTTGATCCCGTTCGTGCTGAAGTCGCTGCCCGAGTCGATGGCGTTTCTCATCAAGGCCAACCGCCTGGACGAGCTCAAGGGCATCGTCTCCCGGATGGTGCCGGGCTACCGGCCCGACGCCCAGGACCGCTTTGCCCTGCCGTCGGCCGACAAGGCGCAGGGCGCGCCCATCGGCAAGCTGTTCCAGGACGGCCGGGGGTTCAGCACCGTGATGTTCTGGATCACCTTTTTCATGTGCCTCTTCATGGTCTACGCCCTGAGCTCCTGGCTGACCAAGCTGATGGCCGGCGCCGGCTACAGCCTGGGCTCGGCGCTGACCTTCGTGCTGGTGCTCAACTTCGGCGCCATGGTCGGCGCGGTGGGCGGGGGCTGGCTGGCCGACCGCTTTCACATCAAGTACGTGCTGGTGGGCATGTACGCGCTGGCGGCGGTGTCGATCACGCTGCTGGGCCACAAGGTGCCGACCGGGGTGCTGTTCCTGCTGGTCGGCCTGGCCGGCGCCTCGACGATCGGCACGCAGATCGTCACCTACGCCTACGCCGGCCAGTTCTACCCCATGTCGGTGCGCTCCACCGGCATCGGCTGGGCCTCGGGCGTGGGCCGCAGCGGTGCGATCCTGGCGCCCATCGTGATCGGCACCCTGGTGGGCATGTCGCTGCCGCTGGAGCAGAACTTCATGGCCATCGCCATTCCGGCCGTCGTCGCGATGGCGGCCGCCTGCCTGATCAACCACCGCCGCTCGGCCTCGGCCCTTCCTGACGAGGCCGCCGCGGTGCCGGCCGCGCCGCTGGCGCGCAGCACGGCCTCGGCGCGGGCCTGAGGCGCCTGCCGTAGCTGCCGTTTCGCGTCGAATCGGCAGCCACGGCCAAGGTGCGGCAAATGCCGCCCAGGCGGGACAGCCGGGCCTCAGGTGCCCGGCTGTCCCGTTGCCGCCTTGCCGGGGCGGCCTGGAATCAGGGCGAGCATCCGGTCCGCAATGCCGCCGTCCACCACCAGGCTCTGGCCGGTGAGGTAGCCGGCGCCTGCGCTGGCCAGAAAGGCCACCGCCGCGCCGATGTCCTCGGCCCGGCCGATGCGCCCCAGCGGCACCAAGGCTTCGCGCCGCGCCAGGGTCTGCGCGTCCTGGTAGACCGCCTCGGTCAGCGGCGTGCGCACCATGCCCGGGCAGACGGCGTTGACCCGGATGCCGTCGGCGGCCCATTCCTGCGCCAGCTGGCGGCACAGCATGATGAGCGCCGCCTTGGCGGCCGAATAGGCGCCGTAGCCGGGGTGGGGGTGCAGGCCCGACATCGAGGCGATGGCGGTGATGCTGCCGCGCGTGCGCGCCAGCTGGGGCCGCGCCGCCTGCGCCAACAGCCAGGCCGCGCGGGTGTTGAGGTTGAAGGTGGCGTCCCACTGGGCCAGCGGCAGGTCGGCCAGCCGGCCGGGGCCGGAGGCGCCAGCGTTGCAAATCAGCGCCGTCAGGTCGCCGCCGCCGGCCTGCGCCTGCGCGACCAGGGCGGCGCACTGCGCCGGGTCGGTGAGGTCGCCGGTGACGCCGCCGGCGCTGGCGCCCGCATCGCGCAGCTCGGCCAGCAGGGTGTCCAGCCTGTCGCCGGGCTGCGAGGCCGCCGCGCTGACATGCAGGGCCGCGCCGTCCCGGCGCGCCTGCTCGACCAGGGCCTGGCAGATGCCGCGCCCGATGCCGCCGGTAGCGCCGGTGGCCAGCGCGTGCACGGCGGACGTTGAAGAGGCCCAAAGGGAAGGTGCCGTCATGGAAAAAGCTTTCTGAAGGGAAGGAATCGGGTTGCCGGGGGCGCAGGCGTTGCCGGCCCGCGCACCGCCGGCGGGTCAGTCGTCCAGCCTGACCACCTCGCCGGACGCCGCCGCCCGCTGCACCGCCAGCGTGGCCTGCAGGCTGCGCAGCGCGTCACGGCCGCTGCACACTGGGGGCTCGGCGCCTTCGATGGCCGCATGGAAGTGGCGCAGCTGCTCGGCATACGGATTGGCCTCGTGCACCGCGGTGCGCTCCTGCGTCAGCGGCGCCTGCCAGCCCCGCGCCTGGCGGTAGTCCCACACGTCCAGCCGCGGCAGCGTCAAGGAACCCAGCGTGCCCGAGATGAAGTGCGAATTGACATCGTGGCGCGGGTGGCGCGCCGACTCGCCGGCCGCCAGGTCCCAGTTCCAAGGCGTGGTGGCGCTGTCCGAGACGGTGAGCGTGGCCAGCGCGCCGCCTTTGAAGCGCAGGATGACGGCGGCCGTGTCCTCCACTTCGAAGCCGCGCACCGCGTTGGCGCTGCTGGCCTGCACCGACGCGACCTCGCCCATCAGAAAGCGCAGCAGGTCGATGTCGTGGATCAGGTTGATCAGGATCGGCCCGCCGCCGGCCTGCCGGCGCCAGGCGACATCGAAATAGGCGTCGGGCTTGAGCCAGTTGGCCATGCCGTTGGCCACCACCAGCGTGCCGAGCCGGCCCGACTGCACGATGGCGCGCGCCTGGCGCAAGATGGCGTTGTGCCGGCGCTGGTGGCCCACCAGCAGCACGCGGTTGGCGGCCTCGGCGGCGCTGCACAGCCGCGTGGCGTTGTCCAGCGTGTCGGCGATCGGCTTTTCCATCAGCACGTGCGCGCCGGCGCGCAGGCACTGGGTGCCGATGTCGGCGTGCGTGGCGTTGGGCGTGGCAACGATCACCGCGTCCGGCCGCACGGCCGCGAGCATGGCGGCGGTGTCGGCATAGGCGGGCACGCCGAGCTGCCCGGCCAGCGCCTGCGCCGGCGCGCTGGCGTCCACGATGGCGGCCAGATCGAACAGCGCATGGTCCTGGGCCAGCGCAATGTGCGTGCGGCCGATGGCGCCCGCGCCAATCACGGCCAGTGGCAGTTTGTGCATGGAAAAGTCTCCTGATGAAGGGGGTGAATGCGGCGCCGGCGCCAGAATTCAAGTCAAAAGTGGCCGCAGCCCAGGCCCCACCTGCATGTGCAGCTCCTGAATTGATAGCGCCGGCCATTGGGCGGGCCGGCGGCGCGCCACGCTCAGGCCGCCCGGTAGTGCCGCAGCGTGGCGGCGATTCCTTGCGCCAGCGGCGTCGCCTGGCGCGCGGGCAGGAACTGCGCCAGGCCGATCCTCGGCCAGGCCGGGGCGATCCAGGCGCCCAGAAAGCCGCTGCCGCCGGTGATGAGGATGGGTTTCAGGCGCTGACTTGCTGCGCCCGGGCCGCGATGCGCCCTCAGCCCATCTTGCACAGGGCCGACGGCGCGGGCGTGAGCGCCGGCGGGAAGGTCTGCTCGATCACCGGGCGCAGCACGCCTTCGCTCACCTTGGCGCGGGCCACGTAGTTGGGCAGCACCAGCTGGGCGGCGCAGGTCGAGAAATTTCGCGCGCTGGTGAATGACCACTTCAAGAAACACCTGCCGATGGCCTTTTACGCCGGCCAGCTGGGCGTGACGCCGGGGCAGCTGGCGCGCCTGTGCCGCGAGGTGCTGGGCTGCTCCAGCCTGGCGGTGATCAACGCGCGCATCGTGCACGAGGCCCAGCGCGACCTGGTGTTCACCAGCAGCAGCATCCAGCAGCTGGCCGACGCGCTGGGCTTTGCCGACGAGGCCTATTTCGGGCGATTTTTCAGAAAGCACACCGGCCTGAAACCCCGGGATTTCCGGGCGCGGGCGCTGCAGTCCATGCTCAGGCCCGACAGCTGGCCGGGGCGGAGCGTCGGTGAGGCCTGTGGCACGCACTGCCGGCGGCCTGCAGGCGATTTTCAAGCCCCGAAAAGGCCGGATGCCCAGGCTGTGCCTGCGCAGTCAGCTATCAATTCAATAGCACAAATTTGGCCGGCAAGGCGCCGGGGCCTCAAGCGGCCAGGTAGTCGTCGGCCGACTTGACCGTGCCGTAGCCGAAGGCGAACGACGCCATCATGGCCGCGTGCACCTGCGCCGCAGGCACGGTCACGTCGCCGAACGCCAGGTCCAGCGTGGCGCAGGCATCGTGCAGCACCGTGACCGGGTAGCCCATGTCGGCGGCGGCGCGCACGACG
>Ga0308157_10008486_pt1 | contig 11666 bp, 11 predicted proteins | sample PhyBR1_FD_201035 | JGI IMG/M metagenome (GOLD analysis project Ga0308157, IMG submission 201035) | Phyllosphere microbial communities from UC Gill Tract Community Farm, Albany, California, United States - DLSLB.R1 | ecosystem: Host-associated > Plants > Phyllosphere > Unclassified | place: USA...
TTACACCAGGTTCTGTATAAGTTACTTCTAAAACGATAGACGCAGGCATATCTACAGATAAAGGAGATTCTGTTTCTGCATTAATCTGAACCATTACGTTTGTTCCTTCTTTTAATAATTCAGGAGCATCTAAGATATTTTTCTCTAACATAATTTGTTCAAATGTTTCGTTATTCATAAAATGATAATCGTTTCCCTCTTGATATAAATACTGAAAAGTATGCGTTTCTACACGAACTACATCGATTTTATGACCTGCAGAAAAAGTATTGTCTAATGTTTTACCAGAAGTTACACTTTTCATTTTTGTTCTTACAAACGCAGGACCTTTACCTGGTTTTACATGCAGGAATTCTACAATTTTATAAATATCGTTGTTAAATTTAATACATAAACCGTTTCTAATGTCTGATGTACTTGCCATAAATTATGCTTTTATTTTTTATTTATTAATAAATTCCGGTATAACCTTTCATGATACCACGCGTTGAATTACGCACAAACTGAATAATTTCGTCACGTTCTGGAGTTGCTTCCATTTCGGTTTCTAAAATTTCTATTGCCTGTGAATTGTTGTAATTCTTTTGATACAATACGCGGTAAATATTCTGTATTTCTTTGATTTTTTCAGAATCGATTCCTCTTCTTCTTAATCCCACAGAATTAATTCCTACATAAGAAATGGGCTCGCGTGCTGCTTTAATGTACGGAGGAACATCTTTACGAACAAGCGTACCGCCTGTTATAAATGAATGCGACCCAATGGTACAGAACTGATGCACCGCAACCATACCCGCCAAAACAACATAGTCGCCAACGGTAACGTGACCTGCCAATGTGCTTGAGTTTGAAAAGATACAGTTATCGCCCACAATACAATCGTGTGCAATGTGGCTGTAAGCTTGTATTAAACAATTCTTACCAATAGCCGTACGGTATCTGTCTTTTGTACCTCTGTTAATGGTAACACACTCTCTAATTGTTGTATTATCGCCAATTTCTACAGTTGTTTCTTCGCCATCGAACTTTAAATCTTGTGGCTCGGCAGAAATAACTGCGCCGGGAAAAATACGACAATTTTTTCCGATTCGTGCTCCTTCCATGATGGTAACGTTTGACCCTATCCAAGTACCTTCACCTATCTCCACATTGTTGTGAATAGTTGTGAAAGGCTCAATTACCACATTTTTAGCAATTTTTGCTCCTGGATGAACGTATGCTAATGGTTGATTCATTCTAATTAGTTATTAATTTACTACTTTGTTTTTACTATTTGTGCCATTAATTCTGCTTCGGTAACAACTTTACCATTAGCATAAGCAACAGCCTGCATGTGACAGATTCCTCTACGAATCGGACTTATTAAATCTAACTTAAAGAACAATGTATCACCAGGTAAAACCTGTTGTTTGAAACGCACGTTATCAATCTTCATGAAAAAAGTCAGGTAATTTTCCGGATCAGGAACTGTACTCAACGCCAAAATACCTCCTGTTTGTGCCATAGCTTCTATGATTAAAACACCAGGCATTACAGGCGCACCAGGGAAATGTCCTTGAAAAAATTCTTCGTTCATAGTTACGTTTTTCATACCTACTACATGAGAATCAGACAATTCCAAAATACGATCAACCAAAAGCATAGGAAATCTATGTGGCAAAACTGCCATTATTTTGTTGATATCCATTAAAGGCTCTTTATTCAAATCGAAAACAGGAACCTGATTTCTGCGTTCTGCCTTTATAATTTTCGACATTTTTTTAGCAAACTGTGTGTTTACAAAATGTCCCGGTTTGTTTGCGATAACCTTTCCACGAATACGTGTACCAATTAAAGCTAAATCGCCAATAACATCTAATAACTTGTGTCTGGCAGCTTCGTTAGGATAATGTAACGTTAAATTATCTAAAATTCCGTTTGGCTTAACCGCAATATTATCTTTACCAAAAGCAACTTTTAAATTTTGTAATGTTTCGTCTGATATTTCTTTATCAACATAAACAATTGCATTATTTAAATCGCCACCTTTAATTAATCCGTGTGCCAGTAAAGTTTCAATTTCGTGCAAAAAACTGAATGTTCTTGCTTCTGAAATTTCTTCTTTAAAATCGCTCATGTTTTTCAACGTAGCGTTTTGTGTACCTAAAACTTTTGTACCAAAATCTACCATTGTAGTAACCTGATATTCATCTGCAGGCATAACGATAATTTCGCTGCCTGTTCTTTCATCAACATAAGAGATTACTTCTTTAACAATGTATTCGTTACGCTCTGCATCTTGCTCTACAATTCCCGCTTCTTCAACAGCTTGAACAAAAAATTTAGATGAACCGTCCATAATTGGTGGTTCTGAAGCATTTAGCTCAATAATAACATTATCTAAATCACATCCTACAAAAGCAGCCAAAACATGCTCTGTAGTATGCAACTGTACGCCTTTATGCTCTAAATTTGTTCCACGTTCTGTAGAAACAACATAATTAGCATCTGCTTCAATAACAGGACTTCCCGGTAAATCTACTCGCACAAAAGTAAAACCATTATTTACAGGCGCAGGTTTCATTGTCATAACAACTTGTTGACCTGTATGCAAACCTACTCCATTAATTGTTACTTCTTGGGCGATGGTTTTCTGTTTAACCATAACTATTTTTAACTTATATTTCGTTATTTGATTTTTTTAACTGATCGATTTCCTTGACAATATTAGGCAATTTTCTAAAATAGACATACGATTTTGAAAAATCGTTATACGTCATTGCAGGTGAACCTTGAATAATTTCTCCGTCTTTCACGCTTTTACCAACACCAGACTGAGCCTGAATGCGCACATTATCACCAATTACAATATGACCTACAATACCAACCTGACCGCCAATAACACAGTTTTTACCAATTTTGGCAGAACCCGCAACACCGGTTTGTGAGGCAATTACTGTATTTTCGCCAACCTCTACATTATGCGCAATCTGAATTTGATTATCCAACTTTACACCTTTTCTTATAATTGTTGATCCTAATGTAGCACGGTCAATGGTTGTACACGAACCAATTTCTACATCGTCTTCAATGATCACGTTACCAATCTGCGGAATTTTAGCATAAGTTCCGTCTGCGTTTGGAGCAAATCCAAAACCATCTGATCCTATAATTGTTCCTGAATGAATCACACAGTTTTTACCTATTACGGTTTCAGAATAAATTCGTGCACCTGCAAAAAGTATGGTATTATCGCCAATTGTTACGTTATCGCCTACAAAAGAATTAGGGTAAATTTTTACATTATTCCCTATGATCGTGTTTTTACCTATGTAACAAAAACTTCCTAAATATAAATCGGTTCCATATTCCACACCTTCCGACAATACTGAAGGTTGTTCAATGCCCGATTTCATTAATTTAATCTGGTTGGCGTATTCTAATATTTTTGTAAATGCCTGATAAGAATCATCAACCTGAATCATAGTCGCTTTTACATCGTGCAACGGTTGAAAATCTTTATTAACAATTACAATTGACGCCTTGGTTGTGTATAAAAAATGGTTGTATTTTGAATTTGACAGAAAGGTAATAGAGCCCTCTTCGCCTTCTTCTATCTTGGCCAACTTAAAAACCTCAACCGTAGAATCGCCCACAATATTTCCATTTAAAACTTCGGCAATTTGCTCTGCTGTAATCTTCATTGAATACAAAAATATTAATTTTTAACCAACTTTATGAATGCTTTTTGGATAGCATATAAAGTATTTATAAACAGGCTCTGACAAAGCCTTTAAATTGTATTGATCTGATGCTTCCAACACATCGATAATTTCTTTGTTCTTAGTAAAAATTCGAATTGGATCTGCTTTTAAATCATACGCCTGATTTTTCAACTTATCACCAAAAACAAAATAATCCAACTCATCATTTACTTTAAGTTCATCTTTACATAAACTTTGATAATAACTTAATTTTGAAATTAAATCGTCTTTTGAAACCAACTGCACATGAAACAATTTTCTGTTTACAATCGCACTGCTTAAATAAGACAAAACCTTATCGGTATGAAACTGCCAGTTTTTTAATGCGGTGTAAATATCGGCATCGTCCAACAAGGCAAAATTGTTTAAAACTTCTTTATTAAAATCGGCTTTTGTTACAGAGTTTTCCAAGAAAAACTTCAATGCATTACTTGCCGGTAAATCTACACCTTGCAAGGTTAACTGCTTGGCACGTTTTAATATTTTCGACAATAACAATTCGGCACCAACACTTGTTTTATGCAAATAGCACTGCCAATACATTAAACGGCGTGCTACCAAAAATTTTTCTACCGAATATATTCCTTTTTCTTCAACTACCAAAACATCGTTATGAACGTTGATCATTTGAACCAATCGTTCGGAATTAATGTTTCCTTCGGCAACACCGCTGTAAAAACTATCGCGCTTTAAATAATCCATTCGATCCATATCCATTTGAGAAGATATTAACTGAATTAAAAATTTACGCGGATAATTTCCTTTAAAAATTTCGATCGCCAATGAAAGTTTTCCTTCAAATTCTTCATTTAAAGCTTCCATAAAAAGCAGCGAAATTTCTTCGTGATGAATATTTTCTACAATGCTGTGTTCCATTGCGTGCGAAAAAGGTCCGTGACCAATATCGTGCAATAAAATGGCAATGTAAAGCGCTTCTTCTTCTTCTTTTGATATTTCCACGTTCTTAAAACGCAACACCTGAACAGCTTTCTGCATCATGTGCATACAGCCTAAAGCGTGATGAAAACGCGTATGTTCGGCACCCGGATAAACTAAAGAAGACAACCCCATTTGCTTAATTCTACGCAGACGCTGAAAATACGGATGCTGAATTAAATCGTACAACAATGTTGCAGGTATGGTTATGAAGCCATAAATAGGATCGTTTAAAATTTTTAATTTATTTGCTGATGTCAAAACTTTTTTTGTTGTGGAAATATCAGGCAAATATAACTATTTTCACAAAAGAAAAATGCACTTTCGTATAACTAAAAGTGCATTTTGTATAATTAACTGAATTTATAATTGCTTAAAAACTGAATACTGTTTTGAATATCGTAATGTAAAATACGGTCTTCTGCTACCGTTGGAACAACTTTTCTGTAATCGCTTACAAAGTTTTCTATAAAATCGCTCGATTTTCCTGGTCGGCGGAATTCTAAAGCCTGTGTTGCATTAAACAGTTCAATTGCTAGAATTCGTTCTAAATTTTCAACTATTTTCAATGTTTTTGTAGCTGCATTTGCACCCATACTCACATGATCTTCTTGTCCGTTACTTGATACAATACTATCGATACTTGCCGGAGTTGCCAATTGTTTGTTCTGGCTAACGATACTTGCTGCAGTGTATTGCGGAATCATAAAACCTGAATTTAATCCCGGATTATTTACCAAAAACGGAGGCAAATTACGCAAGCCCGATATTAACTGATAGGTTCTGCGTTCTGAAATGCTTCCTAACTCTGCCAAGGCAATTCCCAAGAAATCTAAAGCCAGGGCTAATGGTTGTCCGTGGAAGTTTCCGCCCGAAACAATTAAATCTTCATCAACGAAAATGTTTGGATTATCGGTTACGGAATTGATTTCGGTTTTAAAAACTTTTTCTACATATTCAATAGCATCTTTTGAAGCGCCATGAACCTGCGGAATACAACGGAACGAATACGGATCCTGTACGTGTTTTTTAGGCTGATTGATCAATTCGCTTCCTTTTAAAATCTCTGAAATACGAACGGCAGTATTCACCTGACCTTTGTGCGGACGAACAATGTGTATTAAATTGTTAAACGGATCGATTCTACCATCGAAACCTTCTAAAGAAACAGCTCCGATTATATCTGCGAATTGGCATAATTTTCTTGTTTTTAACAAAATATACGCTCCGTAAGAACTCATAAACTGCGTACCGTTCAACAACGCCAAACCTTCTTTAGACTTTAAGGTGATGGTTCCCCAACCTTTTTCGGCTAACATTTGTTTTGCAGTTATGCGGTTTCCGTTCATAAAAACTTCGCCTTCGCCAATTAACGGCAAACATAAATGCGCCAATGGAGACAAATCGCCCGATGCGCCTAACGAACCTTGTGTATAAACAACCGGTAAAATATCGTTGTTGTAAAAATCGATCAAACGTTCAACCGTAACCAACTGAACGCCAGAATTACCGTAACACAATGATTTTATCTTTAAAAGCAACATGATTTTTACAATACTGTGCGGAACTTCGTCACCTGTACCACAAGCATGCGATTTCATTAGATTTTCTTGCAAAGTTGTTAGATCTTCTGTTGAAATTTTAACGCTGTATAATGATCCAAAACCGGTATTAATTCCATAAATAGGATTGGTTTCGGTCTGCATTTTATTATCTAAATATTCACGGCATTTATTAATGTTTGCAATGGCTTCTTCTGATAAAGCCAAGGTATGATTTTCTTCGATAATTGTGTTTAGCTCTTCTAAACTCAACGTATTGTTGCTAATATAATGTGTTGCTGACATGGTCTTTTTTTCTTAGTTTGCCAAAATTCCTAAAACTAATCTATAAATCAAAATCTTTTAATAGTTAATATCGAAACAGCAAATAAAAAATCACAAACTACTCAAGTTCAAACAGCTACATTAAACACACCGAAATAATTAAATAATTTATTATTGTTAATAAAAAATTATTATTTTCGCTTCGAATTATTAGAAAAAATTTATCAAATGAAAAAAAATGTTTTAATTTCTTTTGCCTCAATGGCAATTTTACTTGGGCTTACATCTTGTGATAAAGATGATGAAACAACAAACAACACCACCAATTCTATTGTGGGCAAATGGGAATGGTCTAAAGAAACCAACTATAATGGCGGTAACCCTGTTTTAGTTGATTACGAGCATACTGAAGAATGTGGGAAAGATCAATTAATTTTTGAAGCTAATGGTAAGTTAACCGATGTTTATTATGAATTGCCACCTAATTCGGAATGTACGGAGTATAAACCGGTATCGAGTTATACTATTTCTGGTAACACTCTTACAGTTACTGAAGATGATGGAGAAACTTATTCGACAAACTTTTCTATTTCTAATAACCAGTTAACAATTACTAGTAAAGGCACAGACAATGTTACCTATACCAGTATTTTAATTAGAAAATAAAAAATTGAAACGAGCACTTAATGAGTGCTCGTTTTTATTTATCTAGTAAAAACCCATTTGGTATCAGTTGATAAATTAGCATCAAAACCATAACCTTCTACATTAAACTGTTTGATATCTTCTACATTGCTGATATTGTTCTCTGCCATATATCGAACCATTAAACCGCGTGCTTTCTTAGCGAAAAAACTAATCATTTTCAGATCTCCGTCTTTGTAATCTTTAAATTCTGGAGTAATAACCTTTGCTTTTAATGCCTTTTTATCAACTGCACCAAAATACTCGTTGCTGGCTAAATTAACTAAAACATCGCCCTTTTTATAACCTTTATTCAAAGCTGCGGTAACAGTATGTTTCCAAAAATCGTACAAATCTTTTTTATCACCAATTGGTAGTTTAATACCCATTTCCAATCGATAAGCTTCAATGGCATCTAAAGGTTTCAGCAAACCGTATAAGCCCGAAAGTATATTTAAGTTGCTTTGTAAATAATCAATTTCTTTTTCACTTAACGTATAAGCATTCAAACCTGTGTAAACATCGCCGTTAAATGCAAAAACGGATTGACGAACCGTGTCATTAAGTTCGGTTAATTTATACTTTCTTGCTTTGTTTCGTTGCCAGTTTAAATCTGCCAGATTATCAGAAATCGACATTAAATTGCTTAAATCAGTAGCCTTTAATGTTTTTAAAACCTTGTTTATTTCTTTGCTTTGTTTGACAAAAGCTGGTTTTGTATGTGTAGTTACAGGCAATTCTGTTTCGAAATCTAAAGATTTTGCCGGCGATATAATTATTTTCATTCTATATTTTTTTCAAATTTATAAAATTGATATCAAATAGATTGGTTTGTTAGTCGCAACCAAATATTTTTTATAAGTAACATTCCGTCACGTTTGTCTTTTGGAAGTTCTTTTACGCTGTATCCATTTTTTGAAGGAATTAACTGATACGAAAAAGCAAACTGCACGTCATTATCATTATTTTTTAACAATCCAAAACGTAAATCATTAAAGACCAATCCACTTTCATTTTTTGTAATGATGTACTGATTTTCGGATATCTCTTTTAATCGGTTGATATTATGATCTTTTATATGATTAATTAAATTCTTGTTTTGAGGAAAATACTGAAAACTCATTTCCTTTGAATCAAAAATGGAATAATCTGAAATGTAAAATCCATCAACATCCTGAACAATTATATTCCATAAAAAACTGTTTGAAAATGTAGGTTTTACTGTGATTTTTATATTTTTAGAAGGATGTTGATTATAAAACTGATCTTCTACGCTGCTTTTAACCATGTGCTGAATGATCAATCCCCAAATTAAATACATACAACTTAAAAACAATCCGGCATAGGTGAATGATTTTCGCTTGTTTATTAAACCTAAAACAGCACCCATCAACAATGGAATTGTGTAAAACAAATCGACCACAAAAATAGATTTTAATGCAATTTTATCTTTAATGGGCCAGAAAAGTTGCGTGCCCCAAGTTGTAAAAACATCTAACAGCGAATGCGTTAACAGAATAAGAAATGTAGTTACAAACAGTTGCTTTTTTGTTGTTTCTTTAAAAGTATTTTTAAAAAAATAAGTAATTAAAACACTCAATAATAAAAAGAAGAGTATGGAGTGAGAAAAGCCTCGATGAATTTCAATTTCGGTAAGCGGATCGTTAAAAATCTTTGCTATATAAATATCCAAATCGGGCAAAGTGGCAATAACAGCGCCTAATAAAAATATCTTTTTTTTACTAATATCGCTATTTAAAGCCACATGCGCAACGCTTACTCCTAAAACGATCTGGGTAAATGAATCCATAAAAAAACTGCTCATTTTTGTGAATGAGCAGTTCAAAAATACAATATATTTCTATTACATATCTTGAAAAATAGTGTGCATTAAACGTTTTTTGTCGTTAATGCTTTCTTCTAACGAAATCATAGATTCTGTTCTATAAACTCCGTCAATATCATCAATCATAAAAATAACATCTTTTGCATGACGTGTGTTTTTTGCACGAATTTTACAGAAAACGTTAAATTTCCCCGTTGTAACGTGTGCTACAGTAACGAAAGGAATATCGTTAATGCGTTCTAAAACAAATTTAGTTTGAGAGGTGTTGTGTAAGAAAATACCCACATAAGCAATAAATGAATATCCTAATTTTTCGTAATCTAATGTTAACGAAGAACCTTGGATAATTCCTGCATCTTCCATTTTTTTAACGCGAACGTGTACTGTACCTGCCGATATTAACAGTTTTTTTGCGATATCTGTAAAAGGCACTCTTGTATTATCAATCAACATATCTAAGATCTGGTGATCTATTTCATCTAATCGAAACTTACTCATATAACAATTTTTATCATTATTTTTTTTAATCTTTAATGAACGCAAAAATACAATGAAAAATTAATAAAAAAACAGAAAAGCATAAAATATTTTTAGATTTTGGCAAAGCATTAACAACTAACCACCAAAAAACTACGATATCGTTACATTGCTTAACGCTTTTGCTATATCCTTTTTATTGTTAATAGTTTGTTGATTAAGGTTTAAAACCTTATGAGCGAACTTATAATTTGGTGCCGAAACAAAATCTAAAGTTGGTTTTAAAATTAATTTTCCATCGACAATTTCTTCTTTAAAAACTATCGGAAGTAATTTTTTATTTGAAAAATCACTATTTGTTGTAGAAAAATTCTCGATTATTAAATCAACAAAGTTTTTTTCGTTTTCAGGAATTTGCAGATAATCATCAACAGAAAACTTTTTATATTCTTGCGAAACAATGCTGTTTAGTAAGGTTTCTAAACTGATATCTACTAATTTTTCAGCTTGTTTACGCTGATAATCGTTTGATGCGAAACCGGCTTCGAACAAAATTGTAGGAACGTTTAAATGCGTAAACTGATCGCCAATACAGTTTATATTGAAAGAATCGTCGAACCTGCCGATATTCTTTGGTACATGATTCTTTAAAACATCGTTCATATTGGCAATTAATTGCATGGCAAAAGTTCGAACATCATTAATATCGCACGCTTCGTTAAATGCCGGAGCCAAAAACGACAATGTTGCAGGATTTGATTCTGAACCCGCAGAAAATATACTGCGTTGATCGTGCATATTTAAAGCTAAATTAGGATTTACTTCATTAAAAACAGAACGAAGCAATTGCGATTCGGGTTGCGTAAGATCGACGGAATCTCTGTTTAAATCGATATTATTTGCATTAACACGAGTGAAAGCTTCGGCACCATCTGGATTTAAAATTGGCAGAAAAGTAAACGAGAAAAAATTCAACCAATCTGCATTTTTAGATGCATTTAATTTTTCAAGAAAATTAAAAACCGATTTGGTTGTGGTAGTTTCGTTTCCGTGCATTTGCGACCATAACAAAATCTTGAAATTTCCTGAGCCAAAATCTACTCGGTAAATATTTTTTTGCAACACACTTTTCCCGGCAACCGACACTTTAAAAATATCTTTATTAAGATTTTCCAAAAGGGTTTCTAACCTAAAATTTGTTATGTAACGCTCGTTAATTTCGTGCTGTTTTAAAAATTGCATGACTGTTTTATTTTTTTTCAAATATACTATCAATCTCTATTAAAACCATTTTTAAAAAGCTGTTTATTTTTGTAAACAAATGTTAATTTTTAATTAAACTAAAATAATAAATAATACATTCTAAGTATTAAATATCAAATTATTACATATATTCATTTAAACCTATAATTAAATACAATAATATCTATTTACAATTGTAAAATAAATTAGTTTACATTTGTAAATATACTTTTGTTTACATTTGTAAAGCGTATTTTTATACAAAACAACCACATTTTCTTATGAAATTCAGTAAACAGCTACAAAAAATAATGCATCATTTTGGTTTAAGTACAACCGAACTGGCAGACAGAATTTTGGTTCCGAAGGCAACTATTTCACATCTAATTTCTGAACGAAACAAACCTAGTTTAGAGTTTATAATGAAGTTGCATACCACCTTTCCTACCCTAAATTTAGAATGGTTGATTTACGAAAAAGAACCTTTTTTGGTAACAGAAATTCATCAGAAATCAATCGAAAAAGATCAAAATGAAATACCTGTTTTAAATGAAATTTCGGAAGTTGAAACGGTAAATGAAATCGAAAATGTAGATCAATCTGAAAATCAAACAGAAGAAATCGAACCTAAAAATATCAATCAAAATATAACAGAGAATCAAGAAAACATTTTATCTTTCCAATCTAAAGAAATTGACTGTATCGTTATTTTTTACAACGACGGAAGTTTTAAAAAGTACAATCCGTAAATGAGTATTTTAAAAAAGTATTTTAGTTATTTAAACGTAATTCCCGAACGCACCTACCAATCTACCTACAACGGTGTTTTGGAAATTAACTGGCTGAACGGTAAAAAAATTCTGGATACCAAAAACACCAACTATTCATACGGAAATCTGGGAAAGGTTTTGC
>Ga0308157_10008487_pt1 | contig 11666 bp, 6 predicted proteins | sample PhyBR1_FD_201035 | JGI IMG/M metagenome (GOLD analysis project Ga0308157, IMG submission 201035) | Phyllosphere microbial communities from UC Gill Tract Community Farm, Albany, California, United States - DLSLB.R1 | ecosystem: Host-associated > Plants > Phyllosphere > Unclassified | place: USA...
ACCATGATTTCCTTGGCCAGCTTGCCAAACAGCTTGCCCTTGGCATCGGCAACCTGTGCCTTGCCCTTCGATTTCCACTGCGCGCCCATGAATTGTTTTCCTTCAGGTGAAAGGCGCGCACGCCCCATCCGGGCACGCGCACCCCAAAGGGTGGAGGTTATACACCTGTGAGCGGCGCAGTGATTTAGCCAAGTGCGTTGCAGGGGTATGGCGCGCCGCGCCGCGGCAGACAAAACTATGCTGCCATGGCCGGGCCCGTGCCCTGCCCCTTGCCTGCACCTTACGGAGAACCCTGCCCATGCCCTCCACGCTCAGCCTGCTCACTGCCGCCTTCATCGGTGTCCTGGCGGGGACCGCGCCGGCTGGCGCTCAGCCCCTGGCGGTCACGCCGGATGCCGCGGACGCCGCGCGCGTCGAAGCCAAGACCGTGGCCAGCGGCCTCGAACACCCCTGGGCCCTGGCCTTCCTGCCCGATGGCCGTTATCTGGTCACCGAACGGCCTGGACGCATGCGCATCGTCGCGGCCGATGGCCGCCTGCTCGCGCCGCTGGCCGGGCTGCCGCCTATCGCTGCCGGCGGTCAGGGCGGCCTGCTTGACGTGGTGCTCGACAGCGATTTCGCCAGCAACCGCACGCTGTACTTCTGCTTTTCCGAGCCCGGCCCCGACGGCAACGCCGCCGTGAACAGCACGGCGCTGGCGCGCGCCCAGCTGTCGGCGGACGCAACCCGCCTGGAAAACATGCAGGTGATCTTCTCGCAACAGCCCAAGTTCGCCAGCCGCCTGCATTTCGGCTGTCGCATCGTCGAGCGCCTGGTCGGCGGCAAACCCGATGGCACGCTGTTTCTCGCGCTGGGCGAGCGCTCCAGCGCCAAGGAGGAGGCGCAGAACCTGCGCAGCCATCTGGGCAAGGTGGTGCGCGTGGGCAAGGACGGCAAGACGCCGGCCGACAACCCGTTTGCCGGCCGCGCCTCAGCCGGCCGCGCCGATGCACTGCCCGAAATCTGGAGTTACGGCCACCGCAGCCCGCAGGGCGCGGCGCTGGCGCCCGACGGCCAGCTCTGGGTGCACGAGCATGGCCCTCAGGGCGGCGACGAGGTCAACCGGCCCGCGGCGGGCAAGAACTACGGCTGGCCGGTGATCACCTATGGCGAGAACTACGGCGGCGGTGCGATCGGCAAGGGCATCACGGCCCAGGCCAGCATGGAGCAGCCCGCGCATTACTGGGTGCCGTCCATTGCCCCGTCGGGCATGGCCTTCATCACCAGCGAGCGCTACGGCGCGGCCTGGAAGGGACAGATGGTCGTGGGGGCGCTCAAGACCCAGATGCTCGAACGGCTGACCCTGCAGGACGGCAAGGTGACTGCGCGCCATCTGCTGCTGCCGCAACTGGGCCAGCGCGTGCGCGACGTGCGCCAGGGTCCGGACGGCTGGCTGTATGTGCTGACCGACGCGCGCAACGGCCAGCTGTTGCGCCTGCAACTCACGGCGCGATGAGGCCCAGCATGCCGGCCACCTGCGCATAATCGCTCTCGTCGACCGCCACCAGCCCCTGCTTGCCCAGCAGTTGCAGCGCCGGCAGCAGCAGCGGCTGGCGCTCGAGAAACACCCAGCGCAGCCTGGCCTGCAGCGCCGGGCAGAGCGCGCGCCGCACGACCAGGGGATCGGTGGGCAAAGGCGGTGAGATCCACAGCGAACGCAGCGCGCCGGCCGGGACGGCCTTGCGCTGCTGCGCCATTTCAAGGCTGTCGCTGGAAACAAATGCCGCATCCACCAGGCCGTCGCGCACGGCGGCAAGGGCCCGGGTGTGCGAGCCCGCATAGGAGACACGCGAAAAGTAGTCTTCGAGGCGCATTCCGGTCTGCGCCTTCATGGCCTGGCGCGGCAGCAGCGCCCCCGAGGTGCTGGCGGGATCCACCAGGCTCAGCGTACGCCCCTGCAGGTCCTGCCAGCGCCGAAAACGCGAGCCGCTGCGCACCACCAGCAGCGCGTGGTAGCGCGTGAGCACGCCGGCCTGCCTGACCATGGCCGCGACCGGCCGCGCCGATGCGCCGCTGCGCTGCATCTGCACATAGGTGGCGGGACCGAGCTCGGCGACATCGATGCGCCCGCCCTGCAGGCCCTGGACCACGGCGGAATAGGACGCGGCGGGCAGCAGCTCCACGGGCATGTGCAGCGCTGCGCCCAGGGCCTGGGCCAGCAAGCGGTAGCCGCTGGCCTGCGCCTCTTCATGGTTCTTGGGAATGAAGGCCAGGCGCAGGCGCGGCGGCAGCTCGCACTTGCGGGCCGTCGGCGCATCCTTGGCGCGCGCCGGGCGCATGCCGGCCGCGGCCAGGCCCAGCAGCGCTGCCACGGCAAGCCTGCGGCCCTGGACGGAGCTTGCGGGATGTTTCATCGCGGCGCGGCGCTCATCCAGGGTACAGATAGGCGGCGCGCAGCAGCTCCTGCGCCGCTTTCGCGCCCACCGGACGGCTGAGGAAATAGCCTTGCGCCTCATCGCAGCCGGCGGTCTTCAGATAGACCAGCTGGTCCATCAGCTCCACGCCTTCGGCCACCACGCGCATCTTGAGGTTGTGCGCCAGAGTGATCACCGAGGTCACGATCACGCCGGCCTCGCTGCTGCTGCGGATGTCGTTGACAAAGGAGCGGTCGAGCTTGAGGGTGTCTATGGGCAGGTCCTTGATCTGGCTCAGGCTGGAAAACCCCGTACCGAAATCATCCAGACCTATGGACACGCCCATGGCCCGCACCTGCTCGAGCACGCTCAGCGCCAGCTCCCGCGGCTCGAGCAGGCAGCTTTCGGTGATTTCCATGCTCAGATCGCCGGCCTCGATGCCGTAATGCGCGATATGCGCTGCCAGGCGCTCGGCAAACGCGCTGTCGCGCAGCTGCACCGGCGAGACGTTGAAGGCAATGGGCACGGGCTCGAGCCCCAGCGCGCGCCAGTCGGCCGCCTGCCGGCAGCAGGCCTGAAGCACCCAGTCGCCGAGCGCGCGGATCGCGCCCGTGACCTCGGCCGAGGCAATGAACTCGCCGGGATAGATCAGGCCGTATTCGGGATGCTGCCAGCGCACCAACGCCTCGAAGCCCATGATGCGGCAGTCGTGCAGCCTCACCTTGGGCTGGAAATGCAGCACCAGCTGCTGGTCGCTCACGGCCTTGGGCAACTGGCGCTCCAGCGCGTAGCTGCGCGCGCTGTCGGCGCTGGCCGTGGCGTCGTAGTAGGTGAAGCGCCCGCGCCCGGCGCGCTTGCTGGCATACATTGCGGCATCGGCGTTGCGGCACAGCAGCGTGACGTCATGGCCGTCGCGCGGAAAGAAGGCCACGCCCATGCTGGGCGTCACCTGCAGGCTGTGGCCTTCCAGCCCCTCATAGGGCTGGCTCAGGCAGTCGACCAGCTTGGCGGCAAGCGCGTCCATGTCGCTCATGGCATCCATGCCCGTCACCAGGACCGCGAACTCGTCGCCGCCCATGCGTGCAATGATGTCGGAACTGCGCAGCAGCTGGCGCAGCCGCTGCGCCACGGCCTGCAGCAGCAGGTCGCCGACATGGTGGCCCAGCGTGTCGTTGATGGCCTTGAAACGGTCCAGATCCAGGTACATCAGCGCATAGAACTTGCGGCTGCGCCGTGCCAGCGCCAGGTGGCTGGCAACCAGTTCATTGAACATGCGGCGGTTATGCAGCCCCGTGAGGTGGTCGTTGGCGGCCAGCTCCAGCGCCTTGGCCTTTTCCTGCTCGAGTTGATCGATCAGCATGTGCTTGTCGCGGTTGGCAAAGCTCAGCGCGGTGAACAGCCCTTCCTGGTGGCGCAGCACGCGCAGCATGCCGCCCACGGCCAGCAGCATGCAAAGGCTCAGCACCCCCAGCAGCGTCCAGACCTTGCGGCTGTCCTCGCGCGGCGAGCCGTGCACCCACTCAAGGCCGCGGCTGGCGACCACGACAAACGGCGAGCTGGCGTTGCGCCGCCAGCTGAAATGGCTTTTCGCCCCGCCCGGCTGCAGCGCCGCCACCGTGGCGCCGCGGTTGCCGGTCATCTGGGCCGCCGCGGCCACGGGCTCGCGCGAAAAAGGCATGGTCAGCCCCTGGGGGCCTAGCTCGGCCAGCGCCACGCCCTGGGCATCGAGCAGATGGATGGCGCTGCCCGCGCCCATTTCCACATCCCGGTAGAGATTGAGGAAATAGCCCAGGTCCAGCATCAGCAGCAGGTAGCCACCGGGAGCGCGCGCGCCCGCCGACTCGGCCTCCGCGGCACGCAACGCGTAGACCAGCGGAATCTGCCAGAGATCGGGGTGGCCGGACAGCGCTGATCGGGCCGCGGGAAGCAGGCGCGCATGGCCTTGCTCGGGCTGCTGCAGCGCCAGGCGCAGGCCGGCCATCAGCGGCGCGAACTCGCTGCCGGACAGCGCATACGAGGCATCCACGGGCTGCAGCCCCGCGTCCAGCAGCAGGTAGCGGGCGAAACTGTGCTCGGCCACCAGCATGGTCGACAGCCGCCTGTGGACTTCGGAGGTCGATTGCTGACCGCGGGCGTGACCGGCCAGCGCGTCGCCCGCGGCCAGCGCCATCAGCTGACCTTTGTTGACCACCTGGGCAAGATTCTCGGCCACCACCGCCGCCAGGCTGGCCTGCTGCTGCGCGGTGCTGACCTGCTGCTGCTGGCGTTCGGCTTCCACGCTTTGCCAGGCCAGCCACCAGACCAGGCCCAGCACCAGCAAGGCCGCGCCTATGCAGGCCAGGCGCATTCCGCGCCAGCCCATGCGCCAGGGCATGACCGATACCGGACGGCGAAAACGCAGCAGCACAAAAAGACAACGGGCGTACAGGGCAGTCACAAAGCGGGGCGCGGACGGGCAGATGCCTCCATGATGCAAATCCGGCAAGTCAATGGCGTGACAGCGCTGAAATATTTCTTCAATGGATGGCGGTTTGTGACAGATCGCCAAGTCCGCGACACTCCGCCAGCCATGACAATAGCGCCAGACCGCGCAGCGCGCGCGGGCGCGCCCTTCCTACCAGGAGACCTCCGATGCTCAATGCCTTGTGGCTGGGCTTTTTCATCATTGCCGCGCTCGCGGCGCTGGCCCAATGGCTGATAGGCGGCCAGGCCCAGGTGTTTGCCGGCATGGTGCAGGCGCTGTTTGCCATGGCGCGGCTGTCGGTCGAGGTCATGGTGCTGCTGTTCGGCACGCTGACGCTGTGGCTGGGCTTCTTGCGCATTGCCGAGAAAGCCGGCGTGGTGCAATGGCTGGCCTGGGCGCTGGGACCGCTGTTTGCCAAGCTGATGCCCGAAGTGCCGCGCGGCCACCCCGCGCTGGGCCTGATCACGCTGAACTTCGCAGCCAATGCCCTGGGCCTGGACAACGCGGCCACGCCCATGGGCCTGAAGGCCATGCGCGAACTGCAGACGCTCAATCCCCGGCCCGACACCGCGACCAATGCGCAGATCCTGTTTCTGGTGCTCAACGCTTCGTCGCTGACGCTGCTGCCGGTCACCATCTTCATGTACCGCATGCAGCAGGGCGCGCCCGACCCGACGCTCGTGTTCCTGCCGATTTTGCTGGCCACATCCGCTTCGACGCTGGTCGCGCTGCTGGCCGTTGGCCTGGTGCAGCGCCTGCAGCTGTGGCATCCCGTGGTGCTGGCTTATCTGCTGCCGGTGGCGCTGCTGCTGGGCGGCTTCATGGCGCTGCTGGCCACGCTCAGCGGCGCGGCGCTGGCCTCGCTGTCCTCGCTGCTGGGCAACCTCACGCTGTTCGGCCTGATCATGCTGTTTGTCTGCCTGGGAGCCTGGCGCAAGGTGGCCGTCTATGACAGTTTCATTGAAGGCGCCAAGGAAGGCTTCGACGTCGCCAGGGGACTGCTGCCCTACCTCGTGGCCATGCTTTGCGCCATCGGCGTGTTTCGCGCTTCGGGTGCGCTTGACTATGCGCTGTCGTCCATACGCTGGCTGGTCGATGCGGGCGGCTGGGATGCGCGCTTTGTCGACGCCTTGCCTACGGCCCTGGTCAAGCCCTTCTCCGGCAGCGCCGCGCGTGCCATGCTGATCGAGACCATGCAAAGCCAGGGCGTGGACAGTTTTGCCGCACTGGCGGCGGCCACCATCCAGGGCAGCACCGAGACCACGTTCTATGTGCTGGCGGTGTACTTTGGCGCAGTGGGCATACAGCGCGCGCGCCACGCCGTGGGCTGCGCCTTGATTGCCGAGTTCGCGGGCGTGGTGGCGGCAATCGCGGTGTGTTATCAGTTCTTTGGGGGAATGTGAGCTGGCTTGGGATGCTGCGCTTGCAGCCCGCCCGTCAAACGATCTTGCGCGCCTTCACCCTTGGACGCGGCCCGCGAGGCAGGCTCAGAGGACGAACGGCAACACCGCTGGCGCTCGGCTTGCCGCGGCCGGCAAGACAATGACTCAAGCCTCGGGCACTATGGCTTCCGCGTACTCATATAGCGCCTCGAGGATTTCCGTGCCGCGCTCTTGCTCGGTTTCAAACAGCGCATCGATCGCGGCCGACATCTGCTCAAACGTGCGCGCCCCGCCCTTGCCGTCCAGCAGGCAGGCGGAGCAATGCGCCTGCCAGCGCTGCTGCTCCTCGGGCGAGAGCGTATCGGCAAAGTTGCGCGCGCGATAGCGAAACACCAGCTCGCCCAGGCGCGCATCATCGAAGCCCGTGCGGTCCATGGCCAGCTCCAGCGGCGTGAGCGAGCGCAGATGGTTGAGCCGGCGCCGGTCCTCGTTGCCGACAAAGCCGCCATACAGATCCTGATCGGGATCGACCGGCGCACCGTGACCGGGCCGCTGGAACACCTGCTTCCACAGCGCGCTCATGTCGGGCAGGTCGCGCGCCACGGCCGCGTACTGCAGCGACTGCTCCATGTCTATGCCCCATTGCTGGGCCATGGCCGGGCTCAGCGTCTTCAGGCTGCTGACGACCATGGGCGACTTGTTGACGTGGATGCTCTTGATCGGCAGGCGGCTGACGCCTTCGGGCAGATCGGCGGCGCGCGTGAACATGCGCAGGCGCAGTTCGTCGACGCCCAGGCGGGCGAGTTCCGACGGATCCTGCGACAGGTCCCAGGCGAGGATTTCGTTCTTGTTGGCCGGATGCGTGGCCAGCGGCCACATCACGGCAACGCAGCCGCGCGCCGCGCCAAACATGCCCGAGACATGCAGGAAAGGCCTGGCATGCGCGGCGACAGCCGGCAGACCCAGCTCCTGCAGCACGCGGTCTTTCTTGTGCAGGCTGAACGCATAGTCAAACAGCCGCGGCTGGTGCTTGCGGATCAGCCGCGCCAGCGCAATGGTCGCGCGCACATCGCTGACGGCATCATGCGCCTGCTCGTGCACCAGGCCGTTGGCGCGCGCCAGGTCTTCAAGCCTGAAGCTCACCGTGCCGTCTTCCTTGCGCGGCCAGACAATGCCGTCGGGGCGCAGCGCGTAGACCATGCGTACCACATCCAGCAGGTCCCAGCGACCGCAGCCGTTTTGCCATTCGCGCGCATAGGGATCGATCAGGTTGCGCCAGAACATGAAACGCGTGATCTCGTCGTCGAAACGGATGGAGTTGTAGCCCACGCCCACCGTGCCGGGGCTGGCGAATTCTTCCTCGATGCGCGCCGCGAATGCGTGCTCGGGAATGCCCTGGGCCACGCACTGCTGCGGCGTGATGCCGGTGATCAGGCAGGACTGCGGATCGGGCAGGTAATCGTTGGACGGCTGGCAGTACAGCGCCAGCGGCTCGCCGATTTCGTTGAGTTCCATGTCCGTGCGAATGCCGGCAAACTGGGCCGGACGGTCATAGCGGGGTTGGGCACCGAAAGTTTCGTAGTCGTGCCAGAAGAAAGTGGTATCAGCCATGCCCGAAGTATGCCCGGGAATGGCCTACTCGGGCACGATAGCCAGCCGGGACTTGCAGCGCCTCCATCCCACGAAACTGGCATGGCCCAGCATGGAGGCAGCGAGCAAGGGCCGCCCCGCAGCGAGGCTGCCGTCCCCCTCCACCGAAGGTTGAGAGGGGGAAGACGCGAAGCGGCTCAGGGGGTGCATTATAGAAGTGGCGAGCACAGCCGCGCCACCGAATCGCCCAGCCGCGGCAGGAAGCGCTGCTTGCGCTCGTAGTGCACCTGGCGCGCGTTCTGCAGATCGAGCGTGAACTGCTTGGCGAGATCGCCGTTGAGCTTGAGCCCGTAGCCTATGGCGCAGACTTCGTAGTTGAGAAAGAAGCTGCGGTGGTCGAAATTGGCCGTGCCGATGATGGCCATGCTGTCGTCGACCACCAGGGTCTTGGAATGCAGCATGCGCGCGCGGTATTCGTAGACCTTGGCGCCGCAGGCAATCAGTTCGTCGAAATAGGAGCGCGCGGCCATGGTGACGATGAACGAGTCCGACTTCTCGGGCACCAGCAGCTGCACGTCGACGCCGCGCAGCGCGGCATTGGTCAGCGCCGTCATCGCGGCTTCGGTGGGCACGAAATACGGGGTCGTGAGCCACACGCGTGCATCGGCCGCATTGATCGCCGCGACATAGGCGCGGTGTATCGCCTCGAGCCGGTTGTCGGGCCCCGAGCTCACAATCTGCACCGCGTACTGCCCTTCCTCGATATCGGGCAGCAATTCATCGAGGTCCGGCGGCTCGACCGGATGGCTGCGCTCGAGCGCATACGACCAGTCTTCAAGAAACACGGTCTGCAGCCAGTTGACGACCGGGCCTTCGAGCCGCAGATGCACGTCGTGGTAGGCGCATTCCATCACGCTGCGGCTTTCCTCATCGGTGATGTTGACACCGCCCGTGAAGCCCACCTTGCCGTCGCAGACCAGGATCTTGCGGTGGGTGCGGAAGTTGATCACCGGACGCAGTCGCCGGCCGACCTTGGTCGGATGGAAAAACGCGAACTCGCCGCCGGCCTCGACCAGTGGCGCGTAGAACTTGCGGCGTATCTTCTTGGAGCCCATGGAGTCGACCAGCATGCGCACCTTGACGCCGGCGCGCGCGCGCTCCACCAGCGCATCCATCAGCGCCGTTCCGGTCTGGTCGGGCTCGAAGACGTAATACTCGAGGTGCACATGGTGGCGCGCCGCGCGCACGGCTTCGAGAATGCTTTCATAGGTGCGGTCGCCGCCGACCAGCAGCTCCATGCGCTCGGCGCTGCTGACCGGGAACTCGGCCGTGCGGTTCACGAGCCGCGCGACCTGGTGCATGCGCGCGCTGGCGGCCGGAATGTGCTCGCGCAGCCGCGCGGCGCTCACGCGCAGCCGCGATGACTTGTGCCGGCGCAGCCGCTTGTTGCGCAGCCGCTTGAGCCGCTGCGGGCCGAAGAAATAATAGACTCCCAGCCCGCCCACGGGCAGTGCGGCCAGCGCCAGCAGCCAGCCCAGCGTCGCCACGGGCGCGCTGCGCTGCAGCAACACCCAGACGCCGATCACCAGCGCATATACCGACCAAATCAACCAGAACAGCGAGCGCGCGTTCTCGGTGTTCCAGTGTTCGCTAAACCATTGCACGTGAAGGCCTTTGAAAAACACAAAAAAAGCCGACAGCGCGGGGCTGTCGGCTTGGGGGGACTAAAGCGTCACACGCTCAATCGGTCGTGGCTTCTTCGGGCTCGGCGGGCTCCGAGCGGCCGCGCTCCTTGCGCGGCAGCGGCTGGATGTCGAGCTGCACTTCGCCAGCGGCAGTGCCCTCGCCTTCGACCCAGTCGACGCCCAGGCGACCACCGTCCACCAGGCGGCCAAACAGCAGCTCATCGGCCAGCGAGCGGCGGATGGTGTCCTGGATCAGGCGCTGCATGGGACGCGCGCCCATCAGCGGATCGAAGCCGGCCTTGGCCAGGTGCTTGCGCAGGTTGTCGGTGAACGTGACTTCGACACGCTTTTCCGCAAGCTGGGTTTCCAGCTGCAGCAGGAACTTGTCGACCACGCGCATGATGACCTGCTCGTCAAGCGACTTGAAGCCCACGATCGCGTCCAGACGGTTGCGGAACTCGGGCGTGAACAGGCGCTTGATGTCGCCCATTTCGTCCCCGGCCGCGCGCGGGTTGGTGAACCCGATGCTGGCCTTGTTCATGGTTTCGGCACCCGCATTTGTCGTCATGATGATGATGATGTTGCGGAAGTCGGCCTTGCGTCCGTTGTTGTCCGTGAGCGTGCCATGGTCCATGACCTGCAGCAGCACGTTGAAGATGTCGGGATGCGCCTTCTCGATTTCATCGAGCAGCAGCACCGCGTGCGGCTTCTTCGTGATGGCTTCGGTCAGCAGGCCACCCTGGTCGAAACCAACATAGCCCGGAGGCGCGCCGATCAGGCGGCTCACCGCATGGCGCTCCATGTACTCCGACATGTCGAAGCGGATCAGGTCCACGCCCATGATGAACGCCAGCTGCTTGGCGGCCTCGGTCTTGCCCACGCCCGTGGGGCCGCTGAACAGGAACGAGCCTATGGGCTTGTCGCCCTTGCCCAGGCCCGAGCGCGCCATCTTGACGGCCGAGGCCAGCACTTCCAGCGCCTTGTCCTGGCCGAACACCACGCTTTTCAGGTCGCGTTCCAGCGTCTGCAGCTTGCTGCGGTCGTCGTTGGAGACATTGGCGGGCGGAATGCGCGCGATCTTGGCGACGATTTCCTCGATCTCGGCCTTGCCTATGGTCTTCTTGCGCTTGGACGCCACCAGGATGCGCTGGGCAGCACCGGCCTCGTCGATCACGTCAATGGCCTTGTCGGGCAGGTGGCGGTCATTGATGTACTTGGCCGACAGCTCGGCCGCAGCCTGCAGCGCCGCCGCAGCGTACTTGACGTTGTGGTGCTCCTCGAAGCGCGACTTCAGGCCCTTGAGGATCTCTATGGTTTCGGGCACGGAGGGCTCGACCACGTCGACCTTCTGGAAACGCCGCGACAGGGCCGCGTCCTTTTCAAAGATGCCGCGGTACTCGGTGAAGGTGGTTGCACCAATGCACTTGAGCTGGCCGCTCGACAGCGCGGGCTTGAGCAGATTGGACGCGTCCAGCGTTCCGCCCGAAGCCGCGCCCGCACCAATCAGGGTGTGGATTTCATCGATGAACAGCACCGCATTGGGCTTGTCCTTGAGCGACTTGAGCACGCCCTTGAGGCGCTGCTCGAAATCGCCGCGGTACTTGGTGCCCGCCAGCAGCGAGCCCATGTCAAGCGAATAGACCACGGCCTCGGCCAGGATCTCGGGCACATCGCCCTGGGTGATGCGCCATGCCAGGCCTTCGGCAATTGCCGTCTTGCCCACGCCGGCCTCGCCCACCAGCAGCGGGTTGTTCTTGCGGCGGCGGCACAGGATCTGGATCGTGCGCTCGACTTCGTAGTTGCGACCGATCAGCGGATCGATCTTGCCTTCCTTGGCGGCCTGGTTCAGGTTGAGCGTGAACTGCTCGAGCGGCGAGGCCTTTTCCTGGCGCTCGCTGTTGCCGCCCTCTTCGCCTTCGGGCTGGCCCTCGGACTTGGCGGCTTCCGGCGGTTCGCTCTTCTTGATGCCGTGGGCAATGAAATTGACCACATCCAGGCGCGTCACGCCCTGCTGGTGCAGGTAGTAGACGGCATGCGAATCCTTTTCGCCGAAGATCGCCACCAGCACGTTCGCGCCGTTGACTTCCTTCTTGCCATTGCCCGTGGACTGCACGTGCATGATGGCGCGCTGGATCACACGCTGGAAGCCCAG
>Ga0308157_10008488_pt1 | contig 11665 bp, 11 predicted proteins | sample PhyBR1_FD_201035 | JGI IMG/M metagenome (GOLD analysis project Ga0308157, IMG submission 201035) | Phyllosphere microbial communities from UC Gill Tract Community Farm, Albany, California, United States - DLSLB.R1 | ecosystem: Host-associated > Plants > Phyllosphere > Unclassified | place: USA...
GCCTACGGCAGCAGGCCACGGCGACGGGCAGCGGCGACGGCCGCGTGGCGCGTGGAGGCGTCGAGCTTCGACATCGCCGTTCCGAGGTACGCCTTGACGGTTCCCTCGCGCAGTCCCAGCTGGTCGGCGATCTGCCCGTTCGTCGATCCGAGCGCGGCGCACGCGAGCACGTCGGTCTCGCGGCGCGACAAGCGGATCCCTGCCGTGTCCGCCACGGGCTCCTCGGCGACCGTGAGTGCCGCGAGCCGCTGCTCGACGCGCGCGATGCGCTCACGCAGCGCGTCATCGTCGATCGAGGCCGCGATCGTGCGCAGTTCGGCGTAGCTCTCGCGCAGTTCCTCCGTCGCGCGGGCCGAGAGCGCGGGCGACGGGGCGGCCGGCGGCGCCTCCAGCAGCGCGGACGCGTTCCGGCTCAGCTCGCGCCCGAGATCCTCCGCGACCTGCACTGCGGGTGCCGCGGTCACCCCGCCGACGTTCCACACGCCCCACGTGCCGCCGTACAGGATCCCGCGCGGGGTGCCGTCGACGAGCACGGGCACGGCGATCAGCGTGCCGATTCCCTCGCCCAGGACGTACGGGTCGTAGTCGTGCGTGATCTGGCGCGCCGAGCCGTAGTCGCCGGTCATGCGCGGGCGCAGCTCCGTGAGCGCGCGACCGCCGAGGCCGCGATCGGGCGCGACGGCCAGGCCGCGGAGCGCGGTGGTGCGATTGCCGACGATGTTTGTCACGCGCGCGACGCCCGAGCCATCGAGCAGGCCGCCGAACGCCACAGGAAAGTGGGTCCGTCGGGCGAACTCCGTGACGGCGCGGGTCAATAGACGCGAGGTATCCACGGGTGTGCTCCTTTGCAGCTTCTCGTGCAGTACTGACTTTCGGGGGTGTCGGGTACACGCTACGTCTTCGTAGCGTCATGGGGTACATGACATGCGGCAAGGAGGCCACATGAAAGAAAACGATATCGATGCCGAAAAGACACGGCGAATCGACTTCGTCGCGGTCGAGAATTCGGAACAGTTCCGCACGCTGAAGAAGTCGCACCGCTCGTTCGTCTTCCCGATGGCGGTGTTCTTCCTCGTTTGGTATTTCGTCTACGTTCTGCTCGCAGGCTGGGCGCCCGAATTCATGGCGATCCGCGTCTGGGGAGACGTGACGGTGGGCCTGCTGCTCGGGCTCGGACAGTTCGTGACGACCTTCGTCATCACGATGGTCTACGTCTCGTTCGCGAACCGGAAGCTGGACCCGATCGCGGCGGACATCCGCTCTGATCTTGAGAAGCAGGAGGCGGGCGCATGAGCGAATGGCTCACATCGGCGGGGTCCACGATCGTGGCGGCCGTCACCACGGTCGAGACGAACCCCGTCCTCAACATGTCGATCTTCGCGGCCTTCGTCGCCGTCACGATGTTCATCGTGATCCGCGCGAGCCGCAACAATAAGTCGGCGGCCGACTACTACGCCGGTGGACGCTCGTTCACCGGCCCCCAGAACGGCTTCGCGATCTCCGGCGACTATCTCTCGGCGGCGTCGTTCCTCGGCATCGTCGGGGCGATCGCGGTCAACGGATACGACGGGTTCCTCTACTCGATCGGATTCCTCGTCGCGTGGCTTGTGGCGCTGCTGCTCGTCGCCGAGCTGATGCGCAACACCGGAAAGTTCACGATGGCCGATGTGCTGTCGTTCCGCCTCAAGCAGACGCCCGTGCGGATGGCCGCGGCCATCACGACGCTCGTGGTCTGCTTCTTCTACCTCCTGGCGCAGATGGCCGGGGCAGGCGGGCTCGTGTCGCTGCTCATGGGCATCGACGGCGAGATCGGCCAGTCGATCGTCATCGTCGTCGTCGGCGTGATCATGGTGCTGTACGTGCTCATCGGCGGTATGAAGGGCACGACCTGGGTGCAGATCGTCAAGGCGTTCCTGCTGATCGGCGGGGCCCTCGTCATGACGATCTGGGTGCTCGCGATGCACGGGTTCAGCATCAACCAGCTGCTCGAGGCGGCCGTCGCGGCGTCCGACCAGGGCGACAAGATCCTCGGCCCGGGGCTCAAGTACGCCAACCCGGTCGACTTCCTCTCGCTCGGGCTTGCGCTCGTGCTGGGAACGGCGGGCCTGCCGCACGTCCTGATGCGCTTCTACACGGTGCCCACGGCCAAGGAAGCGAGGCGCTCGGTCACCTGGGCGATCTGGCTGATCGGCCTGTTCTACCTGCTGAGCCTCGTGCTCGGGTACGGCGCGGGTGCGCTCGTCGGACCGAACCAGATCCTCGAGGCGCCCGGTGGTGTGAACTCGGCGGCGCCGCTGCTCGCGAACGCGCTCGGCGGACCCATCCTGATGGGCTTCATCTCGGCAGTCGCCTTCGCGACGATCCTCGCGGTGGTCGCGGGCCTCACGATCACGGCGTCGGCATCGTTCGCGCACGATATTTACGCGAACGTGATCAAGAAGGGGAAGGTCTCGGGGCCGGGCGAGGTGAGGGTCGCGCGCATCACGACGCTCGTCGTCGGTGCGCTCGCCATCATCGGCGGCATCGGGGTCCAGGGTCAGAATGTCGCGTTCCTCGTGGCGCTGGCGTTCGCCGTGGCCGCCTCGGCCAACCTGCCGACGATCATCTACTCGCTGTTCTGGCGCCGATTCACGACCACCGGAGCGGTGATGAGCATGTACGGCGGTCTCGCGGCCGCCGTGATCCTGATCGTGCTCTCGCCGGTGTTCTCCGGCGGCGACACGAGCGTGTTCCCGCAGCTCGACATCGCGGTGTTCCCGCTCGAGAACCCCGGCATCGTGTCGATTCCGCTCGGGTTCCTGCTCGGCTTCCTCGGCTCGCTCATCGGGCCGAAGAACGAGGATCCCAGGAAGGCCGCCGAAATGGAGGTGCGCGCTCTCACCGGCCACGGAGCCGAAAAGGCGGTCGACCACTGATCGATCAGTAGCCCGACGAGCGGCGTGCGGCTGTTATCGCCACACGCCGCTCGTCGCGCGCCGGTGGCTGGCCAGGAGATGCGTGTCGACGATGCCGATGGCCTCCATCAGCGCGAACATCGTCGTCGGGCCGACCCACCGGAACCCGCGCGCCTTCAACTCCTTCGACAGCGCGACCGACTCCTCGCTCGAGCTCGGAACGTCGGACGGCGTCACCGGCGCCGGGGTCTCGGCGGGCTGGAAGCTCCACACGAACTCGGCGAGGTCGGTCCCGTCTGATCTGAGTGCCACCGTCGCCCGCGCGTTGTCGATCGTCGCAAGGATCTTCGCGCGGTTGCGGATGATGCCGGCGTCGTCGAGCAGACGCGCGACGTCGTCGTCGCCGAACGCCGCGACGGCATCCGGATCGAACTCGGCGAACGCCGCGCGGAAGGTCGGCCTCTTGCGCAGCACTGTCGCCCAGCTGAGGCCCGACTGGAACGCCTCGAGGCTCAGCCTCTCGAACACGCCGTGCTCGTCGCGCACGGGCATTCCCCACTCCGTGTCGTAATACTCCCGCAGAAGGTCGCTCTGCTCGGCCCAGGCCGGGCGGGTCAGGCCGTCGGCGCCGGTGACCACGCCGGTGTCGATGAATTCGTTGCTCATACGCCCATCTTGGCGCGGTGAACCGCGCCCCGCTCCGGCCGAGCGGCGCATTGTGGACGGATCCGCGAAATCACGAAATGTGAGCGGGCTGCCCGGGCAGCCGGAATATCTGCGATGAATTGTGGAGACGCGGCGATCCCAGCCGAGAAAAGCACTGTTTCCCGCGTACCCTGGCGCGTGTGTGGCGTATCAAGGGATCAGCGGCGCTGTCCGGAGCGGAGGAAGGCGTGAGCCAGAGCGATCTGCAGTACCCGGATCCTGACGTCCTCGGCGCAATCGACGATCTGCAGGATGCTGCTGGTCGGCTCGGTGGTGATTCCACCCTCCTGAAGTACCGCGAGGGCCCGGAATCGTTCATCGAGATCACGATGGCCCACCCCGGGAGCCTGCCACAGTTCATCACCGGCCGCTCGACGCTGCTGTCGAACCTGTTCCGCGATGAGGTCGCTCTGCGCGGCGCCCGCCTCGCCGCCGAGCGGATCGCGGCGAAGAACGTCGAGCTGCGCACCTCGCGCGGCATCGACGCCGTGCGCCTCGCCGTCGGCCTCGCCTCGTGGCGGGTCGGCTCCGAGGAGTTCACCGCGCCCGTGCTCCTGCGCCCGCTCGGGCTGCGGCGCCACCACGCCGACTTCGAGCTCAAGCTCAGCGGCGGCTTCACGATCAACCCCGAGCTGCTGACGGCGGCCCGGGAGCACCTCGGCATCGTCATCGACGGGGATGCTCTCGCCGAGCTCGCCTTCCAGGACGGGCTGTTCCAGCCCCAGCCGGTCATCGACCGCCTGCGCGCGCTGACGACGCACATCGACCACTTCTCGGTGAAGGCGCGCCTCGTCGTGTCGGTGTTCGCCGACGTGGGCGGGCCGATGGCGCGCGACCTCGTGACCGCCGAGCACCCCCTCCTCGGGGCGCTCGAGGGCGATGAGAGCGACCTGCGCCGTGTGCAGGAGACGCGGCCGGTCGCGATGCCGACCGATCCCGACGACCGCTCGCCGGCCTCGGACACGCTGCTGCTCGACGCCGACGCCGAGCAGGAGGCCGTCCTGGCCCGCATCGCCGCCGGACAGTCGCTCGCGGTGCACACGCTGCCCGGAACGGGCGGCACGCAGACCGTCATCAACGCCGTCGGAGAGCTCGTGCGCGCCGGCAAGCGCGTGCTCGTCGTGAGCGCCCGACGCTCGACGCTCGAGGGCGTCGCGCACCGGCTGCGGGGGATCCACCTCGACGGCCTCGCCGTCACGCCGACTGCGCTGCGCAGCGACCTGATCCGCGCGATCGGCCGCAACGAGAAGGCCGCGCAGTCGAACGTCACCGACGTCGACGACGCGCTCGTGCGGCTGCGCGGCGTGCTGCGCGACTACCGCGACGCGCTCGCGAAGCCGCGCCCGGATCTCGGGGTCTCGGTCCTCGACATGACCCGCGAGCTGACGCGCCTCGCGTCGCTCCCCGTGCCGCCGTCGTCCACCGCACGCCTGGGCGCTGACGCCCTGCGCACCCTGGCCGGAGACCGCAGCGAGTCCGCCCGCACGCTGGCCCTGGCCGCGCGCCTCGGTGAGTTCCGCATCGGACCGGACGACTCGCCCTGGTACGGCGTGACCTTCGACGCCACGGAGGACGCCCGCGAGACGCACGCGCTCGCCGGCCGGCTGCACTCCACGGGCGTTCCCGAGCTGCTCGAGCGCGGATATGCGCTGATCTCGCAGACCCACATGCGCGCCTTCGCGACGCTCGACGAGCTCGGCGAGTACCTGCGCCTGCTGCACGGTATCCGCGACTCGCTCGACAGATTCCAGCCGATCGCGTTCGAGAAGCCGCTCTCCGACATGATCAAGGCACACGGCAGCCGACGCGATTCGGCCGGAATGTCGGGCGCGCAGCGCCGCCGCCTCAAACGCCTCTCGCGCGAGCTCGTCCGCCCGGGCGGCCACGTGAGCGACATGCACGACGCGCTCACGCGGATCCAGCACCAGCGCGCACAGTGGAAGAAGCTCGTCGACGGCGTCGCGGTGCCCGAGGTTCCGCTCGGCCTCGCCGAGGTGCAGGACGAGTGGGAGCGCGTCGAGGGCGACCTCACGACGCTCGACAGCGCCCTGGGGCGCGGCACGCGCCTCGCCTCGCTGTCGATCGATCGCCTGATCCGCACGCTCGCCGGCCTCGCCGCCGAATCCGACGTGTTCGAGAACATCGTGGAGCGCGCCGAACTGCGCGCGTCGCTCGACGCCCGCGGCCTCTCGCCGCTGCTCACCGAGCTCTCCAAGCGCCACGTCGACGAGGCGCGCGTGGGGGAGGAGCTCGAGTTCACCTGGTGGCAGTCGGCCCTCGAACACGTGCTGCAGTCCGACACCTCGCTGCTCGGGGCCTCGACGAGCGTCGTCGACCGCCTCGAGAAGGACTTCCGCATGGTCGACGAGGCGCACGCTGCGGCCTCCGGCCCCATGCTCGCCTGGCAGCTCGCCGGGCAGTGGAAGATCGGCATCGTCGACGAGCCCGAAGAATCCGATCGCCTGCGCCGCGTGCTCATGCGCGGCGAGGCGACCCCCGCTCAGCTGTTCGCCGAGGCCCCGTCGCTGATGCGCACGCTCGCGCCGGTCTGGCTCGCCTCGCCATACGACGTGCCGCTGCTGCCCGATACCGAGCGGTTCGACACCGTGATGCTCGTCGACTCGGCGGCGCTCGATGTCGCCGAGGTTGCGCCCGCGATCCGCCGCGCCTCGCAGGTCGTCGCGTTCGGCGACCCCGTGACGCAGCGACCGACCGCCTTCGAGGTGTCGACGGCCCGCCCGATCGTCGAGCCGGACGACCGCGACGACGCGCGCAGCGCGTTCGAGCGCATCGCCGAGCTGCTGCCCGTCGAGACCCTGACCCGCAGCTACCGCGCCGGCGGCGAGGACCTCGTGAGCCTCGTCAACGACGCTTTCTACGGCGGCGACATCGTGTCGCTGCCATGGGCCGGTTCCTACCTCGGCCGCGGCAGCCTCTCAGTCGACTTCGTCGAGGGCGGATCCGGTGCTCCGGACCCTGAGACGGGCGCTGTCGAGAGCCCTGACCCCGAGGTGCAGCGCGTCGTGACGCTCGTCGTCGAGCACGCGATCAACCGCCCCAAGGAATCGCTCATGGTCATCACCGCGAGCCGCAAGCACGCCGACCGCGTGCGGACGGCCGTGACGAGCGCCTTCGCGGGCCGCAGCGACGTGGCCGACTTCATCGCCCGAGAGACCGCAGAGCCGCTCGCGGTGCTCACGCTCGAGGAGTCGGTGGCCGAGAGCCGCGACCGCGTGATCTTCTCGCTCGGCTACGGCAAGACCCGCCACGGCCGCGTGCTCAGCGACCTCGGCGACCTGTCGAGCGACGACGGCGATCGCCTGCTGACGGTCGGCATGACGCGCGCGCGCCGCTCGATGGTGCTGGTGTCCTGCGTGCGCCCGCCCGACATCGACGACGGCCGCTTCTCGAACGGTGCGGCCCTTCTCATGGGGATCCTGCGCTCGTACGAGGAGCGCACGAAGTCGTCGCGCCGCGAGGACGAGGCGGATCCGATGTCGCGCGCGCTCGCCCGCGAGCTGCGCCGCATGGGCGCCGCCGTCGAGGTCGACTACCGCGGCCTGCTGCCGCTCGTGGCACAGGCCAACGGCAAGGCCGTCGTCGTCGAATCCGACCCGGAGTCGCGGGGCGAATCGCTGCGCGAGTCGCTGCGCCTGCGCCCGCAGGTGCTGCGCCGGCTCGGTTGGCACTACGTGCGCGTGCACGCGTTCGACCTCTACAGCGACCCCCGGGCCGTCGCCGAGCGGGTGGCCGCGGTGCTTGGCATCGGATCGGACGTGCCCCGCATCGACGAGGACACCGCGCCGCTGCTGCCATGACGGGCGACGAGCGTCAGCATGTCGAGCGGATCCCCGGATCCCGGCGCGCGCGCCTGACTCGCGTCGAGGGCACCCTCGACGACTCGGACGCCGAGGCGACCCTGCGCGACGACGAGCCGGAGCCTGAGACGACGGATCCGGTCGTGGCGCGTCTGAGGCGCGAAAAACCCCCGCACTACAGCTAGCGCGGGGGTTTGTCGAGGCCGGTTGCTACCGGGCGGAGTTGTTCTGCGCGGCCAGCAGGTCGCGGATCTCGACGAGCAGCTCCTCGGGGGTCGCGGCGGCGACCTCGGGGGGCAGCTTCGCGGCGCGGCGCTCGGCCATCTTGTTCATCGGCAGCACGAGTGCGAGGTAGACCACGAGCGCGATGGCGAGGAAGTTGATGGCCGCCGAGATGATTCCACCGATGCCGAGCTCGGCGTCGGTCACGATGCCCGGAATCGTGATGGTCCAGGCGGCGAGGTCGCCCGTGGGCACGAATGCGCCGATCAGCGGGTTGACGATGTAGTCGACGAATGCCGTGACGATGGCGCCGAACGCACCGCCGATGACGACAGCAACCGCCAGTTCGACGACGTTGCCGCGCATCACGAAGTCTTTGAAACCTTGGAACATGTCCGTTTCCCCCAGATAAGTCAGGCGGACGACGAGGTGCTCGTCGCCCCAGCGGACGGTGCCGCTGAAGTAGATGATGCACTGTCGGGCGTCGATGTGCTAGCAGACGCGCGCGAGTCGGTGCGGTAGAAGCCCGAGCCGTTGAACGTCACGCCGATCGACCCGTACTGCTTGCGCAGGGCGCCGCCGCACTCGGGGCACGCCGTCAGCGACGCCTCGGAGAACGACTGAACGGCGTCGAAGGCGTGCCCGCAGGTCTTGCAGGCATATGAATACGTGGGCATATGGGCCTCTCAGCGTTCGAACGTCAGCGTGCGCGTCGGGGTCACGGCACCCGAGACCGGCACGTCGTGATGCTCATGGGGAACATGAGCGAGCACATCCAGATCATAGAGCACCGCGTATACAGGAGGCCGGGAGTCAAGGCGCGCGAGCGCGCGGTCGTAGTATCCGGCTCCCCAGCCGAGCCGGTGCCCCGCGGTATCGACGGCGGCGGCGGGCGCGAAGATGAGGTCGGCGTCCGCGAGGGTGTCCGGGCCGAGCGGCCGCGCCGATGTCTCGCGAACGCCCATGCTGTTCATCTGCTCGCCGGCCCCGTCGAGGCCCCAATCGAGTACCCCCGCGGGCCCGCTGATCGGCAGCAGCACGCGGATCCCCTCGGCTGACGCCCGGGCGAGCAGGGCCCGCGTGGGCGGCTCTGCGGATCCGGACAGATAGCACGCGATCGTGCGTGCGCCCGCGCGTGCGATGAGTGCGCTCGCGCGGCGTGCGATGGCCTCGTTCGCGGCCGCGCGCTCGGCCTCCGAGAGCGCCGCGCGCCGCCGGCGGATCTGCCGTCGGAGGTCGCTCTTGTCGGCGCGGTCGACCGCTGTCATAGGATCCACGGTAATCGGATCCGTGAAATTCCGCGGTGGTCGCTTATGGTGATGTGATGGAACCTGCGAAGATCAAAGCCGTGATGCCGGTTGCGGGTCTCGGTACCCGCTTCCTGCCGGCGACGAAGGCCACTCCCAAGGAGATGCTCCCGGTCGTCGACAAGCCCGCCATCCAGTACGTGGTGGAGGAAGCTGTCGCGGCGGGCATCCGTGACGTGCTGATGATCATCGGTCGCAACAAGAACGCGATCGCCAACCACTTCGACTCCGTGCCGGAACTCGAGGAGAAGCTGACGGCGAAGGGCGACGACTCGAAGCTCGGTCGCGTGCGCCAGTCGAGCGACCTCGCCGATGTGCACCTGCTGCGCCAGGGCGAGCCGAAGGGCCTCGGCCACGCCGTCTTCCGCGCGAAGCAGCACGTGGGCGACAGTCCGTTCGTGGTCATGCTCGGCGACGACCTCATCGACGAGCGCGACCCGCTGTTGCCGAAGATGATCGAGGTCAACGAGGGCCGCAAGGCCATGGTGGTCGCCCTCATGGAGGTCGACCCCGACCAGATCAGCATGTACGGCTGCGCGTCGGTCGAGGCGACCGACGACCCGGACGTGGTGAAGGTGCTCGACCTCGTCGAGAAGCCCGCGAAGGAGGATGCGCCGTCGAACCTCGCGATCATCGGCCGCTACCTCCTCACGCCCGAGATCTTCGACGTTCTCGAGCACACCGAGCCGGGCAAGGGCAACGAGATCCAGCTCACCGACGCGCTCAAGGAGGTCGCGACGAGCGACAGCGACGTCGACGTGTACGGCGTGATCTTCCGCGGCCGCCGGTACGACACGGGCGATAAGCTCGACTATATCAAGGCGATCGTGCAGCTCGCCAGCGACCGCGAGGACCTCGGGCCCGACCTGCGCCCGTGGATCAAGGACTTCGCCGCAACGCTGTAGCTTCACCTTCTCGTCACAGGAGAACGCCGGATGGACACGCTCGAGAGCTCTCACGGAGCCGTGTCCATCCGGCTCATTCGTTCCAAGGACGCGCGGGTCCTGCAGGAGGAGCTCGCGACGAACCGGCGCTGGCTCTCGCCGTGGGAGGCGACGAACCCGGACGGCGCCGTGCCGCTCGACATGCGCATCTCCGTGCGTCGCCTGCTGCAGCAGTACCGCGACGGATCCGGCGTGCCATTCGTCATGGAGCTCGGCGGCGAAGTCGCCGGTCAGCTGAACGTGTGGGGCATCGCGCGCGGATCTCTGTCGACGGCGACGATCGGATACTGGGTCTCCGAGCGCTTCGCAGGACACGGGGTCACACCCACCTCGGTCGCGCTCGCGACCGACATGTGTTTCGAACGGTTGCGGCTGCACCGCGTCGAGATCTGCATCCGTCCCGAGAACAAGCCGAGCCTCCGCGTCGTGGAGAAGCTCGGATTCCGGTACGAGGGCTACCGGCCGAAGTACATCCACATCGACGGCGCGTGGCGCGATCACCATGCCTTCGCGCTGACGCGCGAGGACGTGCCGCAGGGTGTGCTCAGGCGCTGGACGTCAGGAAACGTGCCCACCGGCGTGGGATCCGTGCCGTCGGCGTAGGCTCGGAATCAGCGCACGCCCGCGCCGAAGAAGGGACGCCCTATGCCCACGCTTGCCCAGAACATCGTCGATACGCTGCACGCGAGCGGGGTGAGGCGCGTGTACGGCCTCCCCGGCGATTCGTTGAACGGCTTCACCGACGCGCTGCGCGTCACGGAAGACATCGAGTGGGTGCACGTTCGGCACGAGGAGGCCGCGGCTTTCGCAGCGAGTGCGGAGGCGGCCCTGACCGGCGAGCTGGCGGTCTGCGCAGGCAGCTGCGGGCCCGGTAACCTGCACCTGATCAACGGCCTGTTCGACGCGCAGCGTTCGCGCGTTCCCGTGCTCGCGATCGCGGCGCACATCCCGACCGACGAGATCGGGTCCGGCTACTTCCAGGAGACGCACCCGCAGGAGCTGTTCCGCGAGTGCAGTGTGTATGCAGAGCACGTCTCTTCGCCCGACCAGATGCCGCGCATGCTGCGGATCGCGATGCGCGAGGCGATCGAGAAACGCGGCGTCGCGGTGCTCGTGATCCCCGGCGACATCGCGCTCGCCGACGTCAAGGCGGCGGCGGAGGAGATCCGCGCGTACCCCTCGCGCGTGATCCCGGCCGAGTCCCAGCTCGTTCGCGCGGCGGATGCCCTCAACGCCGCGAAGAAGGTCACGATCCTCGCCGGCGCGGGCGTTGCCGGCGCGCACGACGAGCTCATCGCGATCGCGGAGAAGCTGCAGGCGCCGATCGTGCACGCCATGCGGGGCAAGGAATTCGTCGCGTACGATAACCCGTACGACGTCGGTATGACGGGCCTCATCGGCGTCGCCTCGGGCTATCACGCGATGCGCGAGTGCGACACGCTTCTGATGCTCGGAACCGACTTCCCCTACCAGCAGTTCTTCCCGGATGACGCGACGGTGATCCAGGTCGATGTCCGCGGCGAGCAGATCGGCCGGCGCACGCAGGTCGAGGTGGGGCTCGTCGGGGGAGCGGCCGAGACGATCGGCGAGCTTCTTCCGCGGCTCGGCGCGACGAAGAAGTCGTCCCACCTCAAGGCGGCGGTCAAGCACTACCAGCGCACACGGAAGGACCTCGACGACCTCGCGACGCCGTCGAAGCGCACGATCCACCCGCAGTACCTGGCGAAGCTCATCGACGATCACGCGGATCCCGACGCGATCTTCATCCCCGACGT
>Ga0308157_10008489_pt1 | contig 11665 bp, 10 predicted proteins | sample PhyBR1_FD_201035 | JGI IMG/M metagenome (GOLD analysis project Ga0308157, IMG submission 201035) | Phyllosphere microbial communities from UC Gill Tract Community Farm, Albany, California, United States - DLSLB.R1 | ecosystem: Host-associated > Plants > Phyllosphere > Unclassified | place: USA...
CATGTGCGGCAGCCATTGCGCCATCTGCGCGCCGTACTGCGCCTCGTCGGCCGCATCGAAACCGTAGACCCCACCGAACCCGCGGTTGGTGGCCACGCCGGCCCGACGCGCCTGGCGGGTGGCGGCCCAGCCGCCCAGCAGTGCGATGACGGCGGCCTTCGGCTGGCGCCAGAGGCCTCCGGCGGGGGCGGTGGAGCGCACCCAGGGCCGCTCGTGCGGGGCGTAGCGGGCTTCCAGCTCGGCCCACATGGCGGCGCGCAGGCCGGGCAGCTGGTGCACGTGCTGGTGGCCGTCGATGAAGTCGGGCGGAGTGCCCAGGGCGCGCTCGAAGGCGTCCAGTTGCGTCTGCCAGGCGGCACGCACCGCCTCGGCGGGCATCTGCCGCGCGTAGGCCTGGCGGATGACGGTGCCCAGGGGCTGGGCGGGGTGCGCGCCGCCGTGGCCTTCGGTCAGGTTGAAATGCAGGCCCACGGACAGCTGCGGACGCAGGCTTTTCAGCCGGGGCGCGGATGCGGGCCAGAGCGGCGAGGTGGTCATGCAGCTGGTGGCGGACAGGCGCCGGGCGTGCGTCAGCCGTTCGACGGCTTCGTCGACCAGCGGGTGCAGCGCATAGTCGTCGGCGCAGAGCAGGATCGGGCGCTTGACCGGAGCGGTGGGCTGGGGCATGGTTGGGGACTGCAAATCAGGGCGCGGCGGGCGCCTTGAAGGCCCAGAACTTGCTGAGCACGAAGGTGCCGACCGCCACCAGCACCAGCACGCCGAAGAGGCTCCAGAGGTAGTGCCAGTGCAGCCAGTGCAGGGCGACGTAGTAGAGCAGTTCGTTGACCGCAAACGACAGGCTGGCCACGGCGAAGTAGCGCGCCACCACGGCCCAGCCCCGCGCCTGGGCACGGGCGAAGGTGAGCAGTGCATGGCCCTGGTAGCTGACGACGAAAGCGACGAGGAAGGCCACCACGTTGGCCGCGAGCGGCGGCATGCCGGCCAGCGTCACGGCCAGCCCCACCACGGCCAGGTGCGTGGCGGCGGCGGCACCGCCTACCATCATGAATTGCAGCCCTTGCGGCAGGCGCCGCAGCGGTTGCAGCAACCGGGCCAGCACGCTCATGGGCGCTCATCCAGGCCCCGCAGCGGGCTGCGGTCTTCATCCCGCGCCACCAGGTAAATGGGGCGGCGCTTGACCTCGTCGTAGATGCGGCCGATGTATTCGCCCAGGATGCCGATGGACATGAGCTGCACGCCCGAGAACAGCATGATGCTGGCGGCCAGCGTGGGCCAGCCGTCCAGGTCGTTGCCGAACACCAGGGTGGAGACGGCGATCCAGATGCCGTAGGCCAGCGCGGCCAGCGAGATCAGGCCGCCCGCCAGGCTCCACATGCGCAGCGGCAGCGTGGTGAACGAGGTGAGTCCGGCCAGCGCCAGCGACCCCAGGCTGCGCAGGTTGAAGCTGGACACGCCGGCAGCGCGGTCGAGCGGCACGAAGGGCAGCGCGGCGGTCTTGAACCCCACCCAGGCATAGAGTCCCTTCATGAAGCGGTTGCGTTCCGGCAGGGCCTTCATGGCGTCTGCGCCCTTGCGGTCCATCCAGCGAAAGTCGCCCGCGTGGGGTGGAATGCGCACGCGGTTGTTGCCGGCGTTCATCAGCCGGTAGAAGACGTTGGTGCCCACGCGCTTGGCGCCGCTCTCGGCGCAGCGGTCGGCAATGACGCCGTAGACCATGTCGAAGCCCGACTGCCAGAGCGCATGCATCTGCGGCACCATCTCCAGCGGGTGCTGGAAGTCGGCGTCGATCAGCAGCACGGCATTGCCGCGCGCATGGTCGATGCCGGCGGAGAGCGCCGCCTCCTTGCCGAAGTTGCGCGACAGCGCGATGTAGCGCAGCGGCAGCTCCTGCGCCAGGCGCATCGCGACCTGGTGCGTGGCGTCGCGGCTGCCGTCGTTGACGACGACGATCTCGAAGTCGGGCGTGAGCGCCCGCACGGTCTGGGCCAGCGCGCGCAGGAAGCCGTCCAGGTTCTCGCCTTCGTTGTAGGCGGGCACCACGCAGCTCAGCCGCAGCGGCGCGCGGGGCAGCACGCCTTCGGGCGCGGCCGGGGCGAATTCGGCGTGGAAGTCGGTGTCGATCGCCGTGGACGGCGGGGAAGCCTTGGTCATCGAGTAGGTCGTGGTCCGGGTGTCGGTGAAGGCGGGGTCGGGGTCGGGCGGCAGCGCGCTTCAGGAGGAGGCGGCACAGGCGGCCGGCACGTAGGTGCGCCAGTGGATGACGAGCGGCGCGCCCGCACGGCGCTCCGGCCAGTCGATCTGCCACTGGCCTTGCTGCAGCCGCATGCCGGGCACGGCTTGCAACTGTGCCAGCATGGGCTGCTGCGGCAGGGCCAGATCGGCTTCCAGGCCGAGCCACAGCGTGCCGTGCGCCTGCAGCCGCTGCGGCGTGATCCAGGGCGAGAAGCGCTCGTCGCCGTTGATGAAGACGGAGGGGCGCCCCGGCAGCTGCGCAGCCACCAGGCCCACCAGCCAGTAGTCGCCCGCCACCGCATCGAGGGCGCATTGCGGCCCGGGCAGCACCTGCGCCTGCCAGGTGGACTGCACCTGCTGCGCCAGCGCGGCCTGTGGCCAGTCGGTGCGCGCCGGGCGCTTGCGCCAGGCGGCGCCATAGGCCAGGAAGGCGCCCGACAGCAGCGAGATCAGCACCAGCCACACGGCCAGGCCGCGCAGCAGGCGCGGCTGCAGCGCCGCCAGCCAGCGGGACGGCAGCCACGCGGCCACCAGCAAGCCGCTGAAGACCCACATGGGCACACCCCACATGTCGCGCAGGCGCAAGCCGGTGGCCAGGCCCGCCGTGGTGACGAGCAGACAGGCGCCAAGCGACACCGCCAGCAGGTAGCCGGGCATGCGGCAGTGCAGGCGCCAGCCGGCGGTGGCATCCACCGGCGCGGCGCGGCGCTCGCGCCGGCTGGTCAGCAGCGCCACCAGCACGATGACGATCAGCGGCACATGGTTGACGGCCTGCGTGGCCAGGAAGCCCAGGGCTTCGAGCCGAGGGCTGGCGCTTTCGGTGACGGCGCGGCTCTGGGCATAGGCCATGGGCAGCCATTCGGACTGGCGCAGCCAAGAGAGGTGCGGGGCGAACAGCAGCAGCATCACCGCCAGGGCCAGCCAGGGGCCGGGGGTCAGCCCCCACCGAATACTTGGTGAGCAGACCCAGGCCGGCGATCACGCCCAGCAGCGCCCACCGGCGCAGGCGCCCGTCCTGCAGCGCGGCCAGCAGGCACCAGCCCAGCGCGGCCCAGATCGGCACCTGGGCGATGTTGTGGTTGAACTCCAGCGCAGGCCGCGTGTAGTAGGCCACGCCCAGGGTCAGCAGCGCGCCGATGAGCGCCCGGTCGGGCGACATGAGCCGGCAGCCCATGCGCCACACCAGCCACAGCGCGGCGGCGATGCAGAGCTGGCTCAGCAGGAACGGGCCGACCCAGCCGAAGGCGCGGAAGAACAGCTCCAGCACCCATGGCGCGAGCGGCGGATGCTTGTAGTAGCCCCACTGCCACTCCCGGCCCCAGGACAGGCTTTCGACGACATCCAGCGGCAGGCTGGAGCTGAGCACCGGCGGCAGCAGCGACCACGCCAGGACGTACACCACGGCCACCCAGAAGATGGGCCGCAGTGGAAGGGAAAGCTGCGGCGAAGGGGCGGTCGCTTGCATCGGAAAAGGCCGGACAGGAGGAGAGGTGCGCGATTGTAAAGATGCGGGCCGCAGGCGGTGGCTGCGGTCCGGGAGCCCCCGCCGGTCGCGTTGGCGTTGGCGTTGGCTTGGCGTCAGTCGGGCCCGCCAGGAAGTGGACCGCACCTGGGCCCGCGGCGCGAGTGCGGCGCGGCTATGGCGCAGATTGGAAAAGCCGATGCCGCCCGCCCGGGCGCGGTGATAGCCTTCGCTCCCACCCCCTCACTACCCGACAGCCCCATGGATGCCATCACATTCCAGAGCCAGCTTGCCCAGGAAGGCTTCGAGCCGGCCGTTCGCGTGGAGCGCGAAGCCGACAGCCTCTGGGACGACCACACCCATCCCTTCGAAGCCAAGGCGCTGATCCTGTCGGGCGAGATCCGCATCCGGACCATGGCCGACGGCGCCGATCGCACCTACCGGGCGGGCGATGTCTTCCACCTGGCCCATGAAGAACCGCATGCCGAGTGGTACGGCCCCGAGGGTGTGGTGTACCTGGTGGGGCGGCGCAGCGCGCCCCGGCCCGCCACCCCGCCCGCCGCCTGATGATGGCGATGCGGCTGAAATTCAGGGCGTTGTCAGCCGCCAGCGCTTGATGGACAAGCGCTTGTTGCTATCAAAAAAATAGCATCAAACCAGCAGGGCCACGGCGCCCGAGAAGCTCAGGAACGCCAGCGCGGTCGACACCAGAATGATGCGGGCGATGCGCCCGTTGTGCGCCCCGAAGCGCTCGGCCAGCAGCGACACGTTGCTGGCGCTGGGCAGCGCCGCCGCCAGCACCAGCGCGGTGTGCGCGAAGGGCGTGAGCGGCAGCCCGGCGGCGATGGCGGCGTGGCCGGCCGCCCACACCAGCAGCGGGTGCAGGAACAGCTTGGCAAGGGCGATGGGCACATAGTCGCGCGGCGCCACCCGTTCGCTGGCATGGGCGACGGCCTGCATCTGCGAGCGCGCCAGCACCGCGCCGATGGTGAACAGCGCCACCGGCGAGGCCGCATCGGCCAGCAGCGCCACCGTGCGATCGACCGGGCCCGGCAGCGTGAAGCGGGCGGCGGAGGCCACCGCCCCCAGCGCGATCGCCCACGGCATGGGGTTGGTCAGCATGCCGCGCAGGGCCCGGCGCAGCGCGACCGCCACGCCGTGCGCGCCGGCGCCGTCCAGCCGCGACAGCGCGATGCACAGCGACGTGGTGAGCACCATGTCCACCAGCATGGTGAAGATGGCCGGCCCGGCCGCCGCCGTGCCCAGCAGCGCCACCAGCAGAGGCACGCCCATGAAGCCGGTGTTCGGGAAAGCCGCCACCAGGGCGCCGAAGGCCGCGTCGTTCCAGCCCAGGCGGCGCCGGCTGAGCGCCACGACACCCGCCACCATCACCAGCGCGCAGGCGATGTAGACCGCCGCGACCGCCGGGTCCAGCAGATCGGCGATGGGCGTGCGCGCGCCGAAGCGAAACAGCATGCAGGGCAGCGCGAAGAACAGCACGAAGGCATTGAGCCCGGGGATGGCCGCCTGCGGCAGCACCCCGCCGCGCGCCGCGAGGTAGCCGCAAAGCACCAGGGCGAAGAAGGGAAAGGTGATGGCAAGAATGGACAGCACGGCGGCATTGTCGCAACGCCCGGCCGCTGCGGGCGACGCCGCCGGCGGCCCGGGTGGCGGAAAGCCGCCAGGGAAGCCCTGCACGAATCACCGCGCCGTGGGCCTCTGCGGATTCGGGCAGCCTGCGGCGTTGCACATCCTCGCCACAGCCCCGCTCTGGCAGCGGTTTTCGCCTTGCAGCCCCTCCCGATCCGCAGCGCCCACTTTCCGCTCGATTCGTGCAGAGCTTCCCTGGGCCGAGGACGATCAGATCGGCAGGACCCGTTCCTGCTGCAGCGCCAGCAGGCAGGCCAGCACGCTCAGGGCTTCCAGCAGTTGCAGGCGGTTGGCCGGGTCCACCTGCAGGACGGGGACGACCCCGCCGCCGCAGCCGTCGGCGAGAGCCCTGCCGAAGGCTTCGCGCGCGGCCGCCGTCGCCGGGCAGGCGCTCAGCACCAGCGCGATGGCGGAGCCCGACTGCACCGCCGCTTCGGCCAGCAAAGCGCGGGCCAGATCGACCGCCTCCGGCGCGTTCACGTCCACCACGATGAACACGCCCACCGAGGCGGACAGCACCCAGCGGCGCACGAAGTCCAGGCGCTGGGTCCCCGGGCAGCCGCACAGCTGCAGACGATGGCCGCCGCCCAGGTCGATCTCGCCGAACTGGGGCCGGCTGGGGCTGAGCGCCCTCCCCTGCCCACCGCGCCCGGGTGTGGGCGCGTCGACGGTCGATCGCACGCTGCCGCACAGCGTCTGCAGCAGCGTGGCCATGCCCAGGCCTGTCGGGCCGACCAGCGCCACGCGCGAGATGGCTGCACTCATCGGCCGCACCCCTGGCTGCCCACCCACGACGACAGGCGCCGCGCCAAGCCAGCCGGGACCGGCCCCGGACAACCCACGACCCCACTGGCATGGGCCCGGCCACGGCGGGAGAGCGCTGCGGCGGGTGCAAGAGGTGCGGTCGGCCACGTTGTTGGCTGCGGGATCGACTGAGGAATCGACTGCTTTATCGGCTGCGCGGGAGAAGCCGATGCGGGCCGTGCCGTCGCCCAGTCAAGCGGCGATGAGACCGCCGATGAGCGCTGCAGTGCAGTGAGCGCTGCAGCCGGAGCGCAGCGGTGCGCCGGCTCCCTGGCCCTGCGGACCAGCCCGCGGCGCTGCAGTTCGGCCAGCAGGTGCAGCACGCGGGCGTGTTCCAGCCCGGCATGCCGGCCAATCTGCTCCACCGTGACGGCCTCCCGCGACAGCAGGGCGAGCGCGCGCAGGTGCGGGCCCGTGTCGTACGGCGCTCCCAGCGACGGCCAGGCGCGCAGCCGCCAGCGCTCCAGAACCGGCGATGCGGGCGGCGCGGCGGCCAGCGGCACCCGGGCACGCTGGCCGGCCTGCCAGGCCTCCCAGTCCGTCAGGAACATCGCGGCACGGTCCAGCACGTCGGCCAGGTCCGCGGCGGTATGGCCATCGCCCAGCCGCGTCAGCCAGCAGGCAGGCGGCGTCTGCTCGGGCACGGTCGGGCCGATGCAGATGACGCAAAGCGGGGGCTGCGCCCCGGCGGGAATGGTGGAAGAAGCGTCCAACAGCCAGAGCTGGGCCTGCGCGGCCTCCGCTTCGTGCCACTGGCAGGCGGCATGCAGGGATGCCAGCGTCAGCAAATGCCTGAAGCGATCGCGCGAGGTCGCACTGAGCAAGTGGGCCGCAACCGTGCGCGAAGTCGTGGGCATGGTGGGTGAACGGGGTGCGGGGAGGGCTCGATGCCTTTGCCTTTCAGTCTAAAAGCGCGGGCGCCGATGGCGACGGCCGGTTCTGCGGGAAAGCCGGCTGCCGGCCCCGTTTTGACATTCATTCACCGTCGCCGGCCAGTGCGCCCGCCAGGCCGCCCCGGCCACGCGCGGCCCCCCCCCCGGACTGGCCCGGACGCAGGCAGGCCGGCGCCGGGGGTCGATATGATGGCGCGCCCGGCTCCGGCGCCTGCCTCGGCGTGAGGGTGCCCGGCCCTTGCCGCCAGCGACGCGCTGGTGCAGCGCGTTGCGGGGCGCCTCCCTCTGCGGCTTGCACGGCGAACCCTCCGCGCCTGATCTTTCTCCCTCCAGAACCCGTTTTTTTCCATTCCATGTCCGCCGGCCTCAACCTCGCCCAGCTCCGCGCCGTTCACTACACCGACGGGCCCTGCCTGGTGCTGGCCGGTGCCGGCTCGGGCAAGACCCGCGTGATCACGATGAAGATCGGCCGGCTGATCGAGACCGGCCTCGCGCCGCGCCGCATCGCGGCCATCACCTTCACGAACAAGGCGGCGGCGGAAATGCGCGAGCGCGCGCAGCACCTGATCGGCCGGGCGGCCAAGGACGTGCTGGTGTGCACCTTCCACGCCCTGGGCGTGCGCATGGTGCGGGAAGACGGCGCCGCGCTGGGCCTGAAACCGCAGTTCAGCATCCTCGACGCCGACGACGTGACCGGCATCATCAAGGACGCGGCCGGCGGCACCACCGACATCGCCACCGCGCGCCAGTGGCAGTGGACCATCAGCGCCTGGAAGAACGCCGGGCTCAACAGCGCCGAGGCGCTCGCCCAGGCCAAGGACGACAACGAGCGCAGCATCGCGCTCATCATGCAGCGCTACGAAGAGCGCCTGACGGCCTACCAGAGCGTGGATTTCGACGACCTGATCGGCATGCCGCTGCGCCTGCTGCGCGACCACCCCGAGGTGCGCGCCAAGTGGCAGGACGCGCTCGGCCACGTGCTGGTCGACGAGTACCAGGACACCAACGCCACGCAGTACGAACTGCTCAAGCTGCTGGTGGGCGAGCGCGCGCGCTTCACGGCCGTGGGTGATGACGACCAGTCCATCTACGGCTGGCGCGGCGCCACGCTGGACAACCTGAAGAAGCTGCCGGTCGACTACCCGCAGCTGCAGGTGATCAAGCTGGAGCAGAACTACCGCTCCACCAGCGCCATCCTGCGCGCGGCCAACAACGTCATCCAGCCCAACCCGAAGCTCTACCCGAAGACGCTGTTCTCGGAACTGGGCGAGGGCGAGCCGGTGCGCGTGGTGGACGCCGACAACGAGGAGCACGAGGCCGAGCGCGCCGTGGCGCGCATCCTCAGCCTGCGTGCCTCGGTGAACCCGCAGCCGGCCTGGAAGAGCTTCGCCATCCTGTACCGCGCCAACCACCAGGCCAAGCCGTTCGAGAAGGCGCTGCGCAAGGCGAACGTGCCCTACAAGGTTTCGGGCGGCACCAGCTTCTTCGACCGGGCGGAGATCAAGGATCTGTGCGCCTGGTTCCGCCTCTGGATCAACAGCGACGACGACCCGGCCTTCCTGCGCGCGGTGACCACCCCGAAGCGCGGCATCGGCCACACCACGCTGGCCAAGCTGGGCGAGTTCTCCACGCAGCACAAGGTGAGCATGTTCGGCGCGCTGTTCAACCACATGCTGGAGGCCGTGCTGCCGCGCAAGGCGCACGAAAGCGTGCTGGAGTTCGGCCGCTACATCAACGACCTGGAATACCGCGCCCGCCGCACCCTGGGCGCGCAGGACGCCCGCGCCTTCATGACCGAATGGCTCAAGGAGATCGGCTATGAGCAGTATCTCTACGACAGCGAGGACAGCGAGACGGTGGCCGCCGCCCGCTGGAGCAACGTGCTGGAGTTCTGCGACTGGATGAGCCAGCGCGCAGGCGGGCAGATCGAGGACACCGCCGGCGCCGTGGTGGCCAAGGAAACCAAGAGCCTGCTGGAAGTGGCGCAGACCATCGCGCTCCTGTCCACCATCAGCGAACGCGAGAAGGACGAAGACCTGGTGACGCTCTCGACCCTGCACGCCTCCAAAGGCCTGGAATGGCCGCACGTGATGCTGGTGGGCGTGACCGAAGGCATGCTGCCCTTCAAGCTGGACGACAACGAAGGCCGGGCGACCACGGTGAGCGACGAGACCGTGCAGCGGCTGCAGGAAGAGCGCCGCCTGATGTACGTGGGCATCACCCGCGCCCAGCGCAGCCTGGCCGTCAGCTGGACCAAGCGCCGCAAGAAGGGCCGCGAGATGGTGGCCGCCCAGCCCAGCCGTTTCATTGCCGAAATGGGGCTGGACAAGAACACCGCCCGGGAAGACCCGCGCGAGAAGCTGCGCGCGCTGCGTGCCGAATTCGCCGCGCGCAAAGCCCAGCCGGCCGCCGGCGCTTGAGGCGCGCGAAGCGTTTGCTATAATTTTGATAGCTATACGCGCTTTATTCATGGGCGCGACAGGCATTTTTGGCTTAAAAACATCAGTCCCTACCGCGCGCTCCGCCAGGCGGGCCGCGCAGCGATACTCTTCCCCTGCCGCCAGCATCACCCGCGCACCATGCCCTCTGCCCCCGCTTCCTCTTCTTCCCGCCGCCTGCCGGCAACCCGCCTGACCGCCCTGGCGCTGGCGCTGTGCGCACCTGCCGGCGCCGCCTGGGCGCAGGCGGGCTCAGCCCAGAACGCCGCCGGCCCGGGCAGCGACGCGGCCTGGCGCCGCTGCTCCGCCATGACCGGCGACAGCAACGCACGCCTCGCCTGCTTCGACCAGTGGGCCGGCCAGCAATCGTGGCAGGCGCCCGCCGCCAGCGCCGCCGCGCAGCCGCCTGCCGATGGCAATGCACCGCCCAAGCCGGTCGATGCCACGCTGCCCGCCACCCGCGTGATCGAAGTCGCGCAGACCGACGGCTGCCGCGACGCGCAGTACAGCACCCTGTCGCGCTTCTGGGAGCTGGAAACCGGCAGCGACTGCGGCACCTTCCGCTTCCGCGGCTACCGGCCCATCAGCGTGTCGGTGGTCAAGGGCAGCAACGTGAACCGCCAGCCCACCTCCGATGCGCCCGACCACAACGCGCTCACCGCCGTGGACTACCGCACAACCGAGATGCGCGTGCAGCTGTCGGTGCGCACCAAGCTCGCCCAGGGCCTGCTGACGCAGGGCCACCCCACGCAGACCGATTCGCTCTGGGTGGGCTACACCCAGCAGTCATACTGGCAGCTGTTCAGCCCCGACATCTCGCGCCCCTTCCGCGCCACCGACCACGAGCCGGAAGTGATGTACGTCTACCCCACCGACGCCAAGCTGCCGTTCGGCTGGCGCTGGCGCTACACCGGCCTGGGTCTGGTGCACCAGTCCAACGGCCAGAGCCTGCCGCTGTCGCGCAGCTGGAACCGCGTCTACCTGATGAGCGGCATGGAGCTGGACGACCGCTGGACGGTGACCGGCCGCGTCTGGAAGCGCCTGAACGAAGGCGCGGACAGCGACGACAACCCCGGCATCAGCAACTACCTGGGCCGCGGCGAGATGACCGTGTCGTGGAACCGCGACCGCAACAACACCTTCATCTTCACGGGCCGGCATTCGCTGGGCTCGGCGCACCGGGGCTCGGCGCGCTTCGAGTGGATGCAGACGCTGGGCCAGAACCTCGGCGCGGGCAAGAGCAACCTGCGCCTGCACACGGCGCTCTTCAGCGGCTATGGCGACACCATGACCGACTACAACCGCAAGCGCACGGTGTTCAGCGTGGGCCTGAGCCTGGTCGATTTCTGATCCGGCGGCCAGGCGCCCGCGCGGGCGCCGGGCTCGAGCGACGGCCCCAAGCCTGGGCCTTCGCGGCCCGCGCGGCTGCAGCGGCCCTGCATCACAACCCGTTACCCTTTGCCCGCCCCGATGCCTTGAAGCTGCCCCACGGCACCGACACAATGCAGCAGCCCGGCAGGCACACGGCGCGCCACGCTCAGCTCCTGGAATAAGAGCGGTTTTCTTCCCGTTTTCTCCGCCATTGCCGGCCACGAGCCCCCTCGAAAATGCCGCTCGGAGGACGAACACCATGGACATGCAATACCAGCTCAAGTCGGGCAGCTACTACCTGTACGACATGCGCGATGCGCCCAGCGCCGTCACGGGCGAGCGGCGGTTCAAGCTCAAGACCGACACCGTGGCCATCGCCTTCGATGCCCACACGGGCGAAGTGCACCAGCACGGCAGCCCCACGCGCATCCAGTCGTGGGCCAGCAACACGCGCCGCCGCCTGCGCGCGGCCGGTGCGGTCGAAGCCGCCAACGACATCGTGGTCGTGTCGGGGCCGCTGCCGGTGGACGAACTGAACAAGTGCCTCTGGATCAACGGCTACTGCCGCCGCATGTTCAAGCGGCTGGCCAGCCTGCCGCACGGCAAGCTGCAGCGCACGGCCGAGCCTTTCCGCAAGGCGGCCTGAGAACAACACTGCAAGCGCTGCGGCAGACACAGAGAGACGCAAAAGGCCAGACCCCTGCTCGGGCGATCCGGCACCTTTCGGCGGTCTTCACCCCCGCCGCCCCCCGCCCGCCCGCCCGCCAACGCCTCAAAGGCCGCCGCGGTCTGCGATCACCTCCGCCGACAAGGCC
>Ga0308157_10008490_pt1 | contig 11664 bp, 15 predicted proteins | sample PhyBR1_FD_201035 | JGI IMG/M metagenome (GOLD analysis project Ga0308157, IMG submission 201035) | Phyllosphere microbial communities from UC Gill Tract Community Farm, Albany, California, United States - DLSLB.R1 | ecosystem: Host-associated > Plants > Phyllosphere > Unclassified | place: USA...
GCCGATGCGGTGCTTGACGGTGACGTCGATCGAGACGGCGTCGCGCATCGCCTTGACGCAATCGGCCACCAGTTGCGGCTCGTTCATCAGGCAGGCGCCAAAAGAACCCTTCTGCACGCGCTCGGATGGGCAGCCGCAGTTCAGGTTGATCTCGTCGTAGCCCCACTGCTCACCGAGCTTCGCACTCTTGGCCAGATCGCCGGGGTCGCTGCCGCCCAGTTGCAGGGCGATGGGATGCTCGATGTCGTCGAAGCGCAGGTGACGCTCGGCGTCACCATAGACCAACGCGCCGGTGTTGACCATCTCGGTGTAGAGCCAGGTGTGGCGGGTGATCTGCCGGTGGAAGACGCGGCAATGGCGGTCGGTCCAATCCATCATGGGAGCCACCGACAGTAACCTCTTGTTTTTAATGGTTTTTTTATCGTTCATTTCGGCTGTGTGCAGCGTTTAGTGCACACGTAGTGCACACGGTTGGGGTCGATTCGGTCATAATCGGGGCATAGGTCAACGCACATAGATTGCACACAATGGCTACATTCACAGAACTAGCGAGCGGCAAATGGCGTGCACAGGTACGCAAAGGGGGCGTCTATCGCGGCGAAACATTCACTCTTAAACGCGATGCGCAAGCATGGGCAAGACAGATTGAAGTTCAGGTCCAGCACATTATAACTACTGGATACCAGCCCGTGCCTGAGCGTTATACGGTCGCAGACCTGATCGACGACTACGGGAGGTCTGTGAAGATGACAGGCAAGACCAAGATTGCGACACACGCTATGCTCAAGCGTGAACTTGGTACGATCTTGCTGAAACGCTTCAACATCGTTCATCTCCGTGATTTCACTGACCGAAGGCTAGCTGCTGGCGCTGGCGGCGTCACCATCGCTTGTGACCTGTCATTTCTTGGCACGATCTTGAAATGGGGCAAGCACTCTCGGCAGATGGACATACCAACAACTCTTACGACTGATGCACGCCGAAATTTGGCAGCACTCAAGGTTCGGGTACGTAGTGCCGAGCGTGACAGGGAGCCAACGGAGGCAGAACTCAAAATGCTATTCGACCATTGGAACGGCAACACGCGTCAGCGAATCCCGATGCCGCTGCTGTGCTCGTTTGCATTGGCCACCACCATGCGGCAGGAGGAAATCTGTTCCATTCTGATTGAAGATGTAGACAAGCAAAAGCGCAGCGTCATCATCAAAGACAGGAAAGACCCTGTACGCAAGGAAGGCAATCATCAGACGGTGCCGCTTTTAGATAAGGCATGGACATTGATCGAGCCGATCCTACGCGACCGGACTTCAGGCCGAGTCTTTCCCTACGAAGCGAGCAGCGTTAGCACCGCGTTCACCCGTGCGTGCAAGAAGCTGAAAATCGTTGACCTCCACTTCCACGACCTACGGCACAAGGCTACTAGCGACCTCTTCCGCCTCGGCCTCACGATCCCGCAGGTTTCACTTTTCACCGGGCACAAAACGTGGACCCAACTTCGGCGATACACCCACACGACCGCAGAGGACGTTCACAGTGCCGTGCTGGAACTGAACAACAGAAAACAGGTGACGAAATGAGCAAGAAGCTCGACCCCGAAGACCCAGCAGCGATTGACCGATGGACCCGTGACTACTTCAAGATCAAGGATGAAGAGACTACAGACGGGTATCTCCTACGCACCGGCGTCCTTGCCGACACACCTGATGGACAAGCAAAACGTCTGCGTATGGCCTACGATTGGATCAAGCCACAGGCCACGGCACCATCACAGCCTGCAATCGACCAAATGAAAGCAATCCTGGACAAGTACGAAGACAGCAGACTCGTGAAGGGTGAGCCACCTTGGCAACTTGGTCAAACGCTCGCGCTCCCACAAGGACGTAGGCCCACTGTAATACCCTCCCGTCCAACGGAGTTAGACGCGGTGCGACTTGAACAAGGCCAAATATTGTTTGAGCAAGCCAAGGCGCTTCATCGGCTGCAACCAGCCGTGATGGCGCAGGAGCGGCATAGGCAGTCCCAAAGCGAACGAGCATCTCAACTGCGTGCGAAGAACGAAGTCCAAGCCAAGCTCATCGCAAAGATTTACTGGGACAGCAAAGAAGCTGGGACGAGCTATGGGGAAGTGAAACGGCTCGCCGCTCAGTACGAGATTTCTCCGGGTACAGTCCGCTCCTACGCGGCGAAATACAAACCTGACTCAATTGCGTAGTTGCCGGGGCTAATGCGCAATCGTGTCGTAAAGTTTGGCCTTCACAGCAAACGGAGGACAAACAGATGTCAGCAACGATGAACACCAGCACCAACCCAGACCTCGGCACCCTTGCCCGTCTGGTTGGATGCCTCGACGAACACGGCTTCGCAACGCTGGCCGGAGTAAAGATTTCAACTTTGGACGCGTGGCGGAAACGAGGACAAGGGCCAAACTACGCATTGGTAGGCTGTAACTACCTGTACCCGCTTGAGGCTGTGCAGCAGTTCATCACCACGAAGGTCCGGGCAAGAAGCGGCATCATGCCTCGTAATATGATGGCCTAATCAACACTGGCCCACACTGGCAAGCGCGATTCTAGTTAAAGAACTCGGCCCGATTCAATTTTTAATACAGCCCGCGGAAATCAACTCCATTGCAGGAATGGTAGCGTTTTCTATGCGCTAGCGTGACGAAGCAGCATTGATTTACAGTTACAAATAGTAATAAATGCCATGTACTTGACAGTATTGGCAAAATGTGATATGCTCCGCTTGTTGTCGAGCGGCACGTCTAATTTTTACGCTCTTCTACAGAGATAATAGTATCTCAAAATTTTACTTTTTACAAGGAGTTTTAATGCACGAAAAACGAGCTACACCCGCCTTCCACGGAAGGCTTCGACAGCCAGAATTTTATGAAGCTGCCGTGACGATCATCAAACAGCATCGCCGACTAATGACGCTGCGTGAAGTGGCCGGAAAGCTGAACGCTGCCAGCCTTACGACACCGACCGGATTGAGTTGGAATCGAGCCAGACTGGCAAACTTCATCATCGGTAATAGTATTTAATCAATCAAAGGGATAATTATGACAAAAGTAAAAACAACATCAGCAGTAAAACCAGCGGAAATCGAAATCGTCGGGCAAATTTCTTCAGTGTTGGCGGAGGCAAGCGTATTAGTCCGATTGGGGTATCGGTTCTGCCCCATTCGAACGCCTGAAATCTTCGGAGTTTCTGGAAACATCTTCGTTGTACTTGTACAAGGCGACCCGGAGCAGGAGTACGTTGATAGCGCCGTCAAAGCTATGGATGCCGCTTTGTCGCTGGAAAACCATAAGAAGCTGGATGAAGAAGCTCGTGCTGCTGCCGCAGATAAGGAACTGGCAGAACGAGCAGCAAAGGAAGCAGCCCGTGCGGTAATCGAAGCCCAGATTTCAAGCCAGCAGGAATCGCTTCGTCAGCTTCAGGCATCGCTCGCAGCACAGTAATATCCTGCATTACCGCTGCCCGGTAACAGGGTACGCAGTCCCGGCCACCCGGCCAAGAGCATTACCATCCAGACGTTAGAACTAATCGTTTCACCCAATTGGGTTGTCACGTCTGTTGTCACGTCTGGATATTAACCAAATGAGGAAATTATGAGCAATAAATTAGGACGTTCTGAGAGCGTTGCGTTGTCACCGGGAGAAAATCATGGACACTAAACCTGTTTCCATTCCTTATACGAATCGCCAGCGAATTACAGCAGGCAATGGGATCGTACTTGAGCGTCAATATGTATTCATGCCGCCTGAGTCTTGGGCTGCACTACAACGTATTTGCCATGCTTTGCACCTATCCGGTAGCCAAGTAATTCAGCAGCTTATTTCAACCGCCGATCTAGGCAAGCAAAAGGACGATACCAATGAATCAAGAAGCACCTACAAGTAAGACGACACCAAAGATCGCTGTCGCTAGTTACGCCAAATATCTGTCGTCGCTATCCCTTTGTGTGGACTACGCTGTAAATCCGCCTCAAATGTTCTTTTCGAATACGAAGCAATCCGCTTCTATCGAAACTATTACATCGAAGTGGAGTCAATGGGCAAGCGCCAACAAAATTTGGATTGATACGACAGAAACGTACGCCGACTTCAAAGCGAAACTCCAAGCCCGTGTTAAGGCCAAGCTGCCGCATGTGTTTGGGTGTGCGTTCAAGCCAGTAACGGACCGGTTCTTCGAGGCACAGGCAGGTGTGACTAAAGCGAACACGTTCGTACCGTTTCTACCTGAGAAGACGTCTGACGCACCGCAAGTCCTGATGGAATACTTTGAGCGACTTTTTCCAAACGACGACGACCGCTGCCACGTGCTGCAATTCCTTGGCCATGCGTTCCAATACCCATTAGTGCGCCCTATGCACGCGCTAATGGTTACAGGGGTACAGGGTAACGGGAAATCGACGATGCCAACGGTACTACGCAAGGCATTAGGAGATAAACACGTCTTTGACGATAACAGTTACAGCAGCGCATTCAAAGAATTCTCTGCTCACCTGCCGGATAACATGTTCGTTGTATTTGATGATGCAAAAGCCGACCGGAATACGCACAGTCGCTTGAAGCTGGAAATATCCCGGAAAAGTCAATCTGTGAACGTCAAATATCAAACTCACCCGGAACAACGCGATGTGTATGCCCGTGTCATCGTCCTAAGCAATAGTCGGACGCCAATGGTGATGGATAACTGCCGACGTTTTTACGCAACTGAGTTTTCGACGCATGCAAACATTCATAATCCTGATGGCGATAAGGCAAATACCGATGCGTTCTTTGATCGCTTCTTTGAATGGTTTGATACGCCGGAAGCCGCAGCACAGTTGCGTCAATTTTTCTTGTCAATTGAACTCAAGGGGGAAAAGCAGTTTAACCCATTCAGCATTCCGCAGACCCCAACCTTGCTTGAAATGATTGATGCCGGCCGTAGTGCACTAGGAACACTGATTGAAGGTTATATTTCCGACCTGCCTTGTTTTCACATGGACCAATTATTCTCGCACTTGAAAGCCAACAACGTTGCGTATCCCAACGTAGAGGCTGTGGTGAAGATACTCGCAGAATTCGGCTACAGTTCGAAGCGTCGGTTTGTGAATGGCTGCGGCCCAAATCAAATCAATATTTGGGTTCCACCAGCACCACCGGGCAAGAGGAAAACCCGCCAAGTTACAGAAGCAGAAGCGATGGAAATCGCAGCCGGCCTTACTTTCTAAAGACAGTAATGCAAACAAAGTGCAAGGATAATGCACCGGTAATGCAAATTACTGTGAGGTCGAAAGCCAGTATCCATGCGGGTGTCAGGAGGGTTGCTGACGATAATGCAGATAATGCAGAATTAAAAGCACCCTTCTATTTTTATGTAATACACTAATTTCGAAGAAAGGTAACACACATGGCATATCTTACGCCAGAACAAACCGCAGCAGCAATCCTGATCCCTCTAGGATTTATCCTTGTTAACAAGACGTTTCTACCGTACAGCTTCACGGACAAGGAAGGGACGACCTTCAACGCGATGGCTGACTTCTACCACGCGGAGCTTGATCTTTGGGTTGAAATCAAATGTGGGCACCTGAATGGCAAGACCAGCGTAGCGAACGCTAAACGAGCGTATGAACGCCTGGACCCTGTAAAGCTTGCCCGTTACGCCAGCCATTGCCAAATCACGACCCAGTGGAACCACTCAAGCGTCAAGCACGCTCTTGTGCAGTCCGCTATCGGTGCACCGCAGTATGCAATTGTCTTCACAAAGCAGCCTGACGAAGAAACGCTTGCACGCATTGTGAAACAGGGAATCCAAGCCTACAGCCTTGACCGGTTTGCAGCTATCATCGGGTTGCAGCTAGCTTGTAAGGCCATTGAATAAGCTGATCTGAGCACCAAAAAACGAAATCTTGACTAACGGAATTTTCTGCTTGATACTGTGCATACATACAGCAAGTTCGCCGAAGAGCAGACGAAGCCAAGTTTTAAAATCGGGAGAGATAGTACAGGGAGGCAGTTATGTCTCTCTGTCACTGTAACGGAATACCTGTTGCGCATTTCGCGCTTCAGAAATCTTGGAGTTTTTCTTGAACTCCATCTCGTAAAAGGCAAGGCTATGTACTTCACTATCTACCGTGACGGTCAAAACCAGTATCGCTGGAATCTGAAAAGCGATAACCACGAACCTATCGCCAGTGGCGAAAGCTATCTACAAAAGGCGAGCGTCTTGCACGCTGTGGGCTTGGTAAATGGGAACAATGGCTACCGTGTTGTCGACAAGACCTTGACTCTTGGGATACTCAACCCCCTTCTAGGGGTACCAACACCGCTACCTGTTTTTGGACTTGGGCTGCATGTCACATCACCAATGTGGCCTGCTACAACGTCCTTCGCTGATCCTCGACTCGGTGGGTTAGCTGGCATTCCACGCTGATCAAGCCTGAGATTAGCGTAATGGCGGGCATCACCCGGTGCCTGCTGATTGGCCCGCCGTGCTGAGCCGCCTTATAGGGTGTGGCAAAAAGCTTAGAATCCGTAGTATTTCTGGATCGCCGTCGCCAGCAAGCTACCCGCTGCTCCAATAGAGACATCCCATGAGTTATCAATAGCTTTGCCGACCATGCGTCTCATCCAGCCATCCACAGCAGGCCCAACTTGTCCCGCCACAGTAGGAACCGGGTCTTCTCCCAACGCAGTGTCGAGCGCATCTATGTCAGCCTGCGTTACCTTATGCCTTCGGAGTTCGTCAACGAGTGCTGCTTTGTCATTCTTGATTGTCGTATTTGTCACTTGTTGATTGTTGTGACTACCGACCACGATCGTCGTGTTATCACCAAATACTGACCTACCAAATATGCCTTCAACGTCTAGGTTAGTTGCCATGGCCCTGATGTCCTCCTCTGGTACTGTTGTCCCGAACTCCCCGCGTAGCTCCAGAATAAAATCTAGCAACCGGGAGCGCACCTCAATCAAAATTTGACGTAACTGGCCGATGGCAATGTGTGAATACGAGCCCTCAACGTAATAGCCGCCTGTGTACTGCTTACTCAGCACCCTGTCCACGTGGGGGCCGTACTGCTTCGACATCGCGGATTCAGGAGTGGAACCCTCAAGAGTTTTTTCAAGCACGCCAACGGCTTGACCAATCCTAGCCACTTCGAAGATGTCGCCATACTCTTCGCGAAGATGCGAGACGAGCAGAACACGCTGCGGATAGATGTAGTGCCCATTAGTGACCGTCCCGTAAACTCGGGAAGATACTTTTCTGTATGGAGGAAGCTCGGCATTATAGGCATACCCCGCTAGCTCGTTGTTGACCCACCCGACAAGTTCTTTATGACCTAGTTCGTGTAACAACACCTTGGTCTTGAGCAGCGCCTCGTTTAATGAACCGTCATCTTTGATCAACAGGCTGACGATATCGTTTAGTAGTTTCATTGCGGCTCTACGGCTGTCAGGGACGTCAGTATAGTCCAGCGCTCTGATCCGCACCAGCTTGGTCTAGCCACAATGGTGAACTGTCTTTGCCGAACATGCAACATTGAAGTTGTCCAACAAGGCATACATTCCAGTCAACCCCGCCAGCACATCGCTAGCCCGGAAGCTACCTGTCCAAGAAGTATAAAACTAGATTTTTTGGACGGATTCCAAAAAGTTCTATATACTTGAACAACACATTAAGCAAAGGGGTAGGCGATGAGCACAGGTCAGACGGTCGGATATGTACGCGTTAGTTCAGTCGGTCAAAACACGGCACGCCAACTTGACGGCTTGACGCTGGATCAGGTCTTTACCGACAAGTGCAGCGGCAGCGACACGAACCGTCCTGCCTTGAAAGCGATGCTGAACCACGTTCGTCGGGGCGACACTGTTGTTGTGCATGAGATTAGCCGTCTTGCCCGTAACACTGCCGACTTGCTGTCGCTGGTACAGCAGTTGAACGACAAGGGTGTAACGATCAAGTTCGTAAAAGAGGACATGACTTTCGTGCGTACAGAAGTCGATGCTAACGGAAAGCTGCTGAAGCCGAATCCAATGAACTTGATGCTGCTGACGATCATCGGTGCGGTGTCAGCATTTGAACTTGCACTAATCAACGAGCGCCGTATTGAAGGCCAAGCCAAAGCACGCGAAGCGGGCAAGCACATGGGCCGTCATGCGAAGCTCACCCCGGAACAAGTTACTACCATCCGTGCGCGTGCCGCTGCTGGTGAAAGCAAGACCGAATTAGCGGGAGAGTTCGGTGTCAGCCGGGCAACACTGTACGCCACGCTTAAACTCGGCGTGTGAAGTCCCTACGCTAGTTCGATGCTCATACCCTACCTGCCAGCAGCCCTTTCTGTGGGTTGCTAATTGCCTTCACCGTCTTTCGACTTCAGCCACTCTAGCTGTCTCAAGGCGGCAACCAGCTTTTCAGCCCCGCTGACAAATCCTCTGGTGTTGTCGTACAGGACATCCGCATCGTTGTAATGCCGTTGCACAAGCTGCATGACACCCCGAAGGGCAAACAACGCCGTTTCCACATCCTGCCGACTGCCCGCACTGGCCTCTACCAACGCCGGATTGGTAGCGTATCCGTGATCTTGATGTGCAATACGTTTGTCGCGGTGATCCTTAGCGAATTTGGCCGAAGTGACTGCATCGTTGCAAGCCTGCTCGACGCCACTCTTCAGCGCCACATCATTGATAAGCGGAAGAAGAGAGTACAGAGTAAGGTTCTTATCCCGCCCGCCACGACCGAAAGCTGGATCGAGCATGCGGCAAATGCCAAGCAACACGCTGTCCCATAGCTTATCCTGCAAGATCTTGAAGAACAGCCCGGACGTACGGTTCAGCACTTCCACTGTGCCTGCATCGGCATAGAGTTGGCGGTACTGCGCCCACACTACGTGAAGCTCGAAAAGCTGGGTGTGTAAGATCGCAACCGCTTCGTGTAGCCCCGGCTCCATTGGCACAATCCGTTGCGCACCGTTGTCACTAGATTCCAGCATAGAGACCACCTGTAGAAGTTGTTTGCTCAATCCTACATCGCCATGGATAGGCATGACCGCCGCGATATACTGATCCGTCAAACCGACGCTAACGGGGTAGCGGCATGCAGGTGCGAATCGTAAAAATGCGGAATCGTGGTATTGAAATAGACAGGCGTATCCTCCGCGATGCAGCAGGAACACGCGGTCAGCTTCTCGTACAAGACAATTACGGATCAAGGGCGTCACCGCCCAACCAAGGTAGCACGCCTGCTACAGGGTGAACTTCAACGGGCTGAGCTTAAAGACGTACGGCTTGTGTGGTTGAATGAAGGCCGAATGACTTTGTCCGGCTACGAACAGATCGACAACGAAGTGGGGCAACCAGTCGAATACCGTCAATCCTGGCTCGTGATGCTTGATACTGGACCCGTCATTCCAGAGCTAGGCAAACGCAAGGTAAGCCCAAGCGCATGACACCTCGTAGGACGCACCATAACGGCCTATGGGCGCATCCCTGCCCAGTTGTCAACAACTATGCCTCCTCACCAGTGCGCCTCTCACGCCCGCTAAAAGCTTGGTGTATATTTTAGAAACGTTTCTATAAATAAACATCTACGCCACTTTCTGTATTAACAAGCGAAGTCGCTGCCCGGACTTTTCCAACCTGACCCGGTAGATATTCGTGGCAGAGAGAAGCACTTACGCTGTAAGTAAGGGCACGTTCAACCAGACGTTCGTTACCTCTTTTTTACAAATTGGGGGCGACTTCGTTCTGCCGTCGATCTAAATTTTTATTTTATTTTATTTTGACATTCTAATGAACTGGCTTACTTATCCTGCAACAGAAAACCAGACGATAAAAACGAACAAGTTAAATAACAAAAAACCCAACGAGACAACGATAGCAGAGAAACAACCTGCAATCCCGCTAAATATAAGCACCAGATACCACGGTAGCGAATTTAATGCCTCGTTGCCCGTGCCAGTATTCTTACGGTCGAACCCAAGTAAGCGTTGAGCAATATAGGCGCTTTGCAAGACATTCAAAATGAATAGTACAGTGGCGACTGCAAGGCAAATCCAAGCATTGAGTTCCCACGCCCCTCCACGTGGCCCGGAGAACAGTATCGGGGGTGGACTGGCTTTACCACTGCTGAACCAGTGAGCCATCGCGGCAAGACCGCCAATAATTGCATAATTACGGAAATTATCGAATACCAACTTTAACGATAATTCCTTTTCAGGCAACAGAAACCGCCTGAATCCGTGCGTTTCACCATCAGACATTCTAGGGCTGCTTTCCTACATTAAGATTCGATCCAGCCAACTAATTCTGGGAGTCACGTCTCGCTATGGCATCTTTCGCAGATTCGGGAAGCGATTCGTACATTGCTTCTATCTCCCTTGGGCGTGCGATTCGATCCTCAACGATGTAGTTGACCATGGCAAAGAGTTGCTTTGCAATTTCCGGAGAGTCGTTCAATTCGATTTCTCCTGGATGGACGGCATTATTCCCAACTACGCGACAGTAATCTAGAGCCTTCTGGATCACAGGTGGAAGACCCTTTTTTACAAGGGACTTAATATCGTCATTAATATTCTTGCCAGATTCGCCAAGCGATTTCATAAGTTTTTGAATTACCAGTCGCATCAATGCAGCCGCTGCCTTAGGCGATGCCGCGACAATGTTACGGGCTTCTTCGTAATCTGCTTTGCAGTCTTCTGGCAAAAGCTCATGCGCAAGTGGTGCGGTTGATGATGCAGGAACTACTTGTTTGCCATCAAACCAGAATGACGCTTCCTTACATTTAGAACAGGTACACCGATCAAAGCCCTGAACTGTGGCGAACCCGCCAGACGGGTTCCTTACCAGCAGCGTTGTCCAGCGTTGAGCCGCGTAGACATCGCAGTAAATGCAGTTGAACTCGGAGCCATTATGCTCAGGTGGGAAGTAGTTAGCCATGTCACCAAAAGTAAACTAAAGTTTCTAACTATACACTGCTCTTGGCACCAAGGCTAAGAAGAACAAGCGAGCTTTGCTTCCATGTAACAGCAGCAAGGAGCCGGGGAATCTGATTTGCACACAAGATGCACACAACTTCGTATACAGCCCTTACCTACAGGCTTTTCGGTCCAGTCCATCATGGGGGCAACCGACAGGCGGCGGGATGGCGGGACGATGGCAGTAGCAGCCGGAATGGTCGAAGGAGTGCTCATGCTGGAGGGTGTGGTCGCCTGGGAGCAGGCGATGAATACTGTCGAAAACGCGCCATCATAAGCCAAAGCTGTTTGCGGTGCATGCATGCAGCCGGATCGGTTGTAGCAAAAGCCACGGTGCAACAAAGCCAAACTTGAGAGAAGATGCCGTCGGGTTGGTTTCCGATTTCAGGTCGCGTGCCAAGGGTGGGCAGTGCTGTGCAAGCGCTGAGGGCTGAGGGCTGACATGGTCAGGTTGAGGTTGTGTCTGAATGTCAGACCTGAGGTGGTCCGGATATTCTGGACAGTCATTTAGGCACATAGAGTGCGGCTTCGACGGCGGCAGGCGTTTGATAGCCTAAGGTTTGATGTAACCGCTGCTGATTGTAATACGTTTCGATATAGTCGCCGACCACTGCCTTGCCTTCATCCCTGGATGAAAAAAGTCGATCGTGCATTGCTTCGTTTTTCAAGTTTGAAAAAAAGCTTTCTGCGACAGCG
>Ga0308157_10008491_pt1 | contig 11664 bp, 10 predicted proteins | sample PhyBR1_FD_201035 | JGI IMG/M metagenome (GOLD analysis project Ga0308157, IMG submission 201035) | Phyllosphere microbial communities from UC Gill Tract Community Farm, Albany, California, United States - DLSLB.R1 | ecosystem: Host-associated > Plants > Phyllosphere > Unclassified | place: USA...
GCAATGGCAAGTGTAATTGCTAAATTCGGTTATAAGATTGATTTCCGTAACAAAGGAGATATTTCTAAGTCTTTGAATGCACTGATGGAAGAAGTAAACGGAAAAAAAGAACAAAACTTAATTGATACTCTTGCCATTAGAAGTATGAGTAAAGCCAAATATTCGACAGATAACATTGGTCATTACGGTTTAGCTTTTGATTATTACAGCCATTTTACATCGCCAATTCGTCGTTATCCGGACGTAATGGTACACCGTTTACTGCAGTATTATCTTGATGGAGGCGCTTCTGTAGACGAAGAAACATACGAAACAAAAAGTCTTCATTGTTCAAACATGGAAAGTTTAGCAACAAATGCTGAAAGAGATAGTATCAAATACATGCAGGTTAAATACATGCAGGATCACCAGGATGAAGAGTTTCTTGGTGTTATTTCCGGTGTTACCGAATGGGGAATTTACGTTGAAATTGTTTCTAATAAATGCGAAGGAATGGTAAGAATCAGAGAAATCAAAGATGATTATTATACTTTCGATGAAAAGCAATATGCACTTGTAGGAGCTACTTCAGACAGTATATTGCAATTAGGGGATGAAATTTACGTTAAAGTAAAAAATGCAGATTTAGTTAAAAAACAACTGGATTTCCATTTTTTACGACGAGCAGAATAAGTTGTTAAATTTAAAAATTTAAAGAAATGAAAAAATTAATTATAATTGCAGTTGTTTTATTTTTCCAAATGTCTTTTGGTCAGGTTACCAAAACATTAGGAGATTTTGATACCGTTAAAGTTTACGATAAATTACATGTAAAATTAGTTCAGTCATCTGAAAATAAATTGGTTATAAAAGGAGCAAGGGAAGCAGAATTAGAAGCTGTTAATAAAAATGGTATTCTAAAAATAAGAATGCCATTTCCAAAACTTTTGTCCGGCGAGGATTTAGAAGTTACTTTGTATTACAAGCATATTGAGCTTATTGATGTTAATGAAGGAGCAATTGTTACAAGTTCAGAAACTATAAAAGCAACAAGTTTTAAAGTAAGTGCTCAGGAAGGTGGAAAAATTAATGTAGATTTGGAGGTTGAAAAACTTAAGGTAAGTTCAGTTTCCGGAGGAGAAATTACTTTAGCCGGAAAAGCTTCGAACCAGGTGGCAAGTTTAGGTGCAGGAGGTTATTTATTAGCAAGTAAATTAGAAACCTCTCAGACCACAGTAAGCGTTTCTGCGGGAGGAAAAGCTGATGTAAATGCTTCAACACTTGTTGATGCAAAAGTAAGCGCAGGAGGCTCTATTTACATTTATGGGAAACCTAAACAAATTAACCAAAAAACAGTTTTTGGAGGTAAAATAGAAGAAGTAAAATAATATTGAATGATAAATGATATTCTGGCTGGGCTGCCATGGGGGCTTGTTCTGAGCTTTATGGTGGGTCCAGTATTTTTTGTTTTATTAGAAACCAGTATTACCAAAGGTTTTAGATCTGCAATTGTCTTTGATCTTGGAGTAGTATTAGGTGATATTTTTTTTATAGCAATTGCCTATTTAGGAAGTTACAGGTTAATTTCAAGTTTAAAGGATGATCCTGCTCTTTTTATTTTTGGCGGTATTATTATGTTGTCTTATGGTATTATTTCATTTGTAAAATTAAAAAAAGTAGAAAAAATCAATGATGAAGAAATTGATCGGGATATTTTAAAAAGAAATTATGGCAGTTTATTTGTAAAAGGCTTTTTACTGAACGTTATTAACATTGGAGTTCTTGGTTTCTGGCTTGCAGTCATCATTTCTGTCGGACCAAAATTAGAAATGCAAAACTCAAGAATGATTACTTTTTTTACTTCTGTAATCATAACATATTTATTGGTTGACTGTCTTAAAATCATATTGGCCAAGCAATTAAAATCTAAAATGACACCTGTGAATATTCTTAAAATTAAAAAAGGAATCAGTATTGTTTTAATGGTTTTTGGTGTAGTATTAATTACTCAGGGATGGTTTCCAAAAGAAAAAGAAATGATGAAAAATGCTTTTGAAAGGATAGAAAAATAAGAGTTGTTAATAACTCAAAATACAAATAGAACCTCTGAATTTCAGAGGTTTTTTGTGTTTATAAGTTTGATTTTTTGATAGGTTTGTCATTTCGATGCAAAGAAACCAGAGCTATAACGAACAGGCTAAGCAAATCACACTAGAAACTCCACAAAGAATATCTACAATCTTTGTCAAATTCCGCTTTTGATTTCTCCTCTGTTGAATGACAAGATTGCGAAAATAAAAGTACAAAAAATACACATATTACTTTATCTCTTTTGGAAGGATTGTACGGATTCGATCCAAAACCTTTAATTAATTTCTCTAAAAATTAATCATAAAAAACTCCATGTTTCCTTTAAGATTTTAGAGACATCGTCCGGATTTAAACCCATATCTTTAATTAATTTTTTCTAAAAATTAGAAATAAAAAAACTCCACGTTTCCTTGAAAATTTTGAGTCATCGTCCGGATTCGAACTATCTCTTTAATTAATTTTTCTTAAAAATTAGAAATAAAAAAACCTCCAAGTTTCCTTGAAGATTTTAAGTCATCGTCCAGATTCGAACTATCTCTTAATTAATTTTTCTTAAAAATTAGACATAAAAAAAACCTCCAAGTTTCCTTGAAGGTTTTGAGGCATCGTCCGGATTCGAACCGGAGTAGGAGCTTTTGCAGAGCCCAGCCTAGCCGCTCGGCCACGACGCCATTGCTTGAACGGATGGCAAAAGTAACTAAAATCTTTAAAATTAAAAAGTTTCGAATAAAGTATTTTGAAAAAATACGGTTTTAACCTAAAGAATTACTTTCTGATTTCCGTCATTTTTATGGTAACTGATTCAACATCACCACCAATAGGAGGATTTATCTTTGAAACCCAAACTGTCGTTTTTTCTACTGATTGTATCTCTGCCAATATGCGATTATTGATTCTTTTGGCTACATGTTCTAATAAATGCGAACGAATTGCCATTTCCTCAGTAACAATTTTATTCAAATGTACATAATCGACCGTATCAGTTAGGTCATCTGTTTCTGCTGATTGCTGTAAATTGGTTTTAATTTTTAAGTCAACAGTGTAATCAGATCCTATTTTTCCTTCTTCAATCATACATCCATGATAAGAAAAAGTACGGATGTTTTTTAATTTTATAACTCCCATTTTAAAATTTAGTTTCAAGTTTTAAGTTTCAAGTTTAGAGTAAGTTTCCCAAAGAAAACCATAAACTATAAACTGTAAACTATAAACTTTTTTATCTTTGCTAAAATTACTATAAATAATGGCATCAGAAGATAAATCACTCAATTTTATTGAACAAATCATAGAAGAAGATCTTAAATCAGGTCTTTCAAATTCTAAATTACGCTTTCGTTTTCCACCCGAACCAAACGGTTATTTACACATTGGACACGCAAGTTCTATTGCATTAAATTTTGGTTTAGGAATTGATTATCAGTCACCTGTAAATTTACGTTTTGACGATACAAATCCGGAAAAAGAAGAACAGGAATTTGTTGATGCTATTAAAAAAGACGTAGAATGGTTAGGATATACCTGGGCAGAAGAATGTTATGCTTCAGATTATTTTCAACAGCTGTACGATTGGGCCGTTTTATTAATTAAAAAAGATAAGGCGTATGTTGACAGTCAGACTTCTGAAGAAATGGCTGCTCAAAAAGGAACTCCTACAACTGTAGGAACTGATAGTCCATACAGAAATCGTTCTGTTGAAGAAAATTTAGATTTGTTCGAAAGAATGAAAAATGGTGAATTTGAAGCTGGCACACATATTCTTCGTGCTAAAATTGACATGAAATCAACTAACATGTTGATGCGTGATCCTATCATGTACAGGATTTTACACAAACATCACCATAGAACCGGAGATACCTGGAAAATCTATCCAATGTACGATTGGGCACATGGACAAAGTGATTATTTAGAAGCTATTTCACATTCATTTTGTACACTGGAATTCCTGCCTCACCGTGAATTGTACGATTGGTTTTTAGACCAGATTATAGATGAAAATCTAATTCGTCCAAAACAAAGGGAATTTGCCAGACGTAATTTATCACACACTGTTGTTAGTAAAAGAAAATTACAGCAATTGGTTAAAGAAAAGCATGTTAACGGTTGGGATGATCCCAGAATGTCTACTATTTCAGGATTAAGAAGACGTGGTTATACAGCTGCTTCTCTGCGTAATTTTGCCAATACAATTGGTATTGCAAAACGTGATAATTTAATAAATGTATCAGTTTTAGAATTCTGTATTCGTGAAGATCTGAACAAAATTGCACCTCGTGTAATGGCTGTTTTGGATCCTGTAAAACTGATAATTACCAATTATCCTGAAGGAAAAGAAGAGTGGCTTGAAGCCGAAAATAATCAGGAAGATGAAAATGCAGGTTTCAGAAAAGTACCTTTTTCCCGTGAATTATACATTGAAAGAGAAGATTTTTTAGAAGAAGCTCCGGCTAAATATTTCCGTTTGACTCTCGGAAAAGAAGTACGTCTTAAAAATGCGTATATTATTAAAGCAGAATCAGTTATAAAAGATGCTGAAGGCAATATTACTGAAATTCATGTAACTTATGATACCGATTCTTTAAGCGGAAGCGGAACAGAAGCAAGCCAGAGAAAAGTATCCGGAACCTTACATTGGGTTTCTATAAAACATGCTTTAGAAGCAGAAGTTCGTTTGTACGATCGCTTGTTTACAGATGAAGCTCCAGACAGTTATAAAGAGAAAAATTTCTTAGATTTTGTGAATCCAAATTCATTAGAAATCGTAACTGGATATGTTGAACCAAGTTTAGCAACAGCTCAAAATGAAGATAAATTCCAATTTCAGCGTTTGGGTTATTTTACTGTTGATAAAGACTCAACTGCTTCAAAATTAGTATTTAATAAAACTGTTGGACTGAAAGATGCCTGGGAAGAAAAAGGTAAAAAAGAAGAAAATAGCATCAATAATTCTTTGAAAGATATCAACAAATATTTTAAAGTTGAAACTAAACAGGAACGTATTGCAATTGAAAGTGCGATAGGGGAGAGCATCGCAACTATTTCAAGTTTTTCTTTATTACAAAATTCATTAAAGAAGAATATCAACAATAATAAAGCTTCATTGTTGTTTTCTCAATTTTTATTGAAATATTCAAACTGGAAATCTTCGGATTTTGAAGATGAGGATATTAAAAAATTATATACGATGTCTCTCAGAAGTGAATCGACTTATGTGAGATCGAAAGCACTTTTGAATTTAAGAGATATTGAAAATTCAGATTTAAGAAAGCAATTTGAAGAAGATATTTTGAAATCATATTCAAATCCACCAAAAAATGCTTCGGAAAGAGAAATTGAAATTCTCGCTGAAATGACGAAGAAGTAATATCAATATTATTTATTAAAAGCGCTTTTATTAGCGCTTTTTTTTATTATTTATTTTTTCTATTATAATGTTTGAAATTATAATTTTAATAGATTAAAAGTAACCTTCATAAATTGATTTTAAGACATTTTTTAATTACTTCCGATTCATTTATCATCTTTCTAAAAATAGTTAAAGAGAAAGCTTTATTTTAATTTTTACTTCCATTTTATGCTCTTTTAACGCTTATCAACATTGAATTGTTGATAAAGTTTAAAACGAGATTTTATTTTCATTTAATTCAGAATATAAACTTCAAAAATCTATTTTTCTATAAATATCAATTTTATTTATCAATTAATTTAAATTTTAATATTTTATTTATTATTTATAAAAACTATCATATTTAAAAAATATATAGTTTATTATAATTAAAATTAACCTCCATAAATTAATTTTAAGACCACTTTTAATTTCTTCTATCACATTGATCATCTTTTGAATTATTATTGATTTAATGGTCTAATTTTAATTTTCAACCTCAATTTTGCCAGTTTAACGGGTTGTTAACATTCAATTGTTTATAAAGTCAGTATTTTTATACTAAAGGTCAAATATGAAATTTTATAATTCAGAAAAGAGTATCTTTATTAATCACTTTAAATTTTAATATTATGTCAAATAATTCAAATACGATTGCAGCAATTTTGGCCGGTGCAGCTGTAGGTGCAGCGATAGGAATTTTGTTAGCTCCTGATAAAGGTTCAAACACAAGAGCAAAAATTAAAGAAAATCTGGGAGATACTGCCAACAATTTAAAAGACTCCTTAGAAGCAAGTTCAGAAGTTTTGCGTGAAAAATTTGCAAGTGCTACAGAGAGTCTTGATGGAACTTTTGATGAATTACTTTCAAATGTAAGTCATAAAACAGAAGAAGTTATTTCTTTTTTAGAATCTAAACTAGCTGATTTGAAGACGAAAAACGCTAAATATCAAAAGTAATAATCCAGGCAACACAAAGTTTACCTGATTTATAGTTGATTAAATATTTTATAATATTGACATTCAATTTATAAACAGTTTGTTTTGTGTTTCTTTTTTTAATGAAATTTAAAATTATGGCTTTTGAAGAATTAAAAGAAAATACAGAGAATATACAGGAAAATACTAAAGCTTATATTGACAGTAATTTAGCTTATTATAAATTATGGGGTTTTAAAGTAGCAATGAAATCAACAACTTTAATATTTAAGTTTACGTTGATTTTATTATGTTTTAGTATGGTAATGATTTTTGGATCTTTTGCTGCTGCTTATGCTTTTGGATCTTTATTCGAAAGTAATGCACTCGGATTTTTAGCAGTAGGAGGGATCTATTTTGTGTTTACAATTTTACTTTTCTTTATAAAAGATAAAGTTGTAGAAGGTCCAATTTTAGAGAAATTCTCAGAAATCTTTTTTAACGATTAATTTATGGAAGTAAAAAAGTACTCATCGTATGCTGAAATAGAGAAGGATCTTGAAATTTTGAAACTCCAAAAAGAGATCAATTATCAGAAATTAGTTTTGAGTTTTCAGAAAACGAAGGAAAGCATTACTCCAGAAAATGTACTTGGTGGAATTTTTTCTTCATTCAAAGATTACATTTCAAATTCTTACGGAAGCATTTTACCATCAATTTTACCTTTTATAATCAATTGGTTTTTAAATAAAAAAAGAGGCAATTAAGCCTCTTTTTCATTTTTTGTATTATTTAATTTCTGGTTGAATATCATCTTCGTAACCAGATTGTGGCTGAATTGGTTTTGGTTTTTCGACTTTTTTATTGTGTTTTTTCATCATTTCACCAACCTGGTTTGATGCAGAAAATGAAGCAACCATGTTATTCAACATGTCACTTCCGGCTTGTGGAGAATTAGGTAACAAAATTAAATTAGAATTAGCATCAGCTCCAATTGCTTGTAAAGTATCATAATGTTGCGTAACAACAATTAAGGCAGAAGCTTCCTGAGAATTGATTCCGACATTGTTTAAAACTTCAACACTTTCTACTAATCCTCTGGCAATTTCACGACGCTGATCTGCAATACCTTGTCCTTGTAAACGTTTACTTTCTGCTTCGGCTTTTGCTTTTGCAACGATTCTGATTCTTGAACTTTCTGCTTCAAACTCAGCAGCCGTTTTTTCTCTGTCGGCAGCGTTAATTCTGTTCATTGCATTTTTTACCTGGATATCCGGATCAATATCAGTTACCAAAGTATTGATAATATCATAACCGTAAGTAGTCATTGCTTCGTTTAATTCTCTTTTTACTGCAATGGCAATGTCATCTTTTCTTTCGAAAACATCATCCAGTTTTAGTTTTGGAACTTCGGCACGAACCACATCAAATACATAAGCTGTAATCTGATCGTGTGGATATTCCAGTTTGTAAAAAGCATCATATACTTTTTCCTGAATAACTTTAAATTGAACCGAAACTTTCATTTTGATAAAAACGTTGTCTCTGGTTTTGGTTTCGATGATAACATCTAACTGTTGAATTTTAAGATTTACACGTCCGGCCAATCTGTCAACTAACGGAATTTTAAGTTGTAAACCAGAATTTCTAACACTTTGAAATTTTCCAAATCTTTCGATAATTACAGAAGATTGTTGTTTTACTGTAAAGAATGACGATAAGAAAATAAAGAATGCAATTACAAAAATGATAATGAATGGGATACTCATAATGATATTGATTTAAGTTTTTAATGGTTGCTCAAATTACGAAATTTCTTCTTATTTAATTTTTTAAAGTATAAAAAAACGTCAGGATCATTTCTCAATGTTTCCTGACGGTTCTATTTTTATTATTAAAATTTATTTATAAAGTAGCAATCGCTTTTTGAATTCTCGAAATAGTTTCTTCTTTTCCAATGATTTCAACAATGTCAAATAGGTGAGGACCTTTAAGAGCTCCAACCAAACTCAGGCGGAAAGGCTGCATTACTTTACCCATTCCTATTTCGTTTTTAGTTAACCAATCTTTTACGATTGCTTCGATATTTACTGAATCAAAACCATCGATATACTCAAGTGTTGAAATCAATTCCTGCATTAAAGCTGGAGTTTCTTCCTTCCAGTTTTTACTTGCTTTTTCATCGTATGATGTTGGTGCCTGGAAAAAGAAATCTGTTAAATCCCAAAAATCTGAAACGAAATTTGCTCTTTCTTTAATCAAAGAAACAATTCTTGTAACGTCATATTTAGAAACATCAACACCTTTTTCAACTAAAATAGGAGTGAAGTCCTTCGCTAAATCAGTATCATTTTGTTTGATTAAATATTGGTGATTGAACCATTTGTTTTTCTCTGGATCAAATTTAGCTCCCGCTTTATGAACTCGGTTTAAGTCAAAAGCTTCAACTAATTCTTGAAGAGAAAATAACTCTTTATCTGTTCCGTCATTCCATCCTAATAAAGCAAGGAAATTTACAACAGCTTCCGGGAAAAATCCTTTTTCTCTGTAACCAGATGAAATACCTTCTTCAGTTTTCCATTCTAAAGGAAACACAGGAAATCCTAATTTATCACCATCTCTTTTTGATAATTTTCCGTTTCCAACCGGTTTTAAAATCAAAGGTAAATGTGCAAATTCCGGTGCATCCCAGCCAAAAGCTCTGTACAATAAAACGTGAAGTGGCATAGAGGGTAACCATTCTTCGCCACGAATTACATGTGAAGTTTCCATCAAATGATCATCGACAATATTGGCCAAATGGTAGGTTGGCATTCCGTCACTTTTAAATAAAACTTTATCATCAAGAAGATTCGTTTCGAACTTTACGTCACCACGAATGATATCTTTTAAATGTAAAGTTTCATCAACCGGAGTTTTAAAACGAATCACATAATGTTCTCCATTTGCAATTCTCTTAGCAGTTTCTTCTGCAGAAATTACTAAAGATGTTTCTAATTTTTCACGGTTGTGATGATTGTAAATAAAGGTTTTGCCTTCAGCTTCGTGTTGTTTTCTATGTGCATCCAAAGCTTCTGGAGTATCAAAAGCATAATACGCCCAGCCTGAATTGATCAGTTGATCTGCATATTGTTGGTATAATGCTGCACGATCACTTTGTCTGTACGGACCAAATTTTTCATTTTTTCCAACGGTTTCTTCAGGAGCAATTCCTAACCATTCTAAAGCTTCCATAATATAAGCTTCAGCTCCAGGAACAAAACGAGTCTGATCTGTATCTTCAATTCTAAGATAAAAAACGCCATTGTTTTTCTTGGCAAATAAATAATTAAATAGGGCAGTACGAACTCCGCCAATATGTAAAGGTCCTGTTGGACTTGGTGCAAAACGCACGCGAACTTGCTTTGACATTTTGTATAAATTTTGATGCAAAGATACAATATTAGTTAAACTCCGAATTTTTAAAAATTCCAAATTCCAAGCCTGTATTTAAGTTGGAATTTGGAATTTAAATTTTGGAATTTGAATTGGTATAATTACTACTTTTATGGGTTATAAATTAAACAGATTCATTTTGAAAACATCATCTGCTATATATCAAAAGCTGGAAGCTTTTATTAAAAAATATTATACGAATGAATTGATAAAAGGAATACTTCTTTTTACCGGTTTTGGACTTTTGTATTTTTTGTTTACGCTTTTTATTGAGTATTTCCTTTGGTTAAAACCTCTAGGAAGAACACTTTTATTCTGGCTTTTTATTGGAGTAGAAGTTTTCCTTTTGTTTCGATTTATTCTGTTTCCAATATTTAAGTTGTTCAAACTTCAAAAAGGAATTGATTATAATCAGGCTTCAACTATTATTGGAAATCATTTTACTGAAGTAAGTGATAAACTAACGAACTTTTTACAGCTTTCAGCTTCTGAGAATTCAGCAGAAAGTTCAGAGTTGATGTTGGCTTCGATTGAACAAAAAGCAAATTCTTTACAGCCAATTCCGTTTGGGAATGCTATTAATTTTAATTCAAACAGAAAATATTTGCCATTGGCACTTGTTCCTGTTTTGCTTTTTGCGGTGTTTTATATTTCAGGAAACAGCAATATTATTTCTCAAAGTTTAAATAGAGTAGTACATTTTAATGCTACGTTTTTACCTCCGGCGCCTTTCAAATTTGTAGTTCTAAATCAAAATTTACAAACAGAACAGAACAAAGATTTTGTTGTAAAAATGGAATCTATCGGAAACATCGTTCCCGAAAATGTCATGATCCATATTGGTGATGAAAGTTATTTTATGGAATCTTCTCAGCCAGGAAAGTTCGAATTCAAGATTGAAAAACCGGTTGAAAATGTTTCTTTTTCTTTTGAAGGAAATTCAGTTTCATCTGAAGAATACGAATTAAAAGTAATCACGGTTCCATCAATTGCCAACTTCGAAATGGTTTTGAATTTTCCTTCTTACCTAAAAAAGAAATCAGAAACGATTCAGGGAACTGGAAATGCAATCGTTCCGGAAGGTACTTTAGTGACCTGGAAAATGAATACACAATCAACTCAGGAGATTGTTTGGAAGGATGAAAACGCAACTTTGAAGTTTAATAAAGCCGAAAATGAGTTTAAATTGAGTAAAAATATTGCTCAAAATACAGAATATCAAATTCTTACTTCAAATAATAAGGTTAAAAACTATGAAAAACTGGATTATCAGCTGTCTGTTATCAAAGATCAGCATCCAACAATTACCGTTGCACCAGCTCCGGACAGTTTAAAATTAGATAAAAATTATGTCTTAGGAAGATTGGGAGACGACTACGGATTATCAAAATTACAAGTTGTTTTCTACGAACGCAACAAACCACAAACTGCAAAGCGTGGAACCATTCCGGTAAAGCAAGCTGTATTCGATCAGTTCGTTTTTTCTTTCCCAAGTAATTTACCTGTAGAAGAAGGAGTATCTTATGAATACTATTTTGAAGTTTTTGATAACGATGCACCACATGGTTTTAAGCGTACTAAGTCTTCTATTTTTTCAGATAGAGTTTCTACCGCTGATGAAGTTCATGATTTGGAATTGCAACAACAAAATCAAAACATAAACAGTTTATCTAAATCATTAAAAAATCAAACCAAGCAAATTTCTGAAATGGATAAAATCCAGAATACAGGAAAAGAAAAAGATAATCTGGAATTTAAAGACCAGCAAAAGATTAATGATTTTATTAAACGTCAGAAACAACAAGACGAAATGATGAAACAGTTTGCTGAGAAAATGAATAAGAATCTGGATAAATTCAA
>Ga0308157_10008493_pt1 | contig 11662 bp, 11 predicted proteins | sample PhyBR1_FD_201035 | JGI IMG/M metagenome (GOLD analysis project Ga0308157, IMG submission 201035) | Phyllosphere microbial communities from UC Gill Tract Community Farm, Albany, California, United States - DLSLB.R1 | ecosystem: Host-associated > Plants > Phyllosphere > Unclassified | place: USA...
AAAATGTGTAGTATCAAATGTATGTACTTCAACCGAATTCGTTTCTGTCTCCATGTTATTGGCGAGAACATACACTTTATCTCCGGTTACGATCATGTCCCGTCCGTGACCGCCAAACCGTTTCGTCCGGCCGATTTTTTTGAAATCAGACGTATATTTTGTCAGTGAAAATTCATTGAGTGCAGATATGGTTAAGACATAGTAGGCATTTTTATATTTCATAATCCGCAGTGGCGAATCCTCGACTTTTTTGAGTGTCGTCTTGCTGTTTTTCAGATTGATGACACGGTCACCGTAGGAACTGTACAACAATCCGTCATGCAGACGATCGACACTGCCTAACGTGTAACGTACCGTTTCAACTTTCTTTCCGCCGATGAAGCTCTCAACTTGGGTCAACGGTTGACTGTAACTCGTCGACGCGACCTTGTAGCTGTCCGTTTGTGCCGAAACATCGTGATTAAAACCAATCGTAGAACTGACAATCGTTGCTGCCATCAACAGCTTGTATCCTGTGTGCATGTCCTGGTTTCCTTTCCATACGAACCATTTTGAGGTTCCAGCAACCGTCACATCCTGACGTCTCGGCTTTCTCCTCTATATAAATAATACCCATTTAATGTCACGTAGAGAGTCGTGAATCACTAAATGGGTCAATTCGTTTTTCATTAATGGGAGTATTTTTTAACGACCGGCCGCATCGGATCAAAAACGGTTTTTGTATCGAAGAACGGGTCCAAAACTTTTGTTTTTTTCGCCAGTGCCTGGCGGAGCCGAATCCCGTCGACATTGATTCGCGCCTGACGGTAATAATCTTTGCCTAACTGTTTCCAGGCATGCTGCGAGGCATCGACATTATAAAAATAATGGAACCCTTGTTGCGTCAAGTAGCGGTATTTGTCCCCCGTATACCCATGCCAATTCTGAATATCACTGCCGAACGGATAAATCAACTGACGGGTCGTTCCGATCAATGGGGCGACATCACGTTTATAGCGCGCCGTATCCGCCTGAATCGTTGCCAGACTGACTTTCCCAATCGCGATGTGACCATAGGTATGGCTGGCAAACTGCCATCCGTCCTTCTTCAAGGCCGTCGCAGTCGCTTTCGCCTGTTGACGTGCCTGCTCGACTTTTGTGGATGAACCGTACTGGGCATACGACGACCGGTATCCGAGGACGCCGTTATAGCCCGTAATACCGAGTAATCCTTTCGCGCCGTGGTAAGAAAAATCCGGATGACGGTTGACGAACGCGTCCACGATTGGCACGAGATCATAAGCACCGTCCGGTTTTCCGGTCATCGAATTGGTGATCCGCCCGTTTTTCACTTTCAACGTCGTCGCAAAACCATCTCCCGTCATATATTCATAGTAGTTGACATCATCCTGCGACAGGACAAGCGGCTTTTTGCCCTTTGGAAAAGGGAACCCCTTTTCCGTCATCCGTCCGTCTTGCCACACCGCAAGATCAGTCGGTCGGACGAGGACATAGTTCCGCTGATACAAAGCGGTTAAAATCCGTTCGAACTCCCCTTGCGTCACCATATAATCATCGTAGCCCTGCTGTTTCCGGTCCCCGTCAAAGGCGCGTTTCGGTTCGGCGATCAAGGAGTGGAAAAACAGGTGCGGGACGGACGTACCGGCTTTAATCATACTGAGATCCGCCTGTTTCGCCGCGTATTCCTTCCGCTTTTGTTTGGCTTCCGTCGTCTTTAACCGGTCGACAATCCGGATCGCCCGGGCGTAATCATACTGAGCGGCAATGAAATCAGCGCGCTTTAACTCCTGCCGTATGTAATCCGTGTCTGTCGCCTGTCGCTCGGTCTGTTTTGCTTTCGTTGCCGATGCGGCCGACTGTTGATTACATCCACTGACCAGAACAATTCCGGCAAGCGTGACTCCGATCCACTTCCTGTTCATATTCATCCCATCCCTTCTTCGATCTGAGGTTTTCTGTCATTATTCTTTATATTCCCGATTATTCAGTTGCTTAACGGTTTTCCCGGGGGCATTCCAGTTCGTTATGTCCCCCATCCAAAGCGGAAGTACACAAACTGGTCGGATGGGTGTTTAATAAGGGACGTAATGAAAACACACGGAGGTGCAACACATGATTGAACAAAACGTAATTAATGGAGTTTGGTATAACACAGAAGAAACGATTCCCGTCTTTAACCCGGCAACAAAAGAATTGCTCGGACACGTCCCGAGCAGCACAGCTGACGATGCAGCGCGCGCCGTCGATGCGGCAAGTACAGCTTTCGTCGACTGGTCACAGCGGACAGCAGACGACCGCGCTGATAAAATCGATGCCTGGTACCGTCTGATTCAACAACACCGTGATGAACTGGCAGACATCATGACACGTGAACAAGGAAAACCGTTCATCGAAGCACGCGGGGAAATCGATTACGGGAATCAATACGTCCGTTGGTACGCGGAAGAAGCACGCCGGATTTACGGTGAAACGATTCCGGCATCTGTGCCCGGAAAACGCCTGTTTGTTGAAAAAGAACCGGTTGGTGTCGTTGCGGCGATCACACCGTGGAACTTCCCGGCGGCGATGATCACACGGAAACTTGCTCCGGCACTCGCTGCCGGCTGTACGGTCGTCCTCAAACCATCGGAAGAAACACCGTATACAGCACTTCGTCTTGTTGAACTGGCGATTAAAGCCGGTATTCCGGCTGGTGCCATCAACGTCTTGACGGGGGATGCCGCAACAATCAGTGGTGTCTGGCAAGCCGATTCCCGCGTCCGGAAAATCACGTTCACGGGCTCGACAGCTGTTGGTAAATTAATCATGCGTCAAGCGGCGGATACAATGAAAAAATTATCACTTGAACTCGGTGGTCACGCTCCGTTCATCGTCACGGAAAATGCGGATCTCGACAAAGCCGTTCAAGGTGCCATCCGCTCGAAATTCCGCAACGGCGGTCAAGCCTGTGTCGCAACAAACCGCTTTTATGTCCAGGCATCGGTTCTCGACGCCTTCACTGAAAAATTCGTCGCCGAAGTCAAGCGGTTGAAAGTCGGCAACGGACTCGATGCCGATTCAACAATCGGACCGTTGATCAATGCGAAAGCTGTCGCCAAAGTCAAAGCACACATCGACGATGCCGTCGCAAAAGGCGCCACGATTTTAACAGGCGGCACAATTGACGACTCCGTAGGTTATTTCGTCGAACCAACTGTCCTCGGTAACGTGACGGAAGACATGATCTGCATGCAGGAAGAAACGTTTGGTCCGCTCGCACCGATTTCCGTCTTCGATACGCTTGACGAAGTCATCGAACGTGCGAACAACACACCATACGGTCTTGCGGCGTATGCATTCTCGGAAAAAATCGACGAAGCGCTTCAACTCGGTAAAAAACTCGAGTACGGCATCGTCGGTCTCAATGACGGTGCTCCATCCGCTGCCCAAGCACCATTCGGCGGTTATAAAGAAAGTGGACTCGGCCGTGAAGGCGGTGTCTACGGCATCGAGGATTACCTCGAAGTCAAATACTTGTCACTCGGTTAATCACAAAGCAGCCCCTGTCCAGTGGACAAGGGCTGCTTTTTCGTTTACTCGACGTATTCGTAGAGGACGACACTCTCAATATAATGAATGAAGCGGCGCAATTCTTTTTCTTCCTCGCCGGACAAATCGCCTTCTTTTGACATCGAAGCGATTTCCTGGCGCTGGACTTCGATTGCCCGCAGACAGAGTTCTTCTTTTTGTTGATCGACGTCGGCTTTTCCGCCGACCGGTGACGACCAGCGCGTGTGTTTAAAGCGTAAACGTTTGTAAAATTCGAGTACACTTTGTACGACATCTGCCGGATAGTCGCCGCGGCATCCTTCAAGCCGGGTGATGACCTCTGTCATGACCTGTTCGTACAGCTCATGCTCGACCTGCGTCAAGTAAATCAACTGCTCGGACGACATGTTCGACCGTTTCCGTTTCCAAAGGATTTTCCGGATCGGTTGCATCAGACGAAAACGGGCTTCCTTGTCGATGGCTTCGCGCCGGTTATCGATTGACCGGAAGACTTCTTTTTTCAGCTGATCCGGTGTTTTATGCTCCTGCAGGAACTGCTTTGTAAAATCACGTTCCCACTGGACCGCCTCGAGCCGCAGTTTTTTCAACTGTTGGTTGAAGTGCGTCAATTCTTCTTCACTTTTCTCCTGTGCCCGTAACAGTCGCAGCATGACGTGATATTCATTTAACAAGTCAAAGGCGACGGTCGAGTTTTCTTCCTGGACGACCTGTTTGATTTCCGTGATCGCCCGTTTGACCATCCGCTGTTTGTACGAATTCAAATCGAGTTCCGGTTGGACATCAGCCTCGCCGCGGTTAAGCAACGGCAGAAGAATCGTTGCAAGCACCAGCGTAAAGATGATGACACCGGCCGCGAGGAAAATAATCAATGACCGTTCCGGGAACGCTTCGCCCGATTCAGTCAGAAACGGCAGAGACAGGACCCCGACCATCGTAATCGTACCGCGGACCCCGACCAGTGTCGTGATGATGTCCTGTTTGAATGCCGGCTTTTGATGATCGGCCTTTTTCAGGAAGCGATGGTCGAACCAGTTGAAGAATATCGTCCAAATCAAACGAATCAATAGAATGACACTGCCGATTTCAATGACGTAGAGCATGAGCCGCCAGTTATTGATGGCGTCGTCAGCAAAGATTTCGCGTGTCGCTTCCGGCAACGTCAGACCAAGCAACAGGAAGATGATCCCGTTTAAGATGTAGGCAATCATCGTCCAGATATTGTCCGTCAATGTCTGTTCCTGAGCGAAAAACGTTTCGGTCCGCTCTTTAATCAACGCGTGCAGGATTCCGCCTGTGACGACGGCGATGACGCCGGATGCATGCAGAATTTCTTCTGCGACGAAAAAGATGATGAACGGTGTCAGGATTTGCAGTAACGCATAAAAGACGACGTCTTCAATTCCGGTCCGGCGTAATTTCATCTTCAGCCAGTTCATCGCGATGCTGATCGTAAGACCGACGACGGCTCCGACGACGAACATGTAGACGAATTCCGTCGTCGCCTGCTGGATCGAGAAGTAACCGGTGACGACGGCTGCGACCGCATAACTGAAGGCAACCAGTCCCGAGGCGTCATTGATCAACGACTCACCGCGGACAAGATTTAAGATCTGTTCCGGAATCTGAACGCGTTTCGCGATCCCGTTGACGGCAATCGGATCAGTCGGTGACAGGATGGCCGCGAGCGCAAAGGCGGCCGCGACCGGAATGACCGGTACAAGCCAGTTGATGAAGTAACCGCCGATGACCGTCGTCAACAGGACGAGGACGATGGCATTACCGAAAATGGCGGCACGCATCTTCCACAGTTCATCACGCGGAAAATGTGAACTGTCGTTATAAAGCAATGGAGCGATGAATAATAACAGGAACCATTCCGATTCGACTTCAATCTTCAGCCCGCTGATCAGCAGCGCGGCAATCGTTCCGACGAGGATTTGAATCAACGCGGTCGGAATGAAGCGGATGTAGTGTCCAAGGACTTGAGTCAAGATGATTAAGGCAAGCATTAACAAAATAAGTGATAACGTTTCCATAGAAAACCCCTTCCATACTTTCACTGTTTCTCTGGTTATATCGTAACATAGTTTCTCACTGACTTAGGAACAGAACCGCTTGTCAGTCCTCATATAAGGCGATGACCGCCCGGGCCTGCTCCTGGATCTCTTGACGCAGGAGCAACGGTTCGAGAACCCGCACTTCCCCCCCCAATCCGAATAACTGTCGTCCGAGAAACGGCAGTTCCGTAACCGGCACGGACCACGTCCGCAACGCATTCAGCGGCAAAACCCCTTCAAGTAACCGTTCGCCGAGCGGCGTTAACTCGAGACGGACCGTCACCTGTTCTCCCGCCTGCCCGAGCTGCTCCGCCTCCTCAAACGTCATTCGCTGTGACGGAACCGTCGTCTCGGTCACCTGCTCCATCCGGTCGACCCGGTACTGGCGTAATCCGCGGTCTGTCTGCGCGAGCAGATACCAGCGGTTCCGTTCAAACGTCAGACCAATCGGATCAATCCGAATCGTCCGACGACCGCTTATCGTCCGGTAAATCAGTTCACCCTGCACTTCCATTTCCATCAGCCGCAACAAGTCGCGCGTCAATGGAGACGCCGGTGTATCCGGTTTGGCAAAACGGACACGCCCTTTCAACCGGTCGAGCTTCAGTTCGAGATCGGCCGGCAGTTCGTGCAGATACCACTCGGCAAGATTGCCGCGTAACGTACCGAACGGCAAATCCGGCACCTGACCGACCCAGTCGAGCATCAAAAACAACGTGATTGCTTCCTGTTCCCGCAAGGCAAGCGGCGGCAACAGCCGGTTCGGTAAGACCCGGTAGCCGCCGGCCGGTCCGCGTTCGCTGTAAATCGGATAGCCGTTTGCTTCAAGCTCCAGCAAATCGCGCTGGATCGTCCGCAAGGAAACGCCGCATGCTTCCGCCAGTTCCCGCGCCGTCAGCAGTTGTTGCCGATTCAATAAACGCATCAGTTTCAACTGTCGGGTTTTCATGATAAAAAACCTCCTTCAATTACGACATCTTTTGTCATGATTATACCGTAGACTACAAACAGAACGAACCAAAGGAGGAAAAAAGATGACACAAACCGTTTTATATATCGCCTGCAGCTTAGACGGGAAAATCGCCCGTTCGGACGATTCACTCGATTGGTTGTTTGCTGTTGAAGGAGACGGTGACAACGGCTACGCAACGTTCATGCAGGACGTCGGTGCCGTCATCATGGGGCGGAAAACGTTTGACGAAGTACTTGTTCTCAGTGACGACTACCCTTACTCCGCCATCGACAACTACGTCCTGACCCGGCAAACCGGTAAACAGTCGGAGCATGCTATGTTTACGAATGAACCGCTTGATGTCTTACTTGACCGGATCGGTCCGACGATCGACGGGAAAATTTGGCTGGTTGGCGGCGGCGAAGTCATTCAAGAAGCGTTACGACTCAAGCGCGTCGATAAGCTGGAGCTGGCGATCGCACCGGTCGTCCTCGGGAGCGGCATCCCGCTGTTTCCGGAGGGAACGCTTGAAACCCGGTTCCGACTGACCGGTTGCCGACCGTCCGGACAGTTCATCATGGCCACGTATGACGTCTTAAAAGGATGACATCTCAAAAATACGCTGACCGGGCTTGAAGCCGGTCAGCGTATTTTCGAATCAGGATTTCGGTTTCGTTTTTTTCGGTTTTGGTTCCGTCCACTTGAATATTCCGTTCATAAAGTTGAAAATCCGTCTTGATTCCTTTGTCATCAGCGGTCCGAGAATCGCGAGAATCAGGACATACAGTGCCGAGAACGGGGACAGGATCTCCATCAGACCGCCGGCGATGCCGAGATTCGCGACAATGATCGAAAATTCACCACGCGAGACAATCGTCAGCCCGATGTTCGAGGACGCTTTATGCGACAGTCCGGCTCTCCGTCCGGCAATCATGCCGGCGACATAGTTTCCGACAATCGTGATGACGACGGCACCAAGGGCGAGCCAGACGGCATCAAGCAGCATCGTTGGATCAATGCTCAGTCCGAAGCTGAAGAAGAAAATGGCTCCGAAGAAGTCACGGAACGGTACGACGAGGTGCTCAATCCGTTCGCCTTGATCCGTTTCCGAAAAGACGAGTCCGAGCAGTAAGGCCCCGATCGCTTCCGCAACATGAATCGTTTCCGAGAACCCGGCGACGAAGAACAGGGCGGCAAAGACGACGATGATGAACACTTCATCCGAGGCAATCTTCAGCATCCGGTTGAGGAGAGGTGTTGCCTTGCGAGCAATGATAAAGAACAGCAGCATGTAACCGAGAGCAATCAAGATTGACGTGACTGAAGACCATAAGGTTGTTCCGTCGCCAAGCAGGAGTCCTGATAAGACAGAGAGGTAAACGGCGAGGAAGATATCTTCAAACATGATGATTCCGAGAATCAACTCGGTTTCCGTATTGCCGGTCCGGCGTAAGTCGACCAGGACTTTCGCAACGATCGCACTGGAGGAAATCGTGATGATTCCGGCGATGATCAGCACTTCATATAACGGGAAGCCGGCGATGAAGCCGTACAGCAAACCCCCGGTAAAGTTGATCGAGAGATAAATCGTTCCGCTCGTGACGATGGATTTGCCAGACCGGATCAACTTACCGATCGAAAACTCCAATCCTAGATAAAATAAGAGGAACAGGACACCGATGCGTCCGAGAAAACTGATGAACTCTGCACTTTCAATGAACTTGAAGTCTAGTATCCCGATTGTCGGAGCGTGCGGTCCGACGATCATCCCTAAAATGATTAAAAACGGAATGATCGAAAAATTCAATTTATTCGCAAGCAATGCTGCGATCGCCACTAAGATAAGCGCGGTACCGACTTCAAATATTAAATGATCCATATATCATCCGCCTCCTTCAATTGAGAATAGAGCTTTCGTGATGTGGCGGACGTTTTGACGTTCTCCGGACAAGACGATGGTATCTCCTGCTTCAAGACGTGTCTCCGGTCCCGGATTCAATGATTTTGATTTATCGTGTTTCAGAACCGCGATGATTGAGATGTCATATTGATTGCGAACATCAAGCTCACCGATCGTCCGGTTATTGACGGCGGAATCCTGTCCGATCTTGAACCATTCGATGACGAGATCGTCAAACGCCAGTTCAATTTTTTCCAAGTCTTTCGGTTTATAGGCCAGGCCACCTAAAATACCAGCCATCTGACGGGCTTCGGCGTCATTAAACGTCACGCTCGAGATGCTCTCATCAAAATCGTCATCGTCGTAATGGTGCATTTCCCGGCGTCCGTCGTCATGGACGATCACGACCACCTTATCTCCTCGAGTTGTGATGCCTTCGAACTTCCGTCCGATTCCCGGTAAATCTACTTCGCGCATATCCATTTTTCTATTTCCTCCTTTGAGTTGGTCAATCTGATTGGTTCACAGATGATGATGTGCTTTTTGGATGAGCGACTTGAACTTTTCGTCACTCAATATATCTTGAAGGTCATGCAGCTGTTTTAAATCCGCTTTCGCCATGATGACAAACCCGTCTTCCTCGATGAATGCAACGCGATCTCCTTCCTCCACCTGTAACGCTTGTCTAATTTTTTTCGGGATCGTAATCTGTCCCTTGGACGTCAACTTGGATAGCTCCATTACGAACTTCCTTCTTTCTTTTTCTGATTTTCCTTACTTCCTTACTTTTCTTATTTATAGCATAACATAATCTCATTTTAATTCCGAGTACTTTGCTTTGAATTAATAAAAAAGAATCGATTCCCTCGCTTAAATCCGCCTTCAGACGGGCAATCTTTCATGTCGGTTGTTCTATACTGACAGAAAGAAAGGAGGGATTGATCATGAAAAAATGGCGTCTCGTTTATTTGCAACTGGTTTTCACTGGAATGCTGATTGGTTTGTTCGGATTAGCAGGAGTCGCGATTTCCTTGCTTATTAAAAGAGCACAAAAAGGATTCTCGCTGGATATTTTACTGGATAAGCCGGGCTATTTTATTTTGATGGCGGGACTATTAGCATTCATCCCTTGTCTGATTGCCTTCATCCATATCTTGAAAATTCTTCGTTCCCTCAAATCGAACGCAACCGTTACACCGATTGCCGCTTCATTCGGGATCATCACAACGTGTTGTTATATCATCAGTACCGCCGCACTCTGTTTGTTTCCCGTCATGTTCATCGTCGCCGACCGTGATGATGCGCCCGGTCTCATTCTTTTTGCTTTCCTGCTGATTTTGATCCCCTTTACATTCAGCGTAATCAGTTCGCTTCTACAGTCACTTCTACAGAAACCGGATTCACGTCCTGAATAAGTAATTGAATTCTCGTATAGCACATCATCCACACTTCCTGTATACTTTTGGTAAAATATGTATGACCAAAGTAGGTGGACTATCGTGTCTCGCACTTCAACGCTACTTCTCTCATTCGGTATCTCCCAGTTCGGAGATTTTGTGTATTTAGTCGCCATCAATGTTTACCTCTATCAATTGACCGGATCAGCCGCTGCCGTCGCCGGTCTTTGGATCATTGGTCCACTTGCCTCCCTGTTCATGAAATTTTGGGCCGGCAGCGTGATTGACCGGGTCGATGTCCGGCGATGGTTGATTGGAACAGATGCGATCCGTGCACTGCTCGTTGCCTTAATTCCCCTGATTTCGACGTTACCGTTGATTTACCTGACGTTGTTCGGACTTGCGCTCGTCAAAGCGTTTTTTGAACCAGCCGCAATCAGTTATCTGACGCAAATCGTCCCGGAAAACAGCCGCAAATCGTTTAATGCGTACCGGAGTCTGATTACATCAAGTGCTTTTTTGATTGGTCCGGCCATCGCCGGATTATTGTTGCTTTTCGCAACACCGGGAGTGGCCATCTGGATCAACGCGGTGTCGTTCCTCGTATCCGGTCTGTTACTGCTTACTTTGCCGTCTGTTCCGCACGCAGCATCTACTCCAAAACTACAGGTCGGGGATCTCGCAACAGATTGGCGGACTGTGAGCCGCTTCAGCCGTACCAATCGTTTCGTTTGTCTGATTTACATACTCGGGATTCTATCCATGAGTCTCGCTCTCGCGATGGATGCCCAGGAAGTCGTGTTTCTACAGACAGTCGTCGGTCTGACCACAACCGATTACGGACTTCTGATCAGCATCACGGGAATTGGTTCCGTCCTCGGTGGTCTGACCGTGGCACGTTTTGCGAACCGGCTGTCGCTCAAGGCATTACTAGTCAGCGGTTATCTGTTTGTTGCGCTCGGTTACTTACTTTATGCGACTGCCGACTCATTCCTGATGGTGACGGTCGGATTTTTGTTACTCGGCTTTTTTAATACGTTTTCCGGAACCGGTTTCTTGACGTTTTACCAAAACAATGTCCCGCACGATTTGATCGGGCGCTTCACGAGCCTGTATGGTCTTGGTCAAAGCCTGGTTCAAATCCTGTTCATTTTAGTGATTGGTTTTACCGGTGATGTGCTCCCGCTTCGGTTCAGCATCATCGTTGCCGCCGTCCTGCTTGCGGGACTGAGTGTCGTGCTGATTGTTAGTGTTCTGCGATCAAACAAGGAAGCATTTTTCCGCGAAGATCAGACAACAAAACAAATTTCTTAATTCCTACACTACTTATAAGGATGTGCTCCACTATGAAAATTTTAATCGGCCAACCCAAACAGGAAACCCAACTCGAACAATTACGACGTGAGATTGCCGCCTATCCGGACATCAATCTCCTTCTCTATCCGGAAGGGTATTGCCGCGAGACAGATGTCGCGACGTTGCGCCAGTTAGCAAAACAGTATGCGACGATCATCGTGACCGGTTACCGCGACGCAAACCGTTTGGACCGGGCACTGATTATCAATGCAGAAGGAGAGCTCCTGCTCGACCGGGCGAAGACACCGGAAGCGGGTCCGCTCTATACGCCGTCGACCGCCATCGTTGCCGGGCAAGCAGCCGGATATCTGCTTTGCCGCGAGGTTTTTCTCGGACTCGATGGTCTGAAGCACGATACGGTGGATATCATCTTTAATCCAATCGGTGTCGGAATGTTTAGTGAGGAACAATACACGGACTGGTCCGGTGAAGCACAAAAAATCAGCCGCCA
>Ga0308157_10008494_pt1 | contig 11662 bp, 8 predicted proteins | sample PhyBR1_FD_201035 | JGI IMG/M metagenome (GOLD analysis project Ga0308157, IMG submission 201035) | Phyllosphere microbial communities from UC Gill Tract Community Farm, Albany, California, United States - DLSLB.R1 | ecosystem: Host-associated > Plants > Phyllosphere > Unclassified | place: USA...
AAGAATTTGCACGCGTCCTTAGCCCATTACCGGTTAGCACGCGTATTCTTCCACCCATTGCTGACCTTACAACCGGAAAATACCTCGTCAGTTCATTACGCAATGTCGAAATTGATGATCTTCTCGGGCGCTCTCCGGTTCCACCTGATGCCACTATGCTACGCGAAGTGGTCGAAAGACGCCGTATTATGATCACTGGCGCGGGCGGCTCCATAGGTAGTCAGCTTTGCCAAATTATTGCGCAATGGAAACCAGATTCTATTGTCCTCTTTGAATCCAGTGAGTTTGCACTTTACCAAATTGAACGTCAGCTACAACGAACCGCATCGTGTGAAATCGTACCCGTTTTGGGTTCAGTACAGGATAAAGATATCCTAGAAAACATCATCCGCTTACATCACGTTGATACCGTTTACCATTGTGCAGCCTACAAACATGTCCCTCTTGTCGAGAAGAATGTGTTGATTGGCATTTGTAACAATGTCTTTGGAACGCTCAATGTGGCTTCGGCATGTTTTGCCACTGATGTTGAGCGCATGGTGCTTATCTCATCCGACAAAGCGGTTCGCCCCACAAATGTCATGGGTGCAACAAAACGCTGGGCTGAACTCATCGTGTATTATTACGGAATGTTAGCTGAACAGGCAGGTAAAAATACCTCTTTTTATTCTGTACGGTTTGGCAACGTTCTGGGGTCAAACGGCTCGGTTGTTCCATTATTTCGCGAGCAAATCGCCAATGGTGGCCCAATAACTCTGACGCATGAAGACATGACACGATATTTTATGTCCATCAAGGAGGCGGCCGAGCTGATTGTTCAATCTGGTGCGATTGCCGAAACCGGAGACACTGTCTTATTGGAAATGGGTGAGCCGGTAAAAGTCCGAGATCTCGCAGAAAATATGATCCTCCTTGCAGGACTTACAGTTCGTAACAGCGACAATCCACAAGGCGATATCGCAATTGAAGTCACCGGCATTCGCGAAGGTGAGAAGATGTATGAAGAGCTTTTTTACGACCCATCGCAGGCACGAACAACAAGACATCCAAAAATCATGCGTGCTCCTAAGGGTAAAAAAGCAGATGTAGATGTTATGCAAAGCTTAAATGAGCTACGTGCCGCTATGGACACAAATGATGTCACAGCCATACGTAAAGTACTTTTCGAAGTTATAGCTTTTTAAACCGACCACGAAAATCTAATAATAATAAAAGAACAGCAACAATCGCGACCATCAGAAATATTATCTGAGAGAGCAAGTGATTAAAATACATCATTGATGCAGCGCACAATATAAGAATAATATTTAACATTCCAACGTGCGAAACTACTTTGACAACACTCCAACCTGATCTTTTTGCCACCTGATACGCATGCTTGGAATGAGCTTTCAATACATTTTCCCTCGCTGCCAAACGCAGGATAATTGTCGTTCCAGCATCAAAAACATAATATAGAGGAAGAACGACTGCTACGGTGATGTGCGTTTCACGCGCCAACAACAATAAAGCCGTTCCAGTCATTAGCCCGAGAGGTAAACTGCCTGAATCGCCAAGAAAGATACGTGCTGGTGGGCGGTTAAAAAACGAGAAGCCCAATAGACTTCCTGCGAGGATGGCTGCAAGCGCGCCACTTTCAACACCGGCAAAATGCAGTAAAGTCAGAATAACAATACCTAGCAGCGGAATCCCCAAACCCGCTACCGTCATTAAGTCCAATCCATCCATAAAATTTGTTATATTGATTGCCGCAACAAGTGTAATGACAATCAAAATTGCTTCACACCAATGCGGAAGCAAATCCGGCAACAATCTATATTCCGGCCCCAAACCATAAAGAACCAAGCAGCTTGCGAGCAGTTGCGATCCAAAACGCAGATAAACGGGCAATTCAAACCGATCATCCAGCGCACCAACGGCCCATAACAATATGGAGCCACCCGACAAAAAGCTGACTAGCTCGACCGTGATTCCGAGGTCCGGCCCGAATGTAAACAGAGTGATGAGCGCTGCGGGAATAAGCGCAAGGCCACCAATTTGCTGCGCGGGTACATTATGATTTGATCGTGGATTGAAGCCTGCTGCGAGAAAAGATCTCGGCAACAAAACGGATAGAATATACAGCGAAGCACCACAGAGAATGGCGCTTGATACAAACGAGACGAACAGCAAAATCATTCGAATACCGACGAAAAAATATCAATAAATCCGATTTAACATCTTTGCCGATATTGGCAAATCTCTTACTGCGAAATACGTCGCTAAGAATTCATTGTTTTCCTTTCTATGATTTTCGCTGAAAAGCGATCAATGTTTAGCTCAACTAAGGATTCCAACTCTTCGCCTTTGAGCAAAAAACTATACTATTCTGGTGATAATTGCCTTGATCTCACGCTCAAAGAAATCCGAGAATGTCGCGATGCGTGGCGGCAATTTCTGAAATGGCGGGTAATAGAGCGTCAACCAAAGCTGCGGCGGCAACCATTCCGGCAAGATGTGCACCAGGCGACCCGTGCGCAGATGTTCTGCCACAATAAAGGTCGGCAGCATTGCAACCCCTGCCCCACCAGCTGCCATATTGGCCAGCACTTCACCATTGTTTGCACTGATCATCCGTCCTGCAGAGACATTGACGGTTAAGCTTCCATCCGACAAAGCCCAGTTTTCACGGCGGCTCTCGGAACTATAACCGAGGCAGCCATCCGACGTCAGTTCACTCGGATGCACCACATCAACATATGGCGTACCGGGAGCAGCCACAAGAATCCGCTTGATCTCAATGATCTTGCGCCAGATGGTGAATTTATCCGATGGAGCACCGGAAATGCGGATCGCCAGATCGAAATCCTGCTCAACAATATCGAGCATCTGATCAGTCAACGACAGCTCAACTTCAATCTTGGGATACAACTCACGGAATGCCGAAAGAATTTGCGGCAGTACCTGCTGGCCGAGCGACATCGGCGCATTGATGCGCAAGCGCCCCTGATCTGCCTTATGAACATTCATAAGGTCATGCCGCGCAGCCTCCAGCGCTTCCACTGCCGGTTCGATACGCGCAGCGAAGACTGCGCCATCACTTGTCAATGAAACCTGCCGTGTTGTGCGGACAAAAAGCTGCACACCCAGTTCTTCCTCCAACGCGGCAATCGTGCGCGTGACGGAAGCGGGCGTCATATCCAACTCGCGTGCGACTTGCGCAAAATTTCGCTTCTCTGCAGCCAGAAGGAAGGTTTTCAGCGCTTTCAGTTCATTCATCAGATTATTGCACTCTGCGTAATAGATTAGCAATTATTGAAGCAATTGTTATCAACGATCAAGCTCCTTAAATTCGGCTCAACAAGATTGTAAAGCGGCAATGCCGCAGAGAGACAAATATCATGCTGAACCAGATCAAGGGCCTTCACCACGTCACTTCGATGGCCGCTGATGCGCGCCAGAACAACAGCTTCTTTACTGGCACGCTGGGCCTGCGTCGTGTAAAAAAGACCGTCAATTTCGATGAGCCAAGTGTTTACCACCTTTATTATGGCGATGAAGTTGGCACTCCCGGCTCGGTCATGACCTACTTCCCTTTCCCAAACATCGTTCGCGGTCGTCCGGGTGTTGGCGAAGTCGGTGAAACAGAATTCTCTGTGCCAAAAGGTTCGCTTGGCTTCTGGAAAGACCGTCTTGCCGCCAAAGGCGTCACCGGCCTCGAAACTGACAGCGTGTTTGGTGCTGAGCGCTTGCGTTTCCAAGGTCCAGATGGCGATGGCTTTGCACTCGTCGAGATAAACGATGACAAGCGTGCGCCATGGATGAGTGCAGGCGTATCCGAAGATGTCGCTATCCGTGGCTTCAGCGGCGCACGTATGCGGCTTCACGATATAGATGCCAGTGCCGAACTGCTGAAGTTCATGGGTTATGAACGCGCTGAAGTGCAAGGTAATGTCAGCCGCTTCATCATACCGAATGGCAATGGTGCCGATACGATTGACCTTGAAGCCCTGCCTTCCGCTCAGGCTGCACGTCAGGGTGCTGGTTCTGTCCACCACATCGCCTTTGCGGTGCCGGATCGTGCTGCACAGCTTGAAGTGCGCAAGGCACTAATGGACACGGGCTACCATGTAACACCTGTGATTGACCGCGATTATTTCTGGGCGATCTACTTCCGCACGCCAGGTGGCGTGTTGTTTGAAGTGGCAACTAACGAGCCTGGCTTTGACCGCGATGAAGACACGGCACATCTGGGCGAAGCACTCAAGTTGCCAAGCCGCTATGAAGCCTATCGTGATCGTATCGAAGCCAATCTCGAGCCTTTGGAAAGCGGTTCAATCTGATTGCCGCACTGGCTTTTCCCGCTTAGAGTTCATTCTGGAAAACGATATCGTAAGTTTCAGAATGAACTCCCGCTTAGACCATTGTGCATGCGGTAGACAAATAGGTCTATGCACTTTAAATCGGTTTTAGCCATTCAACCTCCATCAGAAGAGCAAGCCCATGCCGCAGAAAACCGATCTTCTCGTTCCCGTCTTGCAAGGCCAGCCCGTCATTCCCGTCTTGCTGATTGATAAGGCCGAACATGCGGTTCCTTTGGCACGCGCGCTTGCCAAAGGTGGATTGCCTGCAATCGAGATCACGCTGCGCACGCCAGCAGCACTCGATGCAATCCGTGCAGTAGCGTCGGAAGTACCAGAGGCAATCGTTGGCGCAGGCACTATCCTCAATGCAAAGCAATATGAAGAAGCAGCCAAGGCTGGTTCGCGCTTCATCGTAAGCCCCGGCGCCACTAAATATATTCTCGCGGCGGCCGATGATAGCGACGTGCCTCTCCTGCCTGCGGCTATCACCCCGAGCGAAATGCTCGCCCTGCGTGAAGAAGGCTACACGCATCTCAAATTCTTCCCGGCAGAGCAGGCAGGCGGCGCGCCGTTTCTCAAGGCCCTGTCTTCACCGCTAGCAGGATTAACCTTCTGCCCAACTGGTGGCGTGAGCCTTGCAAATGCCAAAACTTATCTTTCGTTGCCAAATGTTGTCTGCGTTGGCGGCTCATGGGTTGCACCAAAAGAATTGCTGGAGGCAGGCGATTGGGATGGCATTACAAAGCTCGCTGTGGAAGCCGCAGGTTTGAAGAAATGAACTTTTAAATAGCGCAATAAAAAAAGGGGCCCTTACGGCCCCTTTTTTCTTTACTTGCAATAGGATCAGTTGATTTTGGTAAACTTCGCTACGGTTAGGAAGGTCACAGCATTTCCGCTGAACTGACTGGAGCGTTCGCTTGGCAAATCTCCACGCTGGAAGCCCGCGGTATAGACCATAGCAGGCGCAGATCTCATCGCATCATTACGTAGAACAGCATTGGTTGCTGGTGCCGTTTGAGCGACAGACTCTGTAGACATTGCGACTGCAGAAGCAGGCATTGCAACTGGCTGGACCATAGGCGCTGGACGCGACGCCGTGGCAGCTATACGGCGATCACCCTTGCCCGTCGAACGAACGTCAGTTTTCGCAGTATGACCCACGGCAGCAACATGTGAACGTGATGGGGCCGTCTTTGCAACAGATGCGGTCTTAACAGGCGCAATCTTCACTGGCTGTGGCTTTGTAGCGGCAACCTGCTGCGTCTCAAAATCATCCTCTGGTGGCGCAATCAGCTCACCAATTTCGTCCTTTTTAGAAACCAGCGCCAATTGCGTATTGGCACGTGGCGCTTCCTTAGGCAGCGGATAGGACGCCGCATTACCCTGGGCAATCACATTGCCAGCATCAGCAACCGTTGCCTTGGCTTGCGGGTTGTTATTAACGATCTGCGCAATCGCATCCTGCGGATTTTCTTGCGCTAACTGCGGACGCATCGCGGGAACAACAGCCGCTGCCAATTGTGGTGCTGTTTCCTGTTGCGGACGCATTGCTGGCACTGGAACAAAACCGGTCAGCATCGCGTTAGTACCTGCATCAGCCACTTGCTGTTCAGCAGCATCTTCCGGTATTGCGGCGGCGGCTGCAAGAGCAATGGCGTCCTGCGCTGCATTAGCAGGCTTGCTGGAAGGAATAGGAACGTTAAAAGCAACCGCAGGCGCTTCCTCCACTTGTTGTGGAACTTCTACAACTGCCTCAGGTCGTGGAGCCTGCATCGGAATTGGCGCATCACGTGCAGGCAAAGCGGCAATCATCGCTTCAGGCTGTGGCGTCTGGACTGGAGCCGCAGGTGTTGGAGCCTGACGAACAGGAGCAGCACGAGCAGGACGAGCAGCCGCTGGTGCGACATCGCCATTATCTTCTTCTTCATCAGCGCCACCGCCGCCAAACAATGCACCAAACAGCGTCTTGCTCTTTTTTGGTGCAGAATTGCTTGCCATCATGACGTTACCGCCACTGGCTTTCTGCCGTTCGATCATAGCCAACGCCTGCTCATAGCCCGGCAATGGCTTACCGTCGGCTGGAAGATGAGCAGTTTTACCGTCCGGGAAGAGCGCGAGAAGTTCGCGGCGGCTCATACGTGGCCACGAGCGGACATTGCCCACATCCATATGGGTGAAGGGCGAACCGGAACGCGGATAGTAGCCAACACCACCGACCTGATAGCGCATGCCAATGGCGCGTAGTTTCGCAAGCGGCACACCCGGAATGAAAAAGTCCATCGCACGGCCAAGCGTATGCTGGCTCTTTTTAGCAACACCGCTGGTCTTGGAACGCAGCATATTGTTGGTCGCAGGCGAACGGTAAGCAGAAACGACAGTGATATACTGGCTCGATCCGGTCGAGCGATAAACCTGCCAAACGAGATCGAACAGACGCGGATCCATTCGGGTTGGTTCGTTGCGACGCCAATCGCGCAGGAAGACATTCAGCTTCTTTAAGCCGTCCGGCAGGAACTTGCCGTTCTTTTTGAAGGTGATTTCTGCCTTTTCACCCGTATGAACATAATAGAGCTTCAGCGTACGTGTTTCGGCAGATGCCTGCGAAGGCGCCAGTGCCGTTACAATCGCCGCCGCAACCAAAGCTGTCGAAGCAGACGCTCGAACCTGAGAAGCCGAATTGAACAATCCTGTCCAGACTTTCGCCAACCGTGCTTTGATAGTCGATATGCTGCTCATCGAATTATATCGCCTTACCGTGTTGTCCGCCCTAGGGGCCGTATCAGAGTTCAAAAAACGAATATGCGTGAACCCTGATTGTCGGTTTTAATGGTTAATGGACACTTAGTGAACAACAAATGAGGAAACACCATGGCAAAAAAGCCACAGTCACGCATCTATTTTCAACATAGTAAAAAAACTATTAACAATCTTCATTGATGCTAACATTCTGGCAACACAGACAGGAGCAATCAAAAAGTCGATATTTTCTATGGCCTTAACAGGCATTATCCACGCGAAGTACGGCGAGTAATATGAGTATCGACATCTAAAGCGTCATCTTGCGCCTTGTGGGAAATAGTCGCCACATCAACGCCGTATTCCTTCAATTTCCGATAAAGAGTCGTTCTCCCAATGCCCAATCGGCGAGCGACTTCACTGATTTGCCCGTCATAATGTGCGATTGCAATGCGGATCATCTGTTCTTCCGCTGCTGCCAATGTTCGAACCTGTCCTTCAAAATCGATACTGCTAATAGCGGTTCCATTATTATGCGACGCAACTGCCGTAAGGGGAGATACTCTGCTCTCAGGCGACGATTTTGAGGCCGGCATGATCGCATCAAACCCAATATGACGGAAATCTCGTGCTGTGAGTGCCGTTTCATTGCTTAGAATCACTGCCTGATAAATTGCGTTTTTTAATTCGCGCACATTTCCAGGCCAATCATAAGATTTGAGACACTCCAACGCATAAGGCGTGATGCCCGCAATGTGCCCGCGCCGCTCCTCACTCGCAAAGCGCATTAAAAACTGATGTGCCAAACCCGGTATATCTACTGAGCGATCACGGAGATGAGGCATCTTTATCGAAAATGATGCGAAAAAGTGATACAAACCGGGATGAAACTGTCCCAGCTGAACCAACTCAGCCAAACAATGGCTGTCAGAAGCAATCAGACGCACATCACTGAAAAGCGAGCCTTTTTCTCCAACCGAGATAGACTGACTTGCTTTGATAAAAGCAAATAAGCGCTGCTGCGTACGTGGGGGCAACGCGCTGATCTGATCGAAAAACAGGCTGCCGCCTTCTGCTTCTGCTACTTTTCCCGCGATCAGAACAGGCACGTTATCAGGCTTTAAAAAATCATGAGCAGCAGACTGTCCAAACAGGACTTCATCTGCACTTTCTCTCGACAGAGATCGACAATCAACTGCAACAAACGCCGCTTGCCATCGGCTACCACCGATAACAATTGCACGCGCGAGTGTTTCTTTGCCTGTACCTACTTCACCTTCGATCAATACAGGAGTATCGAGTGATGCAGCGCGCCGTGCCAAGGAAACGACTTTTTCCATTTCCGAACTTTTGCATGACATTTCCGAGAGTGAGATGTCACTTTTTTGAGAAACGCGGGTACGTTTTATTTCATGCGTAAGCGAATCCAGCTTAAATGCATTCGCTATAGACACCTGGACCCGCTCAAAAGCAGCAGGTTTGACAATGAAATCAATCGCGCCAAGCCGAATGGCATGCATTGCGTTCTCAGTCTCAGTATCGAGAACGAGCGCTATCACCGGGATACTAATACCCGATTCACGGAGCTTCGCGAGAACAGCATAACCGTCCAAATCCGGCAGACTGAGGTCAAGAAGGATAAGCGATACGTCCTTACGACTTCCGATAATGTTAAGGGCATTGATGCCGCCATCTGCGAGAATAGTGCGATAGCCCATACGCAGAACAACCGCCTCAAGGCCTCTGCACTGTATCGGATCATCATCAACTATAAGAATACGCGTACTCATGAACTTCTATCTACCGATGGTTTAAACGTATCTGTATCCCAATATCCAGTATGTGTCTTATTTCAGGCGCGCATTTGGAGTAGCGCTTCCTTTGAATGCAACCCCTCATATGGTCGAAGCCCATTTCATCCTCAGAATTGTTGAATCACCAACACCGTTTCCTAACCCCTTGGCGTGTTGAAAAAGACATGCGAGAAGAGGGCAACAGGAGAATGCAATGACCGAAGCGACAAAACTTGGACAATTGCCGGAATGGAATCTGGCTGATCTTTACCCTTCTGCCGAGAGCGCTGAACTAAAAGCTGATCTCGAAAAGGCGGCGAAGGATGCAGCAACATTTGAGACACGCTGGAAGGGCAAACTCGGTGAAGAGGCAGCCAAGACCAATGGCGGAAATTTTGCTGATGCAATCAGGGAATATGAGGCACTGAGCGAACTCATGGGCCGCATCGCTTCTTTTGCGGGCCTTTATTACTACGGCGACACCACCGATCCCAAGCGCATGAAACTGTTCGGTGATGTCCAGCAGAAGCTGACAGACGCCAACACGCCGCTGATTTTCTTCAGTCTCGAAATCAACCGTATTGACGACGGCATACTTGAAGAAGCGATCGTCTCCAATCCGGCGATCGCTTACTACCGCCCATGGCTGGAAGATCTTCGTCTCGACAAGCCTTATGAGCTTGAGGACAAGCTGGAACAGCTTTTCCACGAAAAATCGATCACCGGCTACAGTGCGTGGAACCGCCTGTTTGATGAAACCATGTCGAGCCTGCGTTTTGAAATCGATGGCGAAGAACTTGCCATCGAGCAGACGCTCAACATGCTGCAGGACTCAGATGGTGCGGTGCGTAAAAAGGCATCGGAAGCGCTCGCCAAGACTTTTGGCGCAAACCTGCGCACTTTCACGCTGATTACCAATACGCTGGCCAAGGATAAGGAAATCTCCGACCGCTGGCGTGGTTTTCAGGACATTGCCGACAGCCGCCATCTTGCCAATCGCGTTGAACGTGAAGTTGTCGATGCGCTCAGCAGTGCCGTTGAAGCAGCCTATCCACGCCTCTCACATCGTTATTACGCGTTGAAAGCCAAGTGGCTCGGCCTTGAAAAGCTGGAAAACTGGGATCGCAATGCGCCGCTGCCGGAAACACCGCAGGCGCTGATCTCGTGGGATGAGGCACGCGAAACCGTGCTTTCCGCCTATGGCAGTTTTGCGCCTGAAATGGCCGAAGTAGCCAAGAAGTTCTTTGACAAGAACTGGATCGACGCGCCGGTGCGTCCGGGCAAGGCGCCGGGTGCTTTTGCGCATCCAACCGTACCTTCCGCTCATCCTTATGTGCTGCTCAACTATATGGGCAAGCCGCGCGATGTGATGACGCTTGCGCATGAGCTTGGCCATGGCGTGCATCAGGTGCTGGCTGGCGGACAGGGTGCGCTGATGGCATCGACGCCACTCACACTGGCTGAAACAGCTTCCGTTTTTGGTGAGATGCTCACGTTCCGCTCGCTGCTTGAACGCACCAACAACAAGCGCGAACGCAAGGCCATGCTGGCTCAGAAGGCCGAGGACATGATCAATACGGTCGTGCGGCAGATTGCTTTCTACCAGTTTGAGCGTCGTGTTCACACCGAGCGCCGCGAAGGCGAACTGACATCAGAGCGTATCGGCGAAATATGGATGGACGTGCAGCGCGAAAGCCTTGGCGATGCGGTCAATCTCAGTCCGGGTTACGAAACCTTCTGGACCTATATTCCGCACTTCATCCATTCGCCGTTCTACGTCTATGCCTATGCCTTCGGCGATTGTCTGGTAAACTCGCTTTATGCCGTCTACCAAAACTCGGAAGAAGGCTTCCAGCAGAAGTATTTCGACATGCTGAAAGCGGGTGGCACCAAGCACCACAAGGAACTGCTGGCGCCATTTGGCCTTGATGCAACCGATCCGGATTTCTGGAGCAAGGGCCTGTCGGTGGTGGAAAGCATCATCGACGAACTCGAAGCCATGGAAGACTGAGCAAATTCGTGACCCACAAGGGTTTGATGAATAGGGGTTTAAAGAGGCCGCAAATCCTTTTTCGGGATGACAAGGCGGGCCGCGATGTTTTATTCGCGGCTCCGTCTTCGATTATCCGCGCCGATACACCAGATACATTCGAAGCAGCATGGGAGGCCATGCAACGCGCCCACGAAGCGGGCAAATGGCTTGCAGGCTATCTCTCCTATGAAGCAGGCTATCTGCTTGAACCCAAACTGAAAGAGCTTCTGCCGGCAGGTCGCAAAGCACCGCTTTTATGCTTTGGTGTCTTCGATGGCCCATCAGATGAAGCCTTGCACTCGCGCAGCAATGACAACATCACCTACCTGCGTGAACCGGTCGCCCAGTGGTCGCTTGAGGATTACCAGCCGAAGTTTGCACGACTTCACCAGCATTTGCGAGAAGGCGATTGCTATCAGGGCAATCTGACATTTCCGGTTCATGCTGAATGGGACGGCGATCCACTCGTGCTGTTCAACACGCTCGCAAAGCGTCAGCCAGTTCGCTATGCGACCTATTGCGATCTCGGTGGCCCGATCATCCTGTCGCGTTCACCGGAACTTTTCTTTGAAGTGGATAGCGAAGGTTATATCGAAACACATCCAATGAAGGGCACCATGCCGCGTGGTGTCACCCCTTTTGAGGATGAGGCGAACCGCCAGTTCCTGATGAACGACCCTAAGAATCAGGCGGAAAACCGCATGATTGTCGATCTGTTACGTAATGATATTTCATTGATCAGCGAAGTCGGATCGCTC
>Ga0308157_10008495_pt1 | contig 11659 bp, 8 predicted proteins | sample PhyBR1_FD_201035 | JGI IMG/M metagenome (GOLD analysis project Ga0308157, IMG submission 201035) | Phyllosphere microbial communities from UC Gill Tract Community Farm, Albany, California, United States - DLSLB.R1 | ecosystem: Host-associated > Plants > Phyllosphere > Unclassified | place: USA...
GCAATCGCCATTGTTGAGATAACCTGCATCATTTGTAATTTCTTTGTTTTTAGACTTGTTAACATATTTACTCTACCCCTTTATTTTTAATAAACATCAACAATGTAGCAATTGCTAGACCTAACAAAAGATATGTACGAATACTGTCACTAGGTAAAAGCAAGCCGATCGTTGTGATGAACAATATAATAAGAACCGTTTTTCTTAATTGGAAAGGTCCTTTTGCTTGATTGATCGTCCGCTCTTTTACGAATATTCCTAAACCAACGAATAGAATTCCGAGAACAAACAAAGGACGAGTCGATTCAAAACCAATCGAAGCGGTGATCCAAGGCAAAACAACCAAGAAAAGTACACTAAGTATTGTACAAACTGCACTGTTACTTGCATGAAATCCTTTCGTGGTAAAACGAACTGAGATGAATACAAGGTGTGTGATGAATACTGCTCCCACAATATGTAAGAGAAACGCAATCCCATACATCACGATCATCTTGAACAGATCAACAAATAGGATCGATAACCCATATTCCACCTTTGCTTGTTCAATCGGTGAAAGTCCTAATTGTGAAGCGAAATGTCCACTTATTTTCTTTGATAATTTTTCCTCTATTGAAATGTACTCTTCAGTCATCTTTCACGCTCCTTCGCAGTTTATTATACCTATTTTACAAATCTATGGATTATTTTATCAAAAGTGCTTCTTTTTTTGTCAAAAGTGCAAAAATCGATGCATTTATGCTTTGGGCGAAAACTCATTTTCAAAGCGAGTGGCTAATTTTTTTAAATATCTGGTAGAGACTAAACATTCTTCCCCGTTCGTCATGATCACTTTTCGCTCTTTTTTATTGATTTCTGCTATATTTGCCAAATTGACGACAAACGATTGGTGACAGCGACACAAAGAATCGCTTAATTTTTCGATTTCTTTAATTTTCCCCGCATACTCAATCATGCGATTGTCCAAGTGTACGATCAATTTATGTGGTGTTGGACTTGAACTAAAAAAGAGGATTTCATCCACATATAATTTTACATCGACGGCACCGCTTTTTAGCCAGATCTGTTCCCTGGTAGACAACGCAGTATTCATATAGCGTTCGATCGCAATATCAATACAACTGATGATTTTTTGTTGCAATTGTTCTTCATTATCTTTGATTATATAATCCAACGCCTCTACCTTATAAAGAAAAGTAAGATAGACAAAATCAGTATAAGTCGTAACAAAAATGATTTTGGCTGTTGGATCATACTGTCGAATCTGCTTTCCTAGTTCCACACCATTGATATCTGAATTTAAATCGATATCTAAAAAATAGATACCCTCTGTTTTGTTAGTTGATACGTAGGATAAAATATCATACGGGTTATCTGCAGCTAGTTGGAACTCCACATCATAGTCCATCATCATCACGTAATTTTTTATAATGTTGGTGATGCGGTTACGATGGATCTCTTCATCATCACAAATAAAAATTTTTAACATAGTTACCCCTCTACCTCACATATTGTTATGATTTGTATAAACTTATCATCTTGGATCTTTGTATCTAAAAATACATTTGCATTCAACTGGACTAGCTCATCCAGATTTGTCAAACCTATCCCAGAATTACCGGGTTTTGTCGTAAAACTTGCTTTCTTTAAATCATGTAATTTAGGCAAATCACGTGGACAGTTATTGATCAACATAAATGTACAGTCATTATGGTCTGCCACGATTGCTAGTTCAATTTCTGGATGTTCAAGTTCTTCTGAGGCTTCAATTGCATTGTCCAAAATGATCCCCAGCATTCTTACGAGTACCATCGTAGACACTTCCACATTATTGACCACTTCAGGCACAGAAATGCTCACATGGATTCCTTTCTGGTGTGCCATATATAACTTACTCATGATCACACTTTTGATTTCTCGAATTTTTATATTTGAAATCGAAGACATCCTAAAAATTTCTTGGTCAAAAATCGATCCTGTCGCTTTGATACTATTTCTAAAATAATCCTTTAGACCTGTTAAATCTTCAGTTTCGATATACTCTTCCAATGAAATTAGAATATTTTTGTAATCGTGTTTAAATTTTAGAATCTCTAAATAATTTTTTTCAGCTTGTTCACTGTATTCGATCAAGTAACTCATTTGACGTTTTTGCTCTCTATTTTCATATTCCGTTCTTTTTATGAAAATAAACGAAAAACAAATAATCGCTGACAATAGCCCATACAATATCATGAATAGCTCATGTGCATCGATCAAATAAATTCGCAAATTCGGAAATCTTTCTATGACCACTAGACAAAAATAGACACAAATCGTCGCTGTTGCGATGATTCCGCTGATTTTCATCGTCAAGAGATCTTTGTAGCACTTTTCTAATAACCATGTTTTGAAAATATATGCAAAGAAGAAAAAAAGAAGGGTTCCTAAAATCACAGTTAATCTTATATTTAGAACCAAATGAAGAATCGTATAACTAAAATTGATGATATAATCGGAAAAAATATATAAACAGAATGTGACAGAAGGGATAAATAGCGCAATATAAATATTTCGCCGGAAGTAATAAGTTATGGCACATAAACTAGCCCATAAAACTGCAGTTGCAAAAACATTGATCACAAAATAAAGTGCCATATAGCAAATGATTCCAATGATCGACAAAATGACGTAATACCGATTTTTTAAATGCGTATCCAAATAGCTAGTCACCCAAAAGATGCAAGCCGTTTGAACGATGACAATCAACAAGCTTTCCAGCGTGTCTAAATTCACAAAATGTCCCCCTAATTTAAGTAAGTCCTCACGTACACAACAAACCAAAAACAACAAAGTATTGCTTCATTAACCTATTTTTCTTAAAACAAAGCCTCATTTTTTCATTTTATGTACCTTTCGATAACAAAAAAATTTTAATCCTTTTCACCAAAAAAGATTGTAGCACATTTCACTAGTCATTTGGATTACATGTTGATTAATAAACTGCGTAGAACTTTTCATTTTTTCGGTACAGCCAATGTTTTTTTCTGAAAGTTATAGTCTATTTACATCTATTGCATGTTGTGCTATAATAGATTTATTACGGATCATATGTTATACGACATCTTAATTTGTTTTTATGAAATTTAATCCCACTGGCGTAACTAAAGGGTTACAAGGATGTATTAGTGGTTAGGGAATACATTGTTTAAATGAGAAAGAGTTAATATAGAGTAATCGCCTCTTTAGAGGTTTTAAGTAACACAAATGCTTCGTTAGATTGCCTTTTCTTCGGAAGAGGCAATCGTTCAGTCATTAATTTATCGAAAAACGATAAATTATAATTGAATATCAATATATTTATTAAGGAGAATAATCAAATGAAAAGTCATTCGCTATTTTTAAAAACTACTACTATCGGAGTATGTGTTGTTTTCGGTCTGTTCGGTCTTTTATTCGGTACTCAGTTGGTAACCTCGGAATCAACCACCCCCTTAGATTGGCAAACTACTTTATTGATCACCGTCATTTTCGCTACCTTACTTTCAGGCATCGTCATCGGTAGTATCATTTTTAAATTATTGACAAATGTATCTAAAGACCAGACATTTTCAGATCACTCGCATCGCTTAGTTAGCTATATCCGGAAAGTGATGATTTTCTTATCAATCAGTTCTTTTGGTATTTTACCAAAATTCTACCAAATGGCAGATGCGGATGATGCTCCTGGATTGATGCTATTAGGTCTTTCACTTGTTTTCTTGCCATTTGCTGGGTTAGTTTTAATGAATGTCTTGATCAAAATATTAGAAGAAGCAATTCGTTTGAAGAAAAACGACGAATTGACCGTGTGAGGTGTGAGATGGCGATCATTGTTAATTTAGACGTAATGTTAGCAAAGCGGAAAATGTCAGTAACAGAACTAAGTGAAAAAGTTGGTATTACCATGGCTAATCTTTCAATTTTAAAAACTGGAAAAGCGAAAGCGATTCGCTTCACCACATTAGATAAAATCTGTGAAGTTTTGAATTGTCAGCCAGGAGACCTTCTTGTCTTTGAAAAAGATCAAGAAATCTAAATAGTTTTGGTGTCATAAAAATGCAAGTTCCATAATCTCAAGATTTGGAGGACTTGCATTTTTTTATTCGTTATCAAGCCAGTAATTCTTGATAAAAGTTGATCAGATTATGGATCTCTCTTGCTTTTGGAAAGACGGATATACCGAATATAGGGATATTATAGGTTTTATCAATCGTAATATTGGAAATAATACAATCAAAATTCTCATAATTGATTAAATCTTGGGACAATGTTTTATTATTTCTAGCAACAAATTCAAAATGATTACCCAATTGTTGGTCTAATTCATTGAGTAAATAGGCGTCATATTTCAGTGTAGAGTTGGTGATGACTAACGCGCGAACTTGCTTATTATCTTCGAAGTTCTTTATTAAATCTGGCCAATACAATAATATTTCTGTAAACATAGTTGTCGCAAATTCTTCGAAATCATTTAGTAAGATATGATGTGTATGTACACAATGTTTTAACTTATTCCATAATCGAAGCTGGATTTTATTCATTTCTGAGTGACTATTATTAAAAAAAAGTGATTTTTTTTGATAACTTATAGAGAAAGGTACCGTGCTTTGTTGTAATAAAATAGTTGCTTTACGAAAGATCTTTATTTTATCTTCGCACACAATTCCATATTTTTCTTCGACTTCTTTGATAAAACTGTCTATTGCATATAGAATTGGATTTCTTTGATTCAAAGACCCTATTTCGAACAACTGGTAAATAAATGGTTGATCAAATATGTATCTTGCCAAGTGATCACTGATCAATTCGTTGTTCTTTGGTAGGCGCAAATGTTTAGTTGTTAGTCTTTCGTACTTGAATTTCCTTTGTTTTCTATTGACTGAAACTACCCCACTATCATTTTGGAGCAATAATATCCGACCAGCAATCCAAAAATGAAATATTTTTTCTTCTTGCGGTTCCAAACTAATCAGCGCTTGTTGCAAGTTGTTTTCTTCAACAAAATCCTGCGCAAGTTGAGTCACCATCAACCGAAAGGATGCAGGAAATGCATCTTCAAAATAATGATATTTTTCCATTAAGAACTGAACGGTCATTTCGGTCATGATTTGATCGTTTCCAACAAGTTTGATCAGTGCTTGTACTTTCAAATCATAACTCTGTAACATTGGATTGATTTTATCGACGATTCGCCGCAAGGTACTTTCAGAAATGAATAAATAGTCTGCTAATTCAAGATAATTCTTGAATTTATGTAATAAAATGGCCTCTAGATAACGATATTCAATGGACTCTTGCTTGATCACTTGGTAAATATAGTCTTCCGTGACATGAGGTAGAATTGTTGCTCTAACTCCCTCTTCTCGAGTCATTTGGATCTTGATATCGCTGGCATAAGAATGAATATCAAGCAAGTCATTTCTTAAAGTTTTTGCTGAACAACCAAGTAAATGTTCTAAATCATTGAAGCGATAGGTTTCGCCTTCAAATAAGTATTCCAGTAATTTCAATTGTCTTTTTAATTTTTTTGACAAAATCTTCAACATTTCTATTCACCTCACAAACAAATAAAAAACACTCAAATTTGGGTTTCCCCTCTTTTGAGTGTTTCCCTTATTTAATTTTAGAGGTCTTTTTTCTTCTCTCAAAACTATTTTTTCTACTACGAATAAAAAAGTGGATAAAAAGCTGCTTTATTCATTAGACTCTTCTTCCACCTCTTCAGTAGATCGTTTTTTCCAGAAGAAGATGCCGCCAACCAAGGCAAGTAACATGCTTCCTAGTACAGAAAGAAGTGTGTTTCGAGTGGCATTTGTTTGTGGTAAGTTCCCTGTTGCTTCAAGATCACTTCCGTCATTTTGTGCACCTTCACCATTTTCACCATTTTCACCGTTCTCACTTCCAGCACCCTCTTCACTAGCGCCTGGAGTATCTTCTTCACCCGGTTCAACAACTGAGTATCTTCCTTCAGCACTTGTTGTAAAACCGCCATGTGCCTCGTCGACTTGGATATCTAAACCAACGACATTGTTACTTCCAAGTGCAGAGGTATCGATTTGTGAATCTTCTTGTAACTGAACGGTGTAAGAATTAGCTGGGATTTCTCGCCCATTTACTCTTACGGTTTCAACCATAGATTTTGGATCGACTCTTTCTGTGCCGATCGCAATAGAAGCTACTCGCGTTCGAACATCTAACTCCCCTGTAGGCTCAAACCCATATTCTGTCACATTATAAACTGCAAATTGTCCTCCATAAGTGAAGTTTCTTTCTTGTTCTTCATGCATCAAGATATTGTTGTTCGCATCTTGGTGGAAAACCTTGACCACATCTCCTTCAACTACTGGAAAGGCACTTCCACTATTGAAACGTGAGATGGCTTGTTGGATCGTTTGTGTTCCACGAACTTCATATTGATATTTTGATTGTCCATCTTGACCGAGGATCTCGATTCCATAATACACATTATTGTCATCCACTTGTGTCACACGATTATTTAAAATTGTGCGATCTGATCCTTGTATTGATTGGATCTCGATTTGGCGGCCACTTTTCACTAACCCGAATGAACCTACTGTCTCATTTTGACGGTTCTTCAAATGGATCGTGCTGCCCCATTTGACTTCATAAGGTACTTCAATGTCCGTAGCAGTAACACCATCTGCTGTGGATACGCGAACAGTCACTGATTTTTGGCCAGCTGTTTGTGTGTCAAATGTATCGATTTGTTCCACATTATATAATGAACTAGATAATTGGTGTCCGTTAAAGCGGACTTCATTGATCAGCTTTGTTGCATCCAATTCACTTGCATCTTCACCTAAAACTAAGCTTTGATTTTGTTTTTCTGCATGGATCATAGTGATTGGTTCAAACTCACCATTTTGGATTCGGTAATGGGCATAATTTGATCCCGCCGTAAAGTTTCTGACCAAGTTATCCCGCATCAACAAGTTACGATTTTCTGTTTCCGCATGATAGACTTTGAAAATATCACCTTCATTTACTTCTAATGGTCGACCATTGTTAAAGCCTTGGATTGCTTGTCGGATCGTCATATGACCAGTCACTTCATAACTGTATTTGATATTATCTGGAAACAGGCGACTTTCTGGTTGTTCTGGATCTGCTAAAATTTCGATTCGATAATATGTATCTCGACCAAAAACATTATTCACCGCATTATTTAAAATCGTTCCCTGTTCCCCTTGTGTCGCATGGATCTTTGATACACCATCATGCTCAATGATACTAAAGGCACCTACTGTCGCATCTTCTAAGCCTTTCAATAAGAATGTACTTCCCCACTTCACTTCATAAGGAATCTCCAGCTCTACGGAGGCTAGACCGTCCTTCATAGCCATTCTCAAACGAACTTCTCGTTTACCAATGGTTGAAGTATCGAAGTCAGATAAGCGCTCGATTGTATACGTATCTTCTGCCACAGGTTCTCCATTGATCGTCACGCTATCTAATAATTCTTCCAACTCAAAATTCGTGGTATCTTGTGCTAAAACCAGTTCCTTGTTCGCTGTGTGAGCATCCATTACTGCCATTGGTTCAAATCCGTAGGCGGTTACCTCGTAGTAAGCATAAGCTGAATTGTGCGTGAAGTCTTGTTCTTCTTCGTTGACAACTAACACTGAACTTCCTTCTGAACGCTGCGGATGGTAGATTTTGATTACATCGCCAAATTGAACGGTTACCGCACGATTATTTCCAAAATTATCCATCACTTGTTGTAACGTTGCTCGTCCCGGCATATCTTGGGAATAAATTGTACGATCTCCACGAATGATCTCCATTGAGTAATACAAGGAAGAGTTTGGACTTAACTGCTCATTTAATGGTGAATCAATCCCTGGGAACATCGTTAACTGACGTACTGAATTATTACTTCCTGGTCTTAATGAGAAAGCACCTGCCGCCCCGCCATTGGCTGAGCGCATCACGATCGTATTTCCCCACTTGACTTCATAAGGGACGGTGATTTCTTTTGACACTAACCCATCCCTTGTTTCAAATTGGATGCGTAGATCTTTCTTACCAGCAGTAGATGTATCAAATTCTTCTAATTGAGTCACTGTATATAGACTCGGTGCCAATTCGATCCCGTTGATCGTGATATGATCGATCAGGTTTGCTCCATTGATACCTGCTGTACTATCGCCTAAAGTAAATTCTTGTGGTGAAGACTCTGCAGCTACGGTAATAATTGGTTCTAACCCATTATCTGTCACTTCGTAATAAGCATAATTTGAACCAATCGTGTAGTCACGAACTAATTCATCTTGCATGAGTAAGTTTCGCCCTTGCGAAGCACCTTGAGGATCTGCATGGTAGACTTTGATCACATTGCCTTTTTCAACTGGTAAAGGCTCTCCATTATTGAAGCCATTGATCGCATCTCTGATCGAGGAGTTACCCGCTACTTCATAGGTAAAATTCGAGCTAGTTCCTCCCATTATCGCGATTGAATAATAGGTATCACGACCAAAGTGGTTATTGACTGGATTGGCAAGGTTTGTACCACTAACGCCTTGAGATGCATGGAGTGCCAATTGTCCGTCTTCTTTAAGTAAACTAAACGCACCAACCGTTGCTTCATTCAATCCCCTTAAAACAAAAGTTTGACCCCAATTCACACCGTATTCTACTTCCATTTCATTTGAGGCAAGACCATCATTCATATTTAGTCTTAGACGCATATTACGTGTGCCGATCGTACTCGTGTCAAAATCAATCAGTGATTCTACTGTGTACTGACTGTTATCGATTCTTCGACCATTGATCGTCACATTATCGATCAATGAGCTAGGATCAATGTTTGAGGTGTTTTCACCTAATGCAAAGTTTTTTTGTGAGGCTTGCGCTTCCATGACCGGAGCAGGTCTAAAACCAGAAGAGGTGACTTCGTAGTATGCATATTCTGTATCATAGGTAAAATCATGCTCTTCTTCATTCATCATCAAAACTGAACTGTTGGCTGTTCGTTCCGGATGATGGATTCGGATCACATCCCCCAATTGAACATTGAAAATATTGTCTGTGTTACCAAATTGATCCATGATTTGTTGTAATGTGGTTCGATTAGATACTTCTTGATTATAGATCACATTATTATTCCGTAAGATTTGGAAGGAATAATAAGTAGAAAAAGGAGAAGTCTGTGGTCCTACAGGTGCATTCATATTTGTAGATAAACCACTAGTAATCCTTAATGGGATACTATTTGAATTCGTATTACTCAATAATAACGAGAACGCGCCTGCTGATTGACCAGTGGCAGACTTCATCAAAATTGTATCTTCCCAACGAACATTGATTGTTCCTTCAATTGTTCCTCGAGTTGTTGCATTCACATCTGGACGCCTTGCTTGAACAGTTAATCTGAAGGGTTGTTCTCCCACTAAATTGAAGTTTGGCTCGATCGAATCATCCATAATCAACTGCAAACTATTTCGATCGACTGGCATCCCTCGGAATGTCACATCCTTGATCAAGTCTCTATATAAATTACCGGAAAATATGGACTCTGTACTTCCAAGTCTTTGAACACCCGCAGGATTCAATTCTAACTGTAAGCCTTCATCTGGAACAATCGTCACATTCACACTTTCTGTGGCTTCTCTGCCATCTTGGGTACGCACTCTTGCATGCCAGATGAAATTCCCTAAGTTAGCGGTACTGATCGTATTTACCCATGTAAGTTGATAACTGCCATCATGAGCGATCGTAAACAGCTCTTGTGGCATAGGATTCGGATCATTTTGACGAATCGTCACTTGAGGATTAGTCGCGGAAATCAATGGTTTTATTTCGATTTCAATGGGAAGTGTCACTGCAGGTCTACCCGTTTGATCAGTAACACTGACTTCTATGCGTTGCTTACCTAATTGGCTTGTATCAGGCTGTGTTACCCATTCATACCGTACCGTTCCCCTCGTATTGTGAGCATCAACAAAATGTTCTGGATCAGGAATGCTCTGTTGGTGTTCCAGAATCAAAGACCCAGATTTTGGATTAAGACGAATACTACCAATATCAGTTCCAGAAAAATCGATTGTGAAACTAGTTGAGCTACTCTCCAATCTCCAACGTCCATTGTTTACTCCTTGGGATTGTCCCCAATAAGAAAATGGAAATCTGCGAATTTCAAATTCTTCTTCTTGAGGCGGCGCTATTCTTAAACGTGTAAAGACAACATTCATTTCGCCATCGGTTAGATTATTATGTACTGCACTTAATGAAGGTGTCACTTGCATTCGCCAGTTTCCGCTTTTTGAATCAGCAACCACTGTGTACACTGCTCGTTCATTATGATCATTCCTACGCAAAGGACTTAAATCTTCAACAATATATCGAATAAAATCATCATAGGCAAAACCAGGAGTTCGGTAGTACATCGGGGTAACATTTCTTAAAATAACTTTATCCCCTACGTTAAAATTATCTTGTGTCAGATCTAGGTTGCTTCTGATTCCATCTCTTAAGCGACCAGTCAACATGTCTCCTAATTGCCTATCACGAAGATTACTTACATCCGGAATCCACGAAGGTACATCTTGTGCGTGGGTGGGATTTAATATTTGATCTAACGAATCACTTCGTTCTTTCATTTCTTCTTTACTTAGTTCCTTTAACTCTTCTTTGCTTAGTTCTTTTACTTCCTTCGAGTTAGTTTGTTCTTTCTCTGGTTGCTTCTCTTTTTTATTTGTTTCTTTTTCCTCATTTTTTGTTTCACTCTCATTGGTAGTCGTCCTTGCTTGTCTACTTTGGATCGGACCTAACGCATTGAATGCCGTCACTGCCTGAACAACTGTGCCATTAAGATTACCTAAGGTCAAACCTAGGATCAAAGCACTGTTCAACAGTTTTTTTCTTGTTCTCAAATCATTTCCTCCCTTTTATCAAACAACAAGAGAAAAACATTTTTGTCTGTTTATTCTCCATTGATAACCATTTCTTTTTTCTTTAAAGGATGTTCGTAGTATTTCAAATGACTCTTCTATAAAAACGTTATGTATTTTACGTTTCTTAATCGTCTTTTTACTATTCACTCCTTTTTCAAATCAATTAGAAAAGCATTGAAAAGCTTTACTTCTTCAAGTTTATCGGTCATCCATGTCTGACGTAACGTCATTTTTTCCCTTTCGATTAGGAGAAACTGAAAGAAAGATTTTTGTGAGAAAATAATTTTTTGATCCGCTACTTGATAAAACCCTGAAAGGACAACAAAAAAGAAGGATCTTCACTAAGTTGAACACGTCAACTTGTAAAGATCCTTCACTCAAATTGCTAATAATTGAATGCTACCGATTATTTCAAAGTAAAAGAATTTTTGCATTCACCACAAATTTTCTTCTTACAATTTACGTGCAAAGAATGAAACGATCAATACTAAAATGATCGCACCAATCAATGAAGGCACGATTGCCATACCACCGATTACTGGTCCCCATGAACCTAAAACTGCTTGTCCGATTGCTGAACCAACAAGTCCTGCAATGACGTTAGCAATGATACCCATTGAAGAACCCTTATTTGTGATTGCTCCTGCAATTGCTCCGATAACTCCACCTACGATTAATGACCAAATAAAACCCATCTGTATTTCCTCCTATAGTGTCTAGCCGAT
>Ga0308157_10008496_pt1 | contig 11659 bp, 9 predicted proteins | sample PhyBR1_FD_201035 | JGI IMG/M metagenome (GOLD analysis project Ga0308157, IMG submission 201035) | Phyllosphere microbial communities from UC Gill Tract Community Farm, Albany, California, United States - DLSLB.R1 | ecosystem: Host-associated > Plants > Phyllosphere > Unclassified | place: USA...
GGGCACCATCGCGGGTCTGCTGGGGTTCAGCGGCGCGCTGTGGCCGCTGCAGGGTATCGGCCTGTTCCTGCTGGAACTGGGTATTTCCGTGGTGCTGTTCGAGGCCGGCGCGCGCATTCCACTGCGCTGGTTCCGCCACAACCCCATGGTGCTGGTGCAGAGCGTGGCCGAGTCGGTGTTCACCTACTTCGCCGTGTACTGGGTGCTGATCTGGCTGGACGTGCCCGACCGCGCGGCCGGCCCGCTTGCCCTGGTCGCGCTGGCAGCATCGCCCGCCGTGCTGACGCGGGTGGTGACCGACACACGTGCCGCAGGCCCGGTGACCGACCGGGCCATCGTGCTGGCCACGTTGTCCACGCTGTACGCCCTCACGCTGGGAAGCGCCCAGGCAGAGCTGATCAACCGGCCCAATACCGGCTTCACCGACACCATCTACCCCGTGATGGTGGTGCTGGGTGTTTCCATCATCGTGGGCGCCGTGCTGGCGTTGGCGCTGCGCATGGCGCTGCGCTTCATGAGTCCCACGAGCGAGAACACCTCCATCCTGCTGCTGGCCCTGATCGCCGCCGGCACCGCCGTGGCGGCCTACATGGGCGGCTCCGCCCCGCTGGCCGCGCTGCTGGGCGGCATGCTGCTCAAGCAGCTCAACCCGCGCCCCTGGGCCTGGCCGCGTCAGCTGGGCACGGCGTCGTCGCTGCTCACCATGCTGATGTTCGTGCTGGTCTCCACCGTGGCGGCGCAAGCCGACTGGAGCGGCCCCGTGGCCGGCGTGGTGCTGGCCGTGATCGTCGTGCGGCTGGTGGCCAAGGCGCTGGGCGTGGGCCTGGGCAACGTCGGCAGCGGTGCGAGCTGGCGCCAGGCGCTGTGGGTGAGTTGCGCGATGACGCCGATGTCGTCCATCGCGCTGCTGATTGCCTCGCAGTTCGTGGTGGCCTCGCCCTCCACGGGCCACCTGATCGCCCGCGTGGCCCTGCCTACCATCTTGCTGATGGAAGTGCTGGGGGCCGTGATCGCCACTGTCGCCATCTACCGGGCCGGAGAAAGCTCCAAGCCCTGGGCGCCGCTGACGCGCGCCGGCCGCAATTCGCAAAGCAGCACCAGCAGCAACAACGGAGACAGCCCCCGTGAGTCTTGAAGCCTTCCACCATTCCGAACCGCTGACGCTGGGCGTCGAGCTGGAGCTGCAGCTCGTCAACACCCACGACTACGATCTCGCCCCCTACGCCGAAGACATGCTGCGCCTGATGGAAAAGCAGCCCCTGCCCGGCAGCGTGGTGCCCGAAATGACCAACAGCATGATCGAGATCTCAACCGGCATCTGCCATTCGGGCAGCGAAGTGCTGGGGCAGCTCACGCAGATCCGCGACGCGCTGGTCAAGAGCGCCGACAAGCTCAACATCGCCGTGGTCGGCGGCGGCACACACCCCTTCCAGCAGTGGCACGAGCGCCGCATCTACGACAAGCCGCGCTTTCAGGAGCTGTCGCAGCTGTACGGCTACCTGTCCAAGCAGTTCACCATCTTCGGCCAGCACGTGCACATTGGCTGTCCCGACGCCGATGCCGCGCTGCTGATGCTGCATCGCATGTCGCGCTACATCCCGCACTTCATCGCGCTGTCGGCCTCCAGCCCGTACGTGCAGGGGCAGGACACGGCGTTCGATTCGGCGCGGCTCAATTCGGTGTTCGCGTTCCCGCTGTCGGGCCGCGCGCCCTGCGTGCTGACGTGGACCGAGTTCGAGCAGTACTTCGACAAGATGACGCGCACCGGCGTGGTCAAGAGCATGAAGGACTTCTATTGGGACATTCGCCCCAAGCCCGAGTTCGGCACCATCGAGATCCGCGTGTTCGACACGCCTCTCACCATCGAACGCGCCGCCGCGCTGTCGGCCTTCGTGCAGTCGCTGGGCGCCTGGTTCCTGGCCGAGCAGCCCTTCACGCCGTCGGAAGACGACTACCTCGTCTACACCTACAACCGCTTCCAGGCCTGCCGCTTCGGCATGGAGGCGGTGTACGTAGACCCGGCCACCGGCGAACACATGCCGCTGCGCGACCACATCCTGCAGACCATCGACCACATCGCGCGGCACGCCGGAGCGCATGGCGCCTCGGGCGCACTGCACATGCTGCGCAGCGAGGCCTCCGCTGGCCAGAACGATGCGCGCTGGCTGCGCGAGCGCCAGCGCGAGGAGCAGCTGCTGGCCGAGGTCAGCCGCCAGGCAGCACAACGCTTTCGCGGCGCCATTTAACCCCCCCCTCCGCGTCGCTTGCGTCCCCTTCCCCCAGGGGACGCCGCCAGGGCCGGGCCAAGCCCGTTCCACGGCGTCTGCGGACCTGGCCCACGCCGGGATGCCCGCAGCGCACCGACCCCACACCGCCACAATCCACGCCATGGGTGAATTCGATCTGATTGCGCGCTACTTCACGCGGCCCGTGCGCCGCAATGCGCTGGGCGTGGGCGACGACTGCGCGCTGCTGGCACCTGCGCCCGGCATGCATCTGGCCGTGTCCAGCGACATGCTGGTCGAGGGCCGGCATTTCTTCGCCGACGTGTACCCCGCACACCTGGGCCACAAGGCCCTGGCCGTGAACCTGAGCGACTTGGCCGCCTGCGGTGCCAAGCCCCTCGCCTTCACGCTCGCGCTGTCGCTGCCGCGTGTGGACGAAGCCTGGCTCAAGGGCTTTTCCGAAGGCCTGCTGGCCCTGGCCGATGCGCACGAATGCGAGCTGGTGGGCGGCGACACCACGCAAGGCCCGCTCAACATCTGCGTGACCGTGTTCGGCGAGGTGCCCGCCGGGCAGGCCCTGCTGCGCAGCGGCGCGCGCACGGGCGACGACGTGTGGGTGAGCGGCACGCTGGGCGATGCGCGGCTGGCGCTGGATGCGCTGCGCGGCCAGTTGCCCTTGCCGGCCGATGTGCTGGCCCAGGCCCGCGAACGGCTGGAGCGCCCCACCCCGCGCGTCGCGCTGGGCCAGGCCCTGCGCGGCGTGGCCCGCAGCGCCATCGACGTGAGCGACGGCCTGCTGGGCGACCTGGGCCACATCCTGGCCGCGTCGTGCGTGGGGGCCCGCATCGACACCTCGCTGGCGACCGGCTTGATCGCTGCGGGCGCGCACACCGCCAGCGCCACCCCGGACATCGCCCCCGAAGTGCTGCTGCAGTGCGCACTGGCCGGTGGCGACGACTACGAGCTCGCCTTCACTGCCGCCCCCGAGCGCAGGGATGCGGTGCTGGCTGCCGGGCGCCTGGCGGACACGCCCGTCACCCGCATCGGCACCATCGAGGCCACGCCGGGCCTGCGGCTCGTGGACGCCGAAGGCCGCCCCTTGAACACGCGCTACGCGTCGTTCGACCACTTCGCCTGAGCGCTCGTCGAAGCAACCGCCGACCGCATCAAAAACAATAGCTGCCAGCGCTTATGAATAAAGCGCTGGACCTTGTTTTCATTCAAAATCGGACTGCACGCGATGCCGGCTGCTAGCATCGCCTCCTCATGATCCTGGTCGTGCCCAACCGCACGCACCGCGCCAGCGAGGCCTTATGACCCCCTTCCGCCCAGCCCCATTCCTGCTCCGCGCCCGCACGACGCTGGCCGCCCTGCTGCTGCTCGGTGCGGCCAGCGCACTGCCCCTGGCCGCACAGGGCCAGACCGGCGCCGCCAGCGCAACGCTGGACACCGGCGAGGCAGCCTCGCGCATCGCCCGCGTGAAGGTCTACCCCGGCAGCGCGACCGTTGAGCGCGTGGCGCGCATCGGCGCCGGCACGCGCAGCCTCACCTTCCGCTGCCTGCCGCAGGGGCTGGACGCGCAAAGCCTGCAGGTCCAGACCGACGCCAGCGTGCGTGTGGGCGAGACCAGCGTGCAGGTGCTGGACCGCGCCATCGCCGGCGGCTGCGCCAGCCCGCTGGACGACCGCGTGCGTGCAGCGCAGGACCAGGTGGCCGCCGCCAGCGCCGAGACCGATGCGCTGGAGCTGGCACACACCTACTTGAAGACCGTTGCCAACACGCCCCCCGCCGTGCAGGCCAGCGGCCCGGGCACGCCGGGCGCCGGCACCATTGGCACCACCACCGAAACGCTGCGCCGCTCCGCGCAGGACACCCTGGTCAAGCTGCACCAGGCGCAGCGCCGGCAAGAAACCGCCGAGCTGGCCCTGAAAGCCCTGACCACCGAGCGCGACCGCATCGCCGGCCCGCGTGCACGCGTGGCCAACGTCACCATCACGCTGGCGGCCGAGCGCGACGCCGACGTGCGCCTGACCTACCAGGTGCGCGGTCCCAGCTGGTCACCCAGCTACCGCGCCTCGCTGGACACCGCCGCCGCCAGCGTGCGCCTGGAGCGCCTGGCGCTGGTTGCGCAGAGCACCGGCGAAGACTGGAGCGGTGTGCAGCTGACACTGTCCACCGGCCAACCCACACGCGCCACCAGTGGCCGCCTGCCACGCCCCTGGACGCTGGACGTGGAGCCGCCGCCGCAGCCCGCACCGCCACCGGCCCCTGCGCCCGCCGCCGCCATGCTGCAGCGCATGGCGGCCCCGTCAGCGCCGGCCCCCATGGCCGAGGTGGCCGAGCCACTGCCCTCATTTGACGTGGCGGTGGCCGAAGGCGCCTACGCCACCGAATTCGCCGTGCCGCAGCGCATCACCGTACCGTCGGGTGGCCAGCGCATCACGCTGGCCCTGGGCCAGACCGACAGCCGTGCACAGCTGCTGTCACGCGCCGTGCCCGCACAGGAAGAAGCCGCCTACCTGGTCGCCGTGCTGCCCGCGCCGGCAGGCGTGTGGCCCGCCGCGCCGGTGGCGCTGTACCGCGACGGCGCCTTCGTCGGCAACGGCCAGCTCGACACGGCGGCCATTGCGCGCACCGGCCTGGCCTTCGGGCGGGACGAGCGCGTGCTGGTGCGCGCAGAGCCCGCACGGGAGACCACGGGCAGCGCCGGCCTGACCGGCGCCCGCACCGAGCGCACGCAACAGCGCACCTACACGGTGGACAACCGCCACACGGCCCCCATCACGCTGCAGGTGCTGGACGCGGCACCGCTGTCGCAGAACGAGCAGATCACGGTCGAGTCGCGCTACGAACCTGCCCCGGCCGATGCCGCGTGGAACCAGCAGCCCGGCACCATCCTGTGGAGCCAGACGCTGGCCGCCGGCGCCGCCGCGCGCTTCACCGCCACGCACACCTTGCGCTACCCCAAAGACGTGCGCCTGCAGGAACGCCGCTGAGCCGCCCCTGCACCGCCCCTCGCCCTCATCACGCCCCGCATGTCCGCCACGCCACCGCCCTCGCCCCTGCCGCCGCACGCCCTGCGCGGCTTTCTCTTCGCCCATCCGGCCCACCTGATCGCCCTCGGCTTTGGCAGCGGCCTGGCGCGCAAGGCGCCGGGGACCGTGGGCACGGCCTGGGGCTGGCTGTCGTTCCTGGTGCTGCAGATGTGGCTGCTGCCCGCGGGCATCGGCATCGTGATCGCCGTGTCGCTGGCCGTGGGCTGGTGGGCATGCACGGTCACCGCGCGCCACATGGGCGTGAGCGACCCTGGCGCCATCGTCTGGGACGAGATCGTCGCCATCTGGATCATCCTGTGGCTGGCCATGCCCATGGGCTTCTGGGGGCAGCTCGCCGCCTTTGCGCTGTTCCGCTACTTCGACGCGGCCAAACCCGGCCCGGTGAAGTGGGCGGACAGCCGCTTCAAGGGCTTCGGCTGGCGTGGTGGCTTCGGCATCCTGTTCGACGACCTGGTGGCTGCGTTCTGCACGCTGCTGGTGATCGCCCTCTGGCGGTGGTTCTGGTGAACGCACCCACCAAGCTATCGAATGAAGAGCGTTCAGCGCTTGCAATGAAAGCGCTGGAGGCCGATTTGACTCATATCGCACGCGCGCTGGTACAGCAAGGCGCCTTGCTGGCCACGGCCGAGAGCTGCACCGGCGGCCTCATCGCCGGCGCCTGCACCGACCTGGCCGGCTCCAGCGCGTGGTTCGACCGCGGCTTCGTCACCTACTCCAACGCTGCCAAGACCGACATGCTGGGCGTGCCGGCCGCGCTCATCGCCACCCACGGCGCCGTGAGCGAACCGGTGGCCCGCGCCATGGCGGAAGGCGCCCTGGCGCACTCGGCTGCGCGGGTGTCCATCGCCGTCACCGGCGTGGCAGGCCCCTCGGGCGGCAGCGCCGAAAAGCCTGTGGGCACGGTGTGGTTTGGTTGGTGCGTGCACGGCCGCACCCATAGCGAACGCCGGCACTTCGACGGCGACCGCGCCGCCGTGCGCGCGCAGACCGTAGCGCATGCGCTGCAGCAGCTGCTGCGCCTGTGGGGCAACGCCGCAGCGATATCAAAACAATAGCTATCAGCGCCTTCAATCAAAGGACTTCAAATATAAAACTATTTGAAATCCTTGTTTTACAAGCGCAAGCAGCTCTTATTTTCATAGCCCGCCACGTTGGGCGTCCGGCACCACCCGGTCGATCAGCACCGCGCTGGCCGCGTTCAGGCCCACCACCTCGACCGTGCAGCCATGGTGGCGCAGGCGCTCCACCACCTTGTCGAGCGCGGCGACGGAAGTGATGTCCCAGAAGTGCGCGCCGGACACATCGATGCACACGGCCCTGCCCTCGGCGCCCAGCACGTCGAAGGACTCGATGAATGCATCGGCCGACGCGAAGAACACCTGCCCCCGCACGCGCCAGGTGCGCAAGCCAGTGGCGGCGTCGTCCTCGGCCCGCACGTCCAGCATCTTCGAGACCTTCACCGCGAAGAACACGCCGCTCAGCAGCACGCCCACGGCCACGCCGGCCGCCAGGTTGTGCGTGGCGATGGTGACGACCACCGTGGCCAGCATCACGGCGCTGGACAGGCGCGGGTGGCGCACCAGCAAGCCGAGCGATTTCCAGTCGAAGGTGGAGGCCGACACCATCACCATGATGGCCACCAGCGCGATCACCGGCACGCGGGACACCCAGTCCTTCAGCGCCACCATCAGGATCAGCAGGAACACGCCCGCAAACAGCGTGGACAGGCGCCCGCGCCCGCCATACTTCACGTTGCTGACGGCCTGGCCGATCATTCCGCAACCCGCGATGCCGCCAAAGCAGCTGGCCGCGATGTTGGCCAGCCCCAGGCCCGTGCACTCGCGGTTCTTGTCGCTGGGCGTGTCGGTCATCTCGTCCACCACGGCGGCGGTGAGCACCGATTCGAGCAGCCCCACCATCGCGATGGCCAGGGCGGGCAACAAGATGATGCGCAGCGTCTCCAGCGACGCTGGCACCTCGGGCAGGCCGAACAGCGGCAGCGCATCGGGCAACTGGCCCAGGTCGGCCACGGTGGGCAGGTGCAGCCCCAGGCCGGAGGCGATGAGCGTGAGCGCCACCACGCAGATCAGCGGCGACGGTATGGCCGTGAGGGCGCGCAATTGCAGCCGCTGGCCCAGCCACGGCAAGCCGTAGATCACCGCCAGGCCCAGCGCCAGCATGGCCCAGGTGGCCACGCCCGCGCCGTGCAGGTGCGGCAACTGCGCCGAGAAGATCAGGATGGCCAGCGCGTTCACGAAGCCCGTGCGCACCGAGCTGCTGACGAAGCGCATCAGCACCCCGAGCTTGAGCAGCCCGAAGATCACCTGCACCGCACCGGCCAGCAGCCCCGCCGCCAGCAGGTAACCCAGCCCGTGCGACTGCACCAGCGGCGCAGCCACCAGTGCCACCGAGCCCGCCGCAGCCGACACCATGGCCGGCCGGCCGCCGACGAACGCGATCACGATGCTGATGACGAACGACGCGAACAGGCCCACCGACGGATCGACCCCCGCGACGAACGAAAACGCGATGACCTCGGGAATGAGCGCAAACGTGGCGACAGCGCCCGCGAGCAGTTCGCGCGGAATGCTGGGCGCCCATTCGGCGCGCAGGCGGCGCATCAAAGACAGGGATGAGGTCATGGAGCGACAACGCGCGCCAGGGGCGCGCGTCGGTTCAGGTTGCGAAGGGATCAGCGCTTGCGCGCATCAGCGAGCCGATGGCCGCTCGCCGCTGACGAATCAGGCGTTGGCACCACAGCACTTCTTGTACTTCTTGCCGCTGCCGCAGCTGCAGGCGTCATTGCGGCCGGGCGTGGCTTCCTTGCGGATGGACTCGACGCGCGGACCCATGCTCTTCCAAAGCTGGCGCAGATCGTACACAGCCCAGATGGCTTCGCCGAAGGCTTCCACGCGCGCCTGGCTGGTGCTGGGCGGGCCGTCTTCGGTGTACATGCAGACTTCGGGCTTGCCGGTGTCGTCTTCGGTCAGCGCAACGATGGCGTCCATCGCGTCGTCCAGCCACTGCGCGGCTTCCTTGTCGCGGGGTGCCGCCCAGTCCTCGGGCCAGTTCTCCACGGCGAACATGAAGCCCAGCGCCCACACCTGGCCGAAGGACGGAATCTCCTGGCCTTCCATGTCGGCGCGCTCTTCTTCGGGCAGTGCGGCGATGGCGCCACGCATGTCCATGGCCTCGGGCTGGAACGCCATGTCTTCGTCAAGCGACTTCACGTCGGCATCCAGCTGGGCCGTCACCTCGTTCCAGCGCAGGTCCCACAGCTGCAGGAAGCGGGCTTGCTGCTCGGCATCCTTGAAGGCCGGCAGCAACGGCAACGGCGCACCGTCGGCGACGTCCAGCTCGCCACCGTCGCCCAGCAGCATGGGCAGGTACTCGGCCGCCGCGATGGGGCGGCGCGTGCAGATCAGCGCCGTCAGGAAACCGTCACAGAACTCCCACTGCGGAATTTCTTCGCCGCGCGAGCGCAGGTCGTCCAGCAACGTGTCGAGTTCGTCGAGTTCATCGGCGCCGAGGGCCGACGTGACGGGCGCAGCGGTTGCGGTATCGGTGGTGGGAGTGGGTGCGGACATGTCTGGCAATCGAGAGGGTCGGTTTTCTTTATGATTCCGCATCCGGCGGCACACACTGACGGGCGCACGCGGGTCGGGAAAAGAGGGCGGCCAGTGTAGCGCCTGCGCCCGCGCGCCGCTTTTCTCACGATGTGGACCCTCATGCCTGTCACGACCCAGCCGCTTGCCGCGCGCGGCCCGCACCGCTTTCCTTGCCTGCGAGCCCAGCCGACCGGCCGGCTCGCCGTGGAGTTCAACACCTGATGACCGACACGCACGCCGAGCACGCCGCGCCGGACTACCAGGCCTTTCTCGACCACCACCTGGGGCTGCAGCAGTTTCCCATCGCCAGCTACCGCATCGGCGCCGAGCAGGTGTGGATCAAGCGCGCCGGCGCGAGCCATGGCCTGTGGGGCTACCGCGCACTCGGCGCTGTCGCGGCCCTGCTGGGCTTGCAGGCGCTGCGCCCCGTGCCCAACCGTGGCGGGCAGGAGGCCATCGCCACCGAAGTAAGGCGCATGCGCGATCTCGCCGCACAGGGCCTGCGCGTGCCCCAGGTGCTGGCCGCGGCACCCGATGGCTTCCTGATGCGCCACCTCGGCATTCCGGGTGTCGAAGCCCCGTCACTTGGCAATGCCATGGAGGTTGCCGTGCCAGCGGGCCCTGAAGTCGTGTTGGCGCTGTGGCGCCAGGGCGTGGACGCCATCACCCACGTGCACACCAAAGGCCTGTGTCTCAGCCAGGCCTTCGCCCGCAACATGGTGCTGTGCCCGGATGGCGCGCTGGCCTATGTGGACTTCGAAGACGACCCGCAGGCCGCGCTGCCCCTGCCCGTGTGCCAGGTGCGCGACATGCTCTGCTATGCACACTCCACGGCGATCTACTTGCGCCAGACCGGCGCCCTGGATGAAGCCCATGCGCTGTGGGTGCAGTGGCTGGCATCACCCCACCAGTTGCCACAAGCGCGGGCCACGCTGGCCACGACCGTGCGGCGGCTGGGCTGGCTGCGCCACCTGCCCCAGGACCGCCGCTGGGGCCGCGACGCACAACGCCTGCGAGCCGCTTACGACCTGCTGCAACCTGCGGACTGACCGCCGGGCACCGGCAGCAGGGCCAGCCGTCCGATGGGCGCGGAGCAGGCCATGCCAGCGGACGCCGTGGAACGGGCTTCGCCCGGCCACCGGCGTCGTCCCCTTGCCCGCAGCGCGCAGCGCTGCAAGAGCGAGGGGAAGCGGCGCAGCCGCTCAGAGGGTTGTCGTTTCACTTCAGTCCAGCAGCCGCACCTGCTTGACTTCGAACTCGGTCTTGCGGAAGTCGCGGTCGAGCTTGCCGGTCAGCTCCAGCTTCTGCTGCGCATCGAACTGGCGGCCCACGGGCATGCGCTTGGGAGATATCTCCACCGCCATGCGGCCAGAAGCATCTTCAAAGGTGTAGTTCTCACCGCCGTCGTGCGACACCAGATGGCCGCGCAGCACCGCATATTGGTCGTCACGCCCCTTCTTGGTCAGCTCCTGGACGGTGGCTTGAGGAATGGTGCTCGGTCCCACGTACTCGGCATGGGCCGGGATCACGATCAGGAAGAGGGATGCGGCGAGCACGAGGGGAATGACGGACAGGGAGCTTTGCATGGTGAACCTCTTGCGTTGTGGTGAATGAAGACCTCATTGCACCGCGCGAACATGAAGCCCACCTGATGGCACTTGCGTATCAGACACCTGCTCACGATCCATCCGCCAAAGGCGGTGTCGCCGGCTTGTGCGAAAGGAGTCTCTGCGCTCAGGCAGGCCAGTCGATCACCACGGCCAGACCGCGTGTGCGCCCGTCGGTCGTGGCGGGGCGCTCCAGCCCCTCCTCGAAGTGCAGGCGCCCCCCGTGCAGTTCGACGGTGCGCGCCACGATGGACAGGCCCAGTCCGCTGCCATCGGGCGTGCCGGCTTCGGACGCCTGGGACAGCACACGAAAGAACCGTTCGCTCAGCCGCTCTCGCATGTCGGGCGCCACGCCCGGTCCGTCGTCCAGTACGGTGGTGCGCACCGCGCCACTGCCCAGCGGCTCGACACGGAGCACGACCCGGCCGCCACGGCGCCCGTGGTGCACGGCGTTCTCCAGCAGATTGCGCAATGCGCCATGCAGCAGCGTGGGATGCGCGTGGAGATGGTCCGCATGGCACTCGATCTCCAGCGTGGAGGAGGCCCCCGGCAGCAATGCCAGCTCGTCGCGCAGCCTCTGCAGCAGCGGCGCAAGGGGTTGGCGCTCCCGCACCAGCGTTTCCGCGCGCTCCGGGTCCATGCGCGCCAGGGTCAGCAGGTTTTCCACCAGCCGAGTGCAACGGTCCACATCGTCGCGCAAGGGCTGCAGATCGGCCGGCACCGCGTTGCCGCGCCGCTGCAGCAACTGGATGCGGCCGCGCAGTGCCGCCAGAGGGGTGCGCAGCTCGTGCGCCGCGTCGGCGGTGAACCGGCGCTCCGCATCGAGTGCATGCGACAGCCGCCCCAGCACCGCATTGAGCGCGCCAACGATGGGCTGCAGCTCTCGCGGATCGCGGTCCGAGGGCACGGGCGACAGATCGCGGGGCGACTTCACTGCGACCCGGCGCGCGGTATCGCCCAGCGGCTTGAGCACCTGCCGTATGGCCACCCAGCAGACCAGGGCCAGCAGCAGCAGCAGACACAGGCCCGGCACGGCCAGGTCTTCGGCCATCTCGCCCAGCATTTCGGTCCGCTCGCTCCAGGGCTGCCCGACCTGGGCGGAGAACTGCCCATCGCGCGAGGGCAGCACGTAGACCCGCCACGGCTCTCCGTCCAGGAACACG
>Ga0308157_10008497_pt1 | contig 11658 bp, 8 predicted proteins | sample PhyBR1_FD_201035 | JGI IMG/M metagenome (GOLD analysis project Ga0308157, IMG submission 201035) | Phyllosphere microbial communities from UC Gill Tract Community Farm, Albany, California, United States - DLSLB.R1 | ecosystem: Host-associated > Plants > Phyllosphere > Unclassified | place: USA...
CATCGCTGCCGATGCCAGCACGAATCAACGTACCACCGGACGCGTTTTCGTGGTCGGACGCGCCGGGAACAGGCATTGCAGAATCATGACGGACCATACACAGACGCTTGACGAGGGAACGCCGCGCGACATTCCTGGCAACACGAAGAAAAAGCGCAGAGGGCCGCCCTTGTCGGTGGCGGCATGGAAACAGTTCGTCAGTGTCGCCAAGCCGTACTGGCTGGGCGACGAGCGCAAGCGGGCCTGGCTGCTGCTGGCGCTGCTGATCGTGCTGATGCTGGTGGAAACCAAGCTCGCCGTGATGCTGAACGACCAGGCCGGCGAGCTGACGTCGGCGCTGGCCGGCAAGGACCGCAACCGCTTCTGGGGCGCGGTCCAGGCATGCCTGATCGTGCTGGCGTTTGCCGTGCCGATCTACGCGTTCTACTACTATATGCGCGACCTGTTCGCGAACAAGTGGCGGCGCTGGCTGACGCGGCGCTTTCTCGATGGTTACGTGGGCGGCCGCAAATACTACGAGCTGGGTTCGAACCAGGAAATCGACAACCCCGACCAGCGCATCTGCGAGGACGTGAACACGTTCACCGGCCGCTCGGTCCACTTCATGCTGATCTTCCTGGGTTCGCTGATGCAGCTGGTGGCGTTCAGTGCCGTGCTGTGGTCGATCTCCCATGTGCTGGTGGCCGTGCTGGTGGGTTACGCGCTGCTGGGCACGATGGTCGCACTGGTGGTCTTCGGCAATCCGCTGATCCACCTGAATTTCTGGCAGTTGCGGCGCGAAGCCGATTTCCGTTTCAGCCTGATCCGGCTGCGCGAGAATGCCGAGTCGATCGCCTTCTATGGCGGCGAAGCGCAGGAGCGCGCGCACATCGACAGCAAGTTCAACAAGGTCATCCATAATTTCTCGCGCCTGATCAAGAAGCAGCGCGCGCTCAACCTGTTCCAGCGTACCTTCAGCCAGCTCACGCTGGTGCTGCCGTTCGTGATCCTGGCCGATGCCGTCCTGTCGGGCGAGCTCGAAGTGGGGCGTGCGGTGCAGGCGGCCGGTGCCTTCACGGCGGTGCTGGCGGCGGTGGGCGTCATCGTCGACAACTTCGAAAGCCTGAGCCGTTTCGTCGCGGGCATTGGCCGCCTGCAGACCTTGTCCATGCATGTGATGCCCGAGCCGCCGGCCGGCAATCCGTGCGACACGCAGGCGCGCATCACGCGCACCCCTGGCGACCATCTCGCACTCGAGTCACTGACCCTGTGCCCGCCGCAGTCCGACCGCGTGCTGATCAAGGATCTGACGCTGTCCCTGAAACCGGGCGACGCGCTGCTGATCAACGGCGACAGCGGCTGCGGCAAGAGCTCGCTGCTGCGCGCCATTGCGGGGCTGTGGCACAAGGGCAGCGGGGTGATTCATCATCCGCCGCGCGAGGATTTCTTCTTCTTGCCGCAACAGCCGTATCTGCAGCCAGGCACGTTGCGCAGCCAGCTGATCTATCCAAGCACCCGCACGACGCTGAGCGACGAGCAATTGACCGCCATTCTCGAGCAAGTGCACCTGCCGTATCTGGCCGGGCGCGTCGGGGGTCTCGACGCCATCCTCGACTGGGAAAAGCTGTTGTCGATCGGCGAGCAGCAGCGCCTGGCATTTGGCCGCGTGCTGGTGCACGAGCCAGCCATCGTGATCCTGGACGAAGCCACCAGCGCGCTCGATAGCGCCAACGAATCGTCGCTGTACAAGCGCCTGCGCGACAAGGGCACGACGCTGGTCAGCGTTGCGCACCGCGCCGGTGTGCTGCGCCACCATACCCATGTGCTGTGGCTGACGGGTGACGGCGGCTGGGAAGTGCATGCGGCTGCCGATTACCAGTTCGATGTGCCGGTGCCTGCGCGCAGCGGTGCGCAGGAAGCGCAGCCCGTATTGCAGCCGCGTGCGGGCGTGCTGGTCGGTTAAGCGCAGCCTGCCTGCAACGCGTAGGGCGCGGCGCAACGATAATCCTTGACCCTCCAGCCGCTACAGGGTATTTAATGGCATCTGGCGCGCGATCATCCGGTCGCGCGCCATTCCACAACGACCGATCCGATGCGCCGTCTTTTCCTCATCCTGCTGCTGTTCGCCATGCCTTTCCAGGCTGCCTGGGCGGCGGGTGCTGCCTATTGCACGCACAATGAAAAGACGATGCACCCGGGCCACCACACCCACAAGCATTCGTCCTCGACCTCAACCTCGTCTTCGGCCACAAGCCAGGACGACGCCAGCCCGGCCGACCCCTGCAACGACTGCGACGCCTGCCACCACTTGTCGGCCAGCGCGGTCCTGTCGTCACAACCCAATCTGCCCCTGCCCAAGGGGGCGCCGCACCTGCGCGGCGAAACACGGCGCTACATCTCGCACGTGCCCGACCTGATTCCGCCACCCGACCGCCTGCTGCGCATCTAGCGCGGCGAACATCCATCGCCGGCCCGCCAAGCGCGGCCCGCCCGATTGCCTTCGCCGGACATTCACCCGTTCGGAGCACCATCATGAAACACCGTTTGACACCGCCGCTGGCGGCGTTCGCCATGGCGTGCGCGTTGGCCTGCATTGGCCTGCCGCCTGCAGCCCAGGCCACGCCCATCTCGACCAGCACGCAGCCCTTGACGCTCGACGCGGCCATCGCGCTGGCCCTGCGTTTGAATCCGACGCTGCGCGCGGCCGGCCATGAAGTCGCCGCGCAACAGGGCGCACTGGCCCAGGCCGGGGCGCGCCCCAATCCCGAACTCGAGCTGCTGCGCGAGGGCACGCGGGGCGACAGCCGCACGACCACGGCGCTGTTGACCATTCCCTTGGAACTGGGTGGCAAGCGCGCCGCGCGCATCGATGTGGCGCGCCAGGAAGGCCAGTTGGCGGCGCTGGCGCTGAACGCCGAGCAGGCGCGCGTGCGCGCCGACGTGATTGCCGCGTTCCATGAGGTCGTGGCCGCGCTGGCGCGCGAACGCATGGCGCAGGAGCTCGTGCATCTCGCGGGCCGCGGGCTGGATGCCGTCGGCAAGCGGGTCGATGCCGGCACCCTGTCGCCCGTCGAGCAGACCCGCGCCCGTGTGGCGCAGGGGGGGGCGCGCATCGAGGCGCTGCAGGCGGCGCGCACGCTGGAGGCCGCACGGATCCAGCTCGCGGCGCTGTGGGCGGGCGACGCGCGCGGGCTCGTGGTCGTCGAGCCGGACGCCGTCACGCTGCCTGCGCTGCCGCCGCTCGACCGGCTGCTGGCGCAACTGGACGCCGCACCCGGCATGCGCCAGGCCGGTGCGCACCTGAAGCACCGCCAGGCGCTGGCCAGGCTCGAACAGGCGCGCCGTACGCCGGACGTCAACGTGATCGTCGGCGCACAGCGCGAAGGGCCGGATGCCCGCAACCGCACCGTGCTGGGCCTGTCGGTGCCGCTGCCGCTGTTCAATCGCAACGATGGCGCCGTCCTGGATGCGCTGCGCCGCGTCGACAAAGCGCAGGACGAACAGGCGGCGCAAGCCGCGCGCCTGCGCGCCGATCTGGGCCAGGCCCATGCGCGCCTTGCTACAGCGCTGGCCGAATGCGCGCTGATCGCGACCGACATCCTGCCGGGCGCGCAGGACGCGCAGCGCGCCGCCAGCCGCGGCTTCGAGCTTGGCAAGTTTGGCCTGATCGACGTGCTCGACGCCCAGCGCGTGCTGGCGCACTCCACCTACCAATACCTCAATGCCGTCGCCGAAAGCCATCGCGCGCAGGCCGATATCGCACGCCTGCTGGGACAGGCAGCCGTGCAGGAGAACCCATGAACAAGCAGCAAACCCGCATCATCGTCATCATGCTGGCCGTCGCGCTGGCGCTTGCCGCCTTTGTCATGCTGCGCGATCGCGCGCAGCCGGCAGGCGACGAGCATGACGATCACGCCGAACAGACCGAAGAAAAACAAGAAGCGCACGCCGACGACGGCGTCATCCACTTCACGCCGAACCAGATCACCGTGGCCGGCATCACGGTTGCCACGGCCGGTCCGAAGCACCTGGACACCTTCATCCGCATGCCTGGCCAGATCGCGCTGAACGAAGACCGCACCGCCCACGTCACGCCGCGCGCGGCCGGTTCGGTGCGCGACGTCGGCGCCGACCTGGGCCAGCAGGTACGCAAGGACCAGATCCTTGCCAGCATCGCCAGCGCCGATATCGCCGGCCAGCGGGGCGCGCTGACGGCCGCGCAAAAGCGCGTCGACTATGCGCGCAGGATTGTTGCGACCGAGCGCACGCTGTGGGAAGAAAAGATCACTGCGCGCCAGGATCTGCTGAAAGCCGAGCAGGAACTGATCGAGGCCGAAGTTGCACGCGACACCGTGCGCCAGCAATTGCAGGCGCTGGGCGCGGGCGGTGGCGGCGCTTCGAACCTGCTCGCCATCCGCGCCCCGTTCGACGGCATCATCGTCGAAAAGCACATCACGCTGGGCGAAGTGGTGGGCGCCGATACGCGTGTGTTCACGCTGACCGACCTGTCGACCGTGTGGGCCGACGTGGTGGTGCCGGCGCGCGACCTTGACATCGTGCGGGTTGGCACGACCGCGGTGATCCGTTCGATTGCATCAAGCACCACGGCGCCCGGCAAGGTGAGCTTTGTCAGTTCGCTGGTGGGCGAGGCGTCGCGCTCGGCCAAGGCGCGCGTGGTACTGGCCAATCCGGGCGCTGCGTGGCGGCCTGGCCTGGCCGTGAACGTCGACATCGTGACCGGCTCGAGTGACGTGCCGGTGGCCGTCGCGCGCGAAGCAATCCAGACGCTCGATGCGCGCCAGGTGGTCTACAAGCGCGTCAAGGAAGGCTTCATCGCGCAGCCCGTCAGCACGGGGCGCTCGGACGGACGCTTCACCGAGATCACCGCGGGTCTGAGCGCGGGCGACACCTACGCCGCCGGCGGCAGCTTCACGATCAAGGCCGAACAGGGCAAGGGCGAGGCCAGCCATGAACACTGACCTGCAAGCTTCCACCTGGTTCGACCGGCTCATTGCGCTCAGTATCGAACGGCGCTGGCTGGTGCTGCTGGCCGTGCTGGCAATGGCCGCCATCGGTATCTACAATTATGGCCGCCTGCCGATCGACGCCGTGCCCGACGTGACCAACGTCCAGGTGCAGATCAACACGGCGGCGCCGGGCTACTCGCCGCTCGAGGTCGAGCAGCGCATCACCTATCCGGTCGAGGCGGTGCTGGCCGGGCTGCCCCACCTGGAAACCTACCGCTCGCTGTCGCGCTATGGCCTGTCGCAGGTGACGGTGGTATTCGACGAGGGCACCGACATCCACTTCGCGCGCCAGCTCGTGAGCCAGCGCCTGCAGGATGCGCGCGAGAACCTGCCGGCCGGCGTGGTGCCGGCGCTGGGGCCGATCGCCACGGGCCTGAGTGAAATCTACCAGTGGACCGTCGAGAGCGAGCCGGGTGCAAAGAAGCCCGATGGCACGCCGTACACGCCGACCGACCTGCGCGAGATCCAGGACTGGATCATCAAGCCGCAACTGCGCACGGTGCCGGGCGTCACCGACATCAATTCCATTGGCGGCTTCGACAAGGAATACCTGGTGGCCCCGAACACGGCCACGCTGTCGTCGTACGGGCTGGAACTGATCGACATCGTGCACGCGCTCGAGCGCAACAACAGCAATGTCGGCGCCGGCTACATCGAGCGCGAAGGCGAGCAGTACCTGGTACGCGCGCCAGGGCAGGCCGCGTCGATGGACGACATCGGCAATATCGTCGTCACCAGCGTCAACGGGATTCCGGTGCGCGTGCGCGATGTCGCCGAAGTGGGCATCGGGCGCGAGCTGCGCACCGGTGCGGCCACCGAAAACGGTGTCGAGGTGGTGCTGGGCACGGTGGTCATGCTGATCGGCGAGAACAGCCGCAAGGTGGCGCAGGCGGTCGACGCGCGCATGCTCGAGATCAACCGCAGCCTGCCCAAGGGCGTCAAGGCGGTCACCGTCTACGACCGCACGGTGCTGGTCGAAAAGGCGATTGCCACCGTGCGCAAGAACCTCGTCGAGGGCGCGATCCTCGTCATCGCCGTGCTGTTTTTCTTCCTCGGTAATTTGCGCGCGGCGCTGCTGACCGCGCTGGTCATTCCGCTGGCGATGCTGTTTACGTTCTCCGGCATGGTGGCCGGCGGCGTCAGCGCCAACCTGCTCAGCCTAGGGGCGCTGGACTTTGGCATCATCGTCGACGGCGCCGTCGTCATCGTCGAAAACTGCGTGCGCCGGCTGGCCGGCGCCCAGCACCGGCTCGGGCGCCTGCTCACGCGCGAAGAGCGCTTTGCCGAAGTCTTCGCCGCTGCGCGCGAAGCCAGGCGGCCCCTGATCTACGGCCAGCTGATCATCATGATCGTGTACCTGCCGATTTTTGCGCTGACCGGCATCGAGGGCAAGATGTTCCACCCGATGGCGTTCACGGTGGTATTTGCGCTGCTGGGCGCGATGATTTTGTCGGTGACGTTCGTGCCGGCCGCCGTGGCGCTGTTCATCGGCCGCAAGGTCGACGAAAAGGACAGCCGCGTCATGCTGGCCGCGCGCCGCTGGTATGCCCCGGCGCTCGACTACGCACTGGCCAACCGCGCGGTGGTGCTGGTGTTTGCCGGCCTGGTGATCGCGCTGGCGGTGCTGATGGCCACGCGCCTGGGCCTGGAGTTCGCGCCCAATCTCGACGAGGGCGACATGGCCGTGCTGACGGTGCGCGTGCCGGGCACCAGCCTGACCCAGTCGGTCAAGATGCAGCAGCAGATCGAGACGACGCTGATGCGCGAGGTGCCCGAGATCGCGCGCGTGTTCGCCCGCATCGGCACGGCCGAAATCGCGTCCGACCCGATGCCGCCGAGCGTGGCCGACAGCTACATCATCTTCAAGCCCGAATCTGCATGGCCCAAGCCGAGGCGCTCGCGCGCTGCCGTGCAAGAGGCGATCCGCACGGCGCTCGAGCGCCTGCCCGGCAACAGCTACGAATTCAGCCAGCCGATCCAGCTGCGCGTGAACGAACTGATCTCGGGCGTGCGCAGCGACGTCGCCGTCAAGCTGTTTGGCGACGACCTGGCCGTGCTGGAAGCCACCGCCGGCCAGATCGCGGCCAGCCTGCGCGCGGTGCCTGGCGCGGCCGAGGTGCAGGTCGAGGCGACATCCGGCCTGCCGATCCTGCAGATCCGGGTCGACCGCGAACGCGCCGCGCGCATGGGCCTGAACATCGGCGACGTGCAGGAAATGATCGCGACCGCCACCGCCGGGCGCGTGGCCGGCACGCTGTTCGAGGGCGACCGCCGCTTCGACATCGTCGTGCGCCTGCCGGAAGACCTGCGCGCCGACATCGACGCGCTGCGCCGGCTGCCGGTGGCATTGCCTGGCACGCGGGAAGGAGGGCACAGCTTCATCACGCTGGGCGAAATCGCCACTTTCGACGTCGCACCGGGCCCGAACCAGCTCAGTCGCGAAGAAGGCAAGCGCCGGGTGGTCATCACCGCCAACGTGCGCGGACGCGACATCGGTTCGTTTGTCGCCGCAGCGCAGGCGCGCATCGCCGCAGACGTACGTATTGCGCCCGGCTACTGGACGGCCTGGGGCGGCCAGTTCGAGCACCTGACGACGGCCGCCGAGCGCCTGCGCCTGATCGTGCCGGCCTCGCTGCTGCTCGTGTTCGTGCTGCTGTACCTGGTCTTCAACAACCTGCGTGACGGCCTGCTGGTGTTTACCGGGATTCCGTTTGCGCTGGCCGGTGGCGTTGCCGCGCTGTGGGCGCGCGATATCCCGCTGTCAATGTCGGCGGCGGTGGGCTTCATCGCGTTGTCGGGTGTGGCGGTGCTCAATGGCCTGGTGCTGATCGCGTTCATCCGCAGCCTGCGCGAAGAGGGGATGGCGCTACCCGAGGCGGTACGCGATGGCGCCCTGGCGCGCCTGCGACCGGTGCTGATGACGGCGCTGGTCGCTTCGCTCGGTTTCGTGCCGATGGCGCTGGCGACGGGCACCGGCGCCGAGGTCCAGCGCCCGCTCGCCACGGTGGTCATTGGCGGGGTCTTGTCGTCGACCGTGCTGACCCTGTTATTGCTGCCCGTGCTGTACGAATGGGCCCATCGCGCGGGCTTGGTGGAGCGCGTAAAAATATCCTCTAGCCAATAGAACAAGGCGGATTGTCTACATTGGAAATGGTATAGTTGGATTTTTACCAGCACTCTGCCACACCAGCCCGGACTTGGCGGGACATTGTGCGGCGCCACCTAATATTTGAGGACACGACAGATGAGCATGAACGATTATGCGGACCGGATCAGCCAGGCGATTCTTGCAGAAGAATCGGGGATTGGCGCAGAATGGCTCGCCCAGCTGGAGTCGATCACGGTGCGCAGCAGCGGCGCGGCGCGCGAGCAGTTGCGCGCCCATTGCCAGCAGCTGCTGAAGGCGTTCGCTGTCGCGACCCGCAGCGGTGAACTCGAGAACATCGAACACCGTTCGTGGGACGAAGTGCGCGACCTGCTCAGCGAAATCTCGGCCACCCGCGCCAAGGCCGGTTCCACCCCGGCCGAAACGGCAACGCTCGTGTTCTCGCTCAAGCAGCCGCTGTTCGCGCGCCTGCGCGATGTGTTCGACACCGATGCCGATGGCCTGGCCATCGCGTCCTGGACCGTCAACACGCTGATCGACAAGCTGGGCCTGTACACGATCGAAGTGTTCCAGAAGACGAAGGACCAGATCATCGTGCGCCAGCAGCAGGAGCTGCTCGAGCTGTCCACGCCCGTGGTCAAGCTGTGGAACGGCATCCTGGCGCTGCCGCTGATCGGTACCCTCGATTCGGCCCGCACCCAGGTGGTGATGGAAAACATCCTGCAAAAGATCGTCGACACGGGCGCCATGATCGCGATCATCGACATCACCGGCGTGCCGACCGTCGACACGCTCGTCGCCCAGCACCTGATGAAGACCATCGCGGCCGCCCGCCTGATGGGTGCCGACTGCATCATCAGCGGTATCCGCCCGCAGATCGCGCAAACCATCGTGCACCTGGGCGTGAACCTGGAAGACGTGATCACCAAGGCCACGCTGGCCGACGCCTTCCTGGTCGCGCTCGAGCGCACCGGCGCGTCGATCATGATCAAGAACGCAGCCTGAGGCGAGTGCTATGGAACGTATCCCGATCCTGCGCATGGGCGACCTGTTGCTGGTGACGATCCAGGTCGACATGCATGACCGCCTGGCGATGCAACTGCAGGACGACCTGACCCAGCGCATCGTCAGCGACAGCGCCAAGGGCGTCCTGATCGACATCTCGGCGCTCGACCTGGTCGACTCCTTCATCGGCCGCATGATCAGCAATACCGCCGCCATGGCGCGCGTGCTCGACGCACGCACCGTGGTGGTGGGCATGCAGCCGGCGGTGGCGATCACGCTCGTCGAACTCGGATTGACCCTGCATGGCGTTCAGACGGCGCTCAATGTCGAGAAGGGCATGGCCCTGCTCGGAAAGAGCTATCGATAATGGTCGACGCGCAAACCCAGACGGTGCTGTTCGAGACACCGCTGCTGGAGCATCGCCGCGCGCAGCGTACCGGCCGCGTGACCTTGCGCCTGCGCTCGGATGAAGACGTGGTGGGCGTGCGCAAGCAGGTGCGCGAACGCGCAGTGGCGATCGGTCTCTCGCTGGTCGACCAGACCAAGCTGGTGACGGCGGCCAGTGAACTCGCACGCAATACCATCAAATACGGCGGCGGCGGCGAGGTGCATCTCGATGCCTTCGACGACGGCGCGCGCCTTGGCGTCGGGCTGTTGTTCGTCGACGCCGGCCAGGGCATCCCGAATATCGAGAGCGCACTGCGTGACGGTTTCACCACTGGCGGCGGCCTGGGCCTCGGCCTGGGCGGCTCCAAGCGGCTGGTCGACGAATTCGACATCGACAGCCGTCCGAAGGAGGGCACCGCGGTGCTGATTATCAAATGGAAACGCTGATCAGTTCTCAGTCGTCGCACTTCGTCTTCAACCTCACCCATGCCAGCGATGTCGCGGCCGTGCGCCGCGCCGGCCAGAAGGTGGCCGACTCGCTGGGCTTCAATGAAGTCAAGGCCGGCCAGCTGGCCCTGATCATCACCGAAGCGGCCACCAATATCCTCAAGCACGCCGGCGAAGGCGCCATGCACGTCGGTCCGGCGCAGTCGCCGGCCGGCATTGGCGTGGACGTGCTGGCGCTCGACAAGGGCCCCGGCATCGCCGACATCGACAACTGCCTGCTCGATGGCGTCTCGAGCGCCGGCACCGCCGGCACCGGCCTGGGCGCGCTGCTGCGCCTGTCCGATGAATTCGACGTGTACACGCGGCGCGGCGAGGGCGCTGCGTTCTTCATGCGTCTGTGGCGCGACGAACCGGCGCCGCACCCGAGCGGCGTGGAAGTGGGCGCGCTGTGGGCGCCGATCGCCGGCGAAGACGAATGCGGCGACGGCTGGGCCGTCTCGTGCGGCGACGATGGCGCCACGATCCTGGCGTGCGATGGCCTGGGCCACGGCCCGAACGCAGCGGCGGCCACGAATGCGGCGATCGATGCGCTGGCCGGGCGCGGCCCGGTCGGCGCCGGCGAGATGGTGCACGCGGCGCACGGGGCGCTGCGCGGCACGCGCGGCGCGGCGCTGGCGGCGGCGCGCATCGATTTCTTCAACGATGAACTGACGTTTGCCGGTGTGGGCAATATCGCCGGCGTCGTGATCGACGACGACCGGCGCGCGCTGGTCTCGCACAACGGCATCGTCGGCGCCAATATGCGCAAGGTGCAGGAGTTTTCGGTGCCGTTTCCGCCAGGTGCACTGTGCATCCTGTGCTCGGACGGCATCCAGACCCAGTGGGATCTGCACAAGTATCCGGGCCTGCACGGGCGCGCGCCGGCGCTGATCGCCGCAGTGCTGATGCGCGACTTCATTCGCGGGCGCGATGACGCGATGGTCGTTGTCGTGCGCCGGGCAGCGGGCCTCGCATGACATCCCTGCGCATCCTCAGCGTTGGCCTGGACAGCGAGCAGGATGTGGTGCTGGTGCGCCAGCGTGCGCGCCAGATCTCGGCCATGCTGGGACTGTCGCAGCAGGACCAGGTGCGGGTCGGCACGGCCGTGTCCGAGGTGGCGCGCGGCGCCAGTTACCAGGGACCCGGCGGGCGCGCCGTGTTCCAGCTGTGTGAACGCGACGGGCGCCAGCATCTCGAAGTCCTGGTCAGTGCCGGGCGGCCCCGCAATGGCCGCTCGAGCGACCCGACGTTTGGCGAAATTGGCCCCGAGTCGCTGCGCGAACTGGCGATCGTCACCGCGCATCGCCTGATGGACGCGTGCGAAGTCGACCCCGGTGAAACCGGCGCAGCCAATGTCACGGTGCGCAAGGCGCTTCCGACGCACGAGCGCATCACGCCGGCGCGCCTGGCTGAAATCGGCGCGCGCCTGGCCGACAGCCCGGACGCCAGCCCCCTGCACGAGCTGCAGATGCAGAACCAGGAGCTGCTGTCGACACTGGCCGAGCTGCGCGAACGCCAGGAAGACCTGATGTCGCTCACGCGCGAACTCGAAGACACCAACCGCGGCATCGTGGCGCTGTACGCCGAGATCGAAGACAAGGCCGAGCGCCTGCGCCGCGCCGACGAAATGAAGTCGCGCTTCCTGTCCAACACGAGCCACGAACTGCG
>Ga0308157_10008501_pt1 | contig 11654 bp, 8 predicted proteins | sample PhyBR1_FD_201035 | JGI IMG/M metagenome (GOLD analysis project Ga0308157, IMG submission 201035) | Phyllosphere microbial communities from UC Gill Tract Community Farm, Albany, California, United States - DLSLB.R1 | ecosystem: Host-associated > Plants > Phyllosphere > Unclassified | place: USA...
AACAACACTGTTTTCTTGGGTGAATAATAAGAGAACAAGATTTCTGTATACATCGTTAAACTTGCTATGATATCTTCTAAATATTTCTCTGAGAAAGACAGCAATGATTGGTTTTCATGAATAAATTTCCGATTTTTCTCATAGGCTAAACCATAGAGATCTTTGATGATAATAATTTCTTCACTTAATAATTTATTCAGTATTGGTGCCATTTCATTATTGATTTTCCTCCCCAGAAAAAAGGCAGAAAGAAAGGTGGATAATATAGGATTAGTCTTCCGGTCGATGTTGAATAATTGGAAGTAAGATTCAATCACTAGATCTATTTCAGACCACTGATTATACTTTTCCAAAAAGACAGTCTCGTGCTCGATATTATCAATCGTTCGTTTGCTGATTATAATCAGAAAAAGCCAAATGATTTCATCTTGGTGGATCGAAATACCATACTCCTTTTTGATCAGTGGAATCAATTCAGACATCAATAAAAAATCTGTCTCATTGCTAAAATCAATCTCTTTTATCTTACGAGGTAAAGAGATGATATGCCCATTCTTATTTCTGATCATCGTGATATACAAACAGTAATAAAATCCTGTGACCATGATCCCTGTTCCTATCTCATACTTACCAAGACGCTCACCTAGCTTATTTAAAAACATCTGGTGGATACTTTCTGGAGGATAGACCGTATACGGTGTTGGTTCTCCTTCATAAAAAAAATCAAAAAAAAACTTGCGGATATTCTCTTCTTTTCCCACAAGATCCACTGGTTTTAAGCTAAGTGAAAGCTGATATTCTTTTAAAAGCTCTTTGATTTGAGCGACTGATCGTAGCATCGTACTTTCTGAATAATTATAGCGATCAGCTAATTCTCCGACAGATACTAGCTCTCCATAAAAAATGTCACTGATAATTTCAAACCAAATCTCCGATTGTAACAATGCTTCTTTGTCTTCATGATACAGTCGTCGATTTTTTTCTTTAAAAAAATAGCCCGTCGTGTTTGACTCAAAAATCGCACTCTTCTCAAAATAGGTTTTCAGTTCACTGACATCTTTTAGAATCGTGCGTTTAGAAACACCTAGTTGCTGCGACAGGCCAACGATTGTAAATATATTTTGTTGCTCGATTACATTTAAGATACGCATCCACCTCTCCGTAATCGTGTTCGTGATAAACTTTAGCTGTAATTCTCGCATTTTAGCACCCCATTTGTTTTTTATATCTATTCTTAAAAAAAATAGATTGTAAACATGTATAACAAAAATGATGGAGAAATACTAATAATAAATAAGTGAAAAATTGAAAAAATAACTGGATTAAATTTAAAAGCAAAAGCTATTTATAACTTTCGTACTCTTATTCCTATTTTTTAATAAACTACTGCATATCCATAACAAAAAACTTAGACCAACAGACTGGATTTATGACCTTTCGCTCAGTGGTTATCAACTTTTTATTTTTTAAGAACACGCTTTATTCATTAATTTTTAGTGTGCTTTCTTTTCTTATAGATGATTCTCTAACTCTTACAATCCCACACACAAAAAATTCCAATCACTTCAAACACTATGAATATTGGGGGAGTTTCCACCTATTTTATGCCTTCAAGATCCTTTATACAAAAAAAAACGATCAACAAATAATTTAAACTCTGTTTAAAATAACAGAAAAATTATTTGTTGATCATTTAATTAATTTTCTTAAAAATCAAACTGATTTTATTGATTTTATTTTGTGAAGGCAAAAAGAGTATATTCCCTATTGGTCAGGTACACTGCTCAATTCCCAGACAAGTTTTGTCGAATAACTTGTCGTTTCTGGATTCACACCTGCCGGCACATGTAAACCTACGCTTTCTCCCATAGTCTCCAAATCACCAAAGCGATAGATCCATGTTCCAGTACCGGTTCCGCCTGCTGCTTTCAGTAGCACACTCCTTGTATTCGGAATGAGTTCCTGACGCTCATTTTGCTGGATTGTTGGAGCGATACCTCCTTGTGCTGTCGCAAGTGCTTGATTGTCCAAATTGATCGTAGCTCCTATCAATTCATTACCGGTTGGATTGACAAATTGCCCACTCTGAGTAACGGCTAGTTGCCAACCATTTCGTAAATGTTCTGGGCGACGGTCGCTTATTTGAACATAGTTTGGGCGCTCTTCTTCCGTTGCTTCCACCCCTTGGTCGTTTAAGAGACGCTGAGGTTTCGCATAGTACAAACGATCTTGCGTTGATATAAATTGTTGACCAAAATCAAAGCTGGAAACAAAATCAATACTCAAAGCACCTTGTTCTTCTGGCAATTCTGGCGGGTTCTCTGGATGAACTTCCTGATCTGGATTGATCGGATCAACTGGATGAACAGGATCATAGGAATCAATTTCTTCTTCGTAAACATAAGTAACTGTTTGTTCTGTTTTCATAAACACACCAGAAGTATTGTGTGGTACTTCATTCAATACCCATCCTGCTATTTCCTTTGGTTGTGTCACATAACTTTCACCAATCGGACCAGTGAGCGTTTCTGTTTCGGCTAATTCGTTGTGGTACACATCTACATGTCTGACTGTTACTGTTCCTTCTATGACAGGAGGTGGAACCCAGCCTGAACCAGATCCGTTAAAAACTAACCCTGTATATTCGGAATTATGAAATGTTTGTAAATATCGTTCCGTGAAATCATCGGGATCTGCTTGACCACGGATGACCTGTTCACCATCAACACCGCCAAGCTCTACATCAACTTGATGCCACGAATTAATCGCATTCGTTCTATAGTTAGTCATGGAAAAACGATTCGCTTTTATCAAGATTCGGCTAGTAGCAGCTAATTGTACCGGTTTGATATTCCTTGAAACAATCTCTCCCTGAATAGCGTTACTGTAACCAATATCCAATACGCCACCTGCGCGAATGGAAATGGCAGGCACATTTGCGAATCTAGTATTCGTTACACTAGTAGAACCGACCAACCTAACATTTTTTCCAGAAATCATAGGCTGTGTTCCACTAAAAGCATCAACAATACACATTTGAATGATCACTAATCCATCTCCGGTGTGGCTAATAATTGGATTGCTACGACTACTCGCTAAACGTTGGACATATAAGCCGGTTACAGTCAACGTCGCATTTCCACTCATCTCCATATTTGTGGAAGAATCCTGAAATCCTAGATGTCCGCCAGTTGCAGGTGCTTTACTAAGATGAATGGATGAATTTCTTGTATTCAAAGAATCTCCTAAAATCGAGCTAGAAAAAATGATATTTCCCGATTGATAGATCTCTGTCGTCCTAAAATTATTCCATGCACTCCTAAACTGACTCCAATTTCTTACATTACTAGTTGAGCGATTTTGTGGATCTCTTGTTTCTTCCAGTATTCGTTGCTCTTCCTCACTTATAAGTGATTCAGGAATCGTATGGTATGCTTCTTGAACGCTGATTGGTTGGATAATGTTTTCTTCTTTATGTGCTATTTTTTCGATCGTTGATTCTTGCGTTTCCGATTCGTTCTCAGGTACAGTATCTTCTTCATTTACTACATCTACAGTTGATTCAGCAATTTCTATGTGTGATTCTTCAACGACAACATAAAAATGATCCGCATCATAATCTAAGGTGATAAAGTACGCACCGGCAGTTACAAAAGCAACTTGCAACGTGAAAGTTGTTTGTTCCTGCGCTGTATGCACATGCCAATAGTCACCGTGAGAATGTACCAATCTTATGCCTTCTGCCAGTTGGTCTTCTAAAATTTCCCCTTCTGGTGGAAGACGTAGTAAGACATGATCGGCAGGTAATTTACTCGTAAAGGTCAGAAGAAATGCTTGATCCACAGTGGAGGAAAACGTCTGTGCTTCAAAAGAAAATTGTTGAATTTCTGGTATTTCTGGTAGACTTTCGTTCAATTGACTGAGATTACCCAAATAGTCTTTTTCCAATAATCTCTCGTGGGATAATTCTTCAGATGCTTGCTGGACAATGCTTTTTTGTACCGCATAGACTGTCCCAGTAGATGACAGAAGTACTTGAATTAACATGATAGATGTACTCAAAAGAGCGAGTTGTTTTCTTAAATTTAATCCCATTCACCCTTGCTCCTTCTCACGAATCATACAGTCTTGTGATTCGTTCTTTTTTGTTTTAAATATAGCCAAACAGTTAGCACTAGTAATAAAAGAATCACTATGATCCCCCCAATCATCCACCAGTTGATACTCGTATCGATCGTGACATCTGCACGATTCAATGCTTGGGCTTCATCCGCTTCGATAATAAATGTTTCTTCCCATGACCATTCTTCTTTTCCTGCAGTTGCCCTTAGCTTTAAAAGATATTCGCCACTTTGAAATCGATCCCCTTCTAGTGAAATTGGAAAATTAAAATTCGAATTTGGCGCCATTTGCATTTGTTCTTGTTGTGCTTCATAAAGAGGCTCCTCTTCGCCTACTTTATGAATCGTTGCTTCCACTGCTAACTGATTGACAAATGTCGGCATGAAATTTTGCAGATTCGCACTAATGACGTTCCGGTAGTTCAATTGATCTGCAAAGACATCGAGCAATGCCAAATCTGGCTGCACCGAGGAACGATCGTTACTAGCTAAAACGGCTACTACATAGACAAATTCATTTTGGATAGCTACACCTTCTTGTTCGATTGGTGTTTGTTCCTCTTCCGGTGTCACTTCCTCGATTCTTAATCCGCCAGCTAAAAAACCTTCAACCGATTCTGCTGGCATATGTAGTTCTAAAGTGATTGTTTTTGTTTCTTTTCCTGCAAGTATGATCGGCTCAGGTGTCTCGATCAGCGTATCCATTCCATACTTTAAAGAAGAATCCGCTTCATCGGCATTTTTCCCATATTCGACGACCCCCAAGACATTTGTAAATGCCGTATGCGGTGTGATCTGAATAATGGCTTCTTCTTCTCGAATATTTTGTAATTTCAAGCGAAGGGTGTGCGTACTTCCAGGTTGCCCTTGTATGTCAAAATAGTTCAGTTTTCCTTCAACTTGGCTTTCTGGAAACTCCGGTGTCACATAGAAATTCAATTCTCCTTCTTCGGCACCTACGGAGGGCGAAAACCAAAGCAAAGATAAAAGCAACAACAGAGTAATCGACCATTTCTTTTTTGTTTTAGCTAGTATACGAATCGTATTTGGCATTCATTTGCTTCCTTTCTTTCATAAAAGTAGCGCTACAAAACGATGTAACGCTACCTCTCACCTTGCACAATAAATATTGTTGTTCCTTAAACTGTTTCAGTCTCTTCATCTGGTTCATTATCTGGTAATGCAGATAACTCCCAAGTTAATGTTGAACGGTACGTCGCCACATCTTTCGCTGTTGAACCCGGAACAGATAAGACAATTGACTCATTTCTAACTGCTGCATCACCTTCAGCCTCATGTTGCGCCATCAAATCTTCTTGATTCCCCCAAACCACAGAAGAAGTTCCAGCTCCTTTTGTTTCAGCCGCTTGCATCACTGGCACAGCACCTACTCCTGGAAGTAAAGTTAAGCCATTCGCATGGGCAACTGGTGCATTTGATTGGTTGTTTCCACGATAGTCGATTCTTGGATCGTTCAATGAAATTTGGGCTCCTGTCAATGTTCCGTTTTGAGTTCCTGATGTGAAGTCACTTAAACTAACACTCAAATCCCAGCCAGCATTCGTTCCACGAGTGTCTTGGACTTGTGCAAAACTGACATAAGGTACTTTGTTCTCGTCGCCTTCTGTTCCTTCAAGCTGTTGCATTTCTGCTAACATGCTATATTCACGATCTTGGTTTGAAATCACTTGTGAACCGAAGTTCATTGTTGGTACATAAGCAATCGTCAATGGTCCTTTGTTGTCTCCATCTGGTCCTGGAGCCGGTGGGATTTCTACCCCTGGATTATCTTCCGGTGGAGAAACTTCCGTATCATCTCCTTCGCCGTCTTCGTCAACTGCAGTAAAGCCAATCTCTGCATCTGTGATTGCATTTCGTACTTCTTTGCTTTCAACTTTTTCTTCTTCTGTCTCTTCCGCAAAAATTGTTACGCCTCCAGCTAAAATCGACGTTGTTAATGCTGCAACAGTTGCTAAATGGATAAATTTCATGTGATAATTTCCTACTTTCATTTTCTATTTTTTATTTTTTTGACGTCCGCCAGTATAAGAGAAAGCCTACTATACCTAGACCAAGCCACCGATAAACATCCTTTATCACTGTGTTGGTTTTTGGCAAATTCGTATGGTTATCTACATTCTGATCATTTTCAATATCGATAGGTCTTGCAATGTAATCAGGTGAAGGATCAGGTGCCCCGATTGGCTGATAAATGCCACTAAAACTGACTGAACCTTCCGTTGTTGATTCTTTGACTTCTGAACCATACATAGTATGTGGTGCATGGATAAGTACCACGAACATACTTATAATAAGCAAGTGTGGCTTGATTTTTTTCATATCCCTCCCCCTTAAATTTACTATCAAAAACGATTGATTCCATGAATCGACAAGTTGTAAGAAGATAAGTTGCTATCTCTTTCTTACATGTTATAGATTACCTTGACTAAAAATTAAATAAAAATCGCAATTTTCATAAAAACGTGAAATTTGGAAAAAACACTTACTAAAATAAAAAAAAGGACATTAGCTTTTCGCTATGTCCTAAACTTGAATAAATACTATTAATTTTTTTGATTTATGCACTCATAGACTCTTGCTAAAAAACAACTAGTATATTTCACTCGTCATTCTATCTATAAAGGGGTTTATTTGATCAAGTACTCGTTCCCAATCTTTGCTGTCAGGGATCGGATTCATCAAAATCGGCTCTTTTTTCAATACATAGTCAAATAGATAGGGTCGATAATTGGTAACTACAAGATCAACATGTTCAGACTCTAGTCGCTCTTTTGTCAATCCTTTGAGTGGCATAAATATCACCTGATGCTGATTTCCTAACATTCGTGTTGCTTTTAGACGAATCGACTGGACAACTAAATAATCCCCTTCAATCAAAAATAAAATAGTTCTTACTGGCTGATAATAGTGAATCAGTAAATCAATATAAAGCGTAAAACTGTTGACGATATCCTCAAAATAGGAATCAGCTAATCCTAATCTTTTCTGATTCTTTCTTAAAAACCTGTCATTTTCTAGATAAGTTTCACTATAATTCTTTTTAACCATTTCACGTTCTTCAAACAACTCTTTATTTAGTTCCGGACAAATCGCTTCATTGATTCGCCGAGCGACAAGATAAGCACTCAAAAAAGCTTCTAAAAGTTCACGATTCCAACTATCATATTTATCGGAAGAAAAATAATTCTTTGCGACATTGCTGATTTCAGGCCATTGATTGAAACGCTTATAAAAAAGCTTTTCATGTTGTATCTCATCGATTGGTCGATTACACAAAATATAAAGATGGATCCACGAAACTTCCTCTTTAGGTAAACAAACACCATATTCTTTCTCTATCAGTGGTACCAAAGAGTAAAGCAATTGAAAATCATTTTCTTTTTGATTGATCTCTTTGATCCAATTCGGTAAAGAAATAAAGTGGTTTTGCTGTACTCTGACCATCGTGATATACAAGACATAATAAAAGGCAGTGACCGTCATCCCACTTCCTAATTCAATCTCTTCGAAGTGACTTTTCAGTTCTTGAAGAATCATCTGATGTAAGCCTTCGGGTGGCCGGATAGTATGGGGATTGTGTTCTCCGCCATAATAAAAATCAAAAAAGAATTTTCTAATACTGCCTTCATCCCCAACGATCGTCACAGGATTTAAGTTTAGCGTCAGTCCATAATCATTCAACGAAGATTGAAGTTGAGCCAAAAAACGACGTAAGGTACTTTCTGCATAGTTATAGTCATAGGCTAAGTCACCCACATTTCTCAATTCCCCATAAAAGATATTTCCAATGATCTCAAATAGCACTTCATTTTCTAACAATTGCTCTTTTCTTTCTTTATAAAGCAAGCGATCCACTTCTTCGAAACGGTGGCCATTTCTTCCAGAATGAAACGATGCACTTTTTCCAAAGTGATCTTTTAACGCTTGGATATCTTTGATCAGCGTTCTTTGTGTAATATTTAACTGTTCTGAAAGATGAATAAGGGTAAACGCATGTTCACGTTCAATCAGATTAAGTATTCGTACCCAACGCACGGTCACTGGATTCGTAATGAAGCCTATCTGGAATTCTCTCATAATATGGACTCCTCTTCATTGATATGGATGGCGAAAAAATGTTCACTGTTATTATTTTTATAGCAGAGTTCAGCGAAAAATACTAGTCAAACAACATACGACAAGCAAATCGAGAATGTCGAACCAAAAACAAAACAATTTGACAAGTGTAAATTTATACCCGTATGATTGACCTATATCAACGGTTGCCAAATCAATCATAAAGGAGAATTCAAGTGATCAATCAACTTTTAAGAGAGCAACAACACTTTTTTGAAACAGAACAAACAAAATCGATCGACTTTCGTTTGGCACAATTAGCGAAATTGAAACAAGGGATGAGAGAAATCGAGATTGAATTGACGCAAGCTTTGTTCAAAGATCTGCGAAAACCAGCACATGAAGCATACGTGACTGAAATTGGGGTCGTCTATCAAAGTATTTCTATGATGATCAAAAAATTGAAGAAATACGCCAAACGTCAACCTGTTCATACACCGATCTATATGTGGGGAAAAAGCTATCTGGATTATGAGCCTTACGGACAAGTTTTGATCATCGCACCTTTCAATTACCCTTTTCATTTAGCTATTGAACCACTGATTGGGGCGATTGCTGCGGGGAATACGGTGATTTTGAAACCAAGCGAATTAGCACCAAATGTGTCCAACGTTCTGGCAAAGCTGATCCGTTCGATTTTTCCTAAAGAATACATCACCACTGTCGAAGGTGGTGTGGATGTAACGACTGAATTACTTGCACAAAAATTCGACTATATTTTCTTCACTGGTAGCGTTCCTGTTGGGAAGATCGTGATGCAAGCTGCTGCCAAACACTTGACTCCTGTCACTTTAGAATTAGGCGGAAAAAGTCCCGCAGTCGTGGATGATACCGCAAATCTAAAAGTAGCAGCAAAGCGCATCGTTTGGGGAAAATTGCAGAACAACGGACAAACTTGTATTGCACCAGATTATGTTTTAGTATCCCGCAAGCGAAAAGAAGCATTGATCAAAGAAATGATTATTGCTATCAACGAATTTTATGGTTCTGATATCAGAAATAACACCGATTATGGTCGGATCATCAATGATCGGCATTTTATGCGACTCAACAAGTTGTTGGAAACGGATCAGTCATTCGTCGTCGCTGGTGGTGAAACGAATCGGGAGGACTTATTCATTGAACCGACTTTGATCGATCTCCCTTCCCATGAAGCAGCAAGTATGCAAGAAGAAATCTTTGGTCCGATTTTACCAATCTTGTCATTCGATACGGTCACTGATGCAATCGCTCAAATCAAATACTATGACAAACCATTGGCATTGTATCTTTTTACAACCTCTACTATGAATAAAGAGAGAATCATGTCTGAGATTTCATCAGGTAATGTCACCGTCAATGATGTCCTCAAGCATGTTGCCAACCATCATTTGCCTTTCGGTGGAGTTGGAGAATCTGGTATTGGTAACTATCATGGCAAGTATAGTTTCTTGACCTTCTCTCATCAAAAAGGAGTGTATGAAAATAGAACGAAATTCAATGTTCCTGGACTATTCCCACCTTATAATGAGCGTACATTGAAATTACTGAAGCGAATACTCAAATAGAAATCCTATAGTTATAGAGCAAACAAAAAGAGCAAGTAATGGCTATCTTCCATTCGCTTGCTCTTTTATGCTGTATTCTTAGGTTTAAAAAAGTGCCTTTTTCATCCGTCCGTTATCTCAACTTCAATAGGATACAACTTCTATAAATAAATCTTCCCCCAGAAGTATTATCTATCCCCTTCGATAAGATGACAGATTCATTGCTACACGTCAAACTAGTTTTATGGTGTTGGTACTACTGCTTGGAATTGTAAAACCATGTCAAATGTCGGTGTGATCACATCTGCAATATTTGAGTTAGGGATCGCTGTTCCTACAAATCCGAACTCTTTAGTAGGTGCTGTTCCACCTTCAGCTACATTCTTCGTTAATGACATGAAGGATGCTGGCGCACTTAGAGCTGATCCACTTGTAACAATTCGTACGTTGTCGGATTGATCTTCTACATCTAACTCTAACACACTTAAGCTAGATAAGTTAGTCGGGTTAGCTAAACTTGTGATATTGATATTTACATCCCAAGCCGAGTTGTTTGTAACACTGTAAACGGGTGATTGGACCTCTGTATGACCAGAAGCACCAGTTGTGAAGAAGACTGCTGATGTTGGTACAGTCACGTTGATCATTTCATCTGGATTTGTCGGTGGGTTGACCCCTGGATCAACGGTATTATCTAAACCAACACGTCCTGTAACTGGAATATTTCCATTTGGTTCTCCGTTAAAAGTTGTCGCAGCGACAGAAGATGCCCCTCCTAATAATGCTCCAATCATTGCTGCAGTTCCTACTAATCTCATTTGCTTTTTCATTCTTTCATCCTCTTTCCTTTGATTTGTTTTCTATCATGCGCCAAAACACATCATGCGCATAATGTAACAGCTTCTTATTCATTGAATTGCTTATTGTAGCTAATCCCGTATGTTGAATTATTTTTTTATTGCATCACTATCACGCTTCGAAAAAAGTAACAGGATACTTATTAGCATTAAAATAACACCTACATATTTTATCCAATTAGATAAAATGCTCCCTGTTTTTGGTAGATTTACTCCGGCTTTTAAAGGCCGAGACGTTCGCTCGGGAAATCTTGAGGTATCTACAACTAAAATATCCTTTTTATTTCCTTCATTTTCTGGCGTAACAGATTCTGCTGGTGGGCTTTGATGACCAATTTTCCCCTCTACTCGTTTAAAAAAGGCTTGATTTTCAGCACTATAAGCAATTTCTGCTAAGCTACCCCCCACAAATAATACAAACCCTACGACGATTAGAAGCTGTTTCATTATGCGCATGATGATGTTCCCCTCCTTGTTAACCATTCATACAGTTCTCAATTTTGGACAATAATCGAGAGTTCTGCTTCTGTGATTCCTTGTCTCTCATTGGTCTCTGGATCATAAATATTGACTCGAGCAATCGCGATGTATTCCCCTTTTTCAAGTGACTTATCCAACTTTGCCCCAACTATTTGTTGGTTTGGATGAATCGATCCAGATGAATAAATCACTTCATCACTATCTGCTAACGTGATATCCACAGCAATTGGATAAACATTTGTTCCTGGGTTCACGATTTCGATTGACCCTGTTGCTTCGCCGTTTTCAAAAGTCGCTGTAGGTGCGATTTGTAACGTAAAATAATTGGCATCGGCAATTTCTTGGGCACGCTCTGCAATCTCGATATCACTTGCATCTCTTAATCCTGGTAAGAGGTCTGCACTTACCATTGGTACTGGTTCCTCTGCTCTAGTTGAAAGGTATAAAAAGACGCCCCCGATGATCAAAAGAAACACCCCCAACACAATCCATTTCTTTTGATTATTTTTCTTTTCCACTGACTCTCCCCCTTC
>Ga0308157_10008503_pt1 | contig 11652 bp, 10 predicted proteins | sample PhyBR1_FD_201035 | JGI IMG/M metagenome (GOLD analysis project Ga0308157, IMG submission 201035) | Phyllosphere microbial communities from UC Gill Tract Community Farm, Albany, California, United States - DLSLB.R1 | ecosystem: Host-associated > Plants > Phyllosphere > Unclassified | place: USA...
GGCAGCTGCTCGAGCAGATCGGTGTGCGCACCGAATTGCTGCTGCCCAATGCCGACGGCGACCTGCCGGAAGACGCCGAAGCCATCGAGGCCGTGCTGCCGGGTGAGGCGCCCGACGCCTACGTCCAGCGCGTCACCGGCCTGAAGCTGGAGGCCGCCGTGGCGCGGCACGCCCGGCGCGGGCTGGCGGCAGCGCCCATTCTGTGCTCCGACACCACGGTGGCGCTGGCGGGCCGCATCTTCGGCAAGCCGGACGACGCTGCCGATGCCGCACGCATGCTGGCCGAGCTCGCCGGACGCGAGCACCAGGTGCTGACGGCCGTGGCCCTGCAGTCGGCCGGGCGGCGGAGGGCGGCGCTGTCGGTGTCCACGGTGCGTTTCGCGCCCATGACGCCGGCGCAGATCGACGCCTACGTCGCCAGCGGCGAGCCGCTCGGCAAGGCGGGCGCCTACGGCATCCAGGGCCGCGTGGCCGCGCACGTGGAACACCTGGCCGGCAGCTATTCGGGCATCATGGGCCTGCCCCTGTACGAGACGGCGCAACTGCTGCGCGAAGCCGGCTTCGCCGTCTGAACTTTCCCCCCGGCGGCTGCCGGTGCTTTCCCTTCCGACCATGCAACAAGACATTCTCATCAACTGGTCGCCCCAGGAAACCCGCGTGGCCGTCGTCGAACACGGCGCCGTGCAGGAACTGCACGTGGAGCGCACGCTGGAGCGCGGGCTGGTCGGCAACGTGTACCTGGGCAAGGTCTCCCGCGTGCTGCCGGGCATGCAGTCCGCCTTCATCGACATCGGCCTGGAGCGCGCCGCCTTTCTGCACGTGGCCGACGTGTGGCAGCGGCAGGAGGGCGGCGAGGCGCCGATGTTCGCGCGCAAGGGCGAGCCGCCCGTACCCATCGAGAAGCAGGTGTTCGAGGGCCAGTCGATCATGGTGCAGGTCATCAAGGATCCCATCGGTACCAAGGGCGCGCGGCTCTCCACGCAGATCAGTGTGGCGGGCCGGCTGCTGGTGTTTCTGCCGCAGGACGACCACATCGGCATATCGCAGAAGATTCCGGCTGCCGAGCGCGACGCCCTGCGCGCGCGCCTGCAGGCGCTGGTGGCCGACAAGGCGCACGGCGGCGGCGCGGGCGGCGGCTTCATCCTGCGCACCAATGGCGAGGATTCGACCGATGCCGAGCTGGCCGAGGACATCACCTACCTGCGCAAGACCTGGGCGCGCATCAAGCAGGCCGCGCTGCGGCTGCCCGCCACCTCGCTGCTGCACCAGGACCTGAGCCTGCTGCAGCGCGTGCTGCGCGACCTGGTGGGCGAAGAGACCACCAGCATCCGGCTTGACTCGCGAGAACAGTTCGCGGCGCTGCAGGCCTTCGGCCGCGAATTCATGCCCGCGGCGGTGCCCAAGCTGCAGCTCTACCGGGGCGAGCGGCCCATCTTCGACCTCTACGCCATCGACGAGGAGGTCGCGCGGGCGCTGGGCCGGCGGGTGGATCTCAAGTCCGGCGGCTATCTCATCATCGACCAGACCGAGGCGCTGACCACGGTGGACGTGAACACGGGCGGCTATGTGGGCGCCCGCAATTTCGACGACACGATCTTCCGCACCAACCTGGAGGCGGCCGGCGCCATTGCCCGGCAACTGCGGCTGCGCAACCTGGGCGGCATCATCATTGCCGACTTCATCGACATGGCGCGGGAAGACCACCAGGAAGCGGTGCTGGCCGAGTTCCGCAAGCAGCTGTCGCGCGACCGGGTGAAGACCATGTCGGGCGGATTCTCGCAACTGGGGCTGGTGGAGATGACCCGCAAGCGCACCCGCGAGTCGCTGGCGCACATGCTGTGCGAGCCCTGCAAGCACTGCCAGGGCTCTGGCCAGGTGAAGACCGCGCGCAGCGTGTGCTATGACGTGCTGCGCGAGATCCTGCGCGAGGCGCGGCAGTTCAATCCGCGCGAATTCCGCGTGATCGCGTCGCCGCACGTGGTGGAACTGTTTCTCGACGAGGAGAGCCAGCATCTGGCGGGGCTGTCGGACTTCATCGGCAAGCCCATTTCATTGCAGGCGGAAGGCGCCATGGCGCAGGAGCAGTACGACATCGTGCTGCTCTGACCCCCGGCTCAGCGCCGTGCCGTGCCGCGCTGCGGCAGTGCCGCCGCCGTGGCTGCTGTGGCTGCCTACAGGCGGCGCAGCCGCACCAGTGCCTCGCTGAGCGTCGCATCCTGCTTGGCGAAGCAGAAACGCACCACGCGCTGATCGAATCCGTCGCCGTAGAAAGCCGACAGCGGTATCGCTGCCACGCCGATCTCGCGCGTCAGCCACTGGCAGAAGTCGGCCTCGCTCAGGTCGCTGACGGCGGAGATGTCCACGCACTGGAAGTAGCTGCCGGTGCTGGGCAGCAGCTGGAGGCGCGAGCCCGCCAGGCCCTGGCGGAACAGGTCGCGCTTGGCCTGGTAGAAGGCCGGCAGCTGCAGATAGGGGGCCGGGTTGTGCAGATAGGCGGCCAGCCCGTATTGCATGGGCGTGTTGACGGTGAACACGTTGAACTGGTGCACCTTGCGGAATTCGGCCATCAGCGGGGCAGGCGCGGCCACGCTGCCGACCTTCCAGCCGGTGACGTGGAAGGTCTTGCCGAAGCTGGACACGATGAAGGCGCGGGCCGCCAGGCCAGGAAAGCGCGCCGCGCTCTGGTGCTCCACGCCGTCGAAAACCATGTGCTCATAGACCTCGTCGCTGATCAGGAGCACGTCGGTGGGGGCCAGAAGTTCCTGCAGCGTCAGCATGTCCTGATCGGACCAGATGGTGGCGCTGGGGTTGTGCGGCGTGTTGACGATGATGGCGCGGGTGCGCGCCGACAGCGCGGCGCCGATGGCGTCGAAATTGGGGCGGAACGTGCCGGGCGTGAGCGGCACGCGCACCACGGTGCCGCCCGCCAGTTCGATGTTGGGCACGTAGCTGTCGTAGCAGGGCTCCAGCACGATGACCTCGTCACCCGGCCGCACGGTGGCGAGGATGGCCGTCAGGATCGCCTGCGTCGCGCCGGCGGTGATGGTGATCTCGGTGTTGGGGTCGTAGGCGCGGCCGTGCAGCGCTTCGATTTTGCGGGCCACGGCCTGGCGCAGCGCCGGCACGCCGGGCATGGGCGGGTACTGATTGTGGCCGGCCTGCATGGCTTGGGTCACCGCATCGACCAGGGCCGGGTCGCAGGCGAAATCCGGAAAGCCCTGGCCCAGGTTCACCGCGCCATGTTCCAGCGCCAGTGCGGACATCACGGAAAAGATGGTGGTGCCGACCTGCGGGAGCTTGGTGGGCACGGCGGGCGTGCGGGGCGAGGGTGATGCGGCGTGGTGCATGGGGTTCATGGGACGCTGAAAAAGCGGGAGCGGAGGAAGCTGGGCCGAAGGGAGCTGGAGCGGGCGGCATGCCGGGCACGTCGGCGCGCTGTCAGAGTTCGTAGTCGTTGACGTGGCCGGTCATGGCGCGGGAGATCAGTTCACGGTTGAGCCGGTCGCTCAGCAGCTCGGCGAACTTGTAGACGAAATTGCGCAGGTAGGCGCCGCGCTTGAACGCCACGCGGGCCACACTCTGGCCGAAGAGATGGCCCACGGGGCGCACCACCAAGTCGTTGAGCGGATCGTCGCGCATCGCCATTTCGGCCACGATGCCCACGCCCAGCCCCAGCCGCACATAGGTCTTGATCACGTCGGAGTCGATGGCCTCCAGCACGATGCGCGGCTGCAGCTTGCGCGCGGCGAATGCCTGGTCGATCTTGCCCCGGCCGGTGAACGAGGGGTGGTAGGTGATGAGCGACTCGTGCGCGATGTCGTCCAGCCCGATGCGCTCCTTCTGCGCCAGCGGGTGGTGGGTGGGTATGACCAGCACGTGCTGCCACTCATAGCAGGGCAGGGTCACCAGGTCGGGGTAATCGGCGAGCGATTCGGTGGCCATGCCGATCTCGGCCACCTCGTCGATCACCATGCGCGCCACCTCGTGCGGCGTGGCCTGGTGCAGGCTGATGTTGACCTTGGGGTAGGCCTCGCGCAGCCTGGCCACCGGCATCGGCAGCACGTAGCGGGCCTGCGTGTGGGTGGTGGCGATGCTGAGGGTGCCGCTGTCCTGCGCGCTGAACTGCTCGCCGATGCGCTTGAGGTTGCCTACTTCCCGCATGATCAGCTCGATGCTCTTGAGCACATGCTGGCCGGGTTCGGTGATGCGCTTGAGCCGCTTGCCGTGGCGCGCGAAGATGTCCACGCCCAGCTCGTCTTCCAGTTCGATGATGGCCTTGGAGACGCCGGGCTGCGACGTGTGCAGCGCCTTGGCGGCCTCGGTCAGGTTCAGGTTGCGGCGGGCGGCTTCCTGAACGAAGCGGAACTGGTGCAGGTTCATATCTGATTGCGGCTAAAAAGTCGCAACATTATGCTGCAGACTTCTAAGCTCACCGCCTGCCAACGTCGTCCGACGCGGGTTCAAGCGAAGGGCGTCGCGGCGATCTCGGCCATCAGGGCCGTCATGCGCTCGTCCTCGCCAATCGCCTGCTGCACGTGGAACTGCAGCCCGGGGTGATCGGTGCGCAGTGCCTGCACGAGGGCCGGAAGGTCCTCGCGGGCATGCCGGCCGGTCCCGAGGAACATCGGCACGATGGTGATGCGGCGCACGCCGGCCCGCGCCATGCGGGCCACCGTGGTGGGAAGGTCGGGCTCGCTGAGTTCCAGGTACGCACAGGCGACTGCCAGGGCCGGCCTGTCTGCCGCGATCCGGGCGGCGACGGCTTCCATGGGCTGGCTCCACAGCGGGTCGCGGGAGCCGTGGGCGAAGAGGACTACGCCGTCGTGAGAAGAGGATTCCATGGGGGTCATCGCCTGAGCACCAGCCAGCCGAAGGCGCCGAGTGAAAGAAGGGAATAGATCAGCCCCGGCGCTGCCGCCGTGAGCCAGGGAGACCAGTTCTGCAGGTTGCCCGCATAGCCGAATACATTGTTGAGCAGGAAGAAGCTGATGCCCGCCATCACCCCGCCGAAGACATACGCGGCGATGCCGCCCGAGCGGAAATGCAGGTAGGCGAACGGCAGCGACAGCACCACCATCACCAGGCAGCTGAGCGGGTAAAACACCTTGCGCCAGAACTCGATCTCGTACTTCTGCGCCGACTGGCCGTTGGCCTCCAGGTGGCGGATGTACTGGAACAGGTCGATGGTGGCCATCTTGTCGGGCTTGAGCAGCGAGGCCGCCACCATGTCGGTGCTGATGCGCGTGGGCCAGCGGTAGTTCGGCTCCTGAAGCCGCTCCACCCGGGGCGCGGCGGCGCCCGCTCCGGAGGCGGACGTCGGCGCGCCGGGCGAGGCGTTGCCGTGGTGGAAGACATTGCGCCGCACGCCTTCCAGGTTCCAGCCGTCGCCTTCGGGCGCGAACTCGCCGCGTTCCGCCTGCACCGTGGAGGCGACGCGGCCCTGGGCGTCGAACTCGAACACCCGCACGTTGCGCATGTGGCCATTGGGGTCGAGCGCGCGCACGTTCACTGCCACCGAATGGTCGCCCTGGCGCTCCTTCAGCCAGGCACCGGTGGCCCCGGCACTGATCTGGCCCGTGCGGCGGGCTTTCACCAGCTGCGCCGCGCGGTCGCTGAGCGGGGCCAGATAGTCGCCCACCGCGAACGTGACGATGACGAACGCGCAACCCAGCACCAGCAGCGTGCGCAGCGCGCGCCAGGGCCCCAGCCCGCTGGTGCGCATGATGGTGAATTCCGAACTCTGCGCCAGCCGCGCCATCACGAAGATGGTGCCGATCAGCACGGTGATGGGCAGCAGCTCGTAGAGGTGGGCAGGCAGGCTGAGCGCGACGTAGAGCAGCGCATAGGAGAGCGTGTAGCCTGCCTCGCTGGCGCGGCCCACCCAGCGCAGCTCGTCCACCATGTCGAAGAAGAAGAACAGCGCGAGGAAGGCGAGGGTGACGAAGGCCACGCCGGTGGCCGCTTCGCGGTAGATGAGTCGGCGGATGGTTTTCATGGACGACGGCGGCCCGCCAGCAGCGTGCGCAGGGACCAGTGGTTGTGGCGCCAGGCCAGCAGGACCACGCCGAAGGCCAGCGTGCCGCCGTGCAGCATCAGCATGAAAGGCCCGACGCCCAGGCGCCCGACGGCCACCCAGCTCTGGCCCACGGTCATGAGGTTGTAGTAGGTGATGAACGCGAACAGGGCGAAGACCATGCTGCCGCTGCGTCCGGCCCGGGGGTTGACCACGGCGATGGCCAGGCCCAGCACGACGAAATTGAGCGCCGCCAGCGCCAGCCCGAGCCGCCAGCCCAGCTCCGCCATGTTGACGGGCGTGGGCTCCTTGAGCAGATCGAGCGTGTCCTGCGTCTTGACGGCGGATTCGTCCGACGACCGGGAGGACGCGGAGCCGATGCGGGTGCCGTACTCCTCGAAGTCGCTGACCTTGATGGAGGGCTTGTCGAGCGTGTTCTCCAGCCGCTGGCCGTCGCTCAGCAACACCAGCCGTTCGTTGTTGCGCACTTCCAGGCGCGCGCTGCGGGCGGAGGTGACCGTCTCGCGGTTGTGCTCGTTCGTCGCGATGAACACATTGGAGGCCTCGCCTGCGTCGGACGTCGCACGGTCGATGAAGAACACGCGCGAGCCGTTGGCCGATTCCTGGAATTCACCCGGCGCCACGCGGTCGATGTCGCTGCGCTGCTCGTACTGCGCGCGCAGCTCCTGCACCTGCCGGTTGGCCCAGGGCCAGATGGCCAGCGACAGCGCGGCCACCACCAGCATCACCGGCCAGGCAAATCGCAACAGGGGCTTGAGCAGGCTCAGCAGGCCGCGGCCGCTGGCGAACCAGATCACCATCTCGCTGTCGCGGTACATGCGCGACAGCGTGCTGACCGTTGCCACGAACAGGCTGAGCGTGAGGATGGTGGACAACTGCCCCAGCACCGTGAAACCCATCACCAGCATGACGTCGGACGGATTGACGCTGCCGCGGGCGGCTTGGCCCAGCGTGCGGATCAGCATCATCGTCATGACCACGGTGACGAGCACCACCAGCGTGGCCCCGAAGCTGCGTGCCAGCTCCTTGCGGATGGATGAATCGAATAACATGGGCTCGAAGGAAAACGCCGATTATGAACTTCGAACTGAAGACCCTGCCCCTTGCCACCGCCGCTGCCGAGAAGTGCGACCTGCTGGTCGTGCTCGTCCCGGAAGGCTTCAGGCCCGGCTCCGATGCGCTCTCCACCCTGGTGGCGCATGCGCTCAAGCAGGCCGACCTGGACACCAAGCCCGGCAAGCACCTGTCGCTCTACCAGGCGCCCGCGGTGACCGCCCGCCGCCTGGTGCTGGCCGGAGCCGGCAATGGAAGCCCCCGCCATGTGCGCCAGGCGCTGCAGGGCTGCGCCGCCGCACTGAAGACTCCCCAGGTCAAGCGTGCGGCCATCGTCTTTGCCGGAGCCGCCCAGCCTGACGCCGTGTGCGCTGCCGTGATGGCGCTGGCGGACGCAAGCTACGCCTACACCGCCACCAAGTCCAAGGCCGAACCCCGCGTGCTGGCCCGGGTGACGCTGGGCGTGCCGGATGCCGCTGCCGCGCGCGAGGCGTTCCTGCGCGGCAGCGGTGTCGCCGCCGGGGTGGAATTTGCCCGCGAATGGGCCAACCGCCCCGCCAACCATGCCACCCCGACGCTGCTGGCCGAAGCGGCCAAGGCGCTGGCCAAGGCGCCCAACATGCAGTGCAAGGTCCACGGCCCGGCCGAAGTCGCCCGCCTGGGCATGGGCTCGTTCCTGGCGGTGGCGCGTGGTTCGGAAGAGCCGCTGCGATTCATCGAACTGCACTACAACGGCGCGGGCAAGGGCGTCGCCCCGGTCGTGCTGGTGGGTAAGGGCATCACCTTCGACACCGGTGGCATTTCCATCAAGCCGGCCGCCGAGATGGACGAGATGAAGTTCGACATGGGCGGTGCGGCCAGCGTGCTGGGCGTCTTCAAGGCGCTGGCCGAACTGAAGCCCGCGATCAACGTCGTCGGCCTCATCCCGGCCTGCGAGAACATGCCCGATGGCCGCGCGGTCAAGCCGGGCGACGTGGTGACCACTATGAACGGGCTGACGGTGGAGGTGCTCAACACCGACGCCGAAGGCCGGCTGGTGCTGTGCGACGCGCTGACCTATGCGGCCCGCTTCAAGCCGACCGCCCTGGTGGACATCGCCACCCTGACGGGTGCCTGCGTGGTGGCCCTGGGCGGCCTGCGCAGCGGCCTCTTTGCCACCGACGAAGGCCTGGCCCGCCAGCTGGAGCAGGCGGGCGACGCGGCGCTCGACCCCTGCTGGCGCATGCCGCTGGACGACGAATACGCCGACAGCCTGAAGAGCAACTTCGCCGACCTGGGCAACGTGGGCGGCCGCGCCGGTGGCGCCATCACCGCAGCCAAGTTCCTCCAGCGCTTTGTTGGCGACACGCCCTGGGCGCATCTGGACATCGCCGGCACGGCCTGGAAGGGCGGGGCGGCCAAGGGCGGCACGGGCCGGCCCGTCGGCCTGCTGATGCACTACCTGCTGGACGTGGCGCGCACACCGGCCGCAGCAGCCCCCAAGGCCGCAGGCCGGCGCACGGCTGCGGCTGCCGCTGCGGCGGGCAGCAAGCCCGCGCGCTCTGCCGCTCGTTGAGGCGGACGGGGCACCATGACCGAGATCGCCTTCCACTTCAATGCGCCCGACAAGCTGGCGTACGCCTGCCGGTTCGCCCGCAAGGTGAGCCGGGGCGATGCGCGGCTGGTCATCACCGGGCCGGATGAGGTGCTGGAGCCACTCGATCGCATGCTCTGGGCGATGGGCGCGACCGACTTCGTCGCCCACTGCCGCGACGACGCCGACGAAGACACCCAGCGTGCATCGCCCGTGCTGCTGGCGCGGGATGCAGGCGCCGCCCCGCACAGTGACGTGCTGCTGAACATGGGCGCGGTAGTGCCGCCTGCATTCAGCCGCTTTTCCAAGCTGATCGAAGTCGTGAGCAGCATCGACGAGCAGGACCGTCAGGCAGCGCGTGACCGCTGGCGGCACTACGCTGCGCGCGGCTACCAGATCGTGCGCCACGACCTGGTCCTGAAAGGCGCCTGATGACCCCGACGCCGCCGCCCCCGAAGGGCCCTCCCAGATTCGTGCCGACGCTCACCGAAGTGGTGCGGCTGGATCAGCCGGCGGTGCCGGAGGCTGTGCGGTCAGCGCCTGTGCCGGCGCCAACTCCGGCGCCGGCGCCGACGCCGGCCCCCGCGCGCCCTACTGGCGCGGAGTCTCCCGCCACCTTGGCGGAGGACCAGCTTGCGCCTTCCGTGGAGGACCGGGCCATCCAGCGCTCTCCGTCCTTCGCCGCGCCTGTGACGCCAGCCTCGACCTGGGCGGCCAGCCCGCTTCCTGCGCCCGCCCCGGCACGGGCCATGGCACCCATGCCTGTGGAGACGCCGGCCCGGCCAGCGCAGGCGGCCGCGCCTGCCACGGCACTGCCTGCCGGCATCGAGGAATACATCGTCCACCGCGTGATGCAGCGGGTGGACGTGGTGCTGGACCAGCGCCTGCGCGAGGCGATCGCCACGGTGGTGCAGGAACAGACCCGCTCGATGGTGCCGCGCCTGCGCGAGGAGGTCGAGTCGGTGGTCCGCCACGCGGTGTACGAGGCCGTGGCCGACGAGCTCTCTGCGGACGGCTCCACGCCGCGTTGAGTTGACAGGGTATTTCCCTGTGATTTCGGACGCTCCTGCGCGTGTTCCCTAGTGATCTGGCCCGTAAATTGCGATATGTTCGCCTGCGTTGGGACACAACCAAATTTCTCAGCGCCTACCCCTTAATGGAGATCCATATGCAATTGAAGTTGAAACTGACCGTCGCCGCTGCTATCGCTGCGGTCGCTGGAATGGCCACCGCCCAAGAAGTGGTGAAAATTGGCCACGTCGGCCCGGTTTCTGGTGCTCAGGCCCACTATGGCAAAGACAACGAAAACGGCGCTCGCATGGCCGTCGAGGAACTGAATGCCCAGGGCGTGACCATCGGTGGCAAGAAGGTCAAGTTTGAACTCCAGGCGGAAGACGATGCGGCTGATCCGAAGCAGGGCACGGCCGCTGCGCAGAAGCTGTGCGACGCCAAGGTCGCTGGCGTGGTCGGTCACCTGAATTCGGGCACCACCATCCCCGCATCGAAGGTGTACAACGACTGCGGCATTCCGCACGTCACCGGCGCGGCCACCAACCCCAACCTGACCAAGCCTGGCTACAAGACCACCTTCCGCATCATCGCCAACGACAACGCGCTGGGTGCAGGCCTGGCTGCCTACGCTGCCGACACGCTGAAGCTCAAGAACGTGGCCATCATCGACGACCGTACCGCCTACGGCCAGGGCGTCGCATCGGTGTTCAAGAAGATCGCCGCTGAAAAGGGCATCAAGGTCGTCGACGAGCAGTTCACCACCGACAAGGCCACCGACTTCATGGCCATCCTGACCGCCATCAAGGCCAAGAACCCCGATGGCGTGTTCTTCGGCGGCATGGACCCCCAGGCCGGCCCGATGCTGCGCCAGATGGAACAGCTGGGCATGGCCAACGTGAAGTACTTCGGCGGCGACGGCATCTGCACGGCCGAAATCGCCCGTCTGGCTGCCGGCGCCAAGACGCTCGGCAACGTGGTCTGCGCCGAAGGCGGTGCCTCGCTGGCCAAGATGCCTGGCGGCACGGCCTGGAAGGCCAAGTACGACGCCAAGTACCCCAACCAGTTCCAGGTGTACAGCCCCTACACCTACGACGCCACCATGCTGCTGGTCGATGCCATGAAGCGTGCTGGTTCGTGGGACCCGAAGGTCTACATTCCTGAGCTGGCCAAGGCCAACTACAAGGGTGTGACCGCGAACATCGCCTTCGAACCCAACGGCGAAATGAAGAACCCCGCCATCACGCTGTACGTGTACAAGGACGGCAAGAAGACCCCTCTGAACTGATGGGCGAGCAGCGCCGGTCGTTGACCGGCCGCTGATGCAACCCGGCCGGACGGCACGTCCCGCCGGGTTTTTTCATGGGGCGAGCCACGCCGCGAAAACGGCGCGGCCCCGGACATGGAGCAACAGCCTGTCGGGGTGTGCCCGACGCGCCCGACGCGCCCGACGCGCATGATGCGGTCGAGCCACCGGCCAGCGGCCTGAAACGAAAAAAGCGGCCGATGGCCGCTTTTGATGAGGAGGAGCGCCGCCGCCCCGACGGGCGGTGGGCAGGCCCGGGCGATTGATTACTCGACCTTGGCCTTGGTGCGCAGCTCTTCCTGGAACTTCATCAGCTTCTGCTGCTGCATCTGCTGAGCGATCTGTGGCTTCACTTCTTCCAGCTTCGGCAGCTGTGCTTCGCGAACGTCGTCCAGGCGGATGACGTGCCAGCCGAACTGGCTCTTCACCGGCGTCTGCGTCATCTGGCCCTTGTTCAGCTTGATGAGGGCTTCGGTGAATTCAGGAACGTAGGTGCTGGCGTTGGCCCAGTCCAGGTCGCCGCCGCGGGCGCCGGATCCAGGGTCCTTCGACTGCTTCTTGGCGATGTCGCCGAACTTGGCACCCTTCTTGATGGAAGCGATGATGGCCTTGGCCTCATCTTCCTTCTCCACCAGGATATGGCTGGCCTTGTATTCCTTACCGGTGTTGGCGGCGACG
>Ga0308157_10008505_pt1 | contig 11651 bp, 8 predicted proteins | sample PhyBR1_FD_201035 | JGI IMG/M metagenome (GOLD analysis project Ga0308157, IMG submission 201035) | Phyllosphere microbial communities from UC Gill Tract Community Farm, Albany, California, United States - DLSLB.R1 | ecosystem: Host-associated > Plants > Phyllosphere > Unclassified | place: USA...
GGAAGCTCAGTCACCGATTTGCTCGGGGGCCGACACCGCGACACCGTCCCTGCCTATATCTCAGGGCTACCGGTCCCCACCGATCACGAGCGGGCGCAGCTGGCAGAGCAGTGGGTCGATCGCGGTGCCACACGAATCAAGCTTGCTCTGGGTAAAGGCGTGGATGCGGACCTTGCCACTTTCGACGCTGTAGCCGAGGCCGCTCCAACGGTCGGATTGGCAATCGATGCGCACTGGGCTTATTCGCTCCCAGATGCCCTTCGACTAGGTGCAGAACTAGATGCCCGCGGCGCGCTCTTTCTGGAGGCGCCGCTCGCGCCGGAAGATATAGATGGTCACGCCGAATTGGTTCGTCGAGTAAGAACCCCGATCGCAGTCGGCGAAGCCATGCGCAATCGATACGAGTTCTCCGAATGGGCAGTGCGACGTTCGCTGGGCCTTGCACAGCCAGACGTCGCACGAACCGGAATCACGGAAGCCATCGACATCGCGACCGTTTTAAGCGCTCACCATATTCCGACAGCGTGCCACCATTCGGTTGGACTCGGAGTCGCGTTGGCTGCCGGAATCCATGTCAGCGCCGCACTGCCTCACAGCCCGTTCTTTGAGTACCAGCCAGACACCGTCGGCGTCGCGCAGTCTCTCTTACGCACACCCATGGCAATCGGACCCGCCGGCTTCCAAGTGCCGACGGGCCCCGGTCTGGGAATCGACATCGATATTGACACTGTTCGCCATCTTGCTGAGGAGGCATAAAAATGAAGCTTCACGGTCTGCTCCCAATTCTTGCCACCCCCTTCTCTCCCAACGAAGAGGTGGATCTGAATTCGCTTCGTCGCCTTATCGACTTCCAAGTCACGTCGGGGGCTGATGGGTTCGCCGTCTTCGGGATGGCCAGTGAGGGCTTCGCATTGACGACCCAAGAGCGCGAGAGCATTCTCCGCACCGCTCGGAAGGAGGTCGGCGATGGCTTCACCATCATCGCTGGCATCAACGCGACAAGCACGACAACAGCCATCGAAGCTGGGCTCCAAGCACGCGAATGGGGAGCAGACGCGCTCATGGTGCTCCCCCCATATCTCGCAAAACCCGCCGAGGATCAGCTTGTCGACTTCTTTGTCGACGTCGCGCAGAACACTGAGACCCCTATCATGGTGCAGGACGCGCCGGGACCATCTTCGGTGACGATTCCCACCGACCGAATCGCAGAAATGTCCGAATGCTCAGGGATATCCGCGGTCAAGGTTGAGGCCCCGCCGACAGCGGAGAAGGTCAAGGCTGTCGTCTCCAAAGTCGCTCAGGGCTTCCCTGTGCTCGGTGGGCTCAACGCAAGAGAGCTCATCTCAGAGTTCCGAAACGGTGCCTGCGGGACCATGCCAGCCTGTGAAATCACTGACGTGTTCAGACCAATCGTATCGGCGTTGCTCGGCGCTGATACCACCGTCGATGTGGACGAAGAAGTCCGCCGCATTCAGCCCCTCCTCGACGTCGGAGTCACCCCTGGCGAAGCGTGGGCGATTCACAAGCAGGTACTCGTGCGGAGAGGTCTCATCGACCACGACACTGTTCGATTCCCTGCACGTAAGCTCTCCGCCTCGACACTTGCTCGGCTCGATTCGGCATTGTCCGGGCTTGGCTGGTAAGAATCGCCTTGGGCCGGCAGACGGATCAATCACAAGTGCGTCGATCAATGCCCTAGTCGAATTCGACGACCAGATTCTCGCAGACCAGGAACCGCGCTCCCATTGTCTCACCCAGCACCATCGTGCCGACCAAACGCTTGTCCGGCCCCGCGGTAGCCGGGCATCAGCTGGTTGCTGTCGACGATCGTCTTGCCCAGCGGCATGAGGGAGACGGGGATCAGTTTGATGTTCGCCCAACCCAAGGGGATTCCGATGATGGAGACGAAGAGCGGGATCGAGGTGACCACGTGTCCGATGGCCAGCCAGATGCCGGCGACGATCACCCAGATGATGTTGCCCAGGGTCGTGGCGACTCCTGCGGGCCTGGCCTCGATGACCTCCCGGCCGAAGGGCCAGAGTGCATAGTTGCCGATCCGGAAGGAGGCGATGCCCCACGGCATGGTGACGATGAGGATGCAGCAGATGATGCCGGCCAGGTAGTAGCCGAGTGCGAGCCACAGGCCGCTGAAGATGAACCAGATGATGTTGAGCAGTGTTCGCATAGTCTCCTCGTTTCGACAGGTCTTTGGATTCAGTCTGTGCCATCACGCTCGTCGGCGCCATGAAGATAGCCGGATAGTTCTCGGCGGCCATCCACCAGATACAAGCGAAACCCTTGTCATCCGCGATGACAAGGGTTTCGCTTGTAGGGCCGAGCCGCTGCTCGGGACCAGACTCAGCCGACGATGTCGACGGCTCCCAGGGTCTTCTTGCCCCGGCGCAGGAGGATCACTCCCCCGGCTTCGGTGGGGAGCACCTCGGCGGGGGTGATGGTCTGGTCCTCAGCACCGACCTTGACGTTGTTGACGTACGCTCCGCCGTCTTTGATGGCGCGGCGGGCCTCGCCCTTGGACTTGACGATGCCCGAGGTGACGAAGGCATCGGCCACGAGCAGGCCGTCGGAGAGCTGGGCGGTGCTGATCTCACCGCGGGGCAGCTCAGACGTCGCCGCACCCAGGGTGGAGGCGTCGAGCGCTGCTAGCTCTCCCCCGCCGAACAGGGCGGAGGCCGCGGCGATGGCCTGTTCGTAAGCCTGGCGTCCGTGGACCAAGGTGGTGACATCCTCGGCGAGGGCCTTCTGCGCTACACGGGTATGCGGGGCAGCAGTGAACTCGGCTTCGATGGCGTCGATCTCGTCGAGCGGGCGCAGCGAGAACACCTTGAGGTATTTCACCACGTCGCGGTCGTCGGCGTTGAGCCAGAACTGGCTGAAGGCGTACGGGCTGGTCAGCGACGAGTCGAGCCACACGGTGCCGGATTCGGTCTTGCCGAACTTCGTTCCGTCGGCCTTCGTGATCAGCGGGGTGGCCAGGGCGTGAACGGACTTCTGCTCGACGCGGCGGATGAGGTCGACGCCCGAGGTGAGGTTGCCCCACTGGTCGGAGCCGCCGGTCTGCAGGGAGCAGCCGTAGCGGCGGTTGAGTTCGAGGTAGTCGTTGCCCTGGAGTATCTGGTACGAGAACTCGGTGAAGGAGATGCCGGCTTCGCTGTTGAGGCGCGCGGAGACGGATTCCTTCGCGAGCATCCGGTTGACTGGGAAGTGCTTGCCGATGTCACGGAGGAAGTCGATGGCCGACAGCTGCGAAGTCCAGTCGAGGTTGTTGACGATCTGCGCGGCGTTGGGACCGTCGAAGTCGAGGAACTTCTCGACCTGGGCGCGGATCTTCGCCACCCATTCTTCGACGACCTCACGTGGGTTGAGCGTCCGTTCCCCCGACATGCGGGGATCGCCGATGAGACCGGTGGCGCCGCCGACGAGGGCCAGCGGGTTGTGTCCGGCCTGCTGGAGGCGGGCGGCGGTCAGCAGCTGGACGAGGTTGCCCATGTGCAGGCTCGGGGCCGTCGGATCGAAACCGACATAATAGGTCAGCGACTCCTCGGCCAGGGCTTTCTGCAGGGCGGTCTCGTCTGTGGAAACTGCGACGAGCCCGCGGGCCTTGAGTTCGCTGAAGATGTCGGTCACTTCGGTCCTTTCGAATCTGAGCATTGCCATGTGCGGCAGCGCCGCCAATGCTTGACTGGTAGTGCCGCTTCGAGAGCGGCACATGGTCAATACTACGGCGAACAGAAGAGCAGGTGGGAAGCGAGGAGCATCACGCCGTAAGGAACGAACGGTGTCACCCGGAGATGCGGAATTCGCGCAAGCGCCGATACAGCGTGGTCCGGCTGATTCCCAAAGCCTTCGCAGCCTGATACTTATTGCCGCCCAAGGACTCGAGCGTCTTGACGATCGCGTCGCGTTCCAACCGTTCAATTCCTGTCACCGACGAAGCGCTCTCCGACCTGAACCGGGCGGGAAGATCGGCAACTCCGACGACCGCGTTCGCGCGGTTGACCAGAACCTCACGCAGTACCTTCCCCAGCTGCGTGAGGTTGCCGGGCCAGTCGTCACGCTCAAGTGTCTGGAGACAGGCTTCGCTGAATTCGACCGGCCTGCCGCCGTTGATCTGTCGGGCAAGTCCGCGGACGATCGCCGGGAACTCAGCTGTCCTCTCCCGCAGTGGGGGCAGGTGGACTGTGGAATCAGCCATCGCCAGGAGCGACCTCAACGACTGGTCAGACTTCCCCGCCGGAGTCGACGTCACGACCACAGTGCCTTTCCGATCCGACTCGAGCAGACGACGCAATACGCCCAACTGCCGGTCCGAGAGCAGGTCGATATCGTCGACGATGAGAGCGTCAGCCTGAGAACCCGATGGGGATTGCAGGCAATCTGGCCAGTCCTCAGGTTCTCGCCTGAGCAACTCGATTCCCTCGACTCGCTCGGTGGACGCACCCCGAACGACCTCAGTCGCTGCCGAGGTGCGACCGGTACCCGCATCACCGACGATGGAGATGACTCCGGTCCGGCCTTTCGCATTCTGCAGGCGGGAACTCCATACCAACCCGAATGAGTTGTTACGGGGCCCTCCTCTCGGCACTGTCCGTCGCCCTCGCCAGAGGGGCTTCATGGTGACGACAGCCTGTTCATGCCCGACCGGAACGACGTCGAGATCAAGCATGCGGCCTCCCCCGACGTCGACCGTGCGATGACGCTCGGCCGTTCCCAAGCTCGAGAGGATGTCTGTGCGAAGCGAGTTGAAGTCGACGACGTCGAAGAGGCTCTCGGCCAGGCGATTGCTCAACGCCGTATCCTCTCCCAAAGCGCACACCGCACTTGTCGAACCGCGCGATACCCGGACGAACTCCTCCATCAGGCGGTATTCGTCGCGATAGGTGTTCTCAGCCAGCTGCTTTTCGATCTGCCGGACGACGATCCGGCCGAAGCCTTCGAGAAGGGACCCTGTCGCAGCGGTCGGTGCGGTGACGTTGAGAACGCCTTCGAGCCGCTTGCTTCCGGTGTGGATGACAGGTATCCCGAAACAGGAGAACTCACGGAACGCCTCGACAAAGTGTTCATTCCCGTCAATGGCGATCTCGCCTCCGATCTCCAAGGCGGTGCCGATCCCGTTGAACCCCACCTTCTCTTCGCTGAGATCGGCGCCGACGACAAGTCCCCGGCGCTGCGCCTCGATGCCGGTTCTGCAGTCGACATCACCGACGGACTGAATCAGCCGTCCGCTGCGATCTGCGAGGAGCAGCGTGAGATCCAGACCGGCAAGATCATGTGTCATCACGTCGAATGCCGCCTCGGCGGCTTTGAGCAGAGCACTGCCGCTGTTCTTCGCGGGCACCGGCGACGGCTCAGGGCTCGAAGAGCGGTTCACACCGGACAGCTCGGACCTCAGCCATCCGTACTCAACCTGTTCGCTCCTGTGCGGCACCCTTGACCTCCATTGACCCAGACCCCATCAGCTGTTGTCCGCCCTGAAGTTACCGCAGTTGCCCGAAGACGACAACGAGGCGGTTCGCCCTCCGGACGGCGCGGCCATCTGCGCGGTGTTACAGAGCAGTGTTCCATATCTGCACACTTCGAGATGTGATGCCGATCATAGTCTGACCGAAGGAGCCGCGCCACGGTTCCATTTCGCACATTGGAAGGACACAGAAGATGAAAGCTTCATTGGCAACCGCGATCGGCGGAGAGTTCACTGTCCACGACGTCGTCATCGATGATCCACAGGGCCGTGAGGTACTGGTGGATGTGAAGGCGAGCGGCCTGTGCCACTCGGACCTCCACCTCATCGATCACGATTTCGGGCTTCCGCTTCCCGCCGTCGGCGGACACGAGATCTCCGGCGTCGTCCGTTCGGTGGGACCGGGCGTGACCAGCATGAGCGTAGGCGACCATGTCGTCGCCTGCCTCATCACCTTCTGCGGCGCCTGCGCAGAGTGTCTGTCCGGCAAAACCACTCTGTGCTCCAACCCGACGGCAGTGGCCAGAAAAGAGGGTGAGAAGCCTCGCGTCTCGTTCCCTGACGGTCAGGAGATCGCACAGTCGGTCAACGTCGGCGGATTCGCCGAACAGGTCCTCGTCCACGAGAACCAGCTGGCGGTCGTCAACAATCAGATTCCGTTCCCGCAGGCCGCACTGCTCGGCTGCTCTGTCGTCACGGGTGCCGGAGCCGCCATCAACACTGCGCACGTCCGCCCCGGCGACACGGTTGCCGTCATCGGCACCGGAGGCATCGGCCTCAATGCGATCAGCGGGGCACGACTGGCCGGTGCGAAGCACATCATCGCTATCGACATCGTCGACAGCAAGCTCGAGGCCGCGAAGAAATTCGGCGCCACCGACCTCATCAACTCCTCGACGACCGATCCCGTCGCCGCCGTCCAGGAACTCACGGGCGGAGTCGACCATGCCTTCGAAGTCATCGGGCTGGAAGCCACTCAGCGCCAGGTGCAGCAGCTGACCAAGCCGGGCGGCACTGCTTACCTCATCGGCATCGCTCCTCCCGGAACGACGACCGAGTTCACTTCCTCCCTCGACTCGCTGTTCGCGCAGCGTCGCCTCCAAGCGGTCCTCATGGGCTCGTCGAACGTCAAACGCGATATCGCCCTCTACGCCGACCTCTATGTGCAGGGACGCTTCGAACTCGATCACCTCGTCAGCCGCGAGATCTCCATCAACGAGATCAATGACGGCTATGAGGCGCTCAAAAAGGGCGAGGTCATCCGATCGGTCATCACCTCGTTCTGAAACCGACGCGACGACAACTCACCCTCACCACAGTTCCCGCTGACCATCGACGATCAGCAGGACGAATCCGATCACGACAAGGAGTCGACGATGACAACCACCGTAGAATCCCCAGCACGTTCCCCTCGCCTGCAGGAATTCCTCGCACAGCCTCAGAAGATTCTCATCGACGGGCAGTGGACCGATGCCGGTTCCGGCGAGACTTTCACCACCTACGACCCGGCCACGGGTGAAGCCCTCGCCACGGTCCCCCGCGGAGCCGCCGAGGACATCGATCGGGCGGTGTCTGCCGCACGTCGTGCCTTCGACACCACCGATTGGGCACGTTGGCGTCCGGCCCGGCGCGAGAACCTCCTCTGGAGGATCTCCGAACTGATCCTCAGCCGTGCCGATGATTTCGCAGAGCTCGAATCGCTCGACAACGGCAAACCGCTGGGAATCGCCGCAGCGTTCGACGTCAGGTCGTCTGCTGACTGCTTCCGCTACTACGCCGGATGGCCCTCGAAGATCCAGGGATCGGTGAACAATCCGTCGATGCTCCTGGCCCCCGAGGATGCCGAATTCCATTCCTTCACGCGCAGAGAGCCCGTCGGAGTCTGCGGACAGATCATTCCGTGGAACTTCCCCCTGCTCATGGCCGCGTGGAAGATCGCCCCGGCCTTGGCGACCGGAAACACTGTCGTCCTCAAACCGGCCGAACAGACTCCTCTGACGGCTCTGCTGCTCGGACAGATCCTCGTCGAAGCTGGTGTTCCCGACGGTGTGGTGAACATCGTGACGGGCCACGGTGAGGCCGGTGCAGCACTGTCGGAACACTCCGATGTCGACAAGGTCGCTTTCACGGGATCCACGGAAGTCGGAAAGCGGATCGTCGCCGCCTCTGCTGGGAATCTCAAGAAAGTCTCGCTGGAGCTCGGAGGCAAATCTCCGAACATCGTCTTCGCCGATGCCGACATCGACAGTGCCGTCGGCGGCGTGATCCAGGGCTTCACCTTGAACTCTGGTCAGGCCTGTGAAGCCGGCACTCGCGTGTACGTCCACGAGTCCATCTACGACAAGTTCAATGCGGCCCTTGCCGAACAGGTGAAGGCGCTGGCTGTCGGGCCGGGCAATGATCCCGAATCAGTCATAACGCCGCTCGTGTCGCAGGAGCAGTTGGATCGTGTTGTCGGCTACCTCGAGGCGGGCAAGCAGGCGGGAGCCGTTGCGCTCGTCGGCGGCAACCGTCACGGCGACACCGGCTACTTCGTCGAGCCGACTGTCTTCACTGGCACAAGCGAGGACATGTCGATCGTGCAGGAGGAGATCTTCGGACCGGTGGCGGTCTCGATCCCCTTCTCCGGTGATGACGAGGTCATTGCCGCAGCTAACCGCAGCGAATACGGCCTGGCGGCGGGTCTGTGGACGCAGGATCTCAGCAGGGCGCACCGCGTTGCCAGCCGACTCAACGCCGGATCCGTGTGGGTCAACACTTATCACGCTCTCGACAGCGCGCTGCCGTTCGGCGGCTTCCACCAGTCCGGATGGGGTCGCGAGCTCGGGCCCGAAAGCATCGAACTCTACACCCAGGTGAAGTCAGTCACCATCGCCATCTGAATCGACCGAACCGGTGAGGCGAGCGGCGGAGACAGCCGCTCGCCTCACCGCTCCCCGGCTGTCCGCAATCGGCGGCGGCCGGACCCGGTCGACAACAGACCCCGAAACCAATAGGAGGCCACAATGACGGTGACCGATGAATTCAGAGCAGCCCGGGATCAGCTGATCGAGCTCCGCAGCGACTACGACGCCGCCCGGCAGGCGTTCGAGTGGCCGCGGTTCACGCACTTCAACTTCGCCCTGGACTGGTTCGACAAAATCGCTGTCAACAATGACAACCCCGCTCTGTGGATCGTCGAGCAGGACGGCACGGAGGGCAAGTGGAGCTTCGCGGAACTGTCTGCCCGGTCGAACCAGGTCGCCAACCACTTCCGCCGGGCCGGGATCAAACGCGGTGACCATGTCATGGTCATGCTCAACAACCAGGTCGAGCTGTGGGAGACGATGCTCGCCGGCATCAAACTCGGTGCCGTGCTCATGCCCGCCACCACCCAGCTGGGTCCCATCGACCTGACCGACCGTGCCGAACGCGGTCAGGCCGACTTCGTCGTCGCCGGAGTCGACGATGCCGCGAAGTTCGATGACGTCGATGTCGAGGTCGTGCGCATCATCGTCGGCGGCCAACCCACCCGCCAACAGGACTACGCCTACGCCGATGCCGATGACGAAAGCACCGACTTCGACCCGCAAGGATCGTCGCGGGCCGATGACCTGCTGCTGCTCTACTTCACCTCGGGGACGACGTCGAAGGCGAAGATGGTCGCCCACACCCACGTGTCCTACCCCGTCGGGCACTTGTCAACCATGTACTGGATGGGACTGACCCCAGGAGACGTTCACCTCAACGTCGCCTCACCCGGATGGGCCAAGCACGCGTGGTCGAATATCTTCACCCCGTGGATCGCCGAGGCCTGCGTATTCCTCTACAACTACTCCCGGTTCGATGCCAACGCCCTCATGGAGACCATGGACCGAGTCGGTGTGACGAGTTTCTGTGCCCCACCGACCGTGTGGCGCATGCTCATCCAAGCCGACCTGGGGCATTTGAAGACCCCACCGACGAAGGCCCTCGGTGCGGGTGAACCGCTGAACCCGGAGATCATCGATCGGGTCCATCACGAGTGGGGTGTGCTCATCCGGGATGGGTTCGGGCAGACGGAGTCGACTCTGCAGATCGGGAACTCCCCGGACCAGGAACTCAAATACGGGTCGATGGGCAAGGCCCTGCCCGGCTTCGATGTTGTTCTCATCGATCCCGCCACCGGTGAAGAAGGCGATGAGGGTGAAATCTGCCTGCGCCTGGACCCGCGCCCCATCGGGTTGACTACCGGGTATTGGTCGAATGAGGAGAAGACCGCCGAAGCCTTCGAAGGCGGGGTCTATCACACCGGTGATGTGGCTGCCCGGGACGAGGATGGGTACATCACGTATGTCGGTCGGGCCGATGACGTGTTCAAAGCCAGTGACTACCGACTCTCCCCGTTCGAGTTGGAGAGTGTGCTCATCGAGCATGAAGCTGTTGCCGAGGCGGCTGTCGTGCCGTCACCGGACCCGGTGCGTTTGGCGGTGCCGAAAGCCTACGTCGTGGTGTCGGAGAAGTTCGAAGCCAACGCGGACACCGCCCGGTCGATCCTCGCCTACTGCCGGGAGCATTTGGCTCCGTACAAGCGGATCCGCCGACTCGAGTTCGCGGAGTTGCCGAAGACGATCTCGGGCAAGATCCGTCGTGTTGAGCTGCGTGCCCGGGAGGATCAGCTGCATCCGTTCAGTGGTGAGCCGGTTGTCGAGGGCAATGAGTACGCGGACACGGACTTCGACCTCAAGAACTGAAGGCAGGCTCCTCTCACCCGCGTATAGAGGAGCGATTCCTCAACCGAACCACGAGCGCCGCGATCGCCCAGACCACAAGAACACCCAAACCGAGCACGCCGAAGATCTCTCCGAATATCGCGGCTATACCGGCTCCGATGTTGGCACCGCCCGCGACCGATCCAGTATTCCAATACAGTCCGAGACCATACAGCCCCGCGCCGAGGAGGATGATCGCGACACCGCCGATGAGCAGTATTGTTCTTCTTCGCATGTCCAGACCTCCTGACGAGATCGTTGATGCGAAGGGCCGGTGCTCGGACGAACGGATTTTCTCCGCCTGTCCGGGCACCGGCCCTCATGTCAGTGTCTTATTCTTCAGCCTCTCACACGCTGCGCGCGGACCCCGCGAACTCCCGCAGACGAGCAACCTCGGCCTTCGCATTCGCGAGCTGCGCTTCCACAGCCGATCGAGCCGTGCCGCCCTTGGCGTTGCGCGAGTCGATCGATCCCAGAGTCGTGAGCACCTCACGGACGGCAGGCGTCAGGTGTTCCGAGATTCCGGCAAAGTCCTCATCGGAGAGGTCCCACAGCTCGACGTCCCGCGACTCTGCCAACTGCACGCATGCGCCGGAGAGTTCATGGGCGACACGGAACGGCACACCTTCACGGACGAGCCATTCGGCGATGTCCGTGGCCAGAGCGAATCCGCGCGGAGCCAGGTACGCCATGCGCTCGGTGTCGAACTTCAGGGTCGCTACCATCCCAGTGAATGCCGGCAGCAGCAGCTCGAGAGTGTCAGTGGCGTCGAAGACCGGTTCCTTGTCCTCCTGCAGATCCCGGTTGTACGCCAACGGCAGCGCCTTGAGCGTCGACAGCAGACCGGTGAGATCACCGATGAGGCGACCGGACTTGCCGCGAGTGAGCTCGGCGACGTCGGGGTTCTTCTTCTGCGGCATGATCGACGACCCTGTCGAGTACGCATCGTGGAGGGTGACGAACGAGAACTCCTTCGTCGCCCACGCGATGACCTCCTCGGACAGACGGGAGAGGTCGATGCCGATCATCGTCGTGATGAACAGGTACTCGGCGAAGACATCGCGCGAGGAGGTGCCGTCGATGGAGTTCTCCACCGAATCGTTGAATCCGAGGTCCGCGGCCACAGCCTGCGGGTCGAGCCCGAGCGACGACCCGGCCAGAGCACCCGAACCATAGGCAGACACACCGGCACGCGAATCGAAATCGACGAAGCGGGCGACGTCGCGCAGCAGCGGCCATGCATGAGCGAGCAGATGGTGAGCAAGCAGCACCGGCTGAGCGTGCTGGAGATGTGTGCGACCGGGCATCGGTGCCTCGGGATGCTCTTCGGCCTGAGCGATGAGCACCTCGACGGTGTCGAGCACGAGACCGGCGACCTCACGAGCATGGTCGCGCAGGTACATCCGACCCATCGTCGCGATCTGGTCATTGCGGGACCGCCC
>Ga0308157_10008506_pt1 | contig 11651 bp, 8 predicted proteins | sample PhyBR1_FD_201035 | JGI IMG/M metagenome (GOLD analysis project Ga0308157, IMG submission 201035) | Phyllosphere microbial communities from UC Gill Tract Community Farm, Albany, California, United States - DLSLB.R1 | ecosystem: Host-associated > Plants > Phyllosphere > Unclassified | place: USA...
CGTTCGATGACGCGGTCATCGCCCAGCACGATCAAGGCGAACAGCAATTCGTCCAGGCTCTCTGCCTGCGCGGTCTTGCGCGCCAGCAGCGGAGTCGCCTTGGGATTGAGCACCACGAAATCAGCTTCCGTGCCCGGCTGCAGGGTGCCCACGACACCGCCCAGCCCCAGCGCCTCAGCCGCGCCCCCCGTGTGCCGCCACCACAGCTCCTGCGGACTCAGGCTGAGTCCCGGCTTGGTTTGCCCTTCTCGGCCCACGTAGTACGCCGCCAGCATGGTGTGGAACGGGCTGAAGCTGGTCCCGCCGCCCACATCGCTGGCCAGACCATGATGAAAGCCGACACGCCGGGCACCCTCGTAGTCGAAGAAGCCGCTGCCGAGAAACAGATTGCTGGTCGGGCTCACCGCCGCAGCCGTCCCGGTGTCGCGCATCAGCGCGCGGTCAGCATCGTCGAAATGGATGCAATGGGCATAGACCGCCCGCTCGCGCATCAGGCCGAAGTCGTCATAGATCGAGAGATAACTGCGGGCAGCGGGAAACAGCTCCCGCGCCCAGCGAACCTCGTCCAGGTTCTCTGCCACGTGCGACTGGATCCAGACGTCCGGGTACCGGGCGGCCAACTCGCCCGCGCCGCGCAGCTGCGCCTCGCTGCAACTGGGCGCGAAACGGGGCGTGATGGCATATCCCAGCCGCCCCTGGCCGTGCCAGCGCTGAATGAGGGTTTCGGTGTCGATCAAGGACTGCTCGGTCTGGTCGCGCACGCCATCGGGCGAATGCCGGTCCTGCAGCACCTTGCCCGCGATGAGGCGCTGGCCGCGCTTGTGCGCTTCGGCCATCAGCGCATCCACCGACGCGGGATGCGAGGTCGCGAAAGTCAGTGCGGTCGTCACACCATGGCGTTGCAGCTCATCCAGGAACACCGTGGCCACTTCGGCGGCGTAGACCGGGTCGGCAAACCGCGACTCGTGCGGGAAGGTGTAGTTCTCGAGCCACGGCAGCAGGCCTTCGGCCGGTGATCCGATCACATCCGTCTGAGGAAAGTGGATGTGCATGTCGATGAAGCCGGGGGCGATGATGCGATCCGGCCAATGCGTGAAGGGCAAGTGCGCAAACTGGGGTGCCAATGACTGCCATGCCCCGGCCGCCTTCACGCGCCACCGGTTCTGGCCGTCCAGTTGCAGAGCAAGCAAGCCATCAGGATCGAATGCTGCCGATCCTTCAGGCGTGAAGCGAAGGAGTGATGACCGGTAAATTTGCATTGTGGAAAAATCGTGGGCACAAGTAGCGGACCCGGAACCGCAGACCCGCAATGGGCAGTCATTCTGACCCAACTGCCAGCGCAGTGGACGATGAGGGAAGGTCTGCAAAACCCCTTCCCTGCGTCCTGTGCCAGATGAACCGGGGGTGATTTTTCGTAATGCGCGAGATCAGCCTGATTTCCCGCGCGCAATGCCCGTTCGGCAGGCAGATTTGGCGCGTGCAGCGGCCCTTCGGCGCATTCCGGGCGCACTCATGCCTGCACCGCCAGCAATTGCCGGCGGGCCATCCACACATTGCCCAGCGCAAACATCACCTGCAGCCGCGCCGTGTTCTTGGCTAAGCCCCGGTAGCGCACCTTGGCATGACCGAACTGCTGCTTGATCACCCGGAACGGGTGCTCCACCCTGGCCCGGATGCTCGCTTTGATCTGCTCGAGTCGCTCGATGGCCTGGGCCAGTGGCCGGCGCCTGTCCAGCACCGCACGTTTGCCCGGGCGCATGGCGATATGCCAGTTCACCTTCAGGCCCCGGGCTTCGGGCCGCTTGTCCACTCCCTGGTAGCCCGCGTCGCCAAAGGCATCCTTCTCCTGCCCGTGCAGCAAATGCGTGGCCTGGGTGACGTCGCTGACATTGGCCGCTGTGCCGATGACCGTATGCACCAGGCCCGACTCGGCATCCACGCCGATATGCGCCTTCATCCCGAAGTGCCACTGGTTGCCCTTCTTCGTCTGGCGCATCTCCGGGTCGCGCTCACCCCGGGCGTTCCTGGTCGAACTGGGCGCGGCAATCAGCGTGGCATCCACCAACGTTCCTGTCTTGAGCATGAGCCCTTGCGCTGCCAGATGCGCGTTGATCGTTGCGAGAATCTCCGGGGCCAGCCGCTGCTTCTCCAGCAAATGGCGAAACCGCAGGATCGTCGTCTCGTCCGGCAACCGGGCCCTCCCCGAGAGCCCCGCGAACTCCCGGTACAGCGGGCGTTCGTGCAGTTCTTCCTCCATGGCCGGGTCGCTCAGGTTCCACCACAGTTGCAGGCAGTGGATGCGCAACATCGTCTCCACGGCAAATGGAGGGCGTCCACCCAGCGCCTGGTGCGCGCCGCGCGCATGTGGCTGGATCAGCGCCACCAGCGCCGCCCATGGCACCACGCGGTTCATCTCTTCAAGGAAGATCTCCTTGCGGGTCTTCTTGGGCAGGGGATCGAACCCCAGCATCTGCTGCTGCTTGTGCGTCATGCTCGCCATCTTGCCTGCGGCTCGCTTCACGCACCAGTCAGCGGCGGGGTTTTGCAGACCTTCCCTAGGTGGGTTGGATCCGAAGGCTATGGGAAGGTATTGGCTGAAGCATCGCGATCACATTCGGAGGCTTGGTCTCCAAGACAGCGGGCGATGCGTCTATACGTCCGGCTACACGGCCTTCTATCGCGACGATCTCGATGGGGTGTTTTCCGTGCTCGATGAACTGGCCGAGGAGGTAACTTCCTCTACTCCTGTTCCAAATAACTGAGCGCGCCTCTCGGAGAGATCGGTACGTTCGTATTAGATGTGGCGTTCCAAGGCTAACTTGGCGTTCAGCCCGACGCTGCTTGTGGCCCAGACCGCCAAACTCGATACGGAATGCGTTCACTGGCTTCGAAGACTGCTTTGCGCCGTTTAGGGGAAGTTGGGCCGCCGAATTCCAAGTACCGCAATCGCTGCGCAGCCGACCTAGACAGTGAAGGCGATGAGACAGCAACGCTTACATAGCGAGCACAAGTGCGTCTAAAAAATTCGGAAGTCGAACCGCTAAAAGGCGTGCAGCGAAGAACAAGGTGAAACGGGCGCATCAGCAGCGAGTCACCCAACGAATCCCGCATATCGATACGCCGATTCATTCGCACCACGCCGCAGCGTCCCGGTCTCCAATCGCGGCATGACCGCAAGACCCGCACTGCAACAACCCCTTCCCGACACCCCCACCCACGTGGCGCGCATCGCCTCCGATGCCGACGCCATCGATACCGCGCACCAGCTGGCGGCTGAATTCGCGCCCGGCGCCTCCGAGCGCGACCGCGAGCGGCGCCTGCCCTGGGACGAGCTGACGCGCTGGTCGGCCAGCGGCCTGGGCGGCATCACAGTGCCGCGCAGCCATGGCGGGGCGCAGGTTTCCTATGCCACGCTGGCCGAGGTGTTCGTGATCCTCAACGCGGCGGACTCGTCCCTCGGGCAGATTCCGCAGAACCACTTCGGCGTGCTGGGCGTGCTGCACGAGTTGGGTACGCCCGCGCAGAAGGCGCGCTTCTATGCCGAGGTGCTGGCCGGTCGGCGGCTGGGCAATGCGGGGCCGGAGCGCAAGGCCGATGGGGCCGCCACCGTGCTGCAGGGCGCCACGCGGCTGCGCACCACGCCGCAGGGGCAGCTGGTGCTGTCGGGCAAGCGCTTTTATTCCACGGGCGCCCTCTTCGCCCACCGCATTCCCGTGCGCGCCACCGACGACGCCGGCCGCAGCGTGCAGGTGTGGGTGCCGCGCGAGGCGCCGGGCCTGGCCGTGGTGGACGACTGGGACGCCTTCGGCCAGCGCACCACCGCCAGCGGCACGGTGGTGTTCGATGACGTGCCGGTGGATGCGGCGGACGTGCTGCCGCTCTGGCAGCTGGCCGACCGGCCCGGGCTCTACGGCCCCAGGTCGCAGTTGCTGCAGGCGGCCATCGACCAGGGCATTGCCGAGGCGGCGGTGGCCGACGCGCAGCGCTTCGTGCGCGAGCGCGCCCGGCCCTGGGTAGATTCGGGCGTGCAGCACGCGCACGACGACCCGTATCTCATCGCCGATGTGGGGCGCCTGCAGATCGACCTGCACGCCGCGCGCGAGGTGCTGCGGGAAACGGGCGGGCTGTTCGACGCCCTGGCCGCGCGCGCCGCGGCCGCCGGTGGCTACACCGCCGAAGACAGCGCGCGGGCCTCGGTGGCCGTGGCCGAGGCCAAGGTGCTGACCACCCGCATCGCGCTGGAGGCCAGCGAAAAGCTGTTCGAGCTGGCGGGCTCTTCCGCCACCCGCGCCGCGCACCACCTGGACCGCCACTGGCGCAACGCCCGCGTGCACACGCTGCACGACCCGGTGCGCTGGAAGCTGCACCTGATCGGCAACCACCTGCTGAATGGCGCGCTGCCCCGCCGGCATTCGTGGAACTGACTTCGCGCGCACCCGGCCCCTACCGACTTCGAGAACGACTTCCAGAACGACTTCGACACCGATGAGAGAACCGACAGCCATGTCCCTGCTGCTCCCCGAACCGCCCGCCAGCGCCCTTGCCACCCCGGCCCCCGTGCCGCCGGCCCAAGCCTCGCCCGCCCCCGCCCCGGCCGGCACGCCGCAGCGCGTCGCCAGCGACGCCGAGGCGCTGGAAGCCGCGCAGCGCTTCGCCGACCGCATCGCGCCCGATGCCGCCCGGCGCGACCGCGAACGCCTGCTGCCCTGGGCCGAGCTGGACGACTTCGTCGCCAGCGGGCTCTGGGCCATCGCCGTGCCGCCTGAATACGGCGGCCCGGGCGTATCGGCCGGCACGCTGGCCGAGGTGATCGCCCGCGTGAGCGCGGCCGACGGCTCGCTGGGCCAGATTCCGCAGAACCATTTCTATGCGCTGGAGGTGCTGCGCGTGGGCGGCAGCGATGCGCAAAAGCGCTTCTTCTACGGCCGCGTGCTGGCGGGCGAGCGCTTCGGCAACGCGCTGGCCGAGATCGGCCACAAGGACTTCCAGCGCCGCACACGGCTGGTGCCGGATGGCAATAGCGGCTTCCGTGTCATCGGCCGCAAGTTCTATTGCACCGGCGCGCTGTACGCGCACTGGATTCCCACGCTGGTGGTGGCCCAGGAGGCCGACGGGCGCGAGGTGACCTGGCTGGCCTTCGTGCCGCGCACCGCGCCGGGCGTGCGCATCACCGACGACTGGGACGGCTTCGGCCAGCGGGTGACGGGCAGCGGCTCGGTGGAATTCGACGACGTGCGCGTCGAGGCCGAGTGGGTCGTGCCCTTTCTCGCCTCGTTCCAGCGGCCCACCACCATCGGCCCGCTGGCGCAGCTGCTGCACGCGGCCATCGACCTGGGCCTGGCGCGGGGCGCGCTGGCCGCCACGCTGCCCTTCGTGCGCGATCACGCCCGGCCCTGGATCGACGCCGGGGTGGACCGTGCGGCCGACGACCCGCTGCTCATCCAGCAGCTGGGCGACACCGCCGTGCGCGTGCGCGCCGCCGAGGCCCTGGTGCGCCGCGCGGCCCGCTTCGTGGATGCGGCGCAGGCGGACGCCACCGAACAGAGCGTGGCCCAGGCATCCGTCGCCGTGGCCGAGGCGCGGGCACTCACCACCACCGCGTCGCTGGATGCGGGCACGCGGCTCTTCGAGCTGGGCGGCACCTCCGCCACCACCGGCCGGCAGGGGCTGGACCGCTTCTGGCGCAACGCCCGCACGCACACGCTGCACGACCCGGTGCGCTGGAAGTACCACGCCATCGGCAACTACCACCTCAACGGCCGCATTCCGCCGCGCCACGGGGCGCTCTGAATCCGCCTTTCCCCTCACACCCACGCAACGCCCCAGCACCGACATGAAGCCACTCCGTCTGCTCCGTACCTTTTTCGCCTTCGCCTTCGCCGGTGCCGCCGTGCTCGCCGGCAGCGCCCTGGCCGTGCCGCTCAAGATCGGCGTGGTGCCGGGCATCTTCGCCGACTCGGTCGAGCTGGCCGCGAAAGAAGCCAAGGCCCAGGGCCTCGATGTGCAGGTGGTCGAATTCACCGACTGGACCACGCCCAACGTGGCGCTGGACGCGGGCGACATCGACCTGAACTACTACCAGAACAGCAACTACCTGGCCAACGCCGTGCGCAGCAAGGGCTTCGACTTCGTGAGCGTGCAGCCGGGCATCCTGTCGTACCTGGGCCTGTATTCCAGCCGCCACAAGACGCTGGCGGACCTGCCCGACGGCGCCCGCGTGGCCATCGCCAGCGACCCGGTGAACATCGGCCGGGCGCTGCGCCTGCTGCAGCATGCCGGGCTGATCACGCTGCGGCCGGACACGGGCCTGCTGGGCACGCAGGCCGACATCGTGGCCAACCCCAAGCGGCTGCGCTTCATCGAAGTGGAAGGCCCGCAGCTGGTGCGCGCCACGCAGGACGTGGACCTGGCGCTGGGCTACCCCTACTTCATCATCCCGTCGAAGGCGTTCGATGCCAGCAAGGGCCTGGCCTACACCCGCTACGAGGACGATTCCTGGGCCATCCAGTTCGTCGCCCGCAAGGACCGCGCGGCCGACCCGCGCATCGCGCAGTTCCTGGCCGTCTACAAGACCTCCAACCCGGTGCGCCAGGCGATCCAGCGCTTCTACCTGAACGACGCCGGGCTCTACCGCCTGGCCTGGCTGCCGCGCTGAAGGAGGCACCGCCATGACCCAGCAGCGCCCCCACATCCTGCTCAACGCGTTCAACATGAACTGCGTGGGCCACATCAACCACGGCCTGTGGACGCACCCGCGCGACCGCAGCACGGACTACCGCACGCTCGCCTACTGGACCGACCTGGCGCGCACGCTGGAGCGGGGCCTGTTCGACGGCCTGTTCCTGGCCGACATCGTGGGCACCTACGACGTCTATCGCGGCAACGTCGAGGTGCCGCTGCGCGAATCCATCCAGCTGCCGGTGAACGACCCGCTGCTGCTGGTGCCCGCCATGGCCGCCGCCACGCAGCACCTGGGCTTCGGCGTGACGGTGAACCTGTCGTATGAGGCGCCCTACCTGCTGGCGCGGCGCTTTTCCACGCTTGACCACCTGACGAATGGCCGCATCGGCTGGAACATCGTCACCGGCTACCTGGACAGCGCCGCCCGCGCCATGGGCCAGCCGGCGCAGCTGCCGCACGACGAGCGCTACGAGCGCGCCGACGAGTACCTGGACGTGCTCTACCAGCTGTGGGAAGGCAGCTGGGAAGACGGCGCCGTGCGCCGCGACAAGGCCGCGCGCGTGTTCGCCGACCCGGCCCGCGTGCACAAGGTGGTGCATCACGGCCGCTACTTCGACGTGGAGGGTCACCACCTGAGCGAGCCCTCGCCGCAGCGCACGCCGGTGCTGTTCCAGGCCGGCAGCTCGGGCCGGGGCCAGCAGTTCGCGGCGCGCCATGCCGAATGCGTGTTCATCTCGCCGCCGAACAAGGCGGCCGCACGCCAGACGGTGCAGGCCCTGCGCGAGCAGCTGGTGCGCGCCGGCCGCCGGCCGGACGACGTGAAGGTGTTCGTGGGCGCGGCGGTGGTGACGGGCCGCACCGAGGCCCAGGCGCGTGAGAAGCACGCCGACTACCTGCGCTACGCCAGCCGCGAAGCAGGCCTGGCGCACTTCGCGGCCAGCACCGGCATCGACTTCGCGCAGTACGACTTGGACGCGCCGGTCGATTACTCGCCCGGCAACGCCATCGAATCGGCCAGCCGCACCGCGCAGCAGCAGGGCTGGACGCGGCGCAAGCTGCTGGAGCTGTTCGCGCTCGGCGGCCGCTACCCGGCCATCGTGGGCGATGCGCAGCAGGTGGCGGACGAACTGCAGTCCTGGGTGGCCGAGACCGGCGTGGACGGCTTCAACCTGAGCCGCACCGTGGTGCCCGAGAGCTACGAGGACTTCATCGAGCTGGTGGTGCCTGAGCTGCAGAGCCGGGGCGTCTACAAGACCGCGTATGCGGAGGGCACGCTGCGCAGCCGGCTCTTCGGCGAAGGCGACCGGCTGCCGGCGCGGCATGCGGCCGAGGCGTTCCGGCGCCGGGCCGCAGCCCCGGCCCACGGCGCGGCGACGACGACGGTTCCCACCCAACGACCTGCCCTGGAGGCCCAGCCATGAAGCCATCGCTCATTCCCTGCCGCCGCTCCTTGCTCGCAGCCGCGATGGGCTGGCTGGCGACGGCAGCCCTGGCGCAGGCGCCCGCCGCGCCGCTGCGCATCGGCGTCACACCCGGCTCGCTGGCCGATTCCGTGCAGGTCGCGGCGCAGGAGGCCCGCCGGCAGGGGCTGGACGTGAAGGTCATCGAGTTCACCGACTGGACCGCTCCCAACACCGCGCTGGCAGCCGGCGACATCGACCTGAACTACTTCCAGCACCAGGCCTTCCTGGACAACGCCATCCGCGAACGCGGCTATGCGTTCACCAGCGTGGCCACCGGCCTGCTGCCCAACATCGGCCTCTATTCGCTCACGGTGCAGCGCTTTGCCGACCTGAAGGAGGGCGCGCGCGTAGGCGTGGCCAATGACCCGGTCAACCAGGGGCGCGGCCTGCTGCTGCTGGAAAAGGCCGGGCTGATCAAGCTGAAACCCGGCGTGGGCGCGCGCGGCAGCGTGAACGACATCGTGGCCAACCCGCGCAAGCTGCGCTTTTCCGAGATCGAGGGCCCGCAGCTGGTGCGCGCCATCGACGACCTGGACCTGGCGCAGGGCTACCCCGCGCACTACGTCAACGCCGGCAAGCCGCAGGTGGCCGGCAGCGCGCTGCTGTATTCGGGCATCGACGACCTGGCCTACGCCATCCGCTTCGTGGCGCGCAAGGACAACGCGCAGGACCCGCGCATCCAGCGCTTCGTGCAGATCTACCAGGACTCTCCCGCCGTGCGCTCGCAGATCCGCCAGTCGTTCGCGGGCAATGAGCGGCTCTACAGCCTGCCGTGGCTGGCCCAGGCGGCTCCGCCATCACCCCGTTCGCCCTGAGCCTGGCCTGTATGGCCCTGTGCCCTGGCTTCGACAAGCTCAGCCCGAACGGACTTTCATCCATTCCTCCGCTCCACTCCATTTCATTTCATTCCATCCTGCACCATGACCTTCCGCCGCCTGCTTCTCACCCCCCTCATCGCCCTCGCCGCGTGGGCCGCCCTGCCCGCCCACGCCGCCGACAGGCTGCGCATCGGCGTGCTGCCGGGCGTCTATGCCGACGCCATCGCCGCCGCCATTCCCGACGCCCGGGCGCGGGGCATCGACGTGACGGCCGTCGAATTCACCGACTGGACCACGCCCAACGTGGCCGTGAACGCGGGCGACCTGGACCTGAACTTCTTCCAGCACCAGCCCTTCCTGGACAACGCCATCCAGAAGAACGGCTTCAAGCTGGCCAGCGCCGGCACCAGCTTCCTGGCCAACATCGGCCTCTACTCGCTCAGGCACAAGGCAGCCGCCGACGTTCCCGTGGGCGGCAAGGTAGCGCTGGCCAACGACCCGGTGAACCAGGGCCGGGGCCTGCTGCTGCTGCAGAAGGCCGGGCTGATCACACTGAAGCCCGGCGTGGGCTTCCTCGGCACCGTGGACGACATCGCACAGAACCCCAAGAAGCTGAAGTTTGTCGAGGTGGAAGGCCCGCAGCTGGTGCGTGTGACCGGCGACGTGGACATCGCCCAGGGCTACCCGCATTTCATCGTGGCCTCCAAGGCGTTCGACCCGTCCAGCGGGCTGGCGTACTCGGGCATCGAGGACGCACGCTTCGCGATCCAGTTCGTTGCCAGGGCCGACCGCACGAAGGACCCGGTGATCCAGAAGTTCGTGAAGGTGTTCCAGAACTCCGCCGCCGTGAAGGCCGCCATCGACCGCGCCTTCGCGGGCGACAAGCGGCTCTACGTGCTGACCTGGACGCAGCAGCCATGAGCGGCGGCGTCCACACCCTTTCGCCGGCCTCCCTGTGGCGCAGCGGCGCCGGCCAGACGCCGCACCGCACGGTGGCGCAGGCCGGCCCTGCGGCACCGGCCGCCGTGCAGGGCCCGCCGGCCCGCACCGGCTCGGTGGTGTTCGACGGGCTGGGCAAGGTGTATGCCTCGTCCGCCGGGCCAGTGGCGGCGCTGGAGGGCATCAGCCTGGAGATTCCCGCCGGCAGCGTCTTCGGCATCATCGGGCGCAGCGGCGCGGGCAAGTCGAGCCTGCTGCGCACCATCAACCGGCTGGAATCGCCCACGGCGGGCCGCGTGCTGGTCGATGGCGCCGACATTGCCGCGCTGGACGACGATGGCCTGGTGGCGCTGCGCCGGCGCATCGGCATGATCTTCCAGCACTTCAACCTGCTGGCCGCCAAGACGGTGTACGACAACGTGGCGCTGCCGCTGCGCGTGGCCGGCTGGCGGCCTGCCGCCGTGCACCAGCGGGTGGAGGAGCTGCTGGCGCTGGTGGGCCTGCAAGACAAGCACCGCACCTACCCGGCGCGCCTGTCGGGCGGGCAGAAGCAGCGGGTGGGCATCGCCCGGGCGCTGGCGACGGGGCCGGAGATATTGCTGTGCGACGAGGCGACGTCGGCGCTGGACCCGGAGACCACGCATGCCATCCTGCAGCTGCTGCGGGACATCAACCAGCGCCTGGGCATCACCGTCATCCTGATCACGCACGAGATGAGCGTGATCCGCGAGATCGCCGACCAGGTGCTGGTGCTGGAGCAGGGCCGGATCGCCGAGCTGGGCGAGGTCTGGCAGGTGTTCGGCGCGCCCCGCCATGCCGCCACCCGCGCCCTGCTGGCGCCGCTGCAGCACGGCCTGCCGGGCGACCTGCAGGCGCGGCTGCGGCCGGAGCCGCCGGCGCACGGGGGCTTCCAGCGCGTCCTGCGGCTGGGCTACACGGGGGCGGGCGGGCTGGAACCCGACTTCGCCCGCATCGCGCAGGCCCTGCACAGCCCCGTCCGGCTGCTGCAGGGCGGCGTGGACCGCATCGCCGGCCACCCGCTGGGCCGCCTGATCGTCGCGCTGCCCGGCTCCGTGCCGCTGCCGGCGCTGTCTTCCCTGGTGCAAGGGCCTGGCGCCATTGCCCATTCCATCGAGGTGATCGGCCATGTCGCTGACGTTGAGCATTCCCTTTGAGCGCTACACCCAGGCCCTGGCCGACACGCTGGCGATGGTGGGCGCCTCCGCCACCATCGCCTTCGTGGCGGGCATTCCGCTGGCGGTGCTGCTGATCGTGACCGCGCCGGGCGGCTTCCTGGCCTCGCCGCGCATCCACCGGGTGGTGGGCAGCGTGGTCAACGGTTTCCGGGCCACGCCCTTCATCGTGCTGCTGGTGGCGCTGATTCCATTCACCCGGCTCGTCGCGGGCACCACCATCGGGGTGTGGGCCGCCATCGTGCCGCTGGCCATCAGCGCCACGCCGTTCTTCGCGCGCATTGCCGAGGTGAGCCTGCGCGAGGTGGACCCGGGCCTGATCGAGGCGGCCCAGGCCATGGGCTGCCGCAAGTGGCACATCGTGCGCCACGTCTACCTGCCCGAGGCGCTGCCCGGCATCGTGGGCGGCTTCACCATCACGCTGGTGGCACTCATCAGCTCGTCGGCCATGGCCGGCGCCGTGGGCGCGGGCGGCCTGGGCGACCTGGCCATCCGCTACGGCTACCAGCGCTTCGACACGCAGGTGATGCTGATCGTCATCGCCGTGCTCGTCGCGC
>Ga0308157_10008507_pt1 | contig 11650 bp, 7 predicted proteins | sample PhyBR1_FD_201035 | JGI IMG/M metagenome (GOLD analysis project Ga0308157, IMG submission 201035) | Phyllosphere microbial communities from UC Gill Tract Community Farm, Albany, California, United States - DLSLB.R1 | ecosystem: Host-associated > Plants > Phyllosphere > Unclassified | place: USA...
TACCTCTTCCGCCAGTACCGCAACGGCCGCCTCAACAACGCCATCTTCGTGCAAAACGACCAGTTTACCGACGGCAAGCACATCACCCAAACCCTGCGTAGCTTCAGCAATAGCAGCACCGACCCCAATAGCGTCAACAAGCTCGTTTCGGGCGACAGCCTCCAGGTCGAGATGCAAAACATCGACGCCAACGTCTACGAGTATTTCCGCACCCTCAATCAGATTCTAACTGTTGGCGGCGCCCCCAGCACTACCCCCGCCAACCCCAAATCGAATTTCTCGGGCGGCGCGCTAGGGTATTTCAGCGCCCATTCGCGGCGGGTATTGCGGATTAAAGTCCAATAGTCTACGCTCCTTGGGCAGTTGGTATAGATTGAAGAGAGGCTACTTAGGCAGTGCGATACTGCCTAAGTAGCCTCTCTTCATGGCTAGCCCTGAGCGTGCTTACTGCGACCGCAGCACCAGCACGCCGTGAGCCGGCACTGCTAACTGCCTTGGCGCTGGGGCCTGCGTAAAGGCATCCTGGTACTTGCGGCTGGCTAGCACGGCGTGGGTAAACGTAGCTGGCTGGCTGCCCCGGTTGAATACCACCAGCACATCTTCTTTGCCGAGGCTGCGGCGGAAGGCGTATAGCTGCCGGGTGTCGTCAGTAGCCACCGTAGTAAAGCTGCCTAGCCGGATGGCCGCCGAGCGCTGGCGCAGGCCGATATACTTCTGGTACCAGGCAAACAGGTCGGGGTCGAAGGCTACCTGGTCGGCCGGGTGCAGGCTCTGGTCGGGGTTGTGAGTTTCGGGTGTGTAGGCCTGGCCTGCCCACAGCATGGGCTTGCGGCAATCGGGGTCGTTGGAGCCCCACAGGCCGGCCTCGTCACCGTAAAAAAACATGGGCGAACCCAGGTACAGTACCTGAAAGGCGGCAATCTGCTTCTGCTTTTGCCGCTGCTCGGCCGTAGGCTTACGGGCGTTGTAGCTGGGGTTGTTGCCCTTCTGGCTCCAGTTGAAGTAGTCGCCCCAGTCGGCCATTTTCTTGCCGTCGGGGTTGGCTACCGCGCTGGCAATACGGGTGGCGTCGTGGCTATCCACCAAGTTTTGCATGTTCAGGGCCACGCCGGGGCCGAAAGCTTCACGCAGCTCGCGCAACTGTTTATCGAATTGCGTGACGGTGCTCGCCTTCTTTTCCTGCACAAAAAAGTCGTGCACGGCAAAGGCGAAGTTGTAGTTCATGGTGGCGTCAAACTCGTCGCCGCGCAGGTAGGGCCGGGTTTTGTCAATCGGGTACACCAACTCGGCCGTCAGGTAAGCTTGGGGGTTGAGGCTGCGCACCAGCTTGCGCCATTTTTTCCAGAAAGGGTGGCCCACGTCGTACGCTACGTCGAGGCGCCAGCCGTCGATGCCGTGGGCCGCGCCCTTATTCATAGGGTTCATCCAGCGCCGGGTGGCGTTGAAAATGTACTCGCGGGGACCGGCCACTAGGCCGGTGCTGTCTTCCTTAAACTCGGGCAGGGTCTTCACCCCAAACCAGCCGCTGTAGTCAAACTTGGTTCCTTTCTGCGCATCGCGCCAGCTTTTCACTACAAACCAGTCGGCGTAGGGCGAGGCCTGCTGGTTTTTCTCCACATCCTGAAAGGCGAAGCTGCGGGCCCCCATATGGTTGAATACGCCGTCGAAGATGAGGTGCATCTTGCGCTTGTGCACCTCGTCGATGAGCTTGAGGGCGAGCAGGTCGGCCTTGGTCCACACCCAGGTTTCGGCTTTCAGCGGGTTTTCGGTGGCTAGCAGCTTCTTATCGCCTTCGGGGTCGGGGCCGAAGGTAGGGTCGACGTGGTGGTAGCACAGGGCGTCGTACTTGTGCGAAGAGGGCGACCAGAAAATCGGGGTCAGGTACAACGCGTTTACCCCTAGCCGCTGCAAGTAGTCGAGCTTGTCGAGTATGCCCTGCAGGTCGCCCCCGTAGCGGCGGCGCTGAATGTTGTAGCCGATATTTTGGCCATTCTGGCGCTCGTAGGGCTGTAGCTCGTACCAGTCACTGCCCCAGGGGTGCACCTGAAACGCCGACGAGTCATTGAAAGGGTAAGCGCCGCGCTGGTCGATAGCCTTGGGGTCGTTGTGCGGGTCACCGTTGCGGAAGCGCTCGGGAAAAATCTGGTACCATACCACGCCCTTGCTCCAGGTGGGGGTAAAGTCGGCCTGCTGGGCCTGGCTAGGCGCTGCTAGCAGCCCGAGGGCTAGCACCGGCAGCCAGGTGCTAGAGGAGAAATAACTCATGGTACTCATAAATAACCTGCTACTGGTTGGCCCTCGCTACCCCGACCTAGTCTATGGCTATCGTTTCGTTAGAGGAAGCCGCTAGGGTAGCTTGCGCGGTTGTGCGCAGAGTTGGCAGTGTAAAAAATAGGATGGGTTGTAAAACAAAAGCCAGCATAACAGTCGGCATGCTGACTTACCATTCGGTAAAGGAAGGCTCAGCTCGGCGCCCCAGAAATTAATTAAGGCCAAGTATGAAAAATATAACTGCCGCCGCTAGCTATGTATCTTTATAACAAGCAGTAAGCATTGCAAAAAGCACCCCAAATATGAACCCGATATAACGAGTGAAACCACCAGCAAGCCTAGCAATTAGGCCGCGTCCAGGGCACGAACGCGGGTTTCGAACTCCTCGTTGGGCACTAGCGAGCGGCTTTTGACCCGCGTTTTGTAGGTGTAGATAGTATTGATGGAGTAGCCCAGCAGCCGGCTAATGCGCTCGCTGTCGTCGATGCCGAGCCGCACGAGTGCGAAAATGCGCAGCTCGGCTGTCAGCAGGTGGTCGCCAGTGGGGTGTACCTGGTCTTCCTCCCGAAACAGGGTGTTGAACGCGGCCACGAAACCAGGAAACAGCTGTAGAAATATCTGGTCGAAGCTCTTGAATAAGGCATTGCGCTCCTGCTTGATATTGAGGCCATCGAGGACTTTCTGCAGGCTCGTGTACTGTTTGCTGGCTAGCAGCGCCAGTAGCGAGCGTTTCAGTTCTTCGAGCTTGTCGATGTACTGCGAATTGGAGCTGAGATAATAGCCGATGTACTCGTCCTTAATACGGTTGGCCTCGTGCAGTCCGGCGTTGAGCTGGTGCAACTGCTCTATGGCCACTCGCAACTCCTGGTTGGCCGCCAGCACCAGCTTGTCGGCCCGCTGTAGCCGGCGCAGCTGCACCAAAATAATCAGTGCGCACACCGCCCCAAACGCCGCCAGGCCCGCTAGCCCCCAGGCATTGCGCCGCAGCACTTGGCGCTGCTGCTCGATGATGCTAATTTTTTGACCTTCAACAACAAACGATAGGTGGCTCAGCTCGACCTGCCGCTGCCGGGCTTTGTAAAAAGCGGCTTCTTCGCGAGCTTCTCTAATGAAGATATAGGCATTGGCCAAGTCGCCTCGGCGGTAGCAATATTCAGACACCCGGAAAATGGCCAGCGTCTCCTTGGTAGCCGACTGCACATCGGCAATGGCGGCCTCCAGTAGCAGCTCGAAGGCTGCTTCGGGCTGGTTATGCTGCTCGTAGAGGCTAGCCAGCGTGCTGGCGCTCACGGCTAGCTGGCCTAAAGTGAGGCCAGGCAGCTGCCGCACAGCTTGGTAATAGCGGATGCCCGCGGCTAGGTCTTGATGTTTTTGCGCAATAAAACCCTGCACGGCGAGGCACTGGTAGGAACCGGCGCGGCAAAACCGCGCGGCCGTGTCGGCGTAGGCTAGCGACTTGGCGTAGGCGGCTGGCCGGTAGTACTCATCCTGGTCAAACGTGCCCAGGTCGCTGTAGGCGCGGGCCAGCAGAAAATAGTACTCTGGTTGGTCGGCAGGATTGAGCCGGTGGGGCGAAAGCTGCGCCAGGGTGGCGAAGGTTTCGGTGAACATGCCCGACGAGAGCAGGATAAAAGCCAGCTTGAGCTGGGCAATTGCCGCGTGGCTTGGGTCGCCAAGCTGGCTAGCCAGGCGGTTTATGCGTTGACAGTACGCAAAAGCCGAATCATACTTGTAAGCTTTGTACTCGTCATAGATACGCAGCCCTAGTTGGAACCGCGCCTCCGGGGCGCCTTTGTGGGCCGCGTAAGCAACTTTCAGCGAGTCGATGCGGTGTTGGCGTTGCGCTTCGTAGTGCGGGCGTTGGGCTAGGGCCTGGTTCAGGGCCGTCAGCAAACTATCGGCTCGCGTGGTGGACCAGCCCGTGGTACTACTGGTAAAAAGGAAAAGAAAACTAAGTAGTAAAATCCGCACTAGAACCGGGTACTTGAATAAAAAGCGCCACAGCCAAAGATAAAAAGGCACGCTTGACTAGGGTAGGGCAGTCGTAAGTTGCGGGCGATAACCTGCAGGACGAAATGCAAAGCCTGGACCCTAGCGCCTACGAGTATTTTCGCATTCTCAATCTGATTCTCACCACTGGCGCCAACCTCGCCAACCTCAAAGCGAATTTCTCGGGCGGCGCGCTAGGGTATTTCAGCGCCCATTCGCGCCGGGTGCTGCGGATTAAGGTGCAGTAGATTTATTACTAACCAACACCATTTACTGCTAAATCCGTTAATTTTTGCTGCGTAATATCAGCATTTATCCCCCAGTAATAACTGCCTCCATCCATGACCAATGAATAGTCAGAATTATAATTGATTCTGCTGTCATTAAAATATATGTAATTATTGATTTTGTCAATAATTACATATATTCCAATGGAAATTGATATGGACTATTTTGTTGCCTCTTTTATCTATAAAACCAACATATTGTCTGAAATATTGAACTAAATGCCTTCGAATGAATGGGTCTACGAGCAGCTTGTTTGATTGAGATTTCTTAGTAGTTAATTTATGGTGTAGTAAGTTCTCAACAATCTTTATTTCTTCTGCCGTAGGTGTGAATCTTCTTGATGAATCAACGTCAAAAATAAATAATTTTTGAAAAGGATATTCTTTGGTGAAAACGGTACCTTTATAGTTCGACCCTTTCACTCCAAATAAGGTTTTATTGCTTGTCGGGAATAATTGGGCAGTATCTTTTGATTTAATAAATTGAGTTCTACAAGCTGTAGAGAAACAGATGGCTAGCGCGCAGTAAAGAAAAAGCTTTCTCATAGTCAGATGATGACAATCTATGTCAATTTTCACACTACACTAATTTAGAGTAGGTTGTATTTAGATTGAATTTTAGCGTCATGATACTCACCGTGAATGAGTTAGAATAATATAGGTGCGCCAAGGCTTTCTCGGCAAAACGTTATTTTTTTAAGTACAATACATGCCCCAAGATACCCTGAAGCTTCCCGAACTCTCGCTGGTGCTGCTCATTGGCAGCACGGGCGCGGGCAAGTCTACGTTTGCGCGGCGCCTGTTCAAGCCCACCGAAATAGTGTCGTCGGATACCTGCCGAGGACTGGTGTCGGATGATGAAAACAGCTTGGACGCTACCAACGATGCCTTCGACCTGCTGCACTACTGGGTGGCCAAGCGCCTAAAGCGCGGCCGCCTCACGGTGGTCGATGCTACCAACGTGCGTGCCGAAGACCGCAAGGCCTTCGTGACGCTAGCCCGGCAGTACCACTGCCTGCCGGTGGCCATCGTGCTCGACGTGCCGGAGAGCGTGGCCGCCGACCGCAACCGCCAGCGGCCCGACCGCGTCGGCCTCAAGCCCCACGTTATTGCCAACCACCGCCGCCTGCTGCGCCAAAGTCTGCGTACGCTCAAGCCTGAAGGGTTTCGGCACATCTTCCACCTGCGTGGGGTGGAGGAAATCGACGCCGTGCAGGCCATAGTGCGCGACCCGCTGCACAACAACCGCCAGCAGGAAACCGGCCCCTTCGACATCATTGGCGACGTGCACGGCTGCTACCGCGAGCTGTGCGAGTTGCTGGGCCAGCTAGGGTACGCGGTAGAAGAAGAGCCAGTGCACGACGCCCGCGATTTGGGCGTGCGGGTAGTCCGGGCCGATAGCGAAGCCGACCCTAGCCGAAAAGTCATTTTCCTGGGTGACCTCGTGGACCGCGGCCCCGCCTCCCCGCAGGTATTGCGCCTGGTAATGAGCATGGTGCGCGACGGCACAGCGCTCTGCGTGCCCGGCAACCACGATATCAAGCTGCTGCGCCACCTCAACGGTAAAAACGTGTCGCACACCCACGGCCTGGCCGAAACCCTGGCCCAGCTCGAAACCGAAACGCCCGCTTTCAAAGAGCAGGTGCGGCTGTTTCTGGACAAGCTGGTGAGCCACTACGTGCTCGACGGCGGGCGGCTGGTAGTGGCCCACGCCGGCCTCACCGAGGAAATGCAGGGCCGCGGCTCGGGGGCAGTGCGCAGCTTCGCGCTGTTTGGCGAAACCACCGGCGAAACCGACGAATTTGGCTTGCCCGTGCGCTACCACTGGGCCAGCGAGTACCGCGGCAAGGCCATGGTGGTATACGGCCACACGCCGGTGCCCGATCCCGAATGGCTCAACAACACCATCGACATTGACACGGGCTGCGTGTTTGGCGGCCGCCTCACGGCCCTGCGCTACCCCGAGCGGGCACTCGTGACGGTGCCCGCCCACCAGGTCTACGCCGAGCCCAGCCGCCCGCTGCACTACAACCCGCACCAGCCCGGCGCCCAGCCGGCCGACGCGGCCACCCTAGCCGAGCCAGTGCCGGGCGCGACCTTGCAGCAACAGCACGACGACCTGCTCGACATTCGCGACGTGACCGGCAAGCAGCTCATTAACACGCGCTTGCTCAACACCGTGACGGTGCGCGAAGAAAACGCCGTGGCCGCTCTGGAGGTGATGTCGCGCTTCGCCCTCAACCCCAAGTGGCTGCTCTACCTGCCGCCCACCATGTCGCCCACCGAAACCTCGGAGCTGCCCGACCTGCTCGAACACCCCGCCGAAGCCTTCGCCTACTACCAGCGCCAGGGCGTGGAGCGCGTGGTGTGCGAGGAAAAGCACATGGGCAGCCGCGTAGTGGTGGTGATGGGCCGCGACGAAGCAGCCATCCAGCGCCGGCTAGGGGTGGTGGGCGAGGGGATAGGCAAATGCTACACCCGCACCGGCCGCAATTTCTTCACCGACGAGGCGCTGGAAACCGCCTTCCTCACCCGTCTGCGCGATGCCCTCACGGCGGCCGGCTTCTGGGAGAAGTTTGCCACCGACTGGGTGTGCCTTGACGCCGAGCTGCTGCCGTGGTCGGCCAAGGCTCAGGAATTGGTCAAGAGCCAGTACGCCGCCGTGGCGGCCGCTGCCACCGCCGCCCTGCCCCAGGCCGAAACGGCCCTGGCCGCTGCCACCGCCAGGGGGCTAGCCGGCGCCGATGCGCTGCTGGCCCGCACCACCGCCCGCCGCACCGCCGCCACCGACTACGCCGATGCCTACCGCCGCTACTGCTGGCCCGTGCAGTCGCTCGACGACCTCAAGCTGGCGCCCTTCCACCTGCTTGCCACCCAGGGCCACACCTACTTCGACCGCGACCACGCCTGGCACATGGAAACCCTGCGTGCCCTGAGCCTCGCCGACCCCGGCCTGCTGCGCGCTACGCCCTACCGCGTGGTCGACCTCACCAACCCCGCCGAAATCGAAGCGGCTACCGACTGGTGGCTAGCCCTCACCGCCGGTGGGGGCGAAGGCATGGTGGTGAAGCCCTACGACTTCATACCCAAAACTGGCCGCACGCTCATCCAGCCGGCCCTTAAGTGCCGCGGACGCGAGTACCTGCGCATCATCTACGGCCCCGATTACCTGCTCGACGGTAACCTCGGGCGCCTACGCCAGCGCAACGTAAAAGCCAAGCGCAACCTGGCCCTGCGCGAGTTTGCGCTCGGAGTCGAAGGACTCGAACGCTTCGTGGCCGGCCAGCCGTTGCGCCTGGTGCACCAGTGCGTATTTGGCGTGCTAGCCCTCGAAAGCGAGCCCATAGACCCGCGCCTGTAGCCAAGGTGCCGTCCTATGCGTAGGGTGTTCCTGCGGGCTCGTCCCTACGTAGTTACGTTTGCTTTATTCCTTTTCCTACCCAATGAAAAAACGATTTTTTGCGTCCATCCTCGCGGCCGGCCTGGGCACTTGGCTAGCCAGTGCGAGCAGCGCGGCCACGCCGGCTGCCGAGCGCCCCACCTACTTCGCCCTCAAGGTATACCACCTGAAAACCAACCGCCAGGAAGCCGTAATTGACAGCTTTTTGCAGCGGCAATATTTGCCCACGCTGCACGCGGCGGGCATTGCCACCATCGGCGTCTTTAAACCCATTGGCAACGACACCGCCGCCGACCGGCGCGTGTATGTATTTACGCCGTTTACGTCCCTGAAACAGTGGGAGAAAATTGACCAGGAAACGTCTGCTAAACTGCTGGCGGCGGGTGGCTCCTACGAAAATACGGCCTACACTAACCCCGCTTACACCCGGCAGGAAACCATTCTGCTCAAGGCTTTTGACGAAATGAAATCGTTGACTGCGCCCAAGCTAGCCACGCCCAAAAGTGAGCGCGTGTATGAGCTGCGCAGCTACGAGGGGGCTAGCGAAAAAATATTCCGCAATAAAGTACGGATGTTTAATGCGGGCGGTGAAACTAAATTATTCGACCGTTTGGGCTTCAACCCTATTTTCTACAGCGAGGTGCTATTCGGTGCGAAAATGCCCAACCTCATGTACATGACCTCTTTCGCTAATAAAGCGGAACGCGAAGCTCACTGGAAGGCTTTCGGCGCCGACCCCGAATGGAAGGAATTATCCAGCCTACCCGAGTATCAGAATAATGTGTCGCACATCGACATTACGTTTTTGCACCCGGCCGATTATTCTGATTTGTAAGGTGCTGCAATAAGTTAATTGTCGGTCAATTAATTAAAAGAACGTCCTGCTGAGCTTACCGAAGCATCTCTACCACACCGCTAGGGTCGTTCGGTAGAAATGCTTCGGCAAGCTCAGCAGGACGTTCTTTTAATTAATTATTACCTAGAATTTATCGTCGTTTACTTCCAGCCAGAAATTATCGGGGTCCTGCAAATAAATCTGCTTTACGCCGTCGGGGCGCGGTGTCGTTTTGCCCGGTTCCGATTTCCAGCTGCCGTAGCGCACACCTAGTTTATCGAGGTGCGCCATGAATTTCGACAGGTCTTTTACACTGAATGCCAAGTGGGTGTTAATGTCGTGGTCCTGCGCTTTATTACCCTGAATAATATGCAGCTGGCTGTGCGGCCCGATGCGCAGCCACACGTGCTTACCATCCTTAAAAGGCTCGGGTATCTCGGGTAATTGCAGCGCGTTTTTGTAGAAGTCAGCACTTTTCTGCAAATCCACAACGTACAGCGCAATGTGATTCAGCATAACCGGGCCCGTCTGGGCAAAGGCGCTTTTGGCCGGGGCTATTACTGCCACTAAGGCAAGCAGGATAATCGATAGGTATTTTTTCATGGGTGGGAAATAGGCAGCAACTGCGGGTAAATAGTTGGCTAGCGTGTCGTAATTATTTCGAGCGCGCCGCCTTAAACTCGGAGCCGGCTCGCCACTGCGGAAACGTGGTTTCGCCGGCTAGGCGCTGGCCCACGCGGAAATATAATTGCGCATCCTGGGCCACGCCGCCTAGGTCCCAGCTAGGGTCGAACTGGTCGGCGGGCTTGTGGTACATGTTGGTGGTGTAAGCCTGGCGCTTATCGGCAATGTAGGCCTTGCCTTGGCTGCGGCTTTCGAAGCCGCCGCTGGCGTAGAGCGAGGGCACACCCACGTGGGCAAAACTGAAGTGGTCGGAGCGATAAAACATGCCGGTTTCGGGCGTCTGGTCGGGCAGCAGGTAGCGGTCTTGCTCCTTGGCAGCGGCGCGGGCGTAGTCTTCCAGCTCCGACTGCCCGTAGCCGATAACCGTGAGGTCCTTCATGCGGCCGTAGGGCCAGAGCATGTCCATGTTGAGGTCGGCCACGGTCTTGGCTAGCGGGAAGGCCGGGTGCTGGGCGTAATAATTGGACCCTAGCAGGCCTTGCTCTTCGCCCGTCACGGCCAGGAATACGATGCTGCGGGCCGGCTTCTCAGGGGCGTTTTTAAACGCCTTGGCGATACTCAGTAGCGCAGCTAGCCCGGTACCGTCATCCACGGCGCCGTTGTAGATAGAGTCGCCGGCAATGACTTTGCCCACGCCGAAGTGGTCCCAGTGCGCCGAGTAAATGACATACTCGCCGGCGTTGGTGGTGCCGGGCAACACGGCCAGCACGTTTTTAGAGGTCTGGCTACGCAGCTTCTGCTGGAGGCTGGTGCTGAGGGTGAGGCCTAGCGGGCGGGCGCGGAAGCCGCGCTGATTAGCAGCGGCGTAGAGGGCGTCGTAGCTCTGGCCGGCGGCGGTGAAGAGGCGCTTGGCCGCGTCGAGGGTTAGCCAACCTTCGAGGGCGCACTTACTAGCGCCGTGGTCAGCAGTTTGGGGGCGCAGCTTGGGGCCTAGCGCGCCGCTGAGCACCACACTCCAGGGATAAGCAGCGGGCTTGGTATCGTGCACAATGAGCAGGCCGGCGGCGCCGTGGCGGGCGGCTTCGTCGTATTTGTAAGTCCAGCGGCCGTAGTAGGTCATCGCTTTGCCCTTGAATAGCGTGGTGTCCTGGCCGGCATTGCCGGGGTCGTTCACGAGCACCACTACGGTTTTGCCCTTCACGTCGAGGCCGGCGTAGTCGTCCCAGCCGTACTCGGGCGCCACCACACCGTAGCCAGCAAACACCAGTGGCGAGTTTTGGACGGCCACCGTGGGCTGCTCGCGCTGGCTGAACACCACGTAATCCGTTTTGTAATTCAGGCTCAAATTTTGGCCCTTACCCGCAATCTGCATAGTCGGCGCGGGCGCAACGGCGATTTCTACCATTGGCACCGGCTGGAAGTAGCTGTCAGCGGGGCCGGCGGGCTTCAGCCCTAACGTTTTGAACTGCGCCGCCAGGTAGTCGGTAATGCGCTCTTCGCCCGCTGTGAATGGCTTGCGACCCAGCATCTCATTCGACGACACGGCTTGTAAATAGCCGCTGATATCGGCCGCTGTGATGGCTTCGGTGGGCGCGGGCGAAGTATTAGCCGTGGCTGCGGGGGGCGACGCAGTGGCTGAGGTAGTAGTGGTGGTGGCCGGTTGGCAACTTGCCAAGGCCAAGCCCAGCAGGCCTGCCAACGGCAGCCGGGTAATTTGAAAAGAAGTAAGGTGCATGCGCGAAGAACCGGCACGAAGGGACGTGCCTACAAACGCTCAAGGTACAAGCCAGCCCGAAAACAGCCCGGCGGCCGGGCCAGCTATTTCGGGCAATCTACTGGCAGCAGCGTGTACTTGGCATCGAAATGCAGGGTGCGGGGCGAGGTAAAAACCATCTTGCCACCGCGCTCGGCCACGGGGCCGAAGCCTTCAATAAAGCCCGTGTCGCGGCGCAAAAAAGCCACCTGCCGCACCGAAGTTGTGCCCTCCGACTGAAAGGTATAGTCGGCCAGTAGCGTATCGCCGTGCAGGGTGCCGCTGATAGTGCCCGTGTTGCGGTCCTTCTCGAAGTAGCGGTAGGCTAGCTGGCCCGTCGCGGTGGGCTGGGTGGTTTGCAGCATTAGGCGTATCGTGTCGGTTTCGGTGCGGTAGGCGTAGCACTGCGGGCCGGTGGCGGCCGGGGCGGTGGGCTCCTGGGTAGCTTGGGTGCTTTGCTCGTGGCAGGCGGCAAGCAGGCTCAGGCTAGT
>Ga0308157_10008508_pt1 | contig 11649 bp, 7 predicted proteins | sample PhyBR1_FD_201035 | JGI IMG/M metagenome (GOLD analysis project Ga0308157, IMG submission 201035) | Phyllosphere microbial communities from UC Gill Tract Community Farm, Albany, California, United States - DLSLB.R1 | ecosystem: Host-associated > Plants > Phyllosphere > Unclassified | place: USA...
CTCGACGCCCGCAGCGGTGTTCTCGTTGTAGCTGACCGTGTAGCTGGCCGGCGTCGGGTTGCCTGCGCCATCGGTGCCCGGCGGGGTGAAGATCGTGCCCGGCTGATTCGGACCCGGCGGCGTGCCGCCCTGGTTCGGGTCTTCAAACGCCGGCGCTTCGTTGACGTCCAGCTCGTTGAGCGTGACGGTGATGGTGGTCGTGCCGCCATTACCGTCGCTGGCCACCACGGTGATCGTGTGGCTGTTGCCCGTGGCCTCGTAGTCGTTCGCCAGCGAGGCAGCACCGGCCGGGGTCAAGGTGATCACACCCGTGCTCGGATCGATCGCGTACCAGCCGTTGTCGTTGCCCGCGCTGATCGTGAAGGTCACGTCATCGCCGTCCACGTCACCGGCCTGGACCTGGCCCAGCTCGACGCCCGTAGCGGTGTTCTCGTTGTAGCTGACCGTGTAGCTGGCCGGCGTCGGGTTGCCTGCGCCATCGGTGCCCGGCGGGGTGAAGATCGTGCCCGGCTGATTCGGGCCCGGCGGCGTGCCGCCCTGGTTCGGGTCTTCAAATGCCGGCGCTTCGTTGACGTCCAGCTCGTTGAGCGTGACGGTGATGGTGGTCGTGCCGCCATTGCCGTCGCTGGCCACCACGGTGATCGTGTGGCTGTTGCCCGTGGCCTCGTAGTCGTTCGCCAGCGAGGCAGCACCGGCCGGGGTCAAGGTGATCACACCCGTGCTCGGATCGATCGCGTACCAGCCGTTGTCGTTGCCCGCGCTGATCGTGAAGGTCACGTCATCGCCGTCCACGTCACCGGCCTGGACCTGGCCCACCTCGACGCCCGTAGCGGTGTTCTCGTTGTAGCTGACCGTGTAGCTGGCCGGCGTCGGGTTGCCTGCGCCATCGGTGCCCGGCGGGGTGAAGATCGTGCCCGGCTGATTCGGACCCGGCGGCGTGCCGCCCTGGTTCGGGTCTTCAAATGCCGGCGGATCATTCACCGGTGTTACGGTGATGGTGACCTTACTGGTGGTGGTCCCACCTTCGCCGTCATCAATGACAACGGTAAACTCATCAGTACCGTTGTAGTTCGGAGCCGGCACATAGCTGTACTCGCCGGTCTCAGGGTCGATGGTAACCGTGCCATTCAGCGGAGGCTCTCCGATCACATACGTAAGCTGATCACCATCAGCGTCAGTAGCCGTGATCTTGCCGTCGATAGCAGTGTCTTCCGGCGTAGTGACCTCATAGTCGCCCGAGTCCGGATCGAAGCTCTGGCCGGGGATATAGCCCGGATCACCGGGATCCAGACCTTCGTTGGGATCCACCGGCACTGGCAGGTCATTGACCGGAGTAACGTCAATATTGACGGTGCTGGTGCTGCTGCCACCATGACCGTCCGTTACGGTGACGACAAATCCATCCTGACCGTTGTAGCCAGGCTTCGGCGTATAGGTGTACTCGCCGGTCTGTGGATTGATCGTAACCGTGCCATTCACCGGCTGCGTAGTGACGGCATAAGTCAGCGCATCACCATCCGCATCAGCGCCAACAACACGACCGCTCACTGGATCATTCTCCGCGACAGTGTGCGCGTAATCCGGCGATTCTGGCGGCCGATTGTTGTGCTTGTCATCGTCGCCATCGTCGACTGCTGCATAGACAGCACCTGCACCGACAAGCGCCAGTGCGGCGATCGCCCAAGCCGGCAGGCCTGCTGCGGGCGGGACAAACCCAGCGGCAGCGAGGTCCTCTTGGATTTCGGCAAAGTGGAAGTCAGACCAGGGACTGGTGTACTGCCCCCACCAATGCACGCCTTCCACATCTTCCAGAACCAGGTCACTACGGTGACCTTCATCGTCTTGAACGAAGAAGCCGCGGATGGTCAGCGTGCTGCCATCCTTGAGGACAATCAGGAGGTCACTACCGACCTGCTCGAAACGCTCAACCGTCTCAGGACCGACCTTGATCTTGACGATGCTGGGCTGGGCGAGCGCCAAATCCCCAGAATCAACAACGGCAATTTTGCCGGACGACTTGGCGATGACTTCCGTATTCATGCTTTCCCTCGTTATAAGACTTCTGAAAAATTTTTCACCGACTCAAACCACTACCCCGTGCATCAAACCGCGAAGGCAGGTCACAGGCGAAGAGATCACTTATCAGCACACTGCCACCACCGCCGACGGTCGGTAGCGCAAGTAAAAAACCACCGTTTGGCTGCAACGTTGGCGTTGAATTCGAAACGTACGACCAGTGCGTATAACGCCCTGTACACCCCCAAATCGCTGACTCCCGCGAACAAAGGCCCTGCAGGAGTTGCACTCAGCGGTGTTTCCCACGGCGATACCCGCCGCAGCGTCATACCTGCCCCCTTTCAAAACCAGGGCGGTGCGCCATATGCCCAAAGGCATGATGTCGTCCACCGCAGTACCGTCCATTGCCAAGACGTGCAGTAGAAGACACCTTGCGAAATGCGCTTCTCCTGCCCCCATTCTCCCCCGTGAATGACAAAGCCTCTGGCTTGTACGAAACACGTGGAAAAGCAAAGGCAATCTAGGTTTGCACCTGGAAATCATCAATCGCGAGTTACTCACCTTTGCTCACATTGCGTGAGCAAGGCAGCGCCAGCATGCAACTGCTATCGCATCGGCCTGGTTTTCGTGGAAACTCTCGGCCCTGCAACCTTCAGACGACTCCTCACAGAGGAACGTGCCCGCAAAGAGACGAAGCGATATGCCTGTCAGGGCTCAAACAGGTACCCGGCCCCTCTCACCGCCTGCAAAGGCAGCGCCTCCCCCGAGTTCTCGATGCACTTTCTGCGCAGGCGATAGATCAGCATCTCTAGCCGATGCGGATCAAAGCCGTCGGCATCAGCTGTCAGGTTCTTTATCAACGTCTCACGGGACACTGGCTCATTTGGAGTTGCCACCAGTATCCTCATCACCTGGCGCTCGGCTTGGTTCAGGGTCAATGCGACGCCTGCAGGCGTCAAAAGAGCCCAACCATTCCTGTCCAGGACCCATGTACCAGGATGTGCCGCTTGAGACTCATGACCCACACGCCGTTGATGGACGTTACGTAAGGTTTCAATCACCTCGTCCATCTCCGTCGGCTTCACCAGGTAAGCGTCTACGCCGGCACGCAACCCTCGCAGGCGGTCCGAAGTCGTTCCCTGCCCGGTATACATGACGATTCCCAACGAAGGCGAAAGACCGCGCATATGCCTGGCAATATCGATACCATCGTCGTCCGGCAAACCCACATCCAGAAGAACAAGGTCAAATGGGGATCCAGCCCACATGCGATAGAACTGCAATGCGCTCGCTAGCCCGATAGCATCGAACCCCGCATTTCGGAGAATAGGAACCATGATCTTCTCCCGAAGCTCTTCGTCATCTTCCACAATTGCGAGGCGCGGCAACAAGGTCATCTTCTCGGGGAACGGTTCCTTGCATCATCATATCGAATACTGCGGGACTGTATCGAGGCAGTCTCACCGGCCTGGGTAAACTGCCTTTCCAGAATTCGCCTAAAAATTAAGGCAGCTTCAGGAACCGACGGCCAGAGGAAGAAGGATCTTCACGGTTGTCCCACGCTTCGGCTGAGTATCGAACTCGATCTTGCCTCCCGCTTGCACAATCATGTCGCGTACGACGGACAAACCGAGGCCAGTTCCCATCCCGCTGGGTTTAGTCGTAAAGAAAGCTTCAAATGCCTGCATGCGTACGTCTTCTGACATGCCGACTCCATCATCGGAACATGTCAGGCATACCCAAGCCTCATCTGATCTTTCTGCTTGGATGTGGAACGTTCCGATGTCGGCGATCGCGTCCCTCGAATTCGCGGCAATGTTTAAGATCGCCAATCCAAAATGGTCGACATCCATCCGCACGGGCAATGCACTATCCGCGCAATCCAAACCCAGCCGGACCCTCGCCCCGAACAGTTGCTTGAGCATCGGCAGCAGTTCCTGCAGCAAGAAGCGCACGTCAAAAACTTCGGGGTTCGCGACCTCTTGCCTGCTAAAGTTCAACAGCTTACGGCTAATTGCCAGAGCCCGCTTGGCCGCGACATCCACCGCTTCCATCGCCTCGTAGAGTGCTTTTGTCCCACCATCCGCCAGACGATCCCGCTGTGCGGCATAACCAAGGATGATACTCAAGACGTTATTGAAGTCATGTGCCGCACCACTGGCAAGCCGTCCAATGGCCTCCATCTTTTGTGCATGGATAAGTTGGCCACGCGCGCGCTCTCGCTCTCGGGTTTCCTCCTGGAGCTTCCTATATGCCAGTTCAAGCTCGCGCCCACGGGCATTCGATTCGTCCAAGCTATGACGTAGTGCAGCCACAGTCCGATCAAATATGATCGCGATGATCAACCAGACACCCGCCAGCGAAAGCGCCTTACCCAATCCACCTACTTGCATCGCGCCTGCGCCGAGAGCTGCACGCGAAGAATCCACAATCAGCGTGGCTATCAGCACCATCAGTAACGTTGAGAAAGTGAGCCACAATGCCCTTCGGCCCAGAATCAGGCCACCAAGCGCCAGCAAGATAATCGGCATGGGGTCAAACGGAAGGCCAGCCAACCCGGTTGCGACGTAACTTGCCGCCATGGACAGCAGCACAGCGCCAAGAAACAACTGCAGGCTCCAACGGAAGCGCCCTGTTCGAATCAACCAAACTCCCGTCCACATCGTGAGCGTCATCAGCACATCGGTTGAAAGATCGACGACCAGGACTCTCGAATTGGCTACAGGCCCAGACCACTGCCCACTAAGCACTGCATACAGGAATATAGACTTGTTGAGGGGAATGAATATTCCAAGGAATATCAGCAGCACTTGCAGGAAAGGTGCATTGCGCCTATCAACGGGATCGTCAACCGGAGCGCTGATTAGCCATCGCTTGAGAATATAGAAAAGATTAAAGCGTTTGATAAAAGAACCTACCTTGCTGCCTTTGAAGATCGAATTCGGCTGCGGCTGCGCTGCCCGGACACACTCCGCCATGTTCTCCATCATCTTCATCCGCCGAGATCGAAGCCCTCCTAGAAACGCAGAACCGCCCCCTCCTCCCTACCTCCAAGGCAGCCGGCTTCCGGAGTCACCCAGCGCTCGATCTTCAAGTCCCAGCCCAAATATTTGGCTATCCGCCAGAATGCAACTACCCGTGATCACTTGAAACGCAAATTGCCCCCCTCCTCCCTACCTTCGTATCTGGCGAAGGGAGAGCAAAAGGAGGGACCTTTCGCCTGAGCCGAAAGCGAGAACTTCGCCCGTTACTGCCCAGCCCACCTTCACTCGCCGACTGCCTTTACCAGACACAGAACGACAACCGTCACCCGCCGCTCCCAAGTGGTGAAATTGCGTTAGCGGCTGGTTAGAATTGCTGACAAAGACGATCACTTCCGCGGACGAGGGCAAATGAGTGTCACTTTGGACGCCAACATCTGCCCGCCCCTCTTCGAGAGATTTCTGGGCGAGCAGCGCCCGATGCTGATCAGCTTTCTGCGTGTACGCGGGATTTCCCTGGATGATGCCCAAGACATCGCGCAGGAGAGCCTCTATAAGTTGACACGCTATCGCGACTCCCCAGTCGAAGCCCTGAAGCCGCTGCTGTACCGCATCGCACTCAACGCGCTCCACGATTCTCGGCGACGGCAGCCCCCCCTCCGTCAGACATCCCTTTCAGATATGGAACTTCAGGTTCATGGCATTTGGGACGAGATGCCGCGTCCGGAACAATGGGCTGAAGACAGAGAGGAGCTCGCGCGTGTCCGAGCCGCGATCAGCCGTCTTCCCGAACGCTGCAGGGAGATCTACCTGCTCAATCGTATTGAAGGAATGAGTTACAGCCAGATCTCGAAACATTGCGACATCTCAGTCAAAACGGTCGAGAAACATATCGGGAAAGCACTGACCATGTTAAGGAAGCTGCTCTCCGATCAAACACATCCCGTGAGCGTATCGGAGCAGCGCCCGTGACCACTACGCCCTCGCCTCTCCAAGATTTTCCCTGTTCGGCGGCAGATTGGCTGGCACGCCTGCTGTCACCCGAATGCAACGCGACTGATCACGCTGCTTTCGAGGATTGGCTGGCCGTGTCCCCACAAAACGTACTCGACTACGCTGAGGCTGAACACATTCAACAGCTAACCGGGATACTGAAAGCGGATCCCGGGCTGCGGGAGGTGACGCCGGCCCCCGCCAGCCACATGTCGATTACTCGACGCAAGCGCACCGTGCACCGTTCCTTTGCCTGGGCTGCGGCCCTGCTTCTCGCCGTATGCGGAGGGCTCTGGCTTCTTGCTGATTCTCGAACCACCTCGTCACGCAGCGAGTATGCAACGGAAGTCGGTAAGCAGCGCCATCTCGACCTCCCGGACGGATCTACCCTGCTTCTGGATACCAACACCCGCATCCAAGTGTCCTACGAACCCGCGAAGCGACATGTCACTCTACTGAGTGGGCAGATCCAGGCCAATGTCGCGCACGATGGAAATCGCCCCTTCGTGGTGACCTCGGGAATCGGCAGCATTCGTGCGTTGGGCACTGTCTTCCAGGTAAAGCAGCTGAATGACGGCACCTCTGTTGCGCTACTGGAAGGGCGCGTGATCGTAAGCACGGAATCCGGCCCCCACCGGGATGCCATTGAGCTGCGTCCGATGCAAGAGCTGACGTATGACGCGGAAGGGAAACTTGAGTCTCCCCTAACCATTGAGCCCGATCACGCGGAGAGTTGGACACAAGGCCGTCTTGTTTTCAAAGAAGAGCGCCTGGCGGACTTGATAGCGGAGTTCAATCGATACTCCAGTGACCAGCTGGTACTGTCCCAGAGCGAACTTGGAGAGATCAAGGTCAGCGGCGCATTCAATGCCAGCGACCAACCTGCGCTGCTCTCAGCCCTTCGCGAGGGATGGGGATTACAGGCGCAATCCATCGGCAACAATCGGATCGAGTTGTCTGAGCTGCAGCAGTAGGGCCTCGGGCATTACGCCATGACGATCATTTCTTGCAGCAAATGCCGCCTGACGGCCTTGCTTCGTGGTGCCGTCAGGGGAAGCTTGGCTCGGCTACTTCTTCTGGCATCTTCGGCAATTGCCACGCAGGGCGTCGCCGCAGAGCAGGCAAGCGCTTCCGCGCCTTCCAGGTATGAGATCGGCGCAGGCACGCTTGATGGGGCGCTGCAGTCCTTTGCGCACCAATCAAGGGTCCAGCTGCTCTATTCGTCCGTGCTGGTGCGCGGCAAACACAGCGGCGGTTTGCATGGCAATCACACCGTTGTTGCCGCTCTCACACGGTTGTTGGCCGAGCATGGATTGACGGCGGTCGCCGTGGACTCCAACACCTATCTCCTGCGAAGCATCAAGAGGCATGTACCTGCGGTCAGCGCAGTCAGTGGTCCGGAAGCGGCCGTTGATGCGGAGGTGGCCGAGCTCGCCACGGTCACCGTAACCGGCACGCGTATACCGCAAGCCTCCTTGGAGTTGTCTGTCCCATTGACCGTCATAACAACGGACGACATCGAGCATAGCGGGCAGGAAACCCTCTACGACCTGTTGGGTACTCGCCCTGGGCTTGTGAGCCATCACCCCATAAGTGTTTCCAGCGAAGGAAGAAACTACCCAACCGTTGTTGCCTCTAGCGCCAGTCTCTATTCACTCGGCCCGCGGGCAACGCTCTTTTTATTGGATGGCAAACGCATCGCTTCTTTCGGGCTCGCTTCCAACGACTTTGGGGGACTCATCGATCTGAACAGTATTCCTTTGAGTTTCATTGATCGCATTGAGATCCTGCGTGGTGGCGCCTCTGCAATCTATGGTGCAGACGCTATGGCAGGAACCATCAACATCATCCTGAAGAAGGATCATGAGGGAGGAGAGGCCTCATCACGTATTGGCATGTCTCAACGAGGGGATGGGATGTCACATCAGGCCTCGGCAATCTTTGGAGCGCGAACACTGGCAGGCGGGCATCTATTGCTTGCAGCGGATACTTCTTCGCAGGACGAACTCGGTGGCGACCGTCGTGATTGGCACACCAATAATCGCTCTCGATTCGGGCTACCTGACGATCGACTACCCATCGGGTTCTCGACCGAATTCGGGGTTCCTTTAGGCTCACTTCCCCAATGCCAGGCCACGGGAGAGAACCCTGACTCTCCCTATTGTCGTTTTGACTACGCTAGATACCGAACATTGCAGCCCGCGACAGAGAACAGATCCGTATACATCCGGTGGGATCAGGACCTGAATAACTCCACGTCACTTCATTTCTCCGGCCTGCGGACGCAGAGCGAACAGGCACTGCAGTCCTCTCCTGTCTATGGTTTTCTCCGAATCAACCCATCTCATCCGGACTATGCGCTGGCTCCAGTCCCGGGCTCGGATGTCGACTACGCCTTCTATGAACTCGGAGCCCCTAGAAACCAGACCACCAGCATTACGAATGACGTATCCATCGGCATGGACGGTTCGGCTCTCGGATGGAACTGGGACATCGCCCTGTCCCATAGTGAGAGTCGGGTGCGAAGTGCGACTGATAACGTTCTACTTCGGTCGAAGTTGGCGGAAAACATCAATCACCTTCGCCTTGATGGGTCGGACAACAGCGCGGTCGCAAACGCGATAAGAGGCTCCATCTACCCTACTGGATACTATTCAGTCAGCACGCTGGAAGCCACGTCGAACCGCCCGTTGTATGAGGCCTTTGATACGGAAGCACGGATCGTAGTGGGAGCAGCAGCAAGCTTTTCCCGGCGCCGGAGCACCCCGGACCCCTTACAGGTCAATGATGAGGTTGCACTGGGTTCCACAGTCGTTGAGCCGTACAACCTTCATGGCCGCGATTCCAGCGTTTTCACCGAACTGACTTTGCCATTGCATCGGACGCTGCAGGTCGACTTGGCTGCGCGCATGGATCATCACCAGGGTTTCAAATCCAACACCTCACCACGGCTTGGCTTCAAATGGACTCCAAGTCGAACCTTTTTGGCACGCGCCAGCTTTGGCAAGGGCTACCGGGCACCCAGCCTTAATGATGCGCGTGTGCCGTTCGATAGCATGACCCAAACCCTGTCAATGCGCGCCACTCCCCAGCTGATGCCCTGCATCCAGGTTGAGCCGGGGCGATGCCGTGTTGAGTACGGTGTGGGCAGCAACCCAAACCTGCGCGCCGAGTTTTCGCGTAGCCGGACCCTTGGCGTGGCCTGGGCTCCGACGCATGCATTCAGCGCGAACCTGGACTGGTACCAGATTTCACGCAGCGACGAATTCGGCATTGCAGATGCTTTCAGCTACCCCTCCCTCTTCCCGGATGGTCTTGTTCGCGACACCGACGGCGTGCTCTATCGAGCCAACCGCTACCTGGCCAATATCGGCAGATCCGAGACCCAAGGATGGGAACTCGAAACCAGCTATCAGCTTCGGCACGATGACCTTGGCGAACTCCGTTTCCGCGTGGCTGCACACCATCTCAACCAGTACATCACTTCGACCATCATCGAACCTGAGCCCGTCGAACACGCCGGACATGAAACGCCCAAGTTGAACTTGCTAGGAGACGTGCAGTGGCGACTCGGCCACTGGACTACCACCTTGACCGTACGCCATTTCGGCTCATCGTTTGCCTATTCCGCCGACGAAGTTTGCCCCAAGGAAAATCGTGATGTCGGCAAGTGCAGAAATCCTTCCGGCACGCTTTTGGGCCTGAACGTTCGATACTCCGGTCCGGAACATTGGTCGTATGTACTCGTCGTCAACAACCTCCTTGATAAGCATCCCATGAACTATCGCTTCTACACCGGCGGTTACAATGCCGCAGTCGACGACGTTTATGGACGCTACTTCACGATCGCTGCGACATATCGCTTCTGAATCTACTTTGTTTCAGCTCAACGCAGACACTCGTAGATTCACCTCGCCTATACCAAAAAGTCTTGGTTGCAAGGTGCCTACGATATCCTTGGCCAATCATCCCGGCGATACGGTGCAAAGCTGGCTTCGCCTCAGAAGCAGTTGGAAATTTATATCCAAGGAAGCAGCCACATCTGCCTCATACGGCATGGTTCATCTACGCGCGAAGGACGCTTTTGGTACAGCCACGCCATGCTTGGCAACGCCCACATGCTTGCGTCCCACAAGCCTTTGCAGACAGAACAAGCCAAGCTGATTGGAGATGTCTAGATGTCGCTGAATCACCTGCGGATTCGCGCTCTACTTGCTGCATACCGGAACAGCATGATGAAGTTCGCTCGAGAGGTTGCCGTCCTGCAGGGCAAAAACGGAACCGAGTACGAATGGATTCACGGACTGCGGATCGAATAGCCAGGTGCAAGGTTTTACGTCATCGGCCCTATCCCTATGGGGATGGAGCATCCAGTGGAAAAGACAGGGCAATGAACCGACTCAACGGATAGAGGAAGGAAGTGCACGTGCACTTACCTTTTCTCCCAAAATGCGCAATCGCGATCTGGAACCATCTCCTCGACAGCCGGCAAGAGCATTCTTGCCGGCATTTTTTTCCAAAGAAAAAATGGTGAGAATCCAATGACCAGTTTTCATCACAGCATCAAGAGTGGAAAGAAAGGCAGTGCACGTAGGCACGTGGCAATCCACGGCTTTTTTTAAGCAATGCTCGGCCCGATCATGCTCAGCGTGCGCCTCAGCAAGAGAGACAAGCGGATACTCCCCGATAATCAGCATGTTGGCCTTGTCGCCAAACCGGTAGCGATAACGCCAAATCTTGGCGCCCGCCGTGCGCACTTCGATGCAAAGCCCATTGGCATCTGCGAGTCGAAAGACCTTGTTCTGAGGCCTGAGACTACGGAGTTTGGTGTCAACCAGCATGTGTGTGAGTAACGCAATTGTGAGGAACGGAGGCCGGCCCCGCATTCTTACTCACACCGGTACTCACAATCCAACCGGATGCCGCCGGACGGTATCGAACTGGATTGGATGAAAAACCCCTATTGAACCCGATGTTTCAGCCACTTTCCGGACTTCACTGGACTTCGCTGGACTATGAAATGGTGGGCCCACCAGGATTCGAACCTGGAACCAAAGGATTATGAGTCCTCTGCTCTAACCGTTGAGCTATAGGCCCGTAGCGATGACACAGTGTAGTGGAGCTTGCAGCGTGCGACTACTTCCCTGTGTCTGCTTTTGATGTGCGTGTGTTGCGCAAAGAAAAACCCCGCCAAGGCGGGGCTTTTCATTCCAGCGCTTACGCGCCAGCAATCACTTGCAAGCCACCACTCACTCGATGTCGAGGAAGCTGCGCAGCTGCTCCGAACGGCTCGGGTGACGCAGCTTGCGCAGCGCCTTGGCCTCGATCTGGCGGATACGCTCGCGGGTCACGTCGAACTGCTTGCCCACTTCTTCCAGCGTGTGATCGGTGTTCATGTCGATGCCGAAGCGCATGCGCAGCACCTTGGCTTCCCTCGGGGTGAGGCCAGCCAGCACGTCACGCACGGTTTCAGACAAGTTGATGTTGGTGGTGTTCTCGATCGGGGACTCCACGTTGGTGTCCTCGATGAAGTCGCCCAGATGCGAATCCTCGTCGTCGCCGATCGGGGTTTCCATCGAGATCGGCTCCTTGGCGATCTTCAGCACCTTGCGGATCTTGTCCTCGGGCATGTCCATTTCCTTGGCCAGCTCCTCCGGCG
>Ga0308157_10008509_pt1 | contig 11649 bp, 15 predicted proteins | sample PhyBR1_FD_201035 | JGI IMG/M metagenome (GOLD analysis project Ga0308157, IMG submission 201035) | Phyllosphere microbial communities from UC Gill Tract Community Farm, Albany, California, United States - DLSLB.R1 | ecosystem: Host-associated > Plants > Phyllosphere > Unclassified | place: USA...
TGGGCGAGATCGCGTTCTGGGAGATCCTGCTGTCGCTCGCGCTGCTGATCGCTTCGATCTTCTTCTTCGGCTGGCTGTCGGCCAAGATCTACCGGACGGGCGTGCTGATGTACGGCAAGCGTCCTTCGATGAAAGAGCTGCGTAAGGCGATGAAGGCTTATAAGATTTAAACGATAATTCGCTTTGACCGCAAGCAGCTATAGCTATCTATAGCCGGCTTGCGGTTTTTTGTCGGGAAAAGAAGAAAAAATAATAGTTGACCGATCGTTCTCAAAAGGAATATACTACGTACGAAAAGACAAGCCTATGTTTGGGCGGTTGTAAAGTCGCTGTTGTCGACGAATGAAATTTTTAGATCAGAAGCAGAGGTTTATTTTTTTGATATTTCGAGAACGATCGTTCTTAAAAAGGAGACTGAAAATGGATATTTCTAAACAAGTAGTAATTGTAAGCGGCGCGAATCGGGGACTTGGCAAACAATTGGCGCTCGAACTTCTGGCTAGAGGAGCGAAAGTCTATGCGGGCGCAAGAAATCCGGAGTCGGTCGATCTGCCTGGAGCAATTCCGCTTCGCCTCGATATCACGAATCCGGAATCGGTGGCGGCTGCGGCCGGGATTGCCAGCGACGCCACAGTATTGATCAATAACGCGGGATCGTCGACGGGAGCTTCACTGCTCACGGGCAAATGGGAAGACATTCATGTAGAATTTAATACGCATGCGTTCGGAACGCTGTCGATGATGCGAGCCTTCGCGCCGGTTATCGAGCAAAACGGCGGCGGTTCGATCCTGAATATCTTGTCCGTGTTGTCGTGGTTCAACATCGGCGCGGAAGGCGCGTACTCGGCCGCCAAGTCGGCGCAATGGGCAATTACGAACGCGCTGCGTTTGGAGTTGGCGCCCAAGAATATCCGGGTAGCCGGCCTGCACGTCGGGTTCATGGATACGGACATGACCGCAGGGCTTCAAGCGCCCAAGTCGTCGCCCGCGGATATTGCGCGCATCGCGATCGACGGGATCGAAGCCGGGCTTTACGAGATCCTGGCGGACGATATAAGCCGTCAGGTTCAACAAGGATTGGCTGGAGGCGTAAGTGCGCTGTATCCGGATTTGGCGTGAAAAACGCATCGGTCGGATCAGCTTCATAAAGCCGGATAAGCAGAAAAGGCTCATTCTTCACTTATCGTTCCCGGCATGATACATTGATTTCGGGAGGGATCGTTATGGCTAGGAGCAGGGAGTTCGAAATCAACAAAGTATTGGACAAAGCGATGATGCTTTTTTGGGAACAGGGTTACGAGAAGACTTCGATGAACGATCTCGTCGAGCATATGGGGATTCATCGCAGAAGCTTGTACGACACGTTCGGCGACAAACATTCGTTGTTCCTGCAAGCGATGGATCGCTATATCGGCAAAGTCGAAGCGAAGCTAAGCAGCGAAGTGAATCAGGCCAAGACGGCGACCGAAGCGCTGCAATCCGTATTCGGATTCATGATCGCCGAATCCGAACATTCGCCGTCCGGCTGCATGATCGTGAACTCGATGACGGAACTGGCCGCGCGCGATGCCGAAATCAACGTCAAATCCCTTTGTTCTTTTTCGTCGACAGAGGAACTGTTTGAACGCATCATCGTTTGGGGACAGCGGGAAGGCGAATTTTCGTCCGACTGCGAACCCCGAGAAACGGCCGAACATTTGCAAGCTTTGTCCGTCGGCATTAGAGCGATGGGACGGACCACGATCGACAAAGAGAAGTTGGTTCGCGTCATGAACAGCGCGACCCGATTTCTGACCCAATAAGCTGGATTTTTTTGAGTATATTAGAACCATCGTTCTCGAAAGTGCAGACCTACTTTTAAAAAAGGGACGTTTCCGATTTTTTGCGGAAGCGTCCTTTTTCGTCGTCGATAGGCTTAGGCTTCATGCAAGGACTTCGCGTTCAAAGCTCCGAGCAGATATTCCAGGTAACATAGCGTATCTTCCTTAGAGCAATCGTTGCCGTGCAAAAATCGCCATTCGAGCACTAACAGCACGGTATTGCAATAATGGTCGGCGATGATTTCGTGCGGAATTTGATCGCGGTAACGGCAAATATTCGGATCGAACATTTGCCGGATTCGAGCGCTCAACTGAACGCGGAAATGGAAGAGCAAAAAGCTTTCCTTGGCATTATGTTTGATGATCCGATTGAGCGTGTCCTGATGAGCGTCGATAAAATCATAGGCCCGATCGAATAAGACGAACAAGCGCTGCTCCGGTTCTGTTTCCTCGTACTGCTCCAAGCGAATCCGCCGATTCAGGCAATGCCAGATGTAATGCAGCAGATCGTATTTATCGTCGAAGTAGTTGTAAAAGGTGGCGCGCGGATAATTGCTGCTCTCGCACAGTTCGTTCACGGTGATTTGTTCGAACGATTTTCCGGTGAGGGTATTTAGCATGGCCGCGGTAAAAGCATCCAGCGTCCGCTGCGCGCCGCGGGTCGTTTTTTTCGTCCAATCTCGCTTCACGGAGCATCCTCCTTTTTTACACATTTCGCAATCTGTCCAAAACCGGACATTTGCCCGAATTTGAATCTTGCCGAAGGTCGGGAGCAAGCTTATCATGAGTCTAAGATCTTGACAAGTGTCCAGATATTTACGTTCGTTCAGAAGGAGCAGAGTCTATGAACCCTACATTAAAAGTTGCGGAACCGCTAACGCTGCCGGGCGGAGCGGTGATCAAAAATCGATTTTTCAAATCGGCGATGAGCGAGGCGATGGCGGACCGGTCCAACTCGCCGAATCATCTGCATATCGAGCTGTATCGAAAATGGGCCGAAGGCGGAACCGGAATCGTCGTCACGGGGAACGTCATGGTGGATCGCGGCGCGCTCGGAGAACCGGGGAACGTCGCGATCGAGGATCGGCGCGATATGGAGCAGCTCAAGCAGTGGGCGCAGGCGGGAACGCAGTACGGCGCGCATCTGTGGGTGCAGATCAATCATCCGGGCAAGCAGTCGCCGCGAACGATGTCCAAGCAGCCTGTAGCGCCGAGCGCGATTGCGATGGGCGGAAGTTACGGCCGTGCGTTCAAGACGCCGCGAGAACTGACGAATACGGAGGTAAAAGGCATCGTGAAGCGCTTTGTGACGACGGCGCAGATCGCGGCGGAGGCCGGGTTCACCGGCGTTCAGATTCACGGCGCGCACGGCTATCTGATCAATCAGTTTCTGTCGCCCGCGGATAACCGGAGAAACGACGAATATGGCGGAAGCCTGGAGAATCGGATGCGTTTCCTGATCGAGATTTACGACGGAATGCGCAGCGTGCTGGGGGCAGGCTTCCCGATCGGCATCAAGCTCAACTCGGCGGATTTCAAAGAAGGCGGTTTTACGGAAAAAGATTCGGAAAAAGTCGTGAAAACGATGGCGGAACGCGGAATCGACTTGATCGAAATTTCCGGCGGCAGCTACGAAAATCCAAAAATGGCTTCCGATGACGACAGCGAAGTGTTTTTCCTGAAGTACGCGGAGCGGATCAAGTCTCTCGTCGACGTTCCGATCGTGGTGACGGGCGGTTTCCGGTCGCAAGTCGGCATGGAGGAAGCGCTGGCGGCAGGGAAGACCTCCATGATCGGCATCGCGCGCCCGCTTGCCCTCGTTCCGGATATCCCGAATCGAATCATGCAGGGCCGGTACGAGACGGTTACCGCGCAGCGTCTGACGACCGGATTCTCGGCGCTGGATCAAAAATTCGGCGCGCTGATCGGCCTGAGTTACTACGAGCAGCAGATGGAGCGCATCGCGCGGGGCAAGCCTGCGAAGCTGCACCGCAACGCCTGGAACCCGCTGCTGCATACGCTGCGACGTCAGGGGATGGCCGTTCTCTCGCCGCGCCGTTCGAATTGAGCGGAGAATAATACGAACAAAAAAAGGCACTGTCTCCCGTGATCGTGGAGGGGCAGTGTCCTTTTTTATGTCGGATGCGTTTATTCGCAGCAGTCTTCCGACTGAAAACTATAGGGAGTCCGCCGAACGCTCCGCGAACTTTTTCGTCGCCGCTTCCAAAAACAGCTTCGCCGCCGCCGAAAAGGTTTGATGCTTTTTCCAAACCAAACTCAATCCCGCTTCCAGCTTCGGTCTCAACGGTCTAAAGCAAAGCTCGCTGTCGCTGGACGTATTCACCAGCTTATCCAGCGTAACCGCATAGCCGATGCCTTCTTCCACCAGAATCGCGGCGTTGTACACCAGATTGAATGTCGTCACGATATTTAGCTTGTCGAAGTTTTCCCCGAACCAATCGACGAAGTCGTTTTTGGACAAAGTCCGCTTCATGGCCTGTCGGGAGATCAGCAGAGGAACATGGAGCAGATCTTCGACCTCGATAAAGTCTTTGGCCGCCAACGCGCTGTCTTTTCGCATAATCACGCCCCAGGTATCTTTGACCGGAACGGTAACGTGATTGTATTTCGAGATATTGGCAGGTTCGATCAAGACCCCGAAGTCCAGCAATCCTTTGTCAAGCCGTTCCGTGACGTCGTCTTCGTTGCCGCTGAGAAGATGGTAACGGATTTGCGGATGCGACCGTTGAAGTTCTTTCACCACTTGCGCGATCTGCTTCATGGCTTCCGTCTCCCCGCTGCCGATATACACGTCGCCGCCGACCGTTTCCTCCATCGCACGAAATTCCGCTTCCAGCTTGTCGGCCATCTCCACAAGTTCTTCGGCCCGTTTCCGCAGCAGCAAGCCTTCCTCCGTAAGCACGATATTGTGGCTGCCGCGGGTAAACAGCTTTTTGCCCAACTGCTGTTCGAGGTCCTTCAATTGCCTGGATAAAGTCGGCTGCGTCAGATGCAAAAAGTCGGCCGCCGCCGTAATGCTTCCTTCTCTTGCCACTGCGAGAAAGTAGCGCAAGATTCGAAGTTCCATGTTCGACACCTCTGTTCTGTGGATGTGTTCAGTATATATCATGCCTGAAAAGCATTTCATCATATCAGATATAAGTATTGGTTATGTTGCTCGCGAACCTCTACACTGAGAAAACGAAATCCGCGTCCAAGCGCTTGGCTCGCAGATCACAAATTTCAAGGGAACGAGGGCAACGATCTATGATAAAAAAATCCAATCCGATGCTGATTCTGATCTTGACGATCGGGGTGTTCAGCATCCTGAATACGGAAATGGGCGTGATCGGGCTGCTGCCTTCGATCGCGGAGCATTTCGCTATCAGCATCTCCCAAGCCGGACTCACCGTGAGCCTGTTCGCGATCGCGATCGCGGTATCGGGGCCGATCACGCCGTTATTGCTGTCGGGCATTGATCGAAAAAAAGTCATGCTTGTCGTGCTGGGCGTGTTTATCGTCGGCAACGTGTTGTCGGTGTTCGTCTCGAACTTCGCTCTGCTGCTGGGGATTCGCGTCGTGTTGGGATTGTTCCATCCGGTTTACTGCTCGATGGCCTTTACGGCGGCCGCCGCTTCGGTCAGCAAAGAAGAAGCGCCCAAGGCGGTATCCAAAGTGTTCATCGGCGTCTCCGCGGGGATGGTGGCGGGGGTGCCGATCGCGAGTTTTATCGACAGCATTGCTTCGTACGAGACGGCGATGGCCTTTTTCGCGCTGGTGAGCGGTATTGTCTTCGCGGCGACTTGGATTTTGGTGCCTTCGATGCCGGTGGCCGGGGAAAAGGGTTCTTACGGCTCGCAGTTGTCCGTGTTGAAAACGCCGCTGATCTGGATCTCGATCGTGACGGTCATCCTGCTGAATGCGTCCGTGTTCGGCGTCTATAGCTATATCAGCGACTACTTGGGCAGCGTCACACGAATGTCTCCGGGTTCGATCAGCCTTACGTTATTCGTTTTCGGCGCGGCGAACATCATCGGCAATCTGGTCGCGGGCAAGCTGTTGTCCGGGCAGGCGATGAAGTGGGTGATCCTTTTCCCTGCGGCGATGATCGCGGTGTATGCGGCTTTGTTTGTCCTGGGCGGATACGTACTGCCTACAACGCTGATTACGTTCGTTTGGGGCATACTGGCAGGCGGGATCATGGCGAATATCAATCAATACCTGATCTCTTCCGCTGCGCCGGACGCTCCCGAGTTCGCAAACGGATTGTTTATCGCTTCCTGCAACGTGGGTACGACGGTCGGTTCGGCGGTCGGCGGGGTATTGATCGCGGGGATGGGGATTCAGCATGTAGTCTGGGTGGGCGTTGTAGCGTTGGCACTGGGGCTAGTGACGATTATGCTGAGGAGCTTCGTTTCTTCGCATATTGTCCGCGCCGCCGAAGCAGGATAAGATGAACGTAAACCAAGCAGGGCCGCTCATTGTGATGGGCGGTCTTTTGCATAGGAGAGGAGCGAAGCGATTCGTGTTCGAGGATATCGATTTTTCGCCGGGCAGCGTGACGTACGACGGGACGGCGTTTCTGGATCAGGAAGATGTTTTGCAGGTGAGTTACGAGGGCGGCGGGGGTAATCTTACCCTGGATATCGGTTGGTACGGGAATGAATTCGCCGTGGTCGTGGTTAAGGATTACGATTGGGAACATCCGTTGCTGGAGAAGCGGTGCGCGGGGACGGAGGAGTTGCGCGCGGCGGTTTGGGAATGCGCGGAGTATGCGAGAGCAGTATGGGAAAAGGAGGCGGCGAGACATGCGGATTCTTTTATTGGGAGCAACAGGTCGGACGGGTAGCGTGATCGTCCAACATGCGTTAAACGACGGACATGAGGTGACGGTGCTCGTGCGCGATTCGGGTAAGGTTCAAGCTTGCGAAGGACTCACTATAAATGAAGGAAATGCCTGTGACGCTGCGGACATTCGGCGAGCCGTGGAGGGGCAGGATGCCGTCATCAGCGCGCTGAACACGGATAAAACGACTACGCTCAGCGACAGCATGCCGTTGATTATCGAAGCGATGCAAAAGTTCGGCGTTCGGCGCATCGTGACGATCGGAACCGCTGGCATCTTGCAAAGCCGCACGGAACCTGAGCTGCTGCGTTATGAATCGAACGAATCCAAACGCAAATCGACCCGCGCGGCCGAGGAGCACCGTCGGGTGTACGAGCTGCTGCAAGCATCGGAGTTGGATTGGACGATTGTCTGCCCGACGTATCTGCCGGACGGGAAAGCGGTAGGCGGATATCGGACAGAGCGGGATAGGCTGCCGGAAGGCGGGGAACGGATCACGGTGGGGGATACGGCGGAGTTTGCGTATGGTCAGCTGGACGATCAGCAGTATATTCACGCTCGCGTGGGCATTGCGTATTGAGAAAAATAAATCATCAACTTTATGAGATTGAAAATATAGGAGTTTTTAAGGATTCAAAAATGCTGGAAATGATAGAATTGTTGAGATTTGATCCTGGTAACACTATTTTATTTCAACATCTTACTGCGAATCATGGATCTGAAACATCAGAAGAGCTGGAATTTCTGTTGGAAGCCTTTGTAGAGGGTTACTTGAGTTTTAAACAATCCTATAAACAAGAAGAAACAGAAGAGAAGATCAAGAGGTTATTGTCAGAAAACATAGTTAAAGATACGAAGCAGGATACAGAACAGTTATACCAGAGGTTTCTGAATACTCCTGATGTGTTCGATGCAGCATTGATCGATTCTATCAAACATTGCATTTATGACGCTGTGGTCAGCGAATTAGCAGAGTCTGCACCGGATTTTATTTTTGAAAATACCATTTGCAAAAACTTTTTGTCCGTCCATATCACTGAAGCTTCATGGTTGTCGGAAGATGAACGTTTTACAACTTGGTGGTACTTATCTGAGAGTCGGACTCAAACGGAACGTGCTTTAAAAGAAGATCCGCTATTTAAAGGAGTGGTTCTATCCAAGAGGTATGAGTTCGCAAGTTTTGTTTGTGCATTTGATTGTTACGAAACCGCGGAGGACTATAGCTTGAGGCTGTTTATGAATTCTGAAAAACATGAAATCGCAGATCTTATTTTTAAGTTAATAGAGAAGTATGAACTTGAATATTGCGACTTAACTCAGATCGATTAAAAGGAGAATCGCGTGACAAATAACGAGCAAAACATAAATGTTGTCTTTCAGTATTTAGTTCATAGTGACGAAGGTTCTCCAGAATTCGAAACATTCATGGCTTTGCTGCGCGGGTTAAAAGACTATTCAAGTTTATTGGATCATTATGGAGATGATTTCATTGAATTGCTTTGGGAAGAAGTTCTACCGAAAACAAATGACCCAGATAATAAAGCTGCTATTATCGAAACTTTGGTAGAAGCGACTTATGAAAATGCGAATAAAGAAATGCTAAACGAGCTTTTTGATGAATATATTCTTTTGATAGAGAATTACGCTACAGGCTTGGATAATGCTGCGAGATGTTTAAACGGATTTATTGTATCTGGGATTGATGTTTCTAAAATATCCATTAGCGTGGGCAAGTTGAAAGATCAAACATACGCAATTGCCTTGTTAGCCTATTTAAATGCTCATTCATGGGGGAATTTACCGGAAGACCTTCAATCCGAAGTGAAAGCAGCTAGAGAAATCAGAGAGCGTACATATATATTTGCTCAATTTCTAGTGATTTTAAGTCCCCTTATCGACAAATATGAAAAAGTAAGTTCAATTGATTTCGTGTTTGATTATGAAGGTGCACATATTGATTGGCCGTTTGCTGAAGAAGGTAGTTCATTGCTTTGGATAGAAAGAGGCATCATCAATGATCGGGAAGGACATATTTTCGAAGAGTTAGCCAGATTAATCCATAACGAAAGTATAGATTTGCAATCGCGACAAGTACTGAGTTTGTATGAAAGACTTTTTGAAGGAAAAGATCCGTTGGATGTTATTTTTGCGTTGCCTGGTGGGGGATAAGGTTCTGTAGGTTTGATGTCTGGAACTATTTCTGATTTGATTTATATACATATATTTGCGGACAAGACATTAGGATTCGCTGATGAGAAGATTTATTGATGAGGATACGTATGAAGGAGTTTTAAGTATGAAAAACAACTTAGCCAGCATTCGAATCTTTGTTGGTAGAGAACACTTCACAGTCTCGTTTATGTTGGAATTCCTGAAGCAAGCGGCGTTTTTTGAGCCAGTACGTTACGAAACGGATCGAGGCAATAGGTTTAAAGAGTTTAAATTTAGTGAAAGTAAATTATGGATTTTGGCAGCAGAATCCTGATCCGGCACAGTACGTATTTCATCGTCGTTCATTGGAAGGCGTCACAGTGATTGAACATAACGCGTATTTATCGACAATCGATACCAAAAGTTTGCCCGGCTATTCGAATTACTTCAACGAAATTTGGTTTGGATCGACCTGGATGATGTGGTATGGAAACGATTATTTTCGGATGATTCCCAAAAAGCGATTCATGGCCTTCAATCAAGCGTTCGAAGTTCGGGAACTATTAGGAGGAGCGGTTCGTATTCAACTGTTCGAGCATCGAGAAGCTTATGAGGAGAAAGAGTCCAGAGCGATTCAGCAACGATTCCGAGATTATATGGAAATTGATGACGTCGTACAGGCTTTGGAAGATGCGGAGAATCAGTAGAATTATGCCATCGAAATTGCAACTGACCTATATAAGCAACCGTGAAATCGTGAGAGGAGATTGCTATGTCTATCGAATTAACTTTCCTCGTCAATTCGAAAGCCCAATGGTACTGTGAGGCAATCGTCAAAGAAATGCAGAATCATTTCGGAATTTCGGAAAAAGAAGCAGTGGATCGGATTAATGATTTTTGGAGCCACAACGATCTGACTGACGACATGGATATCATGTACCATGAAAGTCCAGAATTTTGGGCATACCAAATGTATTCTGATGATCAATATTGGTGGAGAATTAGTAAAGAAGAAATCATTCCGAGAAAGTATAAAGAAACTTAAATGATTCAAGAAACTGCTGAGGTTCAATTCCCTGGCAGTTTCTTTTTATTCCAATATTCGTTTGTGGTGAATCTATCCCTCGAAAATTTTACATTCCACCCCTCTCACATTTCCCGCACAAGTGGTACAATGCAGGATGATACTGAAACCGGTCGCCTTCTTATCCGTAAAAGTAGGGTAAGCAAGTTGCGTCCTTTTTTATTTTAAACAAGTCTATTTTTGCGAATGCGAGGTTTGATTGAAAGTGGGAGTTAAGGTAATAACCAAAGAACAAGCTTGGGAGATGCGTCATCAGGTGATGTGGCCGCAGGAAGAGTTTGATTATATCAAGCTGCCGGACGACGATGAAGGGATTCATTACGGATTGTTCGATGGGAAAGAAGTCATTTCGGTCGTATCGCTGTTCGTGCAAGGGCAGGACGCGCAGTTCCGCAAGCTTGCCACATTGGCGGATCGGCAGGGCGAAGGGTGCGGCAGCAAGCTGTTGACCCATGTACTGAACGAAGCGAAGCGCAAAGGCGTCAAGCACATTTGCTGTAACGCAAGAAGCAATAAAGTGTCGTTTTACGAGAAATTCGGACTGGAACAGACGCAGGTCGTGTTCAACAAAGGCGGTCAAGAGTACGTGGTGATGGAGCGTTTCTATTAATGGCAAAAGGGGGCGGGACGGTTTGTCGGATCGGCAAAAACGTCCCGTTTTGATTTGCCGAATTTGTGACGGTTGGTATAAACTAGAGGATAGTATTTTTTTCAGAGGGGGAAACAAGCATGGTGCAAGAAAAAGCGTCCAAGAAAAACAAGCTGTTGAAGATTTTTTCCAGAGTGTTGTTGATTGTGATCGGTGCCGTGATTACGGCGTACGGCCTTGAAGCCGTACTCATTCCCAACCGAGTGTCGGATGGCGGCGTGACCGGCCTGAGCATCGTGGGTTCCCAGTTGTTCGGCCTGCCTCTCGGCCTTCTGATCGGTATCATCAATATCCCGTTTGTATGGCTTGGCTACAAGCAGATCGGTAAAAGCTTCGCATTGTACTCCATCGTCGGCATCGCGGCGCTCGCGATCAGCGCCAGCCTGATGCATCATGTTCCAACGATCATCGAAGGCGATACGCTGCTCGTAACCGTTGTCGGCGGTATTATCATCGGTACGGGCATGGGTCTGGCTCTGCGTAACGGAGGCGCGCTCGACGGTATCGACATGCTGGCCGTGCTGCTATCGCGCAAACTGCCTTTCGGTACAAGCGACCTGATCCTGTTCCTGAATACATTCGTATTCGTCGTCGTATCCTTCGTCTTCGGCCTCCAAGGCGCGATCCTGTCGGCACTTGCTTACTTTATCGCTTCCAAGGTCATCCACATCGTCGAAGAAGGTCTCAGCGGCTCCAAAACATTCAAGATCATCACCAACCAGCCGGAGATCATGGTCGAAACGATCCGCGACCGCCTCGGCCGCGGCGCGACCTACTCCGACGCCTACGGCGGCTACAGCAACGAACAATTCAAAGAAATCACCTGCGTCATCAACCGGATGGAAGAAAGCAAAATCAAAGAAATCATCCACGAAATCGACCCCAACGCCTTCGTCGTCGTCTACGACGTCGCCGAAGTCCGTGGTGGTAATTTCAAGAAAAAAGATATCCACTAAAGTCAGAAACAGCGTTGCAAACGCGCATTTCGCTTAAACTTTTGTAGAGCACGTAGAGCACGTAGAGCACGTAGAGCACGTAGAGCACGTAGAGCACGTAGAGCACGTAGAGCACGTAGAGCACGTAGAGCACGTAGAGCACG